>Ga0105239_10001932_pt1 | contig 27052 bp, 22 predicted proteins | sample KBSC44metaG_FD_92761 | JGI IMG/M metagenome (GOLD analysis project Ga0105239, IMG submission 92761) | Corn rhizosphere microbial communities from Kellogg Biological Station, Michigan, USA - KBS C4-4 metaG | ecosystem: Host-associated > Plants > Roots > Rhizosphere > Soil | place: Michigan, USA...
AAATATCACCCCCTAATAATCAAAGAATTGAAGAAGAGGAAGGGGGCGTGGAGGGGGGAAGGGGGGGAGGGGGGGGGGGGGGGGGGGGGGGGGGGGGGGGCGCGATGATTTGAGATCTCCATGTTTTTCTTGTGCTGTGTTGTGCTGCTGTGTGACCAACTAAACTGCCTACCCACCCACCACCCACCACCCACCAAGGAGGACTACTCACTGACTTGACAGCCTGTCAAACTTCAAAGTCCGACCAGCTAGCTGACTGACTGACTGACTGACTGAAGATCAAGGTCGCCACCAGAGCAGCAGCCCGTGACTGGAATGAAACTCGGTGCCGAGGAGGACAAGGCTCAACACAGCAAAGAAACCCCTTTGTGAAAAGGTCTCAAAAGGGAGCCAGTGACAAGGATATCTATCCTTTCCCCCCCTAGGCTGTCCATCTCTGTGTCTTGTACATCCAATCTCAACCCAATCCCGTCCGATCGATTATTAGAATCCATTCAATTTAATTCCTCCATTGGGCAATGTGCCGATGTGCAACGGTCGTGAAGGGCGGTGCAGTGGTCAGCCCTCGGTGGACCAGGGGGAGGTGGCTGCCATAGGAATTTTCCAGCATTACGATCACGACTCAAGACAAGACACACACACATGCACTGTGCTACACTGCCCATACCGAGCCAGGTACAGAGCAATAGAGCTCATTCACCGTTCCTTGTAGGTACATACAGACATTCATGTGTAATTTTGAACCAGCTTCGATGATAATACTATTGACGTAAAATTCCCCATCAGTTGGCTGGCTAGCTACGTGACTATCTGAGAAGAGTGGTCGCTCCTTCGTGACACATTAGTTAGCAAGCCGTCACACAAGTAGTAGCCCAACTAGTTAGCTCGTGTCTTGTGTAACCACCAGCCAGGGTCTACTCGACGACATCCGTAAGCCCATTGGTTGGACATGGAGGGCGCAATTGCCTGTGTGCCTTGAGGCCTTGTACCACAAACCCGCCGCCCGAGTTCCCGCGACTTCTCCCCCCCCCACTCCTCGGGAGTGGGGGAAGGCCTGAGTGGCCCTCCAGACAATTTTGATCATGTTCTTTGCTTTCCCTTTTCTATCGACTTGTCGCGCACGCACACCATCCTTGTCCTGCGTGCAAAAATTGTTGATACGATGAAAAGCCATGGAAAAGATGGTGGTGGTGGTGGTGGTGGTGGTGGTGGTGGCGACGTCGAGCACCGAATGGCCAGGGTGGTACAGCTAGTAGCAGGAGTTAGTGGTCCGCGCAATCTCATTGATCCGCGTCCAATACCGAGACAGTGGATGCGCTAGTTGATCGTATTGCTTCCCCGTTGCCTTAGTGCTGATTCGCGACAGCGGTGCCGTTACCAAAGCTGTCGAGGAGACCAGCTTCGCGGACAAGCTCATAAAATAGGCCTCGTTTCTTGATCAACTCCTCCGGGCTATCGAACTCTGCCACTTTTCCCTGCTGCAGTACCACAATACGGTCCGAGTCGAGGATGGTGTTGATGCGATGGGCGATGGTGATGATCGTCCGGTTGTCAAAGACTGTGCTGCGTAGGGTAGCTTGCAAGAGTGCATCAGTCTCCACGTCTACGGCTGCGGTGGCTTCATCCAGGACAAGAATGTTGCTTGGCGTTAATAAGGCTCGTGCCAGAGAAACAAGCTGCCGCTGTCCCTGACTCAAGTTGGAACCTAGATCGGACGCAGTCACAATTGATTAGCGAACAGGAATGACATGCATGGCACAGGGGGGCCCAGGCGGCACCCAAGTCATGACTTACCAGCTTCGTGGATCGCGGCATCTAGTTGGCCGGGCATGCCCGAGACATGTTCCTTTAATCGTGCATGCTCAAGCACACTCCACAACTCCGTGTCATCGTGAACATGACGGGGATCTAGATTATCTCGGATCGTGCCTTCAAATAGTGCCGCATCTTGTGGAATGATTGCAAGCCGTCGGCGGAGATCCAGCAGTCCAATAGTCGATGTATTGAGCCCATCGATGCTGCAAGCCCGATTTAGCAAGAAATTCCTTTTTTGGAGGAACATATCCAATCGATTGTCTGGAATGCACTTGTCAGAACGCACCTTATATGACCGGATGTCGGCTCAATGATCCGGAACAAGGCCATGGTCAATGAACTTTTCCCCGCCCCTGTTCGGCCCACCACTCCAATCTTCTCCCTTGGCTTGATGTTCAGAGAGATGTTTCTCAATACAGGCTCTAGATCTTCGCGGTATTTTGTCGAGTAATCCTTGATGCTGATCTGACCATGTGCTGGCCAACCAATACTAGGCCGACTTTTGAAGATCACATCTTGCGCCTCACTTGGCAAATTGGCATATTCGAGTACACGTTCGACAGAAACTATGTTAGTTTCAACCTCGACTGTTTGACGTACAATCCAGTTCAGGGATTGTGTGATCTGCAAAGCATATGACATCTGAAAGATCAGTTCGTGGCTCACATTGCAAGGTGCATGGTAAGGAAAACTTACTGCAAGGCCCACCATGCCGGATGACAGTTTAGTCCCGGTTGCGATAGCTATGACGGCGAAAGTGGCGGCAGCAAGGATGATGACGGACCCAATGAACTCCAATCGAACTGCAAGCCACCTATTGGCGCTAACCGAGGGAAAGTATGCTCTCAAATTAGCATCCACGCGCCACTCGTTTTCCATCGTGAAGCGTGCCTGTTGGCGATAGGCTCGGATAGTTGAAACTCCTCCTAGAGACTCCTGGAAATGGGCGTATATGGGGCTGCGGCTGACGCTGTCAAGTCGTTTCAATTCTCGCGAGGTCCGAAGATAGTACTTTTGATATACGATGTAGACAATACCAAGGGGAAGGATAAGGGCAAGGAATGGAGGAGTCGATACTGCTATCACACCTAGCGTGAAAGCTGCCCTTCCCGTGTTGACGAAAAGCTACGCTTGTGAGTGAACACGAAAGTTTACCGGACACTCCCTAACTTACCATGTTGAAAGTCCGAGCGATAACTTCATCGACTCGATAGATATCACTGGATCATGTCAGTCAAATGCAATGCAGGTGCCCTAGAACTAGTTGAGGAACCTAACATACCTAGAAAACCGGTTAAGAACACGGCCAATCGGGGTGGTCTCGAAGAAGCTCATAGGGGAGCGAAAAATGGCATATGCCATCCTGTCATGTAGCTTCCTTGAAGCCTGCAGAAGAAAAATGTGAGCTGGGTGAAGTGTGTCATCTTTTGGGACTGACGAACCTCGATAGAACAAAAGATCCAGAGAAGTAAGGTCTAAGGGTGTCAGTACAATTGTCACACTTGTACAGCAGTTACTTACTTGGATGACGACAAGTGATGCCGCACCGATTCCGAAGGCAAAGTAGACTCCAATGTACTTGCCGACCTGTGGATTGGAGCCGTTGGCTTCATTGATCTCTGACCATCTCTTGAGCCAGAAGCTGCCTCCGATTTGAGCGCTCTGTGCAGACACGAGTGCAATAAAATAGACCCCCACAGCAATGAGGTTGCTCTCTTTCGCATATGTCGTGTAAACTGACCACTTGACCTTTCCTTGCTCAGATGTTTCCTTGTTCTGCTTTGTTTTGAGCCCAGTCTCCTCATCAGTGGTCCGACCCATAGGTCCACGGAAGCTGGCAGTGGAAGCACGTCGAAGAGTGTTGAAACTGGTTTTTCTAGCAGTTGACGGTCCCGTTGGTCCAGCTCGAATTGGTGCGAGTCCGCCTACCTCTTGACGAGATTCTTCTGCTTCTTCTGGGTCCAGCTCATCCTGGAATCCACTTGCTACAGCAGTTGTTGACTCATCAGATTCCATTCCTTCAATGCTGGGGCTTCTTTCACCATCAGATTCTTGCTCGTCTTGCATCGTTGACTTGATGAGATTAGCAACTTCTCCCCTCATGGCCATGAGCTGCTGATAGGTTCCCTTCTCATGAATCGTCCCATTCCTAATAAGATACATGTAATCGGCCTCTTTGAGAACGTTGATGGCATTTGTTGCCAGGATTCTTGCCTTGCCGTTCAAAAGTCCATTTGGGCCAAGCACGTTGTTGATTAAGTGCCTTCCAACGTGCTGATCGACGGCCGAAAGTACATCATCGAGCAAGTATACATCGGCTCTAGCATAGACAGCTCGTGCCAAACTGAGGCGAGCTTTTTGCCCACCCGAGAGCGAGATACCACGTTCACCCACTTCAGTCTGATCCCCATCAGGCAGTTGTCGAAAGTCGTCGACAAGAGCGCATGCATTGACAGTTTGGTTGTAGAAATGTGGATCCCATTTGTGGCCAAACACGATATTCTCCTTCACGCTGGCATTCATGACCCAGGCAGATTGTGCAGCGTACGCTATACGCCCGCATACGACAACTTCTCCATTGATCTTCCACAGGTCGCCTAAGAGTGCTTGAAGAAGTGAAGACTTTCCAGCTCCGACACGACCGACGATGCAAGTGAGCTCCCCCTTGTTTGCATTAAAATTGATGTCCTGCAGCACGTTGTTGTCCTGATTCTTGTCCCAGGTAAAAGTTGCGTCTTTGATGTTTACAGATGTCTCTCCATTTTGACTTGGAGGCTCGTCAATTTGTCGAACGGAATCCTCCTGGAGCTCGTCGGCAGTGAAGAATGCAGTCAAGCGGCCTACAGCAACCGTAGCTTCAATGATGCTGGTGATCACCATTGGAAGAACGGTCAGTGGGAAGGTCAGTAGGTTGAACAAAGTCAATGCTGGGAAAACAAGATCGCTGGTCAAGGGCTTGTCGTTGATCAAGACAAAAACGGCGAATGTCGAACAGGAGACGAAGAATGGGGTCGAGGACCAAGTAAATGTTGCAAACGATTGAGCCGCCCCAATCTTACGCAGATTGTTTAGCTCTAAATCATTACGCACATGGCTCAGTTTCTCCATGAACGCGGAGCCCCATGCATACAACTTGATGCTCTTCATATTATTCAGGATCTCCGTCATGAGCCGGGCACGCTGGTCCTTGTACTTCATCTGGGAGAGCTGGAGTTTCTTCATAAATCTGGCAATGAATCCATTGATTGGGATCATGACCACCATGGCAGCTATACCAGCAAAGCATGAGACACCGACCAGCTGGTATAGTGAAAGCATGCACAGGGTGATCTGAAATGGTGCCGACCATAGTTGCTGGCCCCATTGTGCTAGGTCGGCAAGTCGCTGCTGATCTACACTCATGTAGGTTACTATATCACCTGTCGACTTTGTTGCCCGAGACTCGTTGGAAAGTTTCAATGATTTGGAATATATCATTGCGGTGAGCGACGACTTGACCCTCATGCCAGTTTCAAATGCACGTTGAAAGTACTGATGAAGGGCGGCCGTCTGACCTATTGAAGTGGCAAACATAGCCAAGGCAATGGCAACTCCACGGATGGCTGGCTGCGGCACGGGACCCGATCGGTATGATTCGACGAATTGAATTAACAATCGAAGGAGTTGGGGCTGGACAAATGCTAGCGTGTCACTAATTGTCTTGATGAGTGCTCCTCTTAGGTATGGACCACCGAATGACCGCGCGAGAGCAATCCAAAGATTCGGTTTCTTCTTTTCCAATTCAAGTTCCCAAGCGTCTTGAAGTAGTTGCCCAGTGACCTTTGTAGAGTCTCTGTGCCTTAGGTTCCACAGGTCATCCTGGGTAAGAAAGTTATTGTAGCCAAATCTCATCATGGGAGTCATCCAGCTGAAAGTAAGGACGGAGAATACGTCTGCATATTCGAAGGGACATTCATCGTCCGCGCCCAAGGCATCATAAGCACTCTGCTTCTTTGGAATAAAGTACTCCAGGATGAATTCGAGGACAGCTAGGGCGAGACTGACGTTGAAGGTAATAAAATAAGGTAGACGATCTTCGTAAGCCTTTCTCGCCACCAGCGATCGTAATTTAACTCCATTTGCCAGAATGAAGAAGACCCAGTAAAACAGAGCAACGCCGTTTGGTGTTCTTGACCGCCAATGCTCATGATACTGTACACAGAATATAACAAGAAGTGAGACGACTGTAGCGACGGATGTATAGAATCTGATATCTCCGAACCAAATGTCTGGTAGTCGTTCAATTTGGAGGGCGGCCTGGAGGGCGGTGATGACGACTATCGCAGCAATAACAGAACTGTATTGAATTAGCACCGACCACCGATATTACTGGAGCATTGGGAGTGTCTCATACAGTTTAGCATAAAAATGCCAGTTCTTTGGGACATCCTGAGCAGTCCGCTTCCTGAACAAGTACCAGAGTGCGCCAACTCCGAACAGTACTCCCCATACAGCCACCCCAAGAATCCAAACATCAAGAAAGCAAGGTGTGAAATCCCATCTCAGGGAGCTAACAGGACCCCAGCCCTCTGCATCACCACAAAAGGGTTCTCGGGGTTGAGGACGAGTACGTGAGGCGGGTTGCAAGTCAAAGGTATTAGGTCCGACGGCGGTCAAGACCGACTGCAAGCCATCTGAGCGCCTCATCTATTACGGAGAGACAAAGACTACTCATGCGAGTAGGTCAAGGTACATGGGATGAGGATAGAAAGGAGAAGAAAGAGAAAAGGCGGAGAGTTGTGTCTCTCAAATGGAGTTTTTGCACGGGACCGGCACAGAAGCGCAGGCAAGACCCGACTACGAGTACGAACAACAGCAACGAATTTGGGGAAGCTGCATGGTCGGAGTTAAGCTACCCCGAGGCTCCCACTCTCGAGTCGTGACGACAGTGAGCTTCCAGTTGCTTATAGTACACAATTGAGCTTGAAAGTCTTTGCAGCTCTTAGTACATATCGACAGGCTCGACCATGGCCCTTGTTTACATGGTATATCTTCGTGAGGGCATTTGGACCTAGCTATGTACCATGGAATCTCTTATTTGGGAACCTCTGGAAGGAAGCCTTTACAAATCAAACATGCATGACTCAGCCAAGAACTGGAACTCTCCCCTCGGCGGGGAAAAACGATCCACCGGAAAACCACCAGCCCCTCGTTCACGTGATACTGATATCGATGCCAATTTGACCTCAGCCTCACTGAGGATGAGGCTGAGCCGTTGTGCAAGCCACAACCGGTCAGCGGTGGGCCAGGCTCGCTTCATCGATAGTGGAACGCACTTTTGTGATCAGGCGTCCCTGACAAAGGCCTAACAAGAATGCATGACCTGTTCGCAGCCTTTGCATCGCTTTTTCGCCCGATCCTTCCAGGCAGCAAAGCGCCACTCCCATCGGTTCTAGGCTAGGACGTACGATGCATCTGATCAGCTGGCACTGGATGGCGCTGGAACGATATATTAACGCTTAAGCGACGGACCACCCACCTTTCAGCCTCAAGGTCCCCGGGTACGCTAGAGGCACCGGGCACTTAGCCCGGAAAGACCCTGCATAAGATAAGGTGATTCACAACGATCAATCATTTCCAGAGACAATTGGCTCGACCCGGGGATATCACCATATCCCAACAAAAAACGGATCTTAAAATTGGCCCTGTTGTGACTGAATCTGAACCACTTCCAGTTGGCAATTACGAGCACTGGCCGGTTCGTGGCCAACATCCCTCGCATCCGTTGCTTACCTACTAGGCAGTGGGCGCTGCCTGCATGCTGGCGCTAGTCCCCAGACAAGCCCGGACCTACTTGTCTACTCCTGGTTGGTGCATACGTATGCCACCGTGCCTTCGCTTTAAGGATCACTTTTCCTAAGACGACCTTACCGGTGGGGTCCGGCTGGCTCCTTACCGCCAATTTGTGTGACTGTTAAGCCTCACTTTGCCGATTATCGTGGGATAGGGTCGTCTCGAGCTCGTCGTCTCACGCGCATGACAGGGACGGATTGTGGCCCTAATTCACCCACCTAAGCCTTGCCCCCCCGCCCCTTCGGATTACGAGAAAGCGTTAATTATGAAGACCCGAGGCGTTGACTATATCTATCGCTTCAGGGCACATGGCTCTTCCCCACACCTTTTCACCCTCAGCCTTGCTGGTGAAGAGTTCAATAGTGACCATCGTGACAGGGAGTTTCTCACCGCCTTCCCCTTTCGCACTCAGCTTGGACAACATCTGAGCAAGCTCTGTGAGCGGCATTTACAAACTATCACCAGCGTCAAGTCCACCCTCTGCAGCTAGTATTTTCTGGACGTGAGCGAGATGGAGACACACCAGGCCCCAGCAGAAGGACGTTCACGAACTGAAGATGAACAGATTGAAGGGGAAAGTTTTAGCATTCAAGCTCAGACGACCGGGGATGAGCCAACACCTCCTTCTGGCGGCCTTGTGCTTGGGGGAGGACAGAGCATCAAGCTGATGTTGGTGCCCGACACGCCTGCCACGGCACCAGCACCGCCTCCTGCTGCGAAGAAGCCGAAGCCTCACCCCCAACAGAAAATGAAGAAGTTCTGGACTAATTTCGATCCCGAGTATCTTGGAAAGGTGACACGAGTGCTACCGGAGCGGATCGCAGATAAGAGTCTCCTACGGACAAAGCTAGAAGGAGAGACAGCCCACCGGGCAGTGTTATCGTACGATAATGCGAAGGAGAATTGCATACGAGACTGCAAACGCATCATCCGAGAATGCCGAGACTCCAATCAAAAGTACACCGACGCACACTGGGATATTGAGCGAGATCTCAAGATCACGAGGATCAGGGACTGCTTGGACGGCCTTGTCGTCGACGATGATGACAAAGAATATCCCGCCGACGCCAAGCGAGTTTCCGACGTCTTCGAGGAGCCACAATTCTATGTGGGCAAAGCCTCATTCGATGATATCCTCCAGGGTTCTGTGGGAGACTGCTGGTTCCTAGCTGCGCTGTCCGCCTTGAGTTGCAACCCAAGTTTTATCGAGCGGGTGTGCGTGTTTCAAGACCAAATAGTTGGAGTCTACGGATTTGTCTTTCATCGTGACGGCGAATGGCACCAGTGCATCATTGACGACAAATTGTTCCTGCGGGCTCCTGCATACGACGAGAGTGGTGACGTCGTTCTAGGACAGTATGGCGTTCGTCGTACAAATCAAGAAGGCCAATACCAAGAGCTCTTTCAGCGAGGTTCGCAAGCTTTGTATTTCGCACAATGCCGAAATCAGAATGAGACTTGGGTGAGCTTACTTGAGAAGGCATACGCCAAAGCACATGGAGATTACGCATCAATTTCTGGGGGACAAACGGGCGAAGCGATTGAAGACCTCACTGGTGGAGTGACGACCGAAATCTACACTAGCAACATACTCGATCCGGAACACTTCTGGAGCAAGGAACTTTCTCGCAATAGTAAGGATTTTGTATTCAGCTGTGCGGTTGCACGCTGGCGAGAATGGCGGCCATACCATTCGGCTAACGAGAAAGTACGTGAGGAACGACGGGCCGGAATCATAAGCCAGCATGCTTACGCGATCCTCGACACGTACGAAGGCCATGGACAACGACTCGTCAAGATCCGTAACCCCTGGGGCCGCAAGGAATGGAATGGAGCATGGTCCGACGGCTCGAAGGAGTGGGACTCGGAGTGGATGACGCGACTGAACCACCAATTCGGAGATGACGGCATTTTCTGGATGACTTACAAAGACATGCTTAGCAAGTACAAGTACATTGACCGAACGAGGATCTTTGGGCCTGAATGGCACGTGGCACAGCAATGGATGACGGTGCAAGTACCCTGGAGCACGCTTGACTATCAAAGCAACTACTTCTCCATCGATGTCCCCGAGGACACCGAGGCAGTGATCGTGCTCTCCCAGCTCGACGACCGATACTTCAAAGGCCTCCAAGGGAAGTACAGCTTCACGCTTCAATTCCGCGTCCAAAAGGACGACGAGGACGAAGACGAATACATTGCCAGAAGTAAAATGAACTATGAGCTTATCCGTTCCGTCAACGTCGAAGTCCCCCTCCAAAAAGGCACGTATACCGTCCTGGTCAAGGTCAAGGCTTTTTCCAGCGGACGAGAAGACGTCGAGACGGTGATCCGTAACAGCACCAACCGACGAGACAAAATCACCCAGATCGGCAAGCTATACGACCTGGCTCACCAAAAGGGCCAACTACCGGGGTCCTCCCCATCATCCACGGCATCTACCTCAACCTCTGCGTCAGGAATCTGCACACCAGCATCAAGCGCCTCGAAGACACCGGAAACCGCACCCGCACCTGCAGCTGACACATCGTCATCGTCCAAAGACGACGACGATGACAAGGAGAAGGAAAAGGACCCAGCCCGCAACCCGTGGAACGCGAGTTGCATCGTCGGGCTAAGAGTGTACAGCAAGCAGGCCGACTTGGGCTTGAAAGTTGTGGTCCCCAGCAAAGACGACGACAACGTCATGCCACCGACGCTGGACCGCGACGACGTTGCCAAGAGCGCCCTGGACGAGGTCCAAGCTGCTGCGGAGAAGACAACAGAAGAAGAAGAAGATTTAGAAAAGGAAAAGGAAACGGAAGGTGGTGACGTCGAAGCCGCCCCTGACGCTGCTGTCAGTGGTGACGATGAAAAAGACACAGGCACAACCACTGAGCCCTCACTCGACCCCAAACCCAGCAGCGGAGAAGAAGCTGCCGTCCCCACCGTTGCAACAAAAAAGTAGAAGAAGAGCAGCAGAAAGAAGAAGAGAAGCCTACCGCTCAGACTGAGAACCGGCCCCAAGCTCAAGACCAGGAGCGAGAGCAGGAGCAACAGCAAGCTTAGAGAGCTGAGACACTCCCCCGGTCTCAAATATGGAACTGGATTGATTGGTGGTCTCGAAGACGCCGAAGCAGCAGCGACACACTGTCAAGCCGGTGCGGAAGTCTGCCCTTTCCCCTCCTCTTTTCCCCTCCTCACGGAAGGCGTTGGAATAAAATAAAGCCGAAATGAATGAAACGAAACGAAACGAAACGAAACGAAGCGAAACGAAACGAAGCGAAACGAAACGAAGCGAAACGAAACGAAGCGAAACGAAACGGGCGCACCCGTTCGTTCTACGGGCAGATTATGAGCGTGGCGAAAGGAACCACGGTCGGTCGGAGGCCTTCAAGATATGGAGTTAAAGGGCCATGGTACCGAGAGGTTCGAGAAGGGTGGAAGGTGACATCTGCGTATACATGTATACATACATACGCATCTGTATCTTACTTCACTCTACTTCATCCTAACCTACCTCTTCTCTTCTCTTCTCTTCTCTTCTGATTTTATCTATCAGCCTCAGCATGGCACACGTGGGCGTGTACTTGAGGGCGGAGTCGGAGGAAGGACGTTGCCACCCACCTACCCACCCATCCATCCATCCATGCTGGGTATAAATTTGAAAGTGAAAACAAGGGCTCACCTGGCTACTTGTTTTCCCTCTTGCGGTCGTTTTTGCGAGGGGCGGTATGGAATGGGATACGGATGGGCCGGGAGAGGGATCGGATCGGAGGGGTTGAGAATGCGTAGTGAGGCGCTGGTTGGCGTCTGCCTTGCCTTTGCATTCCTACGGGGTATCAGTTATATTATAATCGCCTCCCCATTCATGGTCACCCTACTTAACTCTTTTTTTCCGTACGAAATCATATCATATCATATCATATTATATTCAGTAAAATAACTAACAGCCAGCTCATGAAACACAATCTAGAATATATCATTGTTCTCCTTATCCTCATCCATCCATAGCATATTGGGAAACGGATAGATACTGTCTGGGGAAGGAAGGGGACAAAAGTATTGGGTAGGGAGAGGAAGAAATCTCAATTCGTCGTACATATTTTATTAGAAACGCCCCATTTTCCTTGAATGTTTCGCTCCATATAATATGTTTATTAACTCGTGGGTATCATCAACACCTCGATATCGATTTCCACCCCAGGTCATCCCAATAGCTAGCCACAGAATGGATAGTGGAGTCCTCTCCTCGTGACCAGACCGAGCCCAGAGGATATATAAATATCCTCGCCTTAGTCCCTCTTTCACCAGCACCATAAACCCCACACTTATATCTATGGCAGAGAGAGAGGTAATTTGTCTGTACTGGTGCTGCACCCCCTTGACGTGGTCAAGCGCTTTTCACTCCTGCTCTACGATTTTGGATTCTCGTCCAGGTCCAATATACTCACGCCATGGCTAGCCTTCCTGCTCAGCGTTCCACTAGCACTACTGACCGAACTCCCCGTCCGACTTCTCGTATTGTCGTCACTCCTGTACGTCTTGATGCTTGCGACCTCTGCGCCTTCCAGAAGTTCTTGGTCTCTTTTGCCAAGTTCTGTCCCCTTCTCGTCATCCTCGTCATCGTCATCATCGTCCCGGTATGGTCTTTGACCTTGTTCTCTCAATTGTCGTTCATATTCCTTCTGGGCTTCGTCCATTCTCTTTCTCATTTCGGCTGCCATACGCATCCCGTCATTGACGATATTGTCCAACACACCTCTAAGACCTCGAGACCCAGGTTCTACTACACCACCAGCAGTTCCCACATCAATCACGGTCTTATTAGAAGCTCCGTTGATAAGATTCTTAACCGGTGTTCCGAAATTGCTAAATGTGGTGAGATTGCCGGATAAGGTGCTAGACGGCAGTGAAACAGTGCTAGCGTTCGGGGAGTCGCTGAGACGGAAAGACTGAGGAAAGAATGTTTCGAAGAATTGCTCGAGAAGCTCATCTGCCAATATCACCATCCGAAATGTGGGTAAGGTGATGTGTAAGGGTTTATTTGGGTCCAATGCGAGATTATGTGAGGCCGCTCTGGATGAGCTGTTCCTCTTACCCTGATCTGGAACGGAGAGCGAGGGTGTTCCAGGCGGTGTCGACGCAGACAATGGATCAACGTCGGTGATCCGTGGGGAAGCAATAGACTTGGTGTGCGACTTTGTTTCCGATAGATCCAACAAGTCTTCTTGAGCAGACGAGTTGATGCTTGCCGCTTCCAGTTTTGATGTAGTTTCTGCAACCACATCATTCGGTTGGTCTGGATCAGCATACTCGAAGCATCTTCGAATGAAGGCGCTAACGGAACCCAGGAATTTCTCATTTGTGCTCATTTTCAAGGTTTCTTTCGAATCAGGGGCAGCTGAAACTGGGGTCATTGTATTGGACTCAGAAGCGTTGATAGTACCATCGAAGCCTCGCCGAGAAAGGAAGAGAAGAGATTCTGACATCCTCAGGATGCCCTCACGGTCGACCTTACCTGTGCCTTCGTCATCGAAAAGGTCAAAGAAGAGGCTCATCGAATTCATGATATCTGTAGTTCCCTTGAACTGTGCAAGACCACGCACTAATTGCTGTAAAGTCATAGAACCTTCATGTGATTCATCCCACTTGCCATATAATCTTTGCATGAAATCGTGGTCAGCGGGCTCAGGACCAGAACCCCATTGCGTCATAGTCTTGCTTCTTTTCCTCTGGCTTGCCATAGGACTTGCGATTTCCTTGGTCGGAGAGGATGGAGAATCCGTCACCGCCCACTTGGCAGTGTTGGCCAAAAATTCTCTGAAAGCGTCGTATTCCATAGTCTGAAGAGGTGCGGCATTTTGGGAGGGCTCGTCATGATTGTGGTGTGAGAATTGGGAGAATAGGCTTGGGCGGACGCGTTGTTGCTCTTGCTTCTTCCTCTCTTCCTCTCTAGCCTTTGCACGTTGTTGCCTTTCAGACAAGACACCAAAGAAGCGGTCATAGATTATACTGAGGTCCTCGGGGCTCAACTTTTTGCTTTCTGGACCAAGGTTTCTGATAGAGGTACGTTTGGCGAATGTTGCTAAGCCCTCCTTGACATTGTCGATATGCTTTGCTCGGAGCTCTTCCACACTTGCATGCGTGATACCAGCGAACTCCTTAAATGCTGTAACCATTAATTCCTGAAACTTGGTAATTGCTTTCAACTTTTCATTTTCGGAATGTGGGTGGGCAGATTCGTCGAGTCTTGAGAAGTAATTCTTCAAAATGGATATGAAGGTACCGTCATCTGTGACATCGAGTAATTCTTCGCCGTTTATTCGCAGAATGGCCAGACCGATTTGAAAGAGAACTTTTGGACCTTCTAAAAAGAACACATCCAGAACTCTGAAGGCGAAAACGAGGGGCATAGAGTTTATGTAAAGGGACAGAAACCAAGGCAGTGACACGACAGATAGGTTGACGTCGGATTTGACGAGGTGTTCCCAGAGAACTGGCATGGTCTTCTCTACCAAGTTTTCGAAGACTCGTTGGTCTAAGAGGGTGCCGTACATGTCTTTGGAGTAGTAGCCTGGGAGTAACCTGTCGCATAAGGCTCCAAGGATGAAGAAAGCCTGAGGTTCCGACATGTAGATAAGAAGTGCAGCTACGACAATGTTCATAGCCTGGCAATAGCCGACTTCTTCATTAGTCCAGCTGTACGCTGTCAGAACGCGCCTCAATCGGCCAATACCCTCATCACTTTGAAAGCCGGGGTATTCAGGAAGGCTTCGATTCAAATCCTTCTCGATCTCGTCAATGGCCAATGAACCTTTGCCGTCGAACTTTTCCAGGACTTTTTGGTACATATGTGGATTTCTTAACCTAGTGTAGAAGGAGCCTGAGGCTACCTCCCATATCTCGCCTCGAAGTCGATTTGGCAGACCGACACGAATAAGCTTGTGAAAGGTGGGTTGGCGGACTATGGTAGCATTCCGGCCATTTTCTCGCATGTACTCGCCCCAAAGTCTGATCTTGCTCCGGTCTCTCAACTTCCGTGCATCTCCGGGATACCGAAAGAGCATCCCTAGGCCGGTGTCTGGGGGTTCCGGTGCCTGAGTTCCCTCCTCCTTTGCTCTGATCCTGGAGGGATCCAAGAGGTATTCTGAGTAGCACTGAGCCACTACGGTCCGTAAGGAATCAGCTTCTTTCATTCCTTCCCGTAGCCCTTTCTTCAAACCATCGCAGAATCGCTCACAGGCGACACGACTGCCTTCCAGATTGAGGATCAACTTTCGAGTGGGAGGCGCTAAAACCTTGGATTTCTCGGTGGTCGGTTTCTGGATGGACTCTAATGTCGTGAGGGCAAGCGAGAATTTGTCCTGATTGCTATTGAGCCTCTCGACTCTGCGGATAGTACAGAGTGGGAGGGTGAAGCCATGACCACCCGGGCCAGAGCCTTGGGTTGGGCCAGTGAAGGATGTCGAGGCACTATTGCTTGCGGAGGGAAGAAAACTGGTGCGAATTGTGGAAAAGCAGAGGAAGTGTTCACTCAAGTGTAGTTCCCCATTGTATTTATTGCCATAATCCCGGGACTTCTCCCCCGAAGTGACAGGAAGCCCAGCAGGAGTGGAAGGGAGTGGGAGGAAGAGTTCGGCGGTTATCTCGTGGAGGGGGTTCTGACCAGCGGGGAGTCTGAACTGCTCTCGAAACAGAGCGGCCTTGGAAGGACGATTGTCATTGATGGCTGCGAGAGGGGACTGGTCAATGAACTTTTGGACGAAGGAGCTCAACATGGCCGCAGGAAGGCGCGTTGAAGTATAAGAGAGTAGAGATTACTCGGTACAGGGAGACAATCACGTTCTGCCCATGATTGCGTGGTAGAAGGGCAGGGATTTGATGCAATGAATACGGAGTAGATCAATTCCAAGCACAAAGACAAAGAGGAGATGCTCTGGGTGTATACGGAGGAATGTTTGTGCTTTGGGAAGTGAAGCTAAGAGTCTGTCTGGAGTACGATTACTTCGCACAGACTGCAGGAGTAGTTCTTGGTTGCTGACTTTGGCGGCCGTGGTTGGGAGGTTGTGAGGCGTGCTGGTAGTACTTCGTCCGGAGTCCTGAGTAACTAGTGATAGGTTCAGGCAGTGATCAGTGGTTGACGGCCCACGCGTTGAAGCGATTCGCCCTGCCTCGCTACACCTGCCAATTTAGTCTAGCTGAAGGCTGAAGTCTTGGCATCAACTCCCAGAAGAACACGTGATATAACATTAATACTCATCGCACCATTCACTGACCTGTCACTGGAGGGATCCAATACGAGAAAAAACTGATCTTGATCCTGATGATATTCGCTCTAGTACCCCAAGTTCCGACGAGGTAGGAATTAAATGTCTGATGTAGAATTGTATAAAGAGACCCTGGTATCGCCATCTTATCATGCCAATTGAGTGGTATCTGGGGGGAATCCTTCCTCCCTAGCACTCGAACCTGAAGAAAATCCCAAAGCTAAACCAGTTCTCTGTTCGTTCATTCATTCATGGTGTAACTCCGCTTCCCTCCATCCACGAGCAAATCACCGAAAATGATACCCCGAGAGCACCGGCACCAGTATGGCCACCGCGAAAAACAAACAAACAAACACAGCCAGCGTTTACTCATCGTCCTTTGTCAGAATCAGCTCCACAACGACATGACTCTTCTCGTACTCAGGATGCTGCAGCGCGATCTTGGGTGTCCGCGGTGCATTCCCAAAGTTCTTGAGGCCTAACCCGTTGAGTCCTCCACCTAGTACTGCTGGTGACTGCGATTGCCCAGGGCCACCACTCGCGCCTGATCCACTACCACCATCATCCAACAGCCTGATGTCTTTCCCTGCAATAACCTGCTTGAGTCTTCCGTTCTGAGAATCTCGAATCTCAACAAAGTCATCGTCCACCAAAATGAGATACTGCGCATATAAGCATGCTGCTTTAGCTCTGCCAACGAATTCCATCACCACTCCACGAGAGATGTCGCCATGTTTATTAACATAAACGGCACATTCCTCAAATGTAACCAGAAATTCTGCCTCGCCCAGTCGGAACATGCCTAAAGGCTTCAGATCTTTGATTCGTGTTGCGATGGAACTGAGGTGTGCTTGTGTTTCTGGCTGATCACTGCGCAGATTCGGTACGCTCCAAGTCTGTTTCTTTTCAAGAGTCAATACCTCCACGCCCCTTGCAGTGGATATCGCCAGACTTGACTGATACAAATTAAGTCCGTAACATTCCGCTGGGATATAAAACTCGTCGTACTCCCTGAAAAATTCGGTCTGGCCACGTCGCGAGGCCGATGGCAAAAAGCGTGAGCGGCTGGTGGTGCTCTTTTGCAATACCGGCTCCAAAACCTTGAATGTCGACGCAATGCCATCTCGCTTTTTGTAGAAGACTAATGTCCGCTCCTTCATCCTTCCAGTCACGAAAAAGCCGATGTCTTTGGATCCCGATAGCTTTTGGGGCGCTTTGCGACTCGATGCATCTGCCTGTGGGAGGGCATTTCCTGAGGGAGGACAGACTACGTCGAGGTGATAGGCGATCAGTGCTTTATCGGATATGAGTAAGAAGAGATTGAACTCCTCCAGGACAGAAATCTGAGAGACCTTGGGCATTTGAATGGCCTGTTATAATATTAGTGAGTTCGCACGTCAAAAATCGGTAAATGTCACTTACCCTGACCCATCCCCGAGAATTTTGATACTCGGAAATGTATACGCCATAGTCGGTTCCGATCGCACACATGAGCCTGCCGTAGGGTTGATTGAATACCGTGGCACAATTGACTTGAGCTCGACAAACAGGCGCCGGTCGTCCCAGGCCCTCGAACCGCTTCTCCGTCTCTTGGATGGCTCTATCTAGAGGTGTGCCGCGAATGAGAATCCGCCTCGCAGGATATGTGAGTCCTTCGTACCCGAAGGCCGTATCGGCCAACACTCGGAGTTTGAAAGGCTCAGCATTTTGGGAAAACAGAGATTCTGCGTGCCTGGTTTTCGCTTGGATGATGGCTTCACACCAATCTGTTCGGTTCTGGAGGCTAGGCGCGTAAAGAGTGTAGGTCTCCGTTTTGCCGAGATGTTTTACACGGAAAGGATACATAATCTTTTCCTCTTTGGAGCTGTTGGACTCCAATGTGGTGATGGCAACCATGGATTGACTGTTGCTGCCTGACCCGACGGAGAGGTTGGTATTGGTGTGTGTCAAAGGACCCATTCGCTCGCCGCTCGCCGTGGATTGGGCTCGCGACATCCGGTTATCGGCCTGGCTCCGTGGAACTACAGTGGTCACTGCTCCGATGCCCTTGACCGACGACTTGACCACGGCTGCGTCATTTGCAGCCTCCAAAACTAGCAAATCCATCGGGATTGGGACTTTGGAGACATCATAGAACCCTTCCCTGCGTGGATCACGTGCCAGGGGTTTGGCGAGCACAAGATAATGGTCGAACAGGATCGCATGGGTTTCGACCCATTGGAAACCTTTCCCACCTGCACGTTGTAGGTCACCTCGAAACACGATCTCTCGTCCAAGATGGTCGAGATTGAGTTCCACTTCCTTCTCCATCTGTGGTCGGAGTCGCAGCTTGGTCTGCATTTCGATCAACTCCATCTTCTTGCCCATTTCAGCATATTTCGAATCACATTCAAAAGTCGCCGCCCGAATCTCGTCCAAAGCAAAAGCAAGGCTAGTCTTCTCCTCCGAGTCCTTAATCATATTCTTCTGAACAGTCTGCAGGAGAAGACTGTACCTTTGCAGCCTGGTGATGGGACTTTTGAGATAACTATCCCAGCTGAGTTTCTTCGAACGAGCATCAGTTTGGGCTTGGTCGAGGAATGTCTTGAAATGAAGGTTGCGTTCAGCTTCTCGTCGCATCAGATAGTCTGCTCGGGGAAAGTTCGCCGCGTATTCTACGTAGACAGGGCGTGCTTTTCGGATCCATTCGCGGAAGATATCGCTGAAGCCCACTATCCAAGGTCCTTGTTCGGTCTGCCTGTATTTGAGTTGGCCAAGTAAGTAATCCTGGTTGACCTTCTTCACCTTGTCGACCCCTCCAAATACCTCTTTCAGGAAATTTGGCAGCTTTTTGCTTGGTATAATGGGTGGCTGAGATGCCGAAAGTCGGTCTCGGTACAGGACTCTCAGAACATCCAGTTGACTGATGTAAAGATCCTCGCTCGTGACAACTTCATGCAGAACATTCTGGCGTTCGATATCCTTTTTGTCGTGCCCTTCCAGGTCCTCCTTTTTAAGCTTATAGAAAGTCACCCAGTCCTCGGACTTCTTTTCCACGGGCAAAGTGTCGAGGTCGACCTTCTTCAAGGTCCTCATACAGTGGTAAGAGTAGCATCTTCCTTTGGTGTGATAGAGATGTAACTTGGATGAATAGCAACCCGTTCCAGTCAGTTGGTACAGCACTCCCGACATAGTACCTGGGCCAAACTTTACCCATTCCTCTTCACGCAACAAGGCTCCTGCTGCCAACATCTCTTTCACAACGCGTTCTCCAAGTGCTTCAGCCTCGGTGATGTACATGGTTGGTACTTTGTGCATGAAAAGAGCAACCAGACCCTCTGCAATGTTGTTCTCCTTCAAATCAGCCTCTTCTTCTGCCAACTCTCTGATCCAGGCTAAAACGGAGCTGAGCGCCCATGGCTCTGAGCACTTCTTGAACTGATCAGTAGTGAGTTTAGCTGGATTGTATCGCTTCTTAGGGATAGCGGGAAGGTCCAGTGAAACCGCAGATTGAGGGCTGACAAGGTCGTATATATCAGACATTGGCCGACCCTGTTGCCGAAGTAGCTTAGCACGATCCGATTCAGTCTTTGACCTCATGGGATGGTCAGCTCTTGGAGCGCTCCTGCCGTTTGACAGAGATGTGGACCGGGGTACAGCGGTCGGACTCAACAGGGACGAAGAATAGGCATCGGGAGCGGCAGGATAGGATAGGCGGGTACCCGGATCGGTATATTGAGAAAACCTGCTTTGCTGGGTATAGGTGCCGGCTGGCATAAGATGAGGTATTGTTCGTATCAAGGGATCTGAATGTGCGGGAGGAGGTGGCAGGGGCCGCTGCTGACTCATTCCAGGATGGAAGAAAAGGTCGGGCATGGATTCTCGTGATGGGCTCGTGTCCCCTGAAGCCTGGCCGGTATCCGAGTCCATCAACGTCGCTTCGTCACCATCTTCATAACTCAGTCGCCGAGGATGAGGACTGGGTTCAGTCAGACCACCAGTGCCCCCGGTATCTACTCTGGCAACATTACGGATGGGAGAGAAAGGATGCAGATCCTCCGCAGGGGGGATCGACTCAAAACCGCTTGTCTGCGATTCACGTCCCTCGGACGACATGCCTGAACTCCGAACGGAGCTCATGCGAGTATTGAGTCGTCCATACAGGTCGCTTTGAGGCATGGTAGTGGGCACGCTATAAGAAGGGGCCGCGCCGTATGACATGTCGGGTCCATAGCTTCCGCCAGCAGCTCCACTCAAATCGTAGCCAGTGTAATCGCTATCACTGCTTTGCTCCTGAGAGGATAGACGCGGGACAGTGTCTGCAGAATGACTAGGGAAAAGAGTGGCAGAGCCCTGAGTGCCACTGCGTCTGCGTGCATCTTCGGCTCGTTCTTGTTCGTCTAGAGCGTTGAGGGCAGCGAGCCCAGCAGCAGCTTCTGCATCACTATCGTCCGTGAATGCACCATAGTTGATATAGGTATCTCCAGTTGATGCAATATTCCCATTGAGGTGTGTGGGAACCTCGTCTGGTGAGAGTTGGGGCTGTGGAGAGGGCTGCTGGAAGAGAGCGTCTGGGGCTTGATCCCTGGCATCGGCGAATCTTTGATCATCTCTCGGCTGCGAAGGTCGTCCAATTGCGGCATCTAAGCTATCCATCAGATCGTCATATCCCGAAGACAATGCGTTCCGCGGGCCCGCATTCTGGACCACACCTGAAGTCAAGCGATCGTTGTCAGATTCCGACCCTGAGGGAACACCGGGAAGTGATCTCCCTTGAGGATGACGGTCGAGATTGCTATTCCGCTGGGGGGATCTATTAGAAGGTTGCCTGCTGGGGGGTGTTGACAAGGAAGGCTGCGGAGAGGGGGTTCGGCCACTCATCCGGCTTGCAAAGGACGGGTTTCGATTGACATCTGGCGATGAATATGTGGTCAGACCTCCAGTTTGATATTGCCCCGATGAAGAGGTGGTATATGGATAACCTTCTTCGGGAATGCCGGTTGATCTGGAGTACGGTCGGGTGGATAGAGAGGACTCGTGTGGTGGAGGCCGCGGGGGGGATGGGGAGTAAGTTTGATGGCTCTGGCCCGGAGATACGCTACCGGGATGGCGGACGGGGTACTGTTGAGCAGGGTCGTGTTGATATGCGCCATACTGCTGAGATTGAGGTTGTGAATAAGAAGAATAGGCCTCGTTTCGCGGAGGAGGTGGTGGAGCGTGGGAGGAGGAATTGGCCTGAGCATTGGCGTCATAGTTATAACCATAATTATTGTAGACGGATTGCTGGCGGGTGAGATTGGGATCGCCATACGCAGCAGGGACGTATGGCTGGTAGGTATTGGAGGATGGATGGGCGGGCTGGGGGGTGGAATAAGCCTGAGGGTTGTATGTGGACTGCTGCTGTTGGTATTGAGCTGGATTGTAGGAGATATGAACGGGAGAAGTGGGATTCTGGTATTGATGTTGATAACCACTGAGGGCAGAATGCTGGGTGTTTGTCCTGAAGGGAATGGCAGAAGCTGACGATGCCTGGTGGTAGCTGGCTGACTGGGAGCGGTTCATTGGAGGGCTCGCCGCCCCGGCGGACGAGGCATATGACTGATATCCTGAACCATATCGCATCTGTGTATCTTGGGCATCTGTCAAGCGATGGTCGTCTCCAGCATCAAAACTGCCGGTGCGCTGGAGGTTTTGGGAAGGATAGGTGGGTTGGGAACCGTAGGGAGGATGAGCGGGGTTCTGAGATGAGGATGGATGGTTGTTCTGCGGATAGTAAGGCTGTCCATTCTGATAGCTGGCCATGGTCAGCGCACAACTGGGAGTGGCGGCACTGGTGGGCAGATGGATTGGCGACGGGTTGAGTCAGAGAAGTCAGCGCAGGCTCGTGGTGAGACGCCGTTGCGCATATTCAGACGGGAACAATTGGTATCCGACAAGAAGGGGCCGGGACAACAGCACCAGGGTGCATTCAGCCAGATCGAGGGAGATCAGAGGATCATGAGTGCTGATGATGGCACAGATGGGTGTTTGGTCGCAGGGACAAGGCGACAAGTAGAAGTACGGCCAGGATCAGGCAAAGCGAGGCAGGGCAGGGCAACCTCGGGGCGCAACTGATACACAGGGCAGAATTGGAATTTTGCTGGCAACGGACGAGGTGTGAAACGAGGGAAAGGCTGTGAGGGCGATGGATATGAGAGGGATTGTCGAATGGCAAAGGATTGATGCCGATTCAGACCATGGATGAATGCAATAATGCAGTATACAATAGTAGAGCAAAAGACCTTGTGTGGGAGAATGTGAGGACAGGTGAAGTGTGTGATGTGATGATGGTGGTGTAAGTTGCGGTGGTAATAGCGGCAGTAAGTGGTGGCAGCAGTGGAAGCCCCCGGAGTACGGAGTATAGGTCGAAGTTAGTGGCTTTTCGCGTAGCGAGGATTCCGTTGGCGTTGCTGGTATGAGTGGTTCTCCGTAGATTGGTTACTGGTCGATGGTCGAGCAGTGATGAAGATGCCAGTGCCATCAATTCATGATTGATGGTGGATGGTTGATGTTGGCTAATCACTCTCATTATTCAGTCAACGGTTCCCTTCAGTCAGCACCTTGAGGAGCACAGAAGGACCAGAATAATATCGGAACGCCACCCAATTGCGAGAACCAAGTGCTCACTGCTCGATGCTCACTATCCACTCTACTCTTCATACTAACTAGTGAGTCCCCAGTAGCAGTTGGAGCTCGGGGGCCGCTGCTACCACCCAACACTCGGCCGATGCGCCTGTGACTCGTGAGACTACAGGTACATAACTATGTACCAGGAGTTACGCGTAGTTAGTGGTGGGCTAGGGGCTTAAAGTGATGACAGCCTACCGGTTAGCCCCCCGGCCCCAGGGTTTGGCCTCTATAGGGACGAAAGGGTAATAGAGTCCAGGCACTCGGAGCTGGGAGTCAGAGACTTGGTCCTTAGCTTCCAATAGTATGTAACATGGTAGGCCGCAGCACTATAGGGCTGGTTTGCTCCATCAGTGGCCTTCAGGGTCCTTCTGCACGCCAAACTCCGATCTGCATGGCTCGGCAGGCCCCGTCGTAAAATCTCTGACCTTTTGTCTACAAAAATAAATATATGGTTGTTGTTCAACTTTGGCTTAGGCATCCCGATCGGTGAACGACCCCTGATAGTACATAGCAGTGGACTGCGAGTATTAAGTCAGACTCACGTACGAGGAACATGCCTCGTTTAGTTGTTGATTCTTGGATCCTAACCAGGTAGTTACCTAATTCCATATTAGGTTACCACTCACCCACCACTCCATGATAATACGGATAAACATAGGTACCGAATACCCGCCCCAGACCTCGTACCCTCTGAACTAAGTGCATCTGGTGATTTGTGCGAGTACTCCCCCTGCTGCTGCAATGTTTAGGCATACTCGTACCCACGATGAGTGCCATCTCAGCAGTTGCTGCTATTGAGGTCGAGTCGTCCGCTCCACCATTCGAGTTATTCAGTGGTCTTGCTCCTGGCTTCTTCCTTCATTGATTTGAGCACTCCTTCGGCCACCCTTGTGCCTTCCAAGGCGGCTGGCATGCCACAATACACCGCAACCTGGATCAAGGTCTCCCGGATTTCCACTTCCGATGCACCGTTGTTGATTGCACCTTTTACATGTACCGCCAGCTCTGCCATTCGATTGAGAGCGCACAGCATTCCAATATTGAGCAGTGACCGAGTCTTGCGTTCCAAGCCCTCACGCCTCCATACAACCCCCCAACCAACCTCGGTCACCAGCTCTTGCAGTGGCCGAGCAAAATCGGAAACGCTTTGCAGTGACCTTTCCACATGTTCGGGACCAACAACTTCTTTACGGATTTGAATCCCTTCATCCCAAAGCGTCTGATGAGCCTCTGCTAGCCTGTTCTTGGACGCCATTTTGTATTGCTAATAAGAGTGAAAACTACCCAGTTTGGCAAATCGATTGAGGGTGCTGTTTGGTCCGCGGAGGATGCTACTCGCGGGTCACAATTAGATCCTCGGTTACGGAGGACCACATTTCAATTTGAGCACATACCCGGGCTGGCAGGTAAGCAGTTGGGCATGGCTCGCATCACATGCTACACCCTAACCAAGTCTCTCAAAAAAGAAGACCATCATATGAGGGTCACCTCTGGGGCCGATTCCAACTCCAACCAACTACGAGTACTAACTACAGGTAGACAACCAAAGGGAGGTACTAACTGCTGCTCTTTTTAATCCTGGAATATCCCTAGGTTGCAACACTGCCTTCAACTCCATATGCTTTCTCACTATCTTGGATGGCATCAAACCCCAACATATCCATGTTATGCCCAGGGTCAAGCCACCTGAAAGCACTTGGGTTGGTATAATCCGCTACCTTCAGTTCTGCGTCCCGCTTGACCTGTTCGGGTCCGTCAGACATGTGGAACATCTTTCGATTGCTGCTGGCAGCCTGAACGTTGGTTGTGGTGCGGGTTTTGCGCAATCTCTCGTAGAGCTGGAGTACAGCAGCGAGCGACATCTTGGGGTTTGCATCGGAGTGGAACATTCCAAGCAGTCTTCCCAGTACCGCCCCATCTTCAACCGCCATAGCGGCCCCTTGAGCTTGATATGGAAGAGTCGGATGGCATGCATCACCCAACAGGGCCACATTGCCCTGTGCCGGCTCAGTCAAATTCATATTGGTTCAAGTTGCTTGTGGAATAACTCTACTTACCCGCGTCCATGCTTCAAGCTCCCTATGGTGGCATAGTTTCCACTTCAGAGCAGATGAAACACATGAGATGAGCTTTTTGAGTCTGCATTCATCGACGGTGGTCATTGGTTAGCCACGAACAATCTGAGCCCAGTGTCCACAATCCGTATATGGCATCAGTAGTGAGAACTCACGTGTCATCCCAACCGTCAAAGGTGGACCTCATTTCCTCTATGTCTGCTTGCACCGTTCTTGCCGAAGGTGGGATATTGTCCGGGCGTAGCAACACAAGATTGAATTGTTCCCCACCATGAACCGGATAAAATACAGCGTGCCTGTCTGGTCCAAACCAAATGTTTACACTTTTGCGTGAACATAACTCAGTCACCCGCACATCCGCCATCGCCAGCAATTCCGCTCGGTCGAAAGTGGCGCGGTAAGCTAAGTCTCCTGTTTCAACAGGTGGTGATAAGGTTCCCAGCAGCTTATCCCGGGTTGTTGACCACAATCCTGGAAGTGTCAGGTGGGAAGCGATGGTTTGATAAAGAGAAAAGAAACAGGAGGTCCTCTCCTACCATCGGCACCCACAATGACATCGGCTTTGATGATCCTGCCATCATCGAGAACCACTTGTGGAATGTCAAAGTTGATGTCCACCACATTTGCTCCCACGAGCAGAACTGCACCTGCTGCGGTAGCCTCCTCGAGCATGACGCCAACATATGCAGAACGATGGAGGACCCTTTGTTCAAACGCCTTAGAGAATGGAGTGGCTTCAAAATGACAGAGAGAAAGAACACTTACAGCCAAGGCGATCCATACATCTGCATGCATCGATCTCCCAACTGTCTCTCATTGAGCATTTGACCATCGGAATATCGTCGTATGAATATTTGGTCCAAAATAATGGCTTTCCGTGTGACCTTCTCCAGAATACCAAGCGATCGACATACTCGGGCTCCGTTTGGAGGAATCTGGATTCCCGCACCAACCTGGAGGAACTTGATATCAGTACGGTGCAAGTCCCGAACAGATATCTCATCGTACAGGCAAGATTTCAGGTGCCCGCTCGAGCACATCCACTTCAATGCCTTCCCGTCTACAGGCAAGAGCGCAGGCCAAACCTCCGAGGCCAGCTCCGACAATAACGACTTTCATGGTCTCTTATTCAGCTAGGAGAGGTATCCTGCCTGTCACTTCCTTTCCACAGATAAGTCGTCGATTGTTTCCATTCGTTACCTAACTCTCAATCATGAGTCGAAGATGTGTTTATAAAGACATTTACTACTTCTAAGAATAGTTGCTTACTCCCCAGAACCATGGTTCTGGCCCGCCATGTGTCTCCGCGGCAGTCCAACTTGGAAGTCGTCACGGTGTAACACGCAACCCCGAGGTTGTAGCAACCCCTCTCAACGGTTGAACTACTTGGAGTACTTGCCGTGTTAGGACCAAAGTACGTATACACCATTACTCGAAATAAGGCTGGTACCGAGAAGGAATCACATGTCTTCCATAGGGATTGCATAGGATAGAGTCATCAGGCTCTCGGTTATTTGGTACTCCGTATGCCAGAATCAATATCTAGGTATGAAATCGCACAGGTGCCTTTTGACAACTAGCACCTTAGGTAGTTAGCTTGAGGTAGTTGATACAGAGGACGTATGTATCTCGTGTTCTCCTGAAGTTGTACAATTGACACGGTGTGTGTAGTGTGGTATCAAAAGCCCCACCATAGCCATTCGCCAAACCCACCCACCCTTGATATTGATCATCTAGCAGTATTGGTGGGAGACTGGAGGACATGAAGTCTTACACAGATCACGCGAGTGCCATCTGGACTCCCACTTCTCCTCGTGAAAAATCATCATGGTTACTCAGTAAGGCTGAAGTTTCATCCCTGTGATGCGTCAGCCCTGCTGCGTGAATCCCTTTGTGCCGTTTGCACATCGACAACGGAACATCAAACCTTTAACCGGGGAAGTATTCTGCTGCTTCCACAAGTCTTCAACTTATCAGTCTGACTGGATGCATAGCGTCACCTCTTCCCAATCCTCACTGACATTTATTCTTCGAGAAGGTCGGCCCCTCTCCATTCTGCTTCCTGTACTCCGTAGAGAATGCCAACCAGACTGCCCCACCTCTCGTTCTTCAAATCCGAGTTCACTTTCCCTGATGCTTCTCCACATCCGGGATTTCCCCATGCCGCCGAGTATTAGGTGGCTAGTAATATCCCACAAGCAACGTTCTTTCAGTGGCTTTGCCATGAACTGACTTTATTTCGAACCCATACGCGGGGCTCTTGTTGAACATGATTCCAGTATAAGTTCGGAATCCTGCTCGACTTGGCCAAGCCCCCCCCTTCACGCTTCATTGCTACAAAAAGAACGGCTCACTCGACTCGATCCCATCCAACCATTCTAGCCATGGCTTCGACAGACAAACCGTGGGCTATTATTGTTGGCGCTGGCCCAT
>Ga0105239_10001935_pt1 | contig 27021 bp, 27 predicted proteins | sample KBSC44metaG_FD_92761 | JGI IMG/M metagenome (GOLD analysis project Ga0105239, IMG submission 92761) | Corn rhizosphere microbial communities from Kellogg Biological Station, Michigan, USA - KBS C4-4 metaG | ecosystem: Host-associated > Plants > Roots > Rhizosphere > Soil | place: Michigan, USA...
GAATGCGCTCGCCATTGAACAGCAACACCCAGGGCACGAGGGTCAGCAGCGCACTGATCCCACCCAATAAACTGCTCGCCTGCGGATACCCGATGTTGCGGAACATCTGGTCGGTGAACAGCGGGAAGATGGCGGCCATGAGGTTGCGCATGAAGCTCTGGGCGGCCAGCGCCGACGACGCGTACGCGTGGTAGACGTCCGCCAGGTAGTTGAAGACCGCCAGGTAGATGACGAAGATGCCGATCTGCGCGCAGCCGATCGCCAGAACCGGGATGATCCATGGGATGCTGCTGGAGGTGGTCCAGCCGAACCAGAAGAGGCCGATGGGGAGGAGGGCTGGGCGGTTTCATTACGATGAGCCAATGGCCGGGGATGAAAGGGGTGATGGAGGTAGGTGTGCTTGGAACTTACCGGCTTCTAAACACGCAAAGTACAGTCTCCCCTCAGGGCTTTCGGTCAGTTTGGGCCAGTGACGCTTCGCGATGCGTTCCTGGACTATCGACAGGATCGTCGCGATGATGCTGCCGATGGAAATCGCGGCGAAGACGGCCCCGTTCTGCTCGGTCGTGAAGTTGTGGCGTGTCCGGAAGATCAACGGCAGCACGGAGAAGGTCATGTACAGCACGGCCCACGCAAAGGAGGCCCATAAGGAAAAGAAAAATACGACGGGCTCGGTCGCCAGCAGCTTAAAGGGCAGCGTGAGCGAAAGATATAGCATGTGTGCGAGAGACGAGCGGTTCTCGTCGGCTGCGACTTTGTACCGGAGTCGGGCTCTACTTGACGGTGTTGGTTCTGGTTCTGCGGCTGGCTTTTCGTCCGATTGGGTGTTGGTGTCGGTGTGGTTCTGGTGTTGCTGCGTGCTCTGCTCGATTTGGTCGAAATACTGGTTCAATGCCTTTGCCTTTCGACTGAGGAGGACTGAACCACGCGTCTCTTTGAAGAAAACACAGACGGTGACAAACAACAGGCCGAGGGAGATGATCTGGTGATAGTACACCCATCGATAGCTCGCCCTGCCGACGATGAACCCAGATAGCAGAGGGCCAAACCCAGTCCCCGCCAGCGCAGAGCCGCTGTAGACTGCCATGGGTGTATTGCGGTGCTCAGCATGGTACATGTCAGAGACGACCCCTCCGACCATCGTGGCAAAGGTACTCGCACCGGCGCCAACGATGAATCGAAACACCAACATCGCCGCGAAGGAATTCGTGGCGGCACACCCGATCTGCCCGACGAGGAACATCAGCGCCGACCCGATGAACACAGGCCTCCTGCCATTGATCTCGCTGAACGGCGCAAGGAACATCGGCGAGCACGCAAAGCCCAGCGCCCACATGGTGACGCCGACGCCGAATGCCAGGGACGACAAGCCCCATTTCTCGCGCTGGGGCTCCGATGCGATCGAGTACGCGCCAGCGCTGTACGCTGCGGTGAACGTGCACCAGCAGCTGATGACGAGGACGATGTTCTTGCGTGACGACGACCAGCCGAACGGCGAGTCGAACTGTCGGAGATTAGGCAGTGGAACGCCCGTGGACTCGTCCACTGGTGTTGGTGTGTCGAATGTGAGATATTCGTATCTTACACCGTCTTCCGTGGTGTCATGGTTCATCTTCGAATCGTGTTCCAACCCTGTGATCGAGACTGTTGCTGGATCCTCGATCGAGGCGATGCTCTCGACATCCGCTTTGGAATGATATTCGAGGTGCGATGGGATCGGGTCTCGATCGATCCGTTCACCCATGGTGGGGTATTCTTTTGCTTTTGGGGCCTTTGCTTCTCTCAGCTCATTTTCTGCAAAGGCACCGAGGCCTGGTTCCCTTATAGTCAGTCGTAGGGAAGGGCCAGCAGAGTAAAATCAGAACGAGAAGGGTAAGTAGAAATAAGAATCAAATTGTCATCATCGATGTGATGCAACCGCTTCGTTAATTCGTGACGCTCAATATCCTAATCATATACACTAAAACACAACAAGCAAGGGACACTTTCATGTATGAAGAAACCCCCCAAAAGATATATCAGAATTACCTAGGTAGATGGCAATCTCGTCTCAGAATTCTCCAACTTCGATCGATCTCCCCCACAGATACCCATGGTCCGGAGGGGGTCACCCGCACGGGAAAACGGCATCATTTGGCGGCAGTAAGTACATACGAGTGTGCGTGTTCGCTACCTAAGAGCTGGACGGATGGCGACCCTTTGACCCATGAGGGGCTGTTTATCCGTACTTTTTCCTGTGGCTTGCAGCATATGACTGGGTGCCGAGTTACGGAGGACTCAGTTAAGTAATAGCGAGGGTCCGAGGATTGGTCATCCCTATAAGCTTGGTCCAATGAGGCCCCCGGGGGAGTAAAGGCTTAGGGAACGCTGACAGGGGCAAGCACTCTTTAATTGGGCTCGCCTGGCTCTCTTGCATTTCATCTCTCTTTAGGCATTGGCACCCCTGGAGATCGCCAGATGGACTTCCACCCAGGCGCTCAGATTTCCGAGATATGTCCGTCGTCAACTCTGCACATGACAATGAGATTCGAATAACCAACTAACTCCATGCATCCTTTATCATCTCTCAGTATGACTCACGGAAAATGCGATTTCTGAAAGGGGTATTGTTGAAAGTCTGTAATCGAACGCAGCCTTGTTTGCAGCAAGGCTGTCTGCGCCCATGATCAAAACGCAAGAAGTCTAGTTGGCCACCGAGGAGGTCGTTGGAGCTATACTGCATACGCGTAAACGAACCTCAGTCGCCGCTGCTGCTGCCGCCATCGGATCAAATGAACGCCACACCGCAAAATAAACGTTACACCATCAGAATTCAAAGGGCGTGCTTGCACCTACCTATTTCTTCATTTTCTTATGGCGCAATTCGCACATCGTCGTCAAGTCAATTCTCCGCCAGCGATGACAAACCTTTAGGAAGAAAGTGCCGCTTGTTTATTGTACGTCATGTGTCGCGGCGAAAGTGCGAGAAGCTCTCCATCCCCACGGTAGGAGTGATGAAAGGCCGATATCTCCGCTTAGTGAACCCCGAATGGTGGCGAGGCTGGGCGGCTTGATGCGATGCCTTTGTTTCCCTTTCAGTCGTATGCCGTGATCCTCGAAGCATCGTACCGAGTGTGAACGTAGAACTGGGGTACATAGTAGTCGTTGTATATGGCATTTTCTGTAATCCTGGGGAAAGATGAGAGATCCCATTCTTGATATCTGGAAGTGGGACTGAGAAATGGTTGTTGCAAAGTTATCAGTCTTCCGCACATACTCAGACCGATAATTCCTGGGTGAAACAGAGGAAGTGGCATAAATGACATGGATCAACTGTCAACCTTATCAGTATCATTCATAGATCGGCTTTCTCGCTGCAGACTGTCGAATGCTATGAGACCGTCAGGATATGCTAATCCTAGCCACTATATGAGGAAGGCATGTTATGCACCTGTCCATTTTACTATTTTACACATCAGAGTCCAGCCCCGGCTTCCCTTGACCATCAAGATCTTCGCCCAAACACCTTCCAATCCCCCCCGGGGAATCGCTGATGATAGCTCCCGTGACATATATCAAACTTTGCGTCAATCTCCAAAAGAGCATGCACATAAATCGTCACCATAGCCAAACTCCCATTAATGCTAATGCCATGACTGGGTCGGCTTTCCTGAACCATCCCGTTGGGCGACCCCGTTGGTTGTAGGGAACCTTCCAAGAAAAGCTAGTGATATCCCTAACCCGACCGAATATGCTATGACCAAATTCCAGGATGGTGGTATAAACAAGAGTTAGAAGAAGAAATTTAGAGAGTGGCGATTGCAACGGCACCCGCAATGCCTATGGTTAGCCAATTGACGGACCTGGTTGCGGCTCTGCTTTGAATGTCGACCTGGCCCAGAATTGGTGTGGGTTCATATGGTGGAGGTTGAGTAGAGTTGACGGTGCCATCCCAGCAGAAACGCTGGAAGCACCGGGTACAAGCTTCTGGAATATCTGTGCCGGTACGTTCAAGGCTTCGGCTCAAGATAGCGCAACCAACACAGGTTGGCCATGTCTCATCGACTGTGCCATTGCCCATTGTTGCGACATTCTGGCCATTGAGAATGACAGCGTCTCGATAGGTGTTGTTTGTCTCAAGAGAAAATGTCGAAAAGTTGCTGAACGTGATGTATGGAGAGTTGGGAATATAGACTACTAATGGAACATTGATGCCATCGGTCATGTTAGTTGTATTGCAGCCAAAGAAAGTTGGATGTGTGTTGAGACCAAGGTTGACAATGGTGTTCTGGTCAGGGATACTTGGGAAAGTAGTGCCGTTTGCCACGTCAGCCAGTGATCGCTGATAAGTCGCAACAAGCGCAGTTGCGTTTGGCCAAAAGTAGTTGGTATCGGCAGATGAGTCAACCGCAAATATGACATCTACATGCCGATTAGGTTGGATAAGCGGATGTAGAGGGATATTCTGGAGATCCTCTCCACCGTCAACGAGGGTGAGGCGAGATGAGTTTGCGGATGGGTTGGTTTCAGGTTGATAATGAAAGAATGGATTTGGCGTATAATCGGCAATGTCGTTGTTATCGGAGCTCAATGTGGAGAGGATACTATCAATAATGCCCCTTAACGACTCGGGGATATTGGTGCCGTTTAGGTTGAGAAGAAATTGATTGAAGAGAGAAGACGAAGTTCCCATAATGAAGCCAGCGTTGTCGAATCCCACAACGCATTGGTCATTGTTTGGTACGCGCCCAGCCGTGAAATTGGTGCCCAGATATTGCATAGGAATGAAGCCGAATGCTGTCGGGTCCCAAGTGCCCATCTCGAAAGCATTGAACTCGTAGACAGTTGTGTTACCTGGAATCAGAGTTTCGCCTGGAGCCCGAGCATCCGCTACAAGAATTGGAAATGGGGTGTTGCCATCCTGGAAATCTTGAGCCAGGTTGATTGAGGACCAGGTATAGGCCGGCCCTCCATCGGTCGCATTGATTAGCTGGAAGGATAATGCACGGCCCCAGACATCAGTCAGGGATATATCGAAGCCAGCATCTCGTTTTCCGTTGACAGAGTCAGCAAGATTACCATAGTATTGGGCAGTATTCAAAATCTGGAGCCCGCCTCGGTCTGGACCTTTTAGAACGGAGTTTTCAAACTCCCACACGGAACCCGAGGTATCGGCTTGTAAAGCACCGATTGTGGTGTAGTTATTGATGAAGATGGATCCAACAAGCCAACCGCCTCCACTCAGACCAGCCAGATAGGTCGCAGACTGAAGAAGACCGCCGAGTTGTCCATTGCCGGTATTATTCTCTGTCCTCGAGTCGAATGCTTTGATGGCGCCTGCGCCATTCATCAAGGCACGCCACCCACCACCAGACACGGCAATTCCAATATTAGGCAGTTCAGAAGCATTATTCGCAACCCGGTCGATATAAGCCCCAGCGTCAAAGCCTTGAATATTCAGCCGTGTCAAGAGCTCTCTCATAGGCTGGACAGTGTTATTTCTTCTCCTCCCTAGCCATGATGTTTCTTCTGGCGAAAGTTGAGCAGCACTTCTGACTGAAGGGGCATTGCTTGGGCAATCCAAGAATGAAGGAGTGTACCCGTCCGGAGAATTGGGAAGAGCTCGACGTAGGTGGCCAAGGGCCGTCAAGCCCTCGAGGTAGGCGTCCCCAGAGGCAATGGGATTTCCTGACTACCCGTTAGCAAGACTCGAGACATGTGACTTGATATTGACAGTCCCACCATTTGCACCTGCGGAAAGAGCAGTCACGATTAAAGCGGCGAGAGCAACTTTCATTCTTCCCGGTTATTCGCCGCACTGAGAGTGAGTAAAGAATGCGATATGTAACAATGGGAAGTGGGCTGGATGGGGGAGAATACGAGAGTACACAATCATAGAAACTGGATGGAAGGGATATAATAACGATGCAAACGCTTCTCGGTCACCAACATGTTCACAGTTGCCAGGCAGGATGGCAGTGCACAGATCCAGAGAGGCATTATTATTACCATGGAATGAAGACACCCGCGGAACGGGGATAAGAGTACGAGAACGGATACCAAAATTCATATTGTTGCGCGGGCCTCCAATAGCTTAGGAGGCGGTGGATGTGGTGGATCTGAGCACAAAGTCTGCTCCTCGTAATCTTCCCAAGGGCGATCTGGGCGATGATGTCAACAACGCTTGTCAGCAGCTTCGTCGGCGATGCGAAGCCTCAAGGATGGGTGGCCTTTGTTGTCACCAAAGAACTGACATCCGGCTGGGCCGGAATACTAAACCCAGCTTTCCGTTTCAGGTGAATTGTACGAGGATTGATAGTAATAGATGAAGGTGTCGACCCATGCCCCATCGCCAGGGGAAATGTAATTAGAATAAAGTTGGAATGAAGTCAAGTTGGCGGCCCTGGCTCGTAACACGTTTCTGGGGAATTAGCTGGCCAAGTCCTCTTACTTCGTGTTGGCTTGTTCGAGGTTCAGCCCTGTTTGTCCATAGTCAATCCCTCACTAACGTTTAATACAGAGGCGTGACACCATTAGGCTTGCAGCGGCAGCTAACGGTGAGGCGAGGTTACCTAACTGACCAACCTAAATATACGAACAGTTCTCCTAACACCCGGTGCCCTGCATAAAATAATGACTTGGTGTTTACATAGTACGGGGAGCTGAATGAACCCTGCCGCTCCGAAAACGACCATCGCATCGTTACGTAATTATCAGCTTCGCATCTCTCGAGCTCATTTCGGATACTGTAGGTAATAGGGTTCCCAGATCAGCCAGATTGGCTTAAACGGCTCTCAGAGAGCTGCCTAGTCGTCCTTATCGGAGAATACCGAGGATAGGTCCATCAATCAGCCAATGTCATGTCAACGTTCAAGCTTCCCTCTAGAACTCTCTTTTGAACGCGGCGCTGACGAGCTAGTCTCGCCACTTGGAGTCGTATATTCCATTGAGCATCGTCAAGGACCCCTGAATTCCCACCCTCTCGTCTAAACGCCGTGGATTTTCTCACGGCTCCTGGAAGATTTATATGGCCACAGTTTTTGCTGCTGGAATCAAATATGGTCACGGTGGTATTGGATATGCGCTCTGGTAAAGGCTGGCCTTTATCCGGTTGCTGCATAGAGCTATAGCCAGGCGCTATCTTTGGAGTCCTTCCTGTTAGGAGATCTCTGTAGTCATCCTCACGACCAAGCTGGTTGTAGAACTTGACCACCTTTTCAGCGCTGGATCTGGTCAGAATGGCCATCTCCTTGACCGGTATCTTGCCATTGGAGTTCTCTTTATGAGGTCGGAAAATCAAAATTGTTGTAAAATCCACAATTGTACGGTCCTTCGGCCTCCAATTGTTTGGGTACGGGTCGACGTATAAGCTATCCTTGGCTTCTCCAGCGCCGTCACTGGAAATCTTGATCTCCATCAGGAAGGGCTGAGCGGACTCTCGATAAATTGCTCTGCCAAGACCACCGTTCGTCTCTAAGCCAATAACGGCGAGGCTACTCTCCCGGGAAGCGGTATCCCTATCACAGCCTACAACAAGATAGAACCGGTTATAGACTTTATCGTGATAAGGATGCTTCAGTGGCATCATGACGATGGAATTTCTGTCAATGCGCTCGATAGGCTTCCATGTGTAGTTGTGTTGCTTTGTTAGGTTACCTTGTTGCTCATTAAGGTCACGGTTGAAGGGCATGGAGTCCCGCTCCTCCAATCCGAGCATGGAAATGGCGTGGTCTTCAGCCTCCTCTCTTTCCCGATCAAGCCAGTCTTCCTCTGCCTCATAATCGAAGATCCTATCGCTCTGCGCCATCTCGTACAGCTTGATGAATGTCTACAGAGAAAGAAGCAAGGATTCAGCGTAAGTTGTCGGCGATGGAGATTTGGATCTTGGGGATGAAATGAAATGGAGAGGGCCAGGTGTCGTCCGAGAGAGGGGAGATTGGAGAAAAGAGTGCCCTGTGTGAATATTACGCACGGCACAGCTTGGATCGGATTTCTCAGGCAGGCTGAATGAATTGCTGATCTGCTCTCGAGAAGGAGGAGAAGGGCACCTAAATATGGATGAACTAGTAAGGCTGGTAATGCCAAAAGCACGGAGGTCCGATCAGCCTTGCACTGGGACACACTTTGAGAATCTCCACCGTTTGCAATCAGGATCGCATCAATGCAAGTGCAGCTGCAGCCTGGTGTTGGCGGACGTCGAGATTGGTGTGCAGCTTTCAGCCTGACCTACCCAAGACGCGGGGCGAGTGTTGAATCGGGCTCGTATTGGGCGTCGCTCACCTTTTCACAGCGTACAAGACGCTCTCGTCGCAGGCTGAATTTCTTCGGGCAGCAACTGCCAACCAATATCCATCAAGCTCTTGAAACAAGAACAGGGCTGAGCAACTAAGTAGCGGCGTAAAGCTGCTAACGGGATTTCAGCCTTGGCCATCCACTTAGAGTATTGCACTGTTGTTTGCGCCTGAGCTTGGATTCTTAGAATTCAACCTTCCTGAAGCACCGTGAAAGGTCATAAGAGTGATAGAAATCAGGTGTACTTCACAAGGGTAACTCCCGGCGCCCTCTGCTGAGAAAGCAAGCCACGGCATATCCATCGGCAACGAGGGAAATGATTTCCGTTGCACCTAGAGGAGTGTCCAGGAGAGATGTTTCGAACTTGCCAAAGTAGCTACCTTCGCTGGGATTGGGCTACATGGCATTCAAGCCAGTCTTGTGTCGGTTGTGGAAATCCAACTTATAGTGACTCGTGATCAGTCGTAGTGTCGGCCACGCTCAGAACTTTTGGAGTATCATCCAATATTTGCTGTAGGATCCGATAGACAGTACTGAAGCGAAGTACCAGTAGATACTGGGAGAGTTTCAACGTGGTGACCGAAGTTGAAGAAGTTGAAAGCTTCACCATCCACATACAAGAACGGTCTTAAAGCATCTGGCCCCTGACCCCGGAAATGCAATCTGCTGACAGCTAATTTGAAGCTAACTACTTAAGCAACCCGAGGTGGGTCAGGGCCTGATAAGTTTCAGAGCACTCAGAATCAGGCAACACCCATAATACTTTGTCCGCCCAAGAACGGAGTAAAGGCAGACCCTAACCATTCGGTGTATCTTTTTCGGGCAAGTGGCCAATCAGACACTGTGAGCGGTCGTGGCCAGCCTGGACGAGCTCGGCTGAACACTGTTGAGACTCTTTAGTCTTCACCCTCGGATACAGATTTGCAGGAATCTGAGATACCCCCACAATCATCCCGTACTCTAATAGCCCAGGCCAGTCTACTTTATCTCTGTATTAGTCTACTTAATATCGCGCTAGCTGACTTCATATAGAGGAGCTTCATATGAAAATGGGCTAATCTTTCACAATGAAGCTGCTCTAAACTTATCAAGTCGGGCTAGACCAAGTCTACCTCGTACCACCAGGATAATTCTGCAGTACAGTGAGCGCCACAGTGAGTTTAGTATGTTGGTTATTAGAAGAGGGGAATCAATGTTCTCTTCATTCCGTCCTTCGGGTATAAAATAGGCGATGATCGCCCCTGAAGAAACACCAAGACAGGTTCGACAGAGGTTGAGTAAGCTACAATCTGAGTGAAATCATCCATACCTAAGCATCCTTGCCAGTTTGCAAGGATGCCAAAAGCTGGGAGCATCATCAACCCGGTCAGTGATGTGTGGCATTACGACCCAGCCAAACACATTCCGGACCTCGCAGACAAAGTGATCGTCGTTACGGGCAGCAACAGCGGAACTGGGAAAGCGTGCGCGATTGAGCTTGCTAAGCATAATCCAAAGTGTCTTTTCCTCTCGGCACGATCCAGGGCAAAGTTTGACGACGCTCTCAAGGATGTGAAAAAGGCGGCCCCCGACGCAAAAGTGAAGTTTCTTGAGCTTGACCTTTCCTCCTTTGCTTCCGTCAAGCAGGCTGCTGAGGCTGTCAAGGCTTCGACCGACCGTCTCGACATCCTCATCAACAACGCCGGTATCATGGGCATGCCACCAGGACTGACCAAAGAAGGCTACGAGCTGCACTTCGGAACAAACCACATGGGACCAGCACTGTTGACGAAACTCCTTCTCCCACTCCTCCTCCGCACCGCGGAAGCGCCAGATGCAGATGTGCGCATTGTAAACATGACCTCTGCGGGCCACAGGAACACACCCAAAGGAGGCATCGCACTAGAGGGTCTGAAGACACAGCTGAGCGATCAACACTCCTTCGTGCGCTATGGCCAATCGAAGCTTGCAAACATCTTGCACGCGCGCGAGCTCGCGAGACGTTATCCCTCCATTTTATCCGTCTCAGTCCACCCCGGGCGCGTGGCGACGCAGCTTCTCGACGACATGTATAGCCGCCGTACTGTTGTTGGGACGCTCATGCAAGTGTATGACAAGGTCGCGAACCCCCTAACTCCCGAGCAGGGTGCATTCACGCAGCTTTGGGCTGCGACATGGCGGAGGAAGGAGGATATCGACAATGGGGCCTATTATGAGCCTTTTGGGAAACTGGTCCAGGGCTCAAAGGATGCAAGAGACATGGATCTCGCAGAGAAACTCTGGGTTTGGCAAGAGGATGAGTTCGGAAAGTATGGGTTCTGAGTACACATCGTGCACTCCCTGGGATACTCATATGAAGAGATAGTCTTGGAGAAGTGCGCCACGTGCCATGGAAGATTGCAAGTGTGAAGGATCACGTCTGGCTAAACAATGATGGGAGGATTTGGCGCCTACCATTTCATTCGATGAGTCTTTGATTAGCAAGAATAATATACCAGTCAGTACCCTCACGTTTTTGAGGAATTCCCCACAGTGTACCCTCGTGCAACGCCTGTCCGGCCTTCTTCGATGGTACTTCCGATCTCATCTTCCTCGTACTTGACCTCGAAGTCGCTCCCCAGCCCCTTCCATGTCCTGTGCTGGGACAAATAATCTGCTGCTGGAGAAGAAATGCCATTGACGGTAATCATATCACCTTTGCTGCGCATCGCGAGTGCTGTGGATGGCAGTGCAGCTGATCCTCGTAGCCCTCTCGTGGGTCGCATGCTTTGCATCGGTCTAGTTCTTGAAACGTAACGACCCGTTCTGAGATCGAACTCTGGGGGTTCTGATTCCGACTCTTCAGAAGCATCTTGGGCTGAGCCGTCCTCATCGCTTTCATTACCGACATCTGCATTGTCATTGGTGTCTGATGCATGACTACTCTCATCGTTCCCCACTTTACTCTTCGCCGCCTCCGTTAAGACGCCTTCAAAGTCAGCTCTCCATTGTCCTGTCCAAACTCTCTCGTCATCCCTTTTCAACACCAGCTCTAATTCAAACGGCGTGATGATAGGTCTGAAGAATTCCTTGGAATCTATCAAGCTACTCTCCCAGCACCCAATAACTACCCAACCGCCTATCTCTGAAAAGTTGGCAATCTTGGCGGCGTTGAGTTTACCAACGACGAAAAGATAAGACTTCTTTCCTGCATCAGCAACAAGCCTCTGGATGTGGGACAGTATTGACAAATAATTCTTGACAGAGAGTGTATTGATAAGGATACCCCAGGTGGAGACGGTCGTTAGGGATGTGACCAAAGCGTAACGGCGTCGCAGGAGCATTTGCGTGGGAGTATCAATATTTGTTCGTGATGTTGTGGATGAAAAAGTAGAATCAGTAGGGAAAATCTTGATGCTCTGCATGCGGGATATAAGAGTTAGAAGTAAGGAAGTTGGTGGGTCGGATATATGGAATAGGTGCCACTCTGACAAGGTGCTAGGCTCAGATTTTATTGAGTCTGGAACAGTGCGATTTGGTATCGAAGACGATGGATCGTGAATAATGCAAGCCGCAAAGACATCCGTATATCCCACACTTTGAAGCAATTCAGATATTGGCTGGACATGGGTTGCATAAGGGACGTCAGCAGTCAATATCACTTTTGTATCAACCTCAGGAAAGTGGCTGCGAAAATCCTTCACCACGGAGTCGTAATTCAGTTCCATCTTCGTGAATATGTGCAGTACTGGCAGCCTTGATGTAGGTGAAAGACAGGCTCGTCCATAGTGCACGACAGCATCCGCGTTCACGTGCTCCGCAGCAATTTCATCCACACAACAGGAGCCGTAAGAAGTATCACCCAGTATCGTGAGCCTCACTGGGGTTAGACTCCGGTCAGATTGTTCGGGTGGATCATGTTCGGGAGAAGGTGTTCCATGTTGAGTAGGCGAGTCTTGGGGTAACCGACCTGGTGCCAGGCCTCGGGCTAGGAATTGGTAGACGCGGGCAGAGTGGGAGAGCATCTGATCAGGGAACTGTAGAGCGATGCGTCTCCATTTATGCAGTTTGATCTCATCAATGGTCCGAGAAATTTCATAGCGATAGAAGATTTGATCATCTGATAAATTCTCGGAGGGTTGTTGAGAGGGTGTATTCAAGCCTTCATCTAGAATGTGAGCGTCGGGTGTTGACAGCACGGGCGCTGTCCTTAGCTCTTCAGTCATGTCACACCACGCCTCAACAAACCATATACGACCCTGTCGTTCGCAAGGCTATGATGGAGTTGGCGCAAATGGCCAATATGCTGATGTGCAAGGAAATTTTCATATGACTCAGCGAGACGAACGATTCATGTCCCAAGGACATCGGGAGCCAGGACCGAGGACTGAAATAGTGCCAAGAGTCATGTGACTAGGGCTACCCGCCTTGTGGAGACTCCGTGCCCCTGACGGGAGTCACCACCAGAAATTAATCTTTTCATATATCAATATTGAACTTGCAGAAGGCTTCTCAAAAACCACCCTAGTTCCGGTCGGATGGCGTAGTTGGTTATCGCGCCTCGTTAACACCGAGGAGGTCTTGGGATCGAGCCCCAATCTGATCAAGGATGTTTCATGAGCTTTGGCTTTCGATTTTTGCGACATGTCCAAATGCTGCCAAAGGTGCAACAGATGCCACAGCATTTCCAGGTTCCCTCCCTGCCGGGGCTGTTCAAGCTCTCAAATCTATGCTTTCTCCCTGGTCTTATACCACTATACTTCTTTGGTGAAGATCCCTTTTGCCCTTCTAATCACCTAGCGCTGCTTACTAGCGAGCTTACTAGCAAGCTTATCTCCTCACGTGGTACCCTAACTATCTAGGGCTCAATCTCGCACCTACTTAGTATATATACTTATACCTGGGGTGATGGTCACCGAGAATCCGGAATTGCTCATCCTCGCCAAGGTGTTCCAACCCTTTCAGTAAGCTTGCGGGCCTCTCTTCCTTTATCCGATTCAATCTTCGAAGCCATAGAAGTTGACAAACGACCAGTCCCTGAGCAATACAGGACATGGAAATGTCGAATTTCGCACCCAGCGGATAGTATGGTGCGTCGGACAGCGGAAAGAGCCAAGTACTACAAACCTCATCCAGGTATTCGCCACAGGATTGCGCGAGCCAGCTGTTATAGTAGTTCAGGGCAAGGTCGATGCTATAGCTGCCTCCATTATCTGCGCGTTGGATCAAGGCAGAGAGTACTGCAGCGACACCAGCGAGTCCGGTTGAGTAATCCGAGGTCGGAAAGAGGGCAGTCACGGGCTCGCCACCCTCCAGGCCCATCGCCTTTCCGAACCCGTGCGATATGCCTACGCAGGCGTCTGAAACCGGCTGATAACCGGGTCGGTAACCGGATACAACCACATCTGCTTCGAGTAGGAGGTCTTTCAGGGTCTCTCGATCATCACTAGACGTGAAATCGAGATATACATTCCACTTGCCCCAGTTGAGGTCTGGATGATGCTGTCTGTTTTGTGGAAGGCCACCAGCAGGGCTTTTGATTAATATCTGAGGGATAATGGTGAAGTTCAAAGAGCCCCACGTCCGAGTTCGCTTTGCCTTGCTCCGACGCAAGATATTCTGCTAACGAGTTGCATATATCTCCAGGTTGCCCGATTGCGATCATCTTTCCAAGCAACTCAGAAGAGGTCAAAGTCGCGAGTCTTTCCTGAAATAGCGCTTCGGCTTGCTCGATGTCCCGCACGTCTCGCTCGCGTGGGAGCCCAATTGCGTCGAGAGCGGGCTCTGGGTTCATTGAGCCGTGTAGTTGAAACCATCGACCATCTACACATTTGTGTATGTTCGTTGTCGCAGCTCGATGTCGAGTGGCTGTTCTTCTATGCAGATCTGCATTTGGAATGTACTCTTCAAGTCTTGGTCCTCCAGAGATTGCACTTATGCTCTCACCTTGAGGATTTATCGTCCAGAGGAATAATGACAGCGGATAAAGGACAACGTGATCACTAACTGGTGGTCAGGGAGAGTATTCCCAGATGTCATACAGAACATAAGTATTGATTTCCACTTCTGGCGCACTCACGCCGTACTTCTGTGCAAGCAACAATCCTGACAACGCTGCAACCAAACTATGCAGTGCCGCCGACGGCTTGGCGACTCTCCAGTTTATGGGTAGTCTTGGTGAGTCGCTCCCTGAAAATCGAATCTTATGGCTAACGTATAGTAGCCCTTCTGGAAGATGCTTAGAGATCCGGGGATGCGATAACACTTGCTGTAGAAAAACTCTTTGCGCCTCATGGGGGACTGAGCAGGCCGTCCGCCCCTGGGGCGGAACGTATTCACCCATATCTGCGAGGTTCTAAACGACTGGATCAGTAGGTGGAAATTTTCCTTCCAGAGGATATGAGCCTTAAAAGGAAAGGCGGAATGGGCAAGCCAGACTATATATTATACTCCGTAACTAACTAAGGTATGTTCAAGCATCAGAAAGGCTCTCAACAACCCATAGAATGACCGTCTTGGCGTTTGAGGGTCGCCCATTCCTCACTAAACTTGGTGTGGTGCAATCAAGTTGACATCGATCAAGATATGTAGCTCTTGTGTGCCCCCGCAGACACTTTGACCTCGGGCTTCCTGATACTGGACATGCATTGGTCCCCGCCACGGCTCGAGAAGATCAATTGACCGGAGCTTGGTGGAGCATTCAGTACGGGACCAAATTGCTTCCGAGACGGTCAGGTCCCGGTATTATTCGGCCGGAGATTACCAAGTATGGTATGGGTATGGGTCAAGCATCGGGGTGGCATAATCTACTAGTAATTCGAAAACATACCTTCCTACTATAGGCATGGCGATGGTCGGTACGGGCAGACCGGAGGAGCAGAGAGGTGGAACTCTCTACAGTTCTTGCTCTCAGGACTTTCTGGGCATTTTCCCCTAGTGACAGCCATTCAGTTCTAGTTTCAATATCTGCACTTATCTAAGAATGACGTTCACGTTCCCAATCATTGCCCTGGAAGAGCACTTCCTCGCCGATGCTGTGGTAGAAGCATATGCTGTAGCGAATATCACCGATCCGTATGAGGGTTCGGTGGTACTACGACGCTGCAGAGCGAATCTCGTCGAAGTCGGCGACATCCGCCTGGATTCGATGAAGGAGTACGGGGTTAGTGTCCAGGTCCTGTCTCCAACTCCATCAGCCTCGACCTGCCACCCTGCGTTAAAGTCAACGACGAGCTGGCTCAACGGGTCGCCTCTTGGCCTCAGCAATTTTCAGGGTTTGCAACGCTTCCTATGAAATATCCTACAGCGGCAGCTCTAGAACTTCGTAGATGCATTCAGGAGCTCGGCTTTAAAGGGGCGCTGATTGACAACAACACCGAAGGACGATTCTATGACGATTCTTTATACTGGGAGGTTTTTCAGGCGGCCGAGGAGCTTGACGTGCCGATATATTTGCACCCGACCTACAACGACCAGGTGAAGCCGCTATTGTGCGATGGCAACAATCCTGATGCTGTGGCCCAGACCCTTGCTACGCATGCGTGGGGTTGGCACTCAGAGACTGCGCTTCACATACTAAGGCTTTTCGCGGCCGGCTTGTTTGACAGATTCCCTCGCTTAAAGATGATCATCGGGCCACATCGGCGAGATGTTGCCGTTTCAACTAGACCGAGTCGTTCGAATTTCAAATACCCAGTGGCCAATGGCCGGGGTCAAACTCGAGCGCCAACTCCGGCAAGTCTGGGACGAGAACATCTGGGTCACCACCTCAGGCATGTTTACGCTGGCACCAATGGCCACCTTACTCCGGCAGTGTAAGCCAGATCGGATTTTGTTTAGCGTCGACTATCCATTTTCGAGGAATGAGTGGGGCGCGTCGTTTTTGAAGGAGTTTAAGGAAAGCGGAATGGTTAGTGACCAGGCATTGGAGGATATTGCGTACCGCAATGCCGAGAAGCTGTTGAAAATGAAAGCATCCTAACTAGATTGAATGGAATTTTCCACCCGGAACTCTGTATTCATAGCTCAAATGGCATGCTATTGAGCCAGGACAGGTCGTTGCTATCAAACACAAAATCAAAGTCATAATCAAAGGTTGGATTACTCAAGCCCACAGAAGGCATAACATTGTCGCCACCGCCCATGCCAGACTTTGAATTCAAATTGTCGTAGGTGTTCGGTTCTATTTGTTCAATCTGACGACTTGATAGCTCAGATATATTGAAAGTGTCAGACTCGATATGGCCTGAGCTATTTTCTGGCGGTCTGGATCCCTTAGCCTGTGAGTAATACTCTGGCAGGGTGTTGAAAAGGACATGCTGGGCCGCGACCAGTTGTTTGATGACTGGCCCAAACGACTCATAGTGATCGAGAATTTCAATAGCCCGGTGCCACGAGCGTGATATCGACTTCTCACTAACTTCTTTAAGAATAGATGGGCAGAGCTTGCCCGCAACAAGCACAGTAGCTGCACTGTAGACGAACAGGACGTTGTACCACCAAGCCGCGATAGGACCGACTGCTGTGGGATCACCAGATCGTCGGGTATAGGCAAGGTCGATAGTGTCTTGAGCGACAGTGATACATACAATTGCACATTGCAAAGCAATACGCTGTGTGAGTACGCCGCCGAATGTGCTGATGATATCGGCGCTGCTTGTCTCTGCGGCGACATAGGCAGATAGCACTGGCCTGAGTGCAAGTAGCCTAATATGAAGATACCTATTCGCCATTAGCGTATGATACGTAGGAGGGAGCCACGATCGTACCTCTGGCGAAGGATCACTGCCTGACGCACGAAATACTTATTTGTCTCAGGGTGAGTGGAGACTCTTTCGGTCTTTAGATGGGAAGGGAGATTAGCCTCCCAGCGGACCAGCCTGCGGTCAATAGCATGCACGGATGGATTCTTGTTCGTGTCAGGGTCCGAGCCGCCGAAATATCTTGCCCACCGCCCTTCGCCTGATCCATCATCAGTTATTGAGGAGGAGTAAAACGCTACCAGGATGTCATAGAGAATCTCATAAAGACCCAGTGTCTCGACAAAGAAATTGATTAAAGATGGTTGATCCGCTTTCGGCACGGTCCCAGCCTGCTGTAACTTGTCTTCATCAATGCCTAGAGGCCGTGGAACAGCCGCGGCGAGGTCCTTCCCAATCATAGTTGGTCTCCCGTAAGTCATAGATGTTATGCGATCCATGATGATACAACCGTGCCAGACCTTCCGTAGAAGCTCCCTTTTCCGCGGCGACGAAGCGTTCTCAGATGTTTCTGGCAGATGAAGTCCCAGACTTTGACCAGTGCGAATTGCCATTCCAACTATCGTCCAGCATTGGTGAGGATCATTTGTGCTTTGAAAGTATTGTCCAAGTAGCAGACAGACTTGAACGTACTGGAAAGACCCAGAATGCCAAAGGTCGAGGAGAGATTTCGCTCTCTCAAAAAAGACCTTCGCTGAATTCTCACGTTGATGTGTTTCGCCAATCAGCTGGCATGAAAGTGCGAAGATGACATTTAAGCCACAAATGAAGATGGCATCCTCATCGTAGTCACTTTGCTCCTTCCACAAGTCTCGATATTTGAGGATGGTCTCCGCTTTATCGAGATATGGATACAAGGGGTAGACAACCTCCCAGTATACCTCCATCAGTTCATCTGCTCTTCTTCTTGAAGGAAGCACAAAGTCTATCGGTAAGCGAGAGTGAGTCTGGAGGCCTGCGCTCGATGGATCAGAATTATCAATAATGTCGCGGTTCAGAAAACGTTGGCCTGTTAAATTCAATTTTTGCGACACCGCTGCGCGGACTTGACTGACAAAACTACCTGCACTTGACCCACCAAAGTATTCATGGCCAGGGGCTTGGTCTGGGAGAGATCCTATCATTCCACTAGCAGCGGCCTGCTGAGAAACACTGTCTTTAGACGTTGAATCTTTTGGGAATTGGCTGGTTAGATCACTTGATCGGGGGGACAGGTTGGATGAAGTTGATGGTCGATGGCCTTGTGTGGATCCATTTAACGATCTGGTCAGGCGGTCATGAATATGACTCTGCGCTTCTCCTTTAGCCCTCTCCTGGTCACTGAGGTCTGCCAGCAGTCCTAACAGAGAACTCTGCGGATGCTGTATGAAACGGTTTCCTATCTTTGTCGTAGATGAGTCATCTTTGCTTTGGCTGATCTCCTCGAGCTCCCTAACTCGCCTTTGGAGGTGCATGACTTGAGTAGTTGACATTTGGAGACTTCGAGCGTCTCCATTGCTCCAAGTACAGTGGTGAGCCCGGTCTTTCCTTCGCGAGCATGGTCCACATACTATGAATTTAACATTAGCGTCCTAAGTATAGGGTTATTTGGCTTATTTTGGCTGGTGATGGTGTCCCCTGAAGCTCCTCTTTATCGTTTGGGCATTGTAGAAGGAGACCGAGATTCAGGATACAAAAAATGGCTATGGATACAATGACTCCGAGATGGAGGACGCTGTGTCTTGACTGTGGGGCGAAATCAGCCCAAGATATAGAGACTTACCTGGACGTACACTGTCGCACTTGACCTTTTGCAAGATTTCAGTCAGATTTCACGATTATAGTCAGCTGCGAGCTCGACTCACCTTTTTCGAGCGGCATGTATCACATGCCACAGCCACTTTTTGTCTCTTCCCAGGGCGGCTGTCTTCTCTGTCGTCGTTTTGCATTCTCTATGGATGGCGCTAAAACAGTCTCATCTGTCACAATTGCTATGTCGGATGCATTCGCGAAAGAAGTCGGAGGTCGAACCGTAAAGGTGAACTCCAAGGGTTTTGGGGCCTGCCCTCCTCCGGAGGAAGCCAAAAGGTTCGGAAGAGCTTCCGAGAACCTTGCTGGCCAAGGCTGCGGGGTCGGATGAAATCTATGGCAATGGTCCGCCTTTTATCTTCCCGTTACATTCCTTCATCCATACTACTAACTAGGTGTTCTCGGACTTGAGAAGGATTACTAGAAGGAGATCTAAAACGCTTACTTGAAGTTATGCAACTGGTGGTGGCAAGTTATAGCGTTTTCATTGAGCCAGGGTACGGACAGATTGATGAGTGGAGGAGTAGCTTGCGAACACTGCCCCTTGCGAAGTTGTATTCAAGACGTCGAGGGCGGTTGTCCCTCAATCAATCGGCGTATCTGGATAAAAGGATTCTAACCATGCTAAATCGGCCACAGATGTACACACAAGTCCCCAGAATCAATAAAGACGGTAAGTGGTCCCCACTAGCAAGAGTCAGGAGCTGCCTTCAAGACACGACGCTGTCGCCATTCGTTCCATTTGAAGCCACCTCCTCTCCTTTGCCAGCTTGAACCGGCAAATTCTCGCGCACCTTAGGAAGGATGAAGCGACCATAGTCGATGGCATCATTAAGGTTGTCATAGCCACGAATGGATATCAACTCTGCCCCAAGTTTGACATAGTCCAATATCGAGTCAACAATTGTCTGCACAGATCCAACCAACGCAGTTGAAGCTCCACGCGCATTCGTCGCGGTCACAGTGGGGTACCACAAAGCGCGATCTTGAACCTCGCCACGCTTTGCAATCTCAAGCAGTCGTTGGGATCCCGCATTTTGCGGAGCCGGAGCCTCGCCAGCCTTACCGTTGGCAGAGGGCCAAGAGCTTTGCTTTTTAGCCGAGTTGGATTCGAGAGCTTCAAGTGTTCGGTGAGCCTTTGCCCAGGCGAGGCCCTCCGTCTCTGCCACAATCGGCCGGAATGTAACCCAGATCCGTGGTCGATCATTGGGGGCGCGGCCAGCTTTCCCCGCCGCAGCGTATATCCTATCGATTTGCTCTTTGGTCTCCTTCAGCGGCTCACCCCAGAGTCCAAAGATGTCTCCAAGTGCACCACCGATACGGTATGCCTCCTCAGAAGACCCACCTACCGAGACGGGAATGCTCCTGCCATTCACCGGCCGCACGAGATTCCGGAACTGCTTAAATTGGTAATACTTGCCATCCCAATCGAAGGGCTCAGGCGAAGACCATGCTCGTTTCAAAATACGGATGTATTCCTCCAAACGCCTATAGCGCTCTTCCTTGTTTAGGAAGTCTCCCTCCCTGGCTTGCTCGACATCACTTCCGCCGGCAATAAAGTGGACAACGGCACGCCCCCGGCTAAGCTGGTCCAGAGTGGCAAGAGCCTTTGCCGCGACAGTCGGATACAAGGTATTTGGTCGAACTGCGATAATGATCTTCAGGTTCTTGGTCACCGCGGCGATGGTGGCGCCCACAGTCCAAGGGTCATAGTATGACGAATCGTAGGGCACAAGAGTGTAATTGAAGGCATAGTCATCTAGATTGCGCGCATAGCGAACGAGATAGTCCGGATCAATCGAAGAATTTGGGATTGGCTTCAGCTCTGTCGACTCATTGAGGAAGGTGGCACTGATAAACTCGACCGGCATCTTGGCGATTAATCTTGAGTGCTCTTGGGTGTGCCTGAGGGATTCTGTACAACTCAAGCATAGGAAAGGCCGTAAAGATAAATGTTTATCTAGCCTTTGGGGATATTCCGCTTTCGTATGGCGACATGTGGTCAAAGGATGACGCCTTACAATACCAACCGGTCTCGGCCGTTACCACCAACAATGAGTAGTCTGACTGGACGCTGCTTGATAAGCCATCATTTATGCTGCAAAATTTAGTTGAATTTGTTCGACCTGATACTTATCATACTGCATCAATACGTAGTTGCCCGAAGGAGGAACAGGCCAAAAAGTCTCGAAATAGGTAGCCAAAGCCTGGTCTTCATCACGTGCCCACTCGCTTCTCGAACGTGAGGAAGCAGCTTCTCACGCAAGGAAGGAGTTCTGGAAGGTACTATGTATAACACATAGTCATGATATTGGCATAAGCCTTTGATAATTATCGAGAATCTTGTAATATTTGGGTGGTGCCTTGGCTATGATTGGAGGCACAATATGGTGACCGGACGGTTGTGCCAGAAAGGTCAGGAATGGCGCAATAGTGAACGGGTATTAGCACTGTGGGAGAATGAGAGCAATACGCGGGTCTCTGTGCTGGGTTCAATGGCGAACGAGTCTATGGAAGTAATTCGATATAAAAAGGATTCCATCCCTACAATCTCATCACTGAATGACTAAATTACGATTGGATCCAAGTCCAACGAAAACCCGGCAGACCTTAAGAGCCAACAAGATTCATGAAGACTCGTCCCAGGGTGAATGGATACATTTCTCGGCTAGTTTCTCTCAAGAAGTAATCAAGTTGACACCACTATTGCCAACGACACCAGGGTTCTTCTTCTCATCACCAATGTGGCAGGAATGTAGTCCAGTTTACATATGCAAAGGCACTCGTCGGCAGTCTCCTCAAGCCAACAAACATCTCTATTACAGTAAAAGCACGGGCAATTAAATAAAGCCCAAAAACCGTCCCGCTGGCACCACATTCCCATGCCTTCGGGAATTCTTCGGGTGTCAATGGTGGCTCCTCTGGTTGTTTGCTGCGCTCTTCGAGCAGTGCTGCTAGCTTCTGAGGTGTGAAGAATTTGCAGTACCAGAGTTCTGGAAGCTGGTCGCGGCGGCACACGGCAACGAGCTCTGCGAACCAAAAGATGGTCGCCGTTACGAACATCACCATTGTTACGATGCGCCAGGCGATCTGCTCGCCTGCCGTGGGAAAGCGATAGTTCCATCCACATAGATGGATACCATCGGTGAAGAGTGTAACGACAATCAAGATGAGTTGTCGTGTACCGCGTAAGTGTGGGAATCGGTCGTTGGTAAAACGTGCGAGTGGTCGCTCAATAGGGCCAGCAGGGATATTCATGAATGTCATGACATTAGACCATGATGGGCCGATATTGTCGACGAAGTCAAGGGGCGTCATCACATAAGGCTCCTTGGCCGCGTCGCCTGCTGCAATGAGGATCTCGGCCGTGGAGGTCTCAATGTGGATCAGGATCGATGTCACCACGTCGGTGGGTTTTTGCATCCAGACGAATAGAATAGCGAGGCTAGACGTTGCATTTGAGACGGCTCCCAGCTCCATAGTGGCGATTGCAAGATTTTGTATCCGGCGTGCGGCAATGCTGAGAAGCAGCCATGCAATCTGGAGAAAGTTGATGATTTTAATCATTATATCCGCCTTGCTTCTGTCCCATATCTCACGCTCGTCAATGATGGGCATCAACATGCATGGACTCATAAAGAGGTCGTCAGCGTAATTTTGCTTTGCAGTCTCGAACTGTTCAAGCAGGAAGTCCATTGGCGGCAGTATTTTATCTAGCGTTGCGCTATGGCCTTCTGTAGCCAGAGTAGCATCGTGGAAGAACCTAAGGAAATCTCCGAGCTTTCCTAGGTCTTGCCAATCCCTCTCCGAGAGTAGGTCGTTATTGTTCTCTTGATATTGGTGACAAAAGAGGTTGATTGCAGTCTTAAGCTTCGTTGCACAACTGATCATTGCATACCAAGAGTTCCAGCGAGTAGAATTGTCCCGTACGAAAAGGCGACCTCCACTAAGGTCTCTAAAATTGGCTAATCTTTGTGTGCTCCGCTGGATATAGACCACGATGTTGTGCAACTTACCAAGAGGCCCCTTCCGTCGCCATTGTTGCATCTCGAGTTCCGTAGGTGTTGTTAAGAGACTAGTGTTGTTCTCTGCCGCAACAGTTTCGTCGTCGGTATGAAAGAGGAAGGACTGAGCTGCCAGATTGATGATATGGCCGTTACAGCGAAGGCGGTGGTGTTCGGCATTATAGGAAATTTGATATTGATCAAGTAGTTTTATGGATAAGCCAGTTAGCAGGGCTTATGGGTGGTGGAGGAACGGTCGAGCCTGTTTGATGACTCGTAAACCGGTGGTACGTAGGTGGGGAAAGAGCTGCCATCATTGTATCATTGTTGTCTGCGTTATCCATCATGAAATAACCCACTTATCCCATAGTCATTAACAATTTGCATAATACAACCTGCAATATTCGGACCTGAGTGCTTCCCGTCAAGTTCTCGTAAAGCAAGTACAGAGTGTTCTAATTGGCCTGATTCGGATGTATAATGTGCAATCATGCCTAGAATAGCAAGCGCGTTGGGGGAGGTCCAGAGAGCAACAGTAAAGTGGACTTTGGAGAGAGCTAATTGGACTTCGCGTTGGATTCGTTCTTTTTGAGCCACGAACGCACGTAAGGTCCACGTTCGTATTGTCGGAATCGAATTTGGCAGCTCATTATCGATCTCTGGATTAAGGTAGTGGAGCAACGCCCTAAATTCTGATAGCGTTGCCATGCGGAAAGAAATACCACAGGTTGTGATCCAACGTACATATAATTGTTCGATGATAGCAGGGTCTAGATCTTGAGTGGCAATAGTGGAGAGGCAGCGACGTTTATAATTCGTGGCCTGGGTATTTCCAAAGGTATTAGCGATGTTGACTTACATCAACGCAGTTCGAGCTTCTTGAGTAGAGGATATATTAATATCGTGCTGGTCCTTCAGGTGGCCGGCTATAATTGTCGTTCCGCCAGACTTTAGGTACTCCTTGTTATGATCTGAACTGTAACAGTACTGACCAAGGTAAGGTTCCTTGATAAGCGGATATCAGGGATGATAGCTGTGAGGCGTGACAATGGGAGTGATAAAGGGAACTATTCCTAGTTCAGGTATCCTAAATGTAGGTATAGGATTATTAACAAAGTTGACTATGAATAGTCCTATCTAGGTTAAGGAGCGTGTATATATAATGCTAACTGGACTGTGGACTGTCCTGGACTATTGGCACAGTCCGCAGTCTCCCCCAGTCCAACCTATTCCTTTTTCGTTCCGCTGGACTGCTGGATGCCGTGGACTGTCAACGCAGTCTACAGTCCTCCTCAGTCCAGCTGAGCCTGGTCACGTGATGCAGCCTCGTTCTCCATCGGCTGACCTCCCTCTTCCTCCGAGGTGCGGGGTGCCTGTCCTGGCGACCTCATCTGTGACCTAGTTTGTAAATCTATTATCCTAGTTATTAAGGAACCTTACCTTGGTTAATACTACTAGTAGTTTAGATTATAACAATACACTAGCTATAAGAGCGTCCGCTCCTAAGTCACTACAATATTAAGAAAGCACTTCTTCCCTCCTTATGACTACGGCTTCTTCCCTTTTTGCTCTCTCTAGTACTATTCCGAAATAACTAGACGCGCTGGTAAGTATCGCCTCCATAGTGCATTACAAGTTGTCCCGTGCCGCAAAGTCGCCTAACTAGACGCTGACCACCTGCTAGCTAAATCGAAATCAATGGTTGGAAGTGATCTAGATATTGCTATTAATAGCGATCTTCCTCAAGCCGGTTCGGATGGCAAATACCTAACCAACGAGCTAGACAATGAGGGTGACAGGGCCACCGATAAAGCTGTGCGTGGAGAAAATATAGACGACGATGCATATAAAGTATAAAGACGATGATCAAGGTTTAGAAACCGACTGTTCTCCCAGCTACACTCCCGAAATCCTACAACAGTCTCATACCAATACCGGTTTGCGTCGCTGTGGTCTGGCGTTGTGCCATTTTCCTAGCAAGTCCTGACAACGCTGACGGAATGGAGATCAGTCGTAGCTGTGAGGATCCACGCGCTCGACGAAAGACCTCAATGATTTGCCAATCCTTGTCCGTTGAAATATACGAGGGCCAACCTCCCTCAGAGCCTCCAGTCTCGAGAGCGAACGAATGGCTCTTTCAAGCTCAGTTGGCTCAATGCAACGATTGTTTGGTAGTCTTCGTTCCAGCTTGCAACGAAGCCCATAGACTGCTGATCATCAGTCTGTGCTTAATCCAAACGGGCTAGAACCGTAGCAGGCCCTGAAGGGGAGTTCTAGGAGAACTCAGGACTCGGGACTATTAGGACTTGAACTGACCATAAGTTTCAGTGGCTATCAATGGAGCACTACGACGGGCAGCTCGGCGCGCTCTCTCGCTGAGGGTGACCGCTGTGCTTGCCTGCCCTGTACCAATCAGTGAGTTTGGGCACGACCCATTGTTTGTCTATCATTCGTCAGACAGTAGAACAAGTGGAGCCTGCAGGCTTACATTTTCAGGGGCGTCACTGTGCATGGCCGATACTAGCTGGTTTATTTCTGCTGCCGCTTGGGGAATTTCAAGGATAGACAGTGCTTCCTTCAAAAGACGTTTCGCCCGTCGACGACGATGCACTGGTTCCATCCATCGGAGTCGAGCAGCAGATCCTATCTGGAACATTGCAGATAGTCAACTGACCGTTAGTTCAGAGCAAGGCCACAGTGCAGTACAGTCTGCTCGGATATCCAGGACATGAGTCCACTGTGGGAAGCAGGTCCCGTGCAGAACACCATCAAAAGTGTCGCAATCAACAATCTGCAGGTGCGTGCTGGGCATGATCTCTTTCAAGTTTTCCCATCCAGCGTCGCCCACGCCCAACAAGCTCTCTGCGTCAAACCGCACGTAAAGCCATGCGAGCAAGACAAACCGAAGTGCAATTTCTGATGCCCTTACTTCATCGGTTCATTGGTATCGTTTGGCCATCAAGCATAGGGTCCGGGTCCCCATCTACGCCCGCGATCTTCAAGATCGTTGGTGCAAGGTCAGTATGCGACGTCACGGCGTTTATAACGCTACCAGGTTCGATACCAGGTCCTCGCAGGTAAAGGGGGATGTGGATGTCCGTGTCTGCCAGATATCATGTCATGTTAGCTGTCGCTTGTCTTCTTCATCGAGAGAGCACGAAATTTTACCATATCCACAGGATTTCCCTGGTCCTAGAGCATGCTGGCTTATGTGGTAGCCGTTATCAGTGGTATAGAAAATGAATGTGTTATTGAGTGCGCTAGCTTCCTCGAGCTGCGCAACTAGATCACGGACCATTTCGTCTACTGCAATTAGGGAACGATCCCGTCTCCGCTGGGACTCCTCTTGGTATGCGAGCACGGTAGCACTTAGTGGTCTTTGCCTCCCAACCTAACTAGGCGCGCCTGCAATGGGCTTGTTGAACTATAGCTAAATAACGATTCATTCGGCTCCCTACACGACTGTCATCGCTATCTCTTCGAAAGCCCACACTTGACCAAGCAAGCTTCAACGCCATTAGCAACATTTGCTGGTACGAAGCTTCGAAATTGATCAATATCGCGTCCGTCAAACGTGAAGTCATTTCCGAACGTTGCTGTTAGGACGTCATCGTCGAGGTCGAACAATCGTTGAGCGGATTGTTGAACACCAGGGTCTTCGGAGGCAAATCCAGCAACGAAGACTGCACTGGAGCAATCTGGATTGAATTCGGCGTGAATGGCGCCCTGAGGGAATACTGTCATCTGATATTTGTCCAGCCGATTGCGGATCAGTGGAGCACCATTCTCGAGAATATACTCTGTCCCAAGGCTACCCTCAACCACGATATTGATCTCCGCAGATCTTGGGTGGGTATGAGGAGTATTGAAACCGCACGGACCGATAAAGCCAACAGTCATGCTAACACCATTCCCAATCAAGGCTGGAAAGTCTTTTCGGTCCGCTTTCACCGTGTGCCCTCCAGATCCGGCCGTGATAGCGTCGGCTCGAGGTGGTGCATTAAAATCATAGACATGGTCACTTGCGTTAGGCAAGAGGTTCAGACGATCGACCACATTGGCGGCTTGTGTAAGTGAATTTATCAAGTCTTGATTGCCAGACCGGGCTGCTGAGATTGATGCTGATGGCCAGCGAAGGCACAGTCCCAGTCAATGCCAAGAGGAATAGCAGTCATGACTGGTCAATTCAAGTCCCAGTCGTCGATACCAGATGACTGCAGTCATGACTGCAGTCAAAGCAA
>Ga0105239_10001936_pt1 | contig 27020 bp, 23 predicted proteins | sample KBSC44metaG_FD_92761 | JGI IMG/M metagenome (GOLD analysis project Ga0105239, IMG submission 92761) | Corn rhizosphere microbial communities from Kellogg Biological Station, Michigan, USA - KBS C4-4 metaG | ecosystem: Host-associated > Plants > Roots > Rhizosphere > Soil | place: Michigan, USA...
AAGGTTAGGGCCTGTAACCCCAACGTAAACTCCCTTGTGGCAGGTAATATTGTTTGCTTTTGCAATATTTAATGCTTTATCAATTAAATCGCGCTGGTAAGGTTCGCTCATGTCGGGGAACCGCGGGCCGAGTTCTTCCTCGTTACGACCGGTAAGCGGGTTATGGGGCTGCAGGTTTATATGGTCCTCGATCACCATCAGGTCGCCTTTTTTAAAGTCCGGGTTTAACGAGCCGCTGGCGTTCGATACAAATAGTGTTTTTATACCCAGCATTTTCATCACCCTGACCGGGAAAGTAATTTGCTGCATGTTATAGCCTTCGTAATAATGCAGCCTGCCCTGCATCGCAACTACTTTTACCCCGTTTAACTTGCCGAATATCAGTTTGCCGCTGTGAAACTCTAAAGTCGAGATCGGAAAATCAGGGATGTTCGAATACATCAGCTGCTTTTCAATCTCAATTTCGTTAACCAGGGCGCCCAGGCCGGTGCCTAAAATTATACCTACCTCGGGTTCAAAATCGCCAATGCGGCTTTTAATGTATGCTGTGGTCCGTTGTATGCTTTCTAACATAATCTAAAACAATTTTATCAAATTGGCTGCCGCTGTTATTTAAAAACTCAACCTGTATCGGCATTACAAAAACAGGCAGTTTTTCGTCTTGTTGCCCGCCCTGTTTTAACCACGATTCTTCTAAACGCTGTGCATCCTTTTCTGTTGTAACAATTATTTTTTTTTGCGATGGATGGGCAGCGTATTCAGCGGCAAGTTTAGCAATATTTTTTAAGGTAAACGGGTGATGGTCGGGATAATTATGGTGGATAATATTCGGGGTGATGTCACTTAAATATTGCAACAGTGGCTGAGGGTTGGCAATCCCAGTTAGTAAAAACACAGTAGTATCCTTATCGACAGTTATATCCATCTCGTTTCCGTTCAAATCATGCAGGCCCTTGTAAGCTATCGATGTAAAAAATAATTGCTGATATGGTAGCGGCTCTATGTTATACGCCAACTCAACCTGCTCGTTATGTGTAAGGGAAGCGGGGCATTTGGATATAATAATAACCTGCGCCCTCCACCGCCCGCTGAAAGGTTCGCGCATATTACCGGCCGGCAACAAAAAGTTCGGTTGGTTAATCCGTGTATAATCAAAAAGCAGGATGCTCAAACCAGGTGTAACTGGGCGGTGCTGATAAGCATCATCCATCAATATTAAATCGTGATCGGGGAGTAATTTAATTAAGCCCGCTACCCTATCCTCGCAAACCGCAACCGTAATATCCGGGAACTTTTGATGAAACTGGGCGGGTTCATCGCCTATTTGAGAGGAAAGTCGGAAGTCCGAAGTCGGAAGTCCGAAGTCTGTTCCTTTTTCGTCTTGATTCTTGACTCCCGACTCTTGATTCTCTGCGACTAAATATCCTTTCGTTTTTCTCCCGTACCCCCTGCTTAACGTTGCCAGTTTATAGTTTGATTTAAGCAAACTGATAAGATATTCCGTCATCGGGCTCTTGCCTGCGCCGCCAACCTCCAGGTTGCCAACGGATATGATTGGTTTGGTAAACCTGTAGCTTTTAAACAATCCCGCATCGTAAAACCAGTTGCGCATAATAACAACCAGTCCGTACAGTAATGAAAAAGGCAGCAACAGCCAGCGCAGGTATTTCATAGTTGGGTGCAAAGATAACCGGGATTTTTCACTTTTTGTCCATTATTAACGGCGTTTAGGAGGACTTCGTCGTTAATGGATTACGGGTTTCGTCCATATGCATTCCGAAAACACCTAATACAATCGTTTAGCTTAATCTCCAGTCTCTAATCAACTAATTTCTATTTAATCACTTCGGCCACCGGTAACAACTTCTCATCAACCTTACCATCAATTACCGATACATAATAAGTATTGCTCTTATCATCTGCGGCTATCGACTTAACATATTTTTCGTTTTCAAAAACTATCCCGGCCATATCGTCAATGGCATAACCAGGGTTTAATTTGCCCTTCAATACGTTTTCGAAATAAAGCGGCTTGCGCAGGGGTTCGCTGTGGTAGTGCGGGCAATGGCTGGTTTGTATAAAGCCGAGGCCCTGCACTATGGATAAATCTCTCGGCCTCGAATCTGTAGTGCCTCCCTGGAACCAGCATAACGAGCCTGCGCTGCCACCGGCAAGTATAATACCTTTATTGTAGGCTTTGCGCAATACGGTGTCAATTCCCTGTGCTTTCCAGATAGCCATCATGTTAAGCGTATTGCCCCCGCCAACAACAATGGCATCCATGCTGAGCAGGTTTTCCTCAAATGTCTTCTTTTCGGTGTATGATGCCACGTAGGCGCGCTGCACGTAGGGCCGCATCACCAGGTCTTCGCATGCGCCATACCATGCCAGTATGTAGTTGGCATTGTCGCCCGTGGCAGTGGGCAGGAAACATATTTTGGGGTTTGCCTTTTTTGTGAGGGTGATAACATATTGCATAAACTGCTTGTTAAAATTACCACCGTACGCAAAAATAGTGCGGGTTGATTGCTGAGCCATTGCGGTGAAGCAGTACACCAATAGTAGTGCCGACAGATATATCTTTTTCAATTTAAATGATTTTTTGTCTACTGTGATTTATTATTAAGCAGGTCAATATCTCCCCAATCTTTCGCTCGTCCTGTCGCCATTTTATTGGCGATGAAGTCCTGTATATTGATAAATGAAATAGTTAACTCTTCCTCCTGGCCTATAATACGGCCGGCATAGGCTTCGTCAAAATTAACACCCGATATCGCATTCAAAATATCTATCCGTAAAGGAGGATAACCTAATTGGGTGACGTAATTTTCTTTTAAGAAATCTTCTTTGGTTAGTCGTAACGATTCAAACCCAAAATCTTTGAGAACATTAACCATTTTACCGGCATTTTCAATACTTGGTTTAATCCAAATATCTAGGTCTCCTGTATGTCGCGGCCGACCATGAAAAGCCAGGGCATGGGCACCTATAACCATGTACTCAACATTGTGAATATTAAGCAATTCAATAAAGTCGATAAAATCCCTTTCAAAAATCATGAGGGTCGGGAGGTGATAACCCTGGCCATTTTTTCGGGGAAAGAGCCGTTTAACCAGGTATAATAATTTTTTCTTAGCCGGGCAACTTCGGCCAATCTTTCTGTAATACTTTTTGAACGCCAAAAGAGTAAATCAGCGTGGTCCTCTTCCTCAACTTTAACATAATTAACCACTTTAGCCATTTTTCTTTCCATAGATCAAATATAACACAGCATTTTATTAGTAATATAAATATAACGATAAAAACTCAATCCAAAAGAAAACAGGAAAAGTCAGGTTATAAATCTCCGTCAGCATAAATAGCTTCATAATGTAAGTTAACTAATTTATAGCAAACACCTTAACCAGTTCTTTTTCAACTTCCGGACTTTTCCGACTTTCCGGACTAATAAAAATTTCTTTATTTTTTTGTAACATCCTGCCACGTGCCCATATCTAAATATGGTAACTAAAACAAAAAACAGCCAGCTGGCACAAACGACAATCATCAATGCTGCTATAGCCGGTCAAAAAAACAACTCAAAAAATCATCATGAAAAAAATATTCATAGCACTAACCTTGTTAGTATTTATGGCCTCTGCGTGCAACCAAAACCGTCCGCAACAAAACAATGTAACCATTGAAAATAATACAACGGCAGGTTTCGATGTAAACAAGCTGGCGCAATTTGTTAAAACCAGCACCGACCCGGCTACGCTTGAAAAGGCCATTAATGACCCGGCAAACCGTATCAACAACCTCGACCTTGATAAAGACGGCAATATTGACTACCTGAAAGTTCAGGAAGCCGACGGCAACAAGCTGAAGGTTTTGGACGACGTAAGCAATTCCGAATCGGTAACAGTTGCAAGCATTAACGTAAGCCCGGACAACACCAATAACACAGCAGATTTAAGCATACAGGGCAATCCGAATTATGTCGGGTATAACAATTATTACCACTCGTCGTTTTCGTTTGGTGACATGTTGTTGCTGAGTTACCTGATGCGCCCGCATGCTTATTACATGCCGATGTATCACTACGGTTACTACCCTTCGTCGTATGTACGCACACGTACTTACAGCACGTTCAGGCCCACCAGTTCATCGTCGATGTCATCGAGGGCGAGCAGCCGAAGCAGTTTAAGCAGCCCGGTAAGGTCACAGCGGTCGTTTGGTACACGCAGCAGTTCGAGCCGGGTACGCAGCGGCGGGTTCGGACATAGCAGCAGTTCTGGTTCAAGCAGAAGCGGGTTTGGAAGGAGCCGTAGTTTTGGAAGAAGGAGATAAGAGTTAACACTAATGCCACGAATTGAGGCGAATTTCACGAATTCATGCAGATTGAAAGAGGTGGCTAATGCTGCCAAAAATTGGTATAATTCGATATAATTCGATATAATTCGTGAAATTCGTGAATCAAATAATATAAACACTAAACATCTAAATTTAAGAAAATGAGCATATTCGACAGGTTATTCCGCATAGGTGCTGCAGAAGCAAACGCAGCAGTTGATAAATTAGAAGATCCGGCAAAAATGGCCGAGCAGATTTTACGCGAGTTACGTGCCAATTACCAACAGGCCATACAGGGCGAAGCCGAAATAAAAGCAATGGCCCTGCAACATCGCGCCAGCGAGCTAAAAAGCCGTAATGCCGCCGACGAATGGGAGAAAAAAGCAAACGAGCTTTTAGACCGTATTGAAACCAAACAACTTGACGAAGCCAAAGGCAACGAACTGGCTACTAAGGCAGCTGAAGCACATGTTGCTGCCGAAAATGAAGCCAATGAGTACGCAAGAATGGCCGAAAAAGAAGAAAGCGCCGTTGCCGTAATGGACCTTAAAATAAAACAGATTAAGGACCAGATTGCCGAAACCGAAAGCCGTTCACAAATGATACAGTCCCGTGCTAAAACAGCGGAGGTTTCTGAAAAGATAAGCAAAACCTTATCAAGCGTTGATACCGACGGTTTGATGGCAACCCTTAACCGTATGGACCAAAAAGCATCGGCACAGGAATTCCGCGCAGCTGCTTACGCGCAGATTGACGATTCGGCTTTATCAACCGAGCAGGAAATAAATAAAGCTTTGGGCACCGGTTCGGCATCAAACGCGCTGGAAGCTATTAAAGCTAAAAGGACGAAGTTGTTGAATTAATTAGTTCACCCCCATCCCCACACGTCATTGCGAGGAACGAAGCAACCTTTAAGTAGGACAGTCAGGAAACTTAGTTTGTGGCATCCTGCTTGCTGGCTGCCCGTTTCCCCCAATATTGTGCTTCATTGATTTGCAAGTGTAGAGATTGCTTCGTTCCTCGCAATGACGCGTTTTTTTAATTAATCCCCATGTACTTAACAAACGATAATAAAAAATCATTTAAAGCCATTATCATTTTAAATGAAATGATAAACGGCACCCACCAGTTTCAAACCGTTGCCAATGGCGACGACAGCGTGCTGGAGCCTTTGTTTATCGACCTGATGTCGAAAGGTTATATGACAACCAGCGGCATGAACTACCAGGTAACCACCAGCGGCCGCCAGGTGTTCGATACCTTTATGAAGCGCTATACCGAGTACCTGAAAGTTTACGATATTTTCTCGTACGTGGACCTGGAAAAGGGTGAGTTTGCCTTTGAACGTTACTTTGACTTTGAGACCGACGATGCCTGGTTCAGTTATACCGATAACGAGCGCTTTGACGACCTGCGCATTGCTGTAGCCATATTTAAAAAGGCTGATCCGGCTGAAATTGTGTTCATGTCATTCATTAACGAGAATCGGTTCGATACTACGTCGGCAGGCTGGCAGATGGATTTGGTTTCGGATAATAACTGGCGCGAAATTGAAGAAATTTGTAATGCTGCCATCAAGCCCGAAGAAGTTGGCGAGGATGCCATGGTTGATATGATAAACCAGGGTACCGAACTAATGATAAAGCTGATGCAGGAAGAAGAAAATCAAAACCAGGGCGGCAACAATTTCGGCGGTGGCAATAACGGCGAAATAATAGAACAGGAAACTGTTACTTATTACGAACCTTATTACGACCCATATTATATCTCCCCAATTTGGTTAGTGCCTTTGTTTCTTTGGTAAGATTGGTCATTTTGGCTGCGCCGTCATTGAGTCATTAGTCATTAGTGACGCTGGGCTAATAAACCAACCCACTAACGACTAATGACAGCGCAGCGAAATGACTAATGACAGCGCAGCGACTGATTGATGACTATTCACTCCTCAGCGCCCTTATCGGGTTAGCAATCGCTGCTTTTATTGATTGGAAGCTTACGGTCAGCAACGCTATCACAATAGCTACTAAACCGGAAACGGCAAATATCCACCAGCTTATGGTTATGCGGTAGGGAAAGTCCTGCAGCCAGTTGGTCATGGCCCACCAGGCAGCCGGTGAAGCTATAATGATAGATAGGATCACTAGCTTTATGAAATCAAACGATAGCAAGCGGGTAATGCTCTGGACACTTGCGCCCAATACTTTGCGGATGCCGATTTCCTTGCTGCGTTGCTCGGCCATAAATGCGGCTAAAGCAAACAGGCCAAGGCAGGCGATAATAATAGCCAACACCGCAAAGCTGGTAAATATGCGGCCCATACGCTGCACATCGGCGTACATGTGGGCAAAGCGCTCATCCATAAAGCTGTACCTGATTGGTTGTGATGGTGAAAGTTCTCTCCATAAAGACGATATTTGGCTTAACGTGTTGTGAATATCGCCACCGGCAATTTTTACTGATACTACAGAATTACTTAGCCCGCGGAACATACACATCGCGCCAATTTCAGACCGCATGGATTCGAAATTGAAATTTTTCACCACGCCAATAATTCGCATCACATCTTCACCGTGGGTAATTATTTTACCTATCGGGTTTTTAATGTTCAGGCTCTTAACCAATACCTGGTTAACTATTACCCCCTGTGGGTCGCCATGGCCCTCGGGCGAAAAGTTGACACCTTCTACCAGTTTCATCCCAAAGGTTTTCAGGTAATCGTTATCGACAACCCAGAACTGTGAACTCACCCCCGCTTCCACTTTTGATTTTCCCTGGTTATACAACATATTCCCGTTGCGCTTGCCCTCGGCTATCGGCAGGTAATCGCTTATGGACACGCTTTTTACAGCTGAAAGCTTAAGCAAATCTTGCTTCAGGTTTTTTACGCCGTTGTCACCAAGCGTATTGGTTCCCTGCAACATCACCACCTGGTCTTTACTAAAGCCCGCATCCCTGTTAAGGATGTACTGCATTTGGTTGTAAATAACAAACGTGCTGATGATAAGTATGATGGATGTAGTAAACTGGAAAACTACCAATCCGTTGCGAAGTATCGAATTTTTGCTACCGGCGCTGATTGAGCCCTTTAATACGCTTACCGGTTTAAAAGAAGACAAGTAAAAGGCCGGGTATATGCCTGCAACCAAACCTACAATTACGGCCGCAAACAAAATTAACGGCGCAAACCATATAGCCGCCCACGGCATAGTTAGCGTTTTTGATGCGAGTATATTAAAATAGGGCAATAATGCCGCCGCTATAATAATACCAAGTACAAACGATAGTACGCTGTATAGCATCGACTCCGCTAAAAACTGGTTAATTAAGCTGAAACGGGTTGAACCAACGACCTTACGCAAGCCAACCTCCTTAGCCCTATTGGCCGATTTTGCTGTTGAAAGATTAATAAAATTGATGCAGGCGATGGTTAAAATAAACCCGGCTATCGCACCGAATAACCAGATGAAACGGATATCACCATGTTCAAACTCATCCCCAATATCGTGCGAGTACAGGTGGACTTCGCTTATGGGCTGGAGTGCAAACGACAGCTTTTTAACTTCTTTAGCTGCATCTTTAAAGCTGATGCTTATTAAACCGGGTAAAATATACCGTTCAATAATATCGCTGGTTATCTTTTTTTGCAATTTAGCGATATCGGTACCGGGCTTTACCAGTATGTAACATGGGTAGTTGCTGGCATTCCAGTTAGTTTGCTCGCCTTTGTAAAATTCAATATTGTTTAAGGTTAGGTAAAAATCAAACTGAAGATGCGAGGTTACAGGCGGATTTTCCATAACACCACCAACGCGGTAAGGCTTGCTTTGGTCGTTATTTAAATACATTACCTTACCCACCGGGTTTTGGTTAGGGAAGTATTTGTCGGCTTTACGCTTCGACATCACGAGGGTATTGGGTTCGGCAAGCGCCTTTAGCCTGTCGCCATAAACCATCGGGGTCTTTAAAATGTCAAGCAACTCAGGGTCGGCGTAACAAAAGCCTTCTTCATGAGTATTCTCCACCTGGTCGGCACGTTTTAGCTCGTTACTGCCTGCCCCATAAAAAAGCGAGTTAGGCATTAGCCGCGCCACCTTTTCAATTTCGGGAAAGTCGGATTTAAGCGCCTTGCCCATTGGTGCCGGGTAATCATTGCCTTTTTCTACCTTGCCATCATGCGTATAATTTTCAACCACACGGAAAATGCGGTCGGTATCGGGGTAGCTTTTATCGTAGCTAACCTCATTTTTAATATACAAGCCTATCAATATACAGGCGGCTATGCTCAAAGCAAAACCCCCGATTTTTATAGCAGCGTAAAACTTTTGTTTCTGCAACTGCCTAAGTGCGATTTTAAAATAGTTTTTTATCATGGGGCTGGTTCATTGGTTCACTGGTTCATTAGTTCATTAGTTCATTAGTTCATTAGTAGCCAATTCATTAGCACTTACATTTTTTTAACTAATCTCTGGTCTCTAAACTCTAATCACTCACTTTTAAGACTCTTCACCGGGTTCATCAATGCTGCTTTTATTGCCTGCGAGCTTACTGTTAACAGTGCTATAACCATTGCGAGTATTCCTGCTAATCCAAACATCCACCAGCTCAGCGGTATGCGGTAGGAGAACCCCTGCAGCCACTTGCTGGCAAAATACCAGGTGAATGGCGTTGCAATCACGAATGATACCACAACAAGTATTAAAAAGTCCTTCGACAGCAGGCCCACTATGCCTGATACACTTGAACCCAAAACCTTGCGTATCCCTATTTCCTTGCTCCGTTGCTCTGCACTGAACGCGGCAAGGCCAAACAAGCCAAGGCACGATATCAGGATGGCAACCAGGGTGAACGAGTTGATGATTTGCGATAAAATAATTTCGGTTTCATATTGCTTCTGTACCTCGCTGTCGAGGAACGAATAGGTAAACGGCACCGATGGCAGATCTTTTTTCCAGATGGCGCCTACCTGGCTAAGCAGGGTTTTATAATCCTTGCTGCTGGTAGATACTATCATACTTGTAAAATCCCTTGGATCTTTATCATAAACCAGCATAAACGGCCTTACATCGCTGTGCAGGGAGTTATAATTAAAATCCTTCATCACACCGGCAACCGTTACAAACGACACCGGGTTATTCCCATATTGCGTGTAAAGCTTTGCACCAATTGCGGTTTGCTCGTTTAAGTTGACGCGCTTCATCAGGGTTTGGTTAATAAGTACCTTTCCCGAATCGCCTTTCATAAAGTCGCGGCCGCTCACTAGTTTGATGCCATTCGCTTTCAGGAAGAATTCGTCGCTGGCAATATTTTGCGCATCAATAGCAGTGGCCATATTGCCGCCGGCCGGGTAAACACCATGGTCGTGCATAACAAACTGGCTCAAATAGTTGTCGGCGCTGGTCACTGCTTTTACGTCGGCAAGCTGTTTTAAATCATTGGCTAGTGCAGGCATCTGTGTTTGTGCGTCGTTAGTATAAAAGTTGAATACCAGCTTCTGGTTCTTATCAAAACCCAAATCTTTTGATTTAATAAAATTCAACTGGCTATAAATAATGATGATGCCGGTAATAAGTATAATGGACAAAAAGAATTGAAAGCCGACCAAAAATTGCCGGATGCCAGTGGCCGATATTTTATTGCTAAAGTTCCCTTTAATAACTTTTACAGCCTCAAATGCCGACAAGTAAAAGGCAGGATAACTCCCGGAAACCAAACCTGTAACCAAAACAAGGCCTGTCAGTATCAACCAAAGGCGGTAATCAGCAAAAAACGATAGCTGGATATTGGTACGGGTAATATTATTTAAGTAAGGCAGGGCCACCCAAAGCAGCGGCAGCGCGATAATTACGCCGATAAAAGCCAATAGGAACGATTCGCCTAAAAACTGTTTGATTAAATCATATTTGCCGGCGCCGATAACTTTACGCACCCCTACCTCCTTTGCACGTTTCGACGCCCGCGCTGTCGACAGGTTCATGAAGTTGATACACGCGATAACCTGTATCATAACGGCTATCAAAACTAGTATAAAAAGAAAAGATGGGTCTGTAGTTTTGGTGAGTTCAATTTCATAACCACCGGTGGTATGTATGGAGGTAACCGGCTGCAGGTGCAATACTTTGGTCATGCCCATGGCTTTCATTTCCTGGCCGGCGTTTTTATTTAAGAAGGCAGGCAGCTTTTTTTCGAGGGCATTAGCATCGGCTCCCGGCTTTAGCTTTAAGTAAGCAAATAAAAAATTATTTCCCGCCCATTCGTGATTGTTGGCAATTCCATTTCCTGCCTCGCCGCTTTTCATGGTAATGAACATGTTGGCCTGCAGGTGCGATTTGCCAAGGCTCTCGTCAACCACACCCGTAACCTTAAAATCATGTTTGCCCCAGCTGTCATTAATATTAATCAACTTGCCCAATGCAGGCTCGCGACCGAAAAGTTTTTCGGCGGTAGGTTTTAACAGCACGATGGAATACGGCTCATCCAGCGCGTGCGGCGCATGCCCTTCAACAAAATTATAAGTAAAAACATCGAAGAAGGTTGAATCAACGTAGTATGCGCCTTCCTCGTAAAACGACTGCTCCTTATAACGCAGCAGATGCTCTTTGGCGCCAAGCTTATCAGTTTCCACCACCCGGGTATAGTTCAACACTTCCGGGAAATTACTCCTGATAGCCGGCGAAATTGGCGGCGAGGAAGCACCGCCGTGGTGTTTATCACCCGTCAGAGCTAGGTCGGTTGTTATGCGGTAAATGCTTTTTGCATCTTTATGCTGTTTATCAAAACTGTATTGCTCCTGCACATATAATAAAATATACAGGCAACACAACGTGCCGGCAGCCAGACCAAAAATATTGATAGCGCTGAATGTTTTGTTCTTTAACAAAAAGCGGAAAGCGGTTTTTAAATAACTTCTTAACATAATAGTCATTAGTCAGTGGTCATTAGTCATTGGTTTTGCGGCGCCAGGCTAATAACCGGTAAATATTTAGTGATATTCGGCTAAGAGAATGCCAAATGATTAATCTATTGATAATTAATACATTATCTCATTTTACCAATTTATTTCCGTTCGTTTTTGATACAATGGATGTACGTGTTTGAACTATGATTTATTGGATTTGTATGATTTTGGGATTTTCACTCCTCCCACCCTTCCGCGCTTACCCTTTCCCTTCTCGCCTTCATTGGAGCCGTCATTATTTGTGTTCGTAAAAATCATTTTTTTCATTCAGGTCGATAGTTAAAGCAGGCAAAGCGTTCCATTTTTACACGCGGAACACCAGGAACGCTATGAAACATACTCATTATCAGATATTTACTATTTTACCAAGTCCATTTATTTAAATTGCTGATTATCAAGAAGTAAGAAATTATATTTTTTATCCATATTTATAATCACCTTATATTAAGCGCGTTTCACTTTTTTACATCGTTTTATTAGCGGCACACCAACAAACGCAACAATCGCGTATCTTAGTTTTATGAAATACAAACTTTTACTATTCATACTGTTCTCAACATCAGCCGCCTTCGCTCAAACCGATGCGAAACTTACCGCCAAACTGCAGGATGCTGTAAAAGGCTTCAACGGTCAGGTGGGCATTTATGTACATAACCTTAAAACCGGCAAAACTGCCGCCATGAATGCCGATACTCTTTTCCCGACAGCCAGTATGATAAAAGTTAGTATTCAATGCGGATTGATGGATAAAATTGAGAAAGGCGAAATGCAATACAACCAAAAACTGGTTTACCGCGACTCGCTATTGTATAAGGGGGAAGATATTTTAGGTTCGTTTAAAGATAAAGACACCATTGAAGTGAGCAAAGTTGCCCTGTTGATGATTACCATGAGCGATAACACCGCCAGCGTTTGGCTGCAAAAGCTGGTTGGCGGCGCTTATATAAATCACTGGCTCGACAGTAATGGTTTTAAAACAATGCGCGTTAACTCGCGTGTGCCCGGCCGCGAAGCAATCCGCGCAAAATATGGCTGGGGCGTTACCACACCGTTCGAAATGTGCCGCCTGTTTACCATGATACGCAATGGCGAGGCAGTTAGCCCGGCAGCCAGCGAACGCATGTACCGCAACATGGGGCGCATATTTTGGGATGATAAAGCCATATCGCAAATACCTCCCTACATTCAAACGGCATCGAAACAGGGTGCATTGGACGAATCAAAATCGGAAACAGTGATGGTTAACGCCCCGCATGGCGATTACGTTTTTTCCATCATCACCAATCATAATAAAGACCAGCGCTGGACAGACGATAACGAAGCAGTCATCCTGATAAGAAAAGTGTCGGCGCTGCTTTGGCATTATTTTGAGCCTGGCAGTAAATGGGCGCCGCCTGCCGGCATGGATAAGTATATGAAAGATGAGTGATTTTAGTCCGAAAGTCGGAAAAGTCCGGAAAGTCCGAAAAGAAAAAGTGTTAAACACAGTTTTACAACCCTAACGTTTTTTTTACCTTTCCGGGTAATTTCTTGGCAATGAGCCTGTATGATTGTTTTAAATAAAACTCCCATTCCTGCCAGCTAAGCCGGTCGATGTCGTCAATATGTACCCATTTGTAGCGGGCAACGTATTCCTGCGGCGAGAAACCTTCTTTTGATATAATGACTTCAAAATCCTCGGCGGGCACTTTAACTGATGCCGACACAGGCACACTATCAGGCGACGTAAACAGGAAAGTTTTACCACCCACATTAAAACATAAGTGCGAACCCAGCTTTATATCTTCGGTTACACCGGCAAATTGGTGGCAAAGGGTTTGTATGTCTTCAATCGTCATTGCTGATTAAGTTGATTAAGTTGATTAAGTTGATTAAGTTGATTAAGTTGATTAAGTTGCAAGTTCATGGCTTTTTTATTGTTTTAAAATTAACAATATTTAAAAACTAATTAACGTTTTCTATTTTGTACAGACCGTCGGACTTAACTCAATCAACCTAATCTAACCCAATCAACTAATCAACAAAAATGTTTAAGCCTTTAACTTTAATAGTAACGTTCTTCTTAATACTTAGCTGCCCGGCGTTTGCACAAACCGCTGCCGATGGAGCCTACTATACTTCGTTCGATAGCACAAAAATTTATTACGAGGTAAAAGGAAAAGGCTACCCGGTAATTTTAGTTCATGGCTTTTCGGGCACATCACAAGGATGGAAAAGCGGTTTGCTTTACAATGATTTAATAACTGCCGGGTATAAAGTGATAATACTGGACCAGCGAGGCAATGGTAAATCAGACAAGCCACATACCGATGCTGGCTATAACAACGATGCCGAAGCTAAAGATATAATGGGACTTGCTACCCATTTAAATCTTAAAAATTACGATGCTGTGGGTTATTCGCGCGGTTCCATAATTGTGTCGCGGCTCCTGGTGCTGGATAAGCGGCTGCATAAGGCAGTAATGGGCGGTATGGGCGATGCCTATATTAACCCCGAATGGCCCCGCCGTGTTCATGCCTACAAAGCATTAATGGGCGACACCAGCCAGCACGATGTTGATGACATGATGAAATACATTCGCTCGCAGCCTTTTGATGTGCTTGCACTGGCGTACCAACAAAAGTGGCAGCCATCAACCAGTAAAAAAGAGTTGGCGGCAATACGCAAACCAGTGCTTATCATCCGCGGCAGTGATGATAAAGAAAGCGGCTCAGAAATTAGCCTGAATAAACTTATACCCCATTCGGAGTTAAGTTATGTGCCGGGGAATCATAATACGGCCAGCAAAAATGCCGAGTTTTCGGCAGCAGTGACCGTTTTTTTTAAAGATTAGTTTCGTGGCATGGCAATATGTTGGTTATACTTAATTACATGCTTAAACAGAATATTATATCAGCGGTAAAACAATATTTTTCATTTTTGCTTTTAAGTAAGAGATGAATAAAATATTTTCTACCGCACTTTGCTTTTTGTTCCCCATTGTACTATTAGCGCAAACGCCTACTGACACTGCTAACATAAAGGTTGATACCACCGGGCAGCGGGACCTTATAGATATTGCCACCAGGCTTTTTAAATTTGGTCCCCGGTCAAATAAACGGGAAAAAAAACAAGTATACTTTTCTATTCTTCCTATATCCACATCGGTACCAGGCGGCAGCAAAGCATTGGTAACTTCAACAACGGCAGGTTTCTATTTGGGCGATCGTAAAACTACCTACCTGTCAAGCGTAACTTTTGCGCCTTATTTCAATTTAAAGGGCCGGTATGGCCTGCCAATCCACTCCAGTATCTGGAGCCCGGATAACACTTATAATGTTCAGGGCGATATCCGCTTTTTAGTTTACCCACAATATACCTGGGGGCTGGGCGGCAAACGTGGTGAAGATGAAAAGCTTTTGGTCAATTTTGATTATATCCGCTTTTATCAAAGTGTGCTTAAACGCATAAAACCCTATTTTTATGTGGGCGTTGGCTACAACCTGGACTACTACTTTAGTATCAAACCCGATGTAAACCACCCCGATGTTACCCTTCCGGAATTTACAGGGTACCCTTATGGTACTGCACCCGGGCAAAATTCATTCTCCTCGGGCCTTACTTTGAATGCGGTGTACGACACCAGGCAAAATTCCATTAACCCATTGCCCGGTATATTTGGAAACCTTATTTATCGGCACAATGCGGGCTTCTTAGGTAGCGACAACAACTCCCAATCACTGTACCTCGACTTTAGGAAATATATTTCATTAACTAATGACGGGACCAAAAATGTTGTTGCCTTTTGGAGTTATTATTGGACCACCATTTCCAGCGGGACGCCATTCCTTTCTTTGCCGGGTATTGGCAACGACCCTTACCAGCGGTCGGGCCGGGGCATTGAACAAAACCGATACCGCGGACAAAGCCTTATTTACTTCGAGGCCGAGTACAGGCGCGATATAACTTACGACGGTTTATTCGGCTTCGTAGTGTTTACCAACTTTAATAGCGCCAGCGAACCCAATACGCGCCGTTTTGCCTACATAAACCCGGCTGCCGGGGCGGGGCTTCGTATTAAATTTAACAAACGATCGGATACGAATATAGCGCTCGACTATGGTTTCAGTAAGGGCTACAATGGTTTAATAATTGGCCTTGGCGAAGCCTTTTAAGTAATATTTTCAATACGTTAGATAAGTGGATCACCAAAATATTATATTTACTCTGTATCGAATCAGTTTTTAGCCCGTACTCATCCTTTAGTGTACCCTGGTACAATTTACATGGCATTTATTTTTTAGCATTTAATGGCAAAGCGCATTTTAGTATTGGATGATAACCAGGATATACTGGACGTAGTTCATGAAACACTCACTTATGAGGATTTTGAGGTACAGGGAACATCGCGCAGCGATGCAGTAATTGCCATGGCCGAAACTTTTAACCCCGATCTTGTTATACTCGACTATCGTGTAGCCGGTGTTAACGGCGGCGAACTTTGTCTTCAAATAAAATCGCACCCATTATTCAAGGGCGTGCCGGTAATAATCTATTCAGCCTATGTTAGCAACAACAGCGAATTGCTGGCTTATGGTTGCGATGCCATTATTAACAAACCTTTCGACTTAACTGAATTGGTTGAAAAAGTTAATAACCTGCTTTAAATTCATATTCTCTTCATTTTTTTTGGTGTTATTTATTTAATATTATTACGTTATTAAGTTTATTATTATTTTTTAGCTTTTTGTAGTTTTCCTATTACATTTGTTAAAAACAATACCCCCTACCTACAAATTATGACAGCAGCGAATGAAAAACCCGAAGCAATTAAGGCGGGACGAAAATCATATTTCTGCCCCAGGTGCAAAACAAAACTCACCGACAGAGTTAGCCGCGGCATATTAGTTAAGATTTTCTTATTCTGGATGCCCGTGCGAAGATTTGTTTGCTACACCTGCCGAAAAAAAACATATTTTTTTAACTGACAGTATTTCGGAGTAATATTTTTTATGATTTAAATAGTACAAATACTTATTATATTTATTTTTGAATCAATTTTTGCAGCTTTTAATGTTATTATAAATTTTGACCAAAAAGAAATTCAGATCTGAAGACTATAACTGCCCGCATTGTGGCACACCGTTTCATTTTAAAATGCGCAGGGGATGGTTTATGAAAAGGCTTTCCTATTTCTTTCCAATGCGGAGGCTTTTTTGTGCAAAATGCGTAAAAGCATCGTATGTTTTCTTAAAGAGGGAACATCCCCTATAATTTGTTCCCTTAGTGGTTAGCTACCGCTGAATTCCACTATTTCCCCCAATTTAATATTCAGTTTTTTTGAACAGTAGTTCAGAAATGTGAACACAAATATGTCTTTAACCTATACAGTGCAACCGATTCGCCACTTTATTGAAAAAATGGATTATTTAGTTATAAACATTTTTTTAAGCTTAAAAAAAGCATAATCAGCAATAATATTTAAGCTGTTAACAAAAAATAAGGGTCCAGGCGCATATTGTGGTACATTAATTGCGCTTAAGCGTTTAAATAATTTTACTTGCAGTTACAGTATAATTTAGGCCAGGTATCACATATCCCCTTAATTATTGAACTTTTTATTAATGAACTAAAATGCGAAGGATATTAGCGGTTGATGATGATAGGGATATATTGGATGTTTTGCAATATATTTTGGAGGAATCAGGATACGAGGTGGAAACCCTTTCAGACGGACATTTTTTATTTGAGAAAATCAAGGCCCATACGCCTGATTTAATTTTACTGGATATTATGCTGGGAAATATGGATGGCCGCGACCTTTGCCGTGCGGTGAAAACCAAACATGAAACCCACGACATTCCCGTTATTTTAATATCAGCCAGCCACGTAGCTGGTACTGTAGGCCAAAAGGGCGCACCGGACGCTTTTATTGCCAAGCCATTTGATATTGATGATTTGTTGGATGTAATAAAAGGACAGTTGGCGGCGGCTTAACCCACTACCGATTTGCAGCTTCGGGCCTGCATTTTAAACTGCGATTGTTGATTACTTAATTCCCAACGCTTTCAACTCCTTATCAATCCTTAAATTCCACCTGCCCTGTTCTGCGGTATCTGTTCCATGCCTTGTTTCGTCATCATATTGCTTCTGCATTATGTTCATTTCGCGGTATGTATCGAGATATTCCGTATTAACAATTCCCTCATAATTGTCAACGTTAAGCTTACCGGCTGCAAGTTTCTGTTTAAAGTGTTCCGACACAATTTTTGCAATATCAAAATGCCTTTGCTCGTGGTTTAAAGTATAATTACTGCGGCTATCATCCTTAGCCCAGCAGGCGCTTTTGGGCAGGCAGGTTTTTACCGTCAGATGCAGGTTTACTATTCCTTTAACAATTTCGGCGTGCTGATCATAACCAATGGTAGGAAATACTTCCGCAGAATATTTGCTGGTTGGTATTTTCGACTGAAAATCGGCCCAGGTTAAAGGGCGTTTAACCGTGTAATAGATACTGTCGCCTTCGGGCTTTTCTTCATAGTCGCTAAAAGTAATTTTAACGCCGTGCGCCAGTTTGATGTTGGTTTCGGCCTGCTGGCTCATCCACGTGTTTATATAAACCAACCCATTTACCAATACCCGCTGTAAGGTTGGGCCGATGTTTTGGGTTTGAATGGCATCACGGTTATAAACTGCAGTACCGCTATAATCAGCCAGGTGAATTTTATCATTATCTCCCTTATCTAAATAAAAAGAAAACGTAAGCACAACACGCCCTTCAACCAGCTTATTTGTCAAGGCGGTTTCTTTTATGGCGATTTTTTTAAGACCGATAATCAGGGGCCGTAGTTCCTTATTTTTTGGCAGATTATTATTAATAAACTGTTTAATGCCGGGTAAAGCCCCGCCCTTAATGTCGGCTGCGTATGGTTTTGCGTTTGGCCCGGCCGGTAATAGCAACGCTATCGCGCTTTTATCGGCCCGTTCGTCAATAATATCCTTTATATAAAATTCTCTTGGGGTGATGGGGACACGTTCATCTGTGAAGATGATAGCATCAAGTTGTTGGGAATTGGTTTGTAATGCGGATAAGATTAAAATCAGTATACAGTATAATTTACTGTTTATAAAAGCAATATTCATTGTTACAATATAACGTTTTTTGTAATAGGGTATTGCATACCACCTCACCGTTACGGTCTTTAACCGACGCTATAAATAAATGGCAAGGTGTGTGCAATGCGCACTACGAATTATACCTTGCCATTCCCAACACTAAGTAAAGTTTTCCACACCTATACCATGTATAAAATATGCTTCGTTAAAATCAATGTTCTCCACACTATGTGAATTACTTGTGTGGAATATCCCCTTTGGGTTTAGCTATTTTCGCAAATCGTTAGTTTGCTCCTTATGATAAAACTTAAGTACATCTCCTTTCTTGTTCCTATATTTTTTGTTTTCTCCGGCTTTGCTCAACAAAATCCCTCATTTGATGTGTACCGCACTTATCACGCTGCTATTGAGCTGCTTGATAAAAATAAATACGTAGCGGCAACAGAACAATTCAGGCTGGTTGAGGCATACCGGGTAAAAACCAGCACACAACCGAAGTTTGAATCGGAACTGTCAATTATAAAAGAAAACGCCCAATATTACGAAGCATTGTGTGCCCTTGAGCTGGGTAATGACGATGCCGAAAGCATGTTTTTACGCTTTATAAAGGAGCATCCTGAAAACCCGCTGACCAAAATTGCGTACTACCAGATTGGCCGCTCCTACTCGCGCCAGGAAAAATATACCGAGGCCTTGCAATGGTTCGATAAAGTGCAGGCCAGTGAATTAAGCGGCAGGCAAAACATCGAATACAAGTTTCGTAAAGGCTACGCCTACTTTGCTACTAACGATTATAAAAACGCGCAGACCTTATTCAGCGAAGTAAAAAATGTGCGCTCACCATTTATGGACGATGCCATCTATTATTTTGCTTACATCGCCTATTTGAACAAAGACTATCACCTGGCACTGGTAAATTTTGAGCGGCTTAAAAATTCTAAGAAATACGAAAGCAGTTATCCATACTATATTACCGCCGTTTACTTTTTAGACCAGCGATATGACGACGTGCTGAATTATGCCGTCCCTATCATAAAAAACACCCACCAACAACACGAAACAGAAATGCTGCGCATAATCGGCGCCTCGTATTTCGCTAAGGCCAATTATGATAAAGCAGCCGAATATTATTCGCGCTTTGAAGATGAAGACAAGGGTAAAACGCAAAACACCCAGGATAGCTACCAGATGGGCTATACCTATTTTAAAGTGGGCAATTTTTCAAAAGCCGCCAGCGAACTGGTAAAGCTGCAGCAAAGCAACGATATATTTAGCCAGAACGGTAACTACACGCTGGGTAATGTGTTCCTGAAAATGAACAATAAGCAAAGCGCCCGCAGTGCTTTTTTTGCTGCTTCAAAACTCAGTTTCGATGCGCAATTGCAGGAAGACGCGCTTTATGAATACGCCAAACTATCGTACGAGCTCGATTTTAACACCCAGGCGCTTGATGCTACCCGCCTCTACCTAAAAAACTATCCCCGCTCAACCCGTACCAACGAGATGAAAACCTTGCTGGGCGAAGAGTTGCTAAACTCGCACAATTACAAAGAGGCCGTTGAAATACTGGAGCCTATCCCTAATAAATCGGCCAGTGCGCAGGCTGCCTATCAAAAGGTAACATATTACCGCGGGCTGGAGTTTTACAACGAACGCGCCTTCGAAAACGCCATAGGTATTTTCCTTCGTTCGCTGAAAAACCCGGTCGACAGGAACATACAGGTGTTAACTACTTACTGGATGGCCGAGGCTATGTACGAGGTTAGGAAATATGGTGAGTCGGTAGAAAACTTTGAGAAATTCCTTGACTTTGACGAAGCGCGCGAAACCGGCGTTTACAACTATGCTAATTATGCCCTGGCCTACGCGGCCTTTTATGGCGAGCAATATAAGAAAGCAGCAACTTACTTCCAGCGGTTTTTGCAGGGCGAAGAAAAAGATCCAAACACCATTAATGATGCTGTTACCCGCCTCGGCGATAGTTATTTCGTAATGAAAGACTACAACCGGGCAATGGAGTATTACAACCGCATTATCGAGAAGAAATCATCGGGTCAGGACTATGCCTTGTTTCAACGCGGTATGATACAGGGTTTGCAAGGTGCACCTGATACCAAGATAAGCACATTAACCAACCTGCTCAACACGTACCCTAATTCGGATTACGCGGATGATGCCTCGTTTGAGATAGCGTATACTTACTTTTTAAAGGATGACGGCGAAACTGCGAAGACCGGTCTGCAGGCGATGATTAAAAAATACCCAAGCAGCAGCTATGTACCGCGTGCACTGGTTACTATCGGCATCATCGACTATAATGCAGACAGGGATGACGCGGCTGTTGAATCATTTAAAACAGTTATAAAGGATTATTCATCAAGCGATGAGGCTAAGATGGCCTTAAAGCAGGTTGAAAAAATCTATACTGATAAAGGAGATGCACAAACCTTTATTAATTATGCTGCCACCACGCCGATTGCCAATTACACTACTGCCGACCAGGAGAACATAATGATAACCGCGGCCAACAACCTGTATGCACGCAGCGACTGGCAGGGTGCAGTTGGAGCGATAAATGCTTATTATGATAAGTTCCCGACTAAACCTATTTATGACAAACAGGCAAGATTTATACGTGCACAAAGCCTGGTGAACTTAAACAGGTCGGCCGAGGCGGTTAATGATTACAACGTAATTTTGAACGATTGGACAAGCCCATACACCGAACAGTCGTTAATCAGCATGGCCAAGCTTTACATCGGTCAAAAAAAATATAACGAGGCTATCCCCTATTTGAAAAAGCTGGAAACAAACTCGGAGTATAAGGCTGACTATACATTCGCCATAAACAACCTGCTGCAATGCTACGCACAAATGGAAATGGCGGATGACGCACTTAATTATGTAAAACTGGTACGCTCCAACGAAAAAACGGCACAGGAGGATAAGTTTAAAACCGGTTTATTTGCCGGCCAGGCTTACCTTCAAAAAGGCGATACTACCAATGCAGTAAAGGAGTTTAACTACACATTAACAAACACCAAAACAGTTGCCGCCGCCGAGGCAAAATATAACATTGCCGAAATAGAGTTTGAACAGGGCAAGTTCAAAGCATCGCAAAAAACCTGCTTTGAGTTAATTAAGGATTTACCAAACTACGATTACTGGGTAACCAAAACGTTTATCCTGCTGGCTGATAACTACGAGGCGTTGAAAGACGTTTTCCAGGCAAGAGCAACCTTACAGAGCGTTATTGACAATTATAAGGGTGACGACGACATCATCCCAACCGCCAAACAAAAGCTCGAGCAGATGAGCGGCGGCAAAGCCGATGGCACCGAACAGAAAAAGCCGGATGACAAGAAACAGGATGAGAAGAAACCAGGGGAAAAGAAACAGGATAACAAAGAATAAAAATGAGACGAGCAATGAAATTTAAATATATATACGCGCTGCTTACCTTAGTACTAGCTTTATACTTTGTTCCTGCTACTGCACAAACAAAGCACAAAGGCAAAAAGCCGGCTGCAAAAACAGCAGCCAAAAAGCCGGCGCCTAAGCCGCCCGTTAAAAAAACGGTAAGAGCAGCACCTCCAAAAAGCAGCACCAGCCTTGGCGATGCCGTAGCAAAAGCAGCTGCCGATACTTCCAAAAAAGGTAAAGGTAATGATGCTATACAGGGCAATCTATCCGAAGAGATTGTGGTTACCACTGCTTACAAACCTGTATTGGCCGACGCAGTAAAAATACGCCGTAACCCCGACCTGGAAGATAAAACGCCATTTAAAGCCCCGCTGGTTTATATCCCTATAGATAAAAGGCTGGAATTAAACACCAGTATTAAGCCTCTCGACGCCATGAAAAGGCCGGCCGAACAGGATTCGGTACCAACCAACAATTACGTAAAAGTTGGTTTGGGTAGCCTGAAAACTACTTACGGTGAGGCGTATTTTGCAAATGGCCGCGATAATGCGCTGCAAGTTGGCGGCTACTTAAAACACTTTGCACAAAACGGCAACTTGTATAAACAAAACTCTGCTAAAGAAGAGGCAGGGGTGTTTGGCAAAAGTATTGGCGAACTAAACAATATAAGCGGCCGTATTACCTACGATTATAACAGCAATTATTTCTACGGTTTCAGCCAGTTTAACCCACCGGTAACAACCCAGGATAATAAGCAGCACTTTAGCACAATTGGCGCCGAAGGCGAGCTGGCCAAAAATTATCGTGATATTGAAAATGATTTCACCTACGCATTAAAACTTAAGGGCTACATTTTTAGCAACGCGTACCAGGCCAGGGAAAGTAACCTGGTGCTATCGGGCTTCTTTAACCAAACCATTAAACAGTTTTACGCAGGTTTGGCGGCATCGCTTGATTTGAGCACTCAAAAAGATAGCGCCTACAGTTATAACAACAGCCTGATAAGATTAAATCCTTACATCAAATTCCAGGGGGATAATTATAAAATTGATGCGGGCGTAAACATTGTGGACCAGTTTGGTTTCAAATCTGCATTTTACATATTCCCTTCAGCAAGGGCTGAGTTACAGGTGATACCAAAATACGTACGGATATTTGTAGAGGCAAAAGGTGACGTTAATAAAACGTCACTGCATGATTTTGCCATGGCCAACCCATTCATAGGCCAAAATATCGACATAAAAAATTCTGTTGACCAGTTGGATATTGCTGCAGGTATAAAGGGTACCCTGGCCCCGGGCTTTGGCTTTAAGTTCACCGTTTTCCGCAACGAGATCAAGAACATGCCGTTATTTGTGAGCGATTTTAACCTGGCAACCGGCTATAACAGGTTTAAGGTTATATACGATGGAGGCCGGTCGCGCGTTAACGGGTTAAATGGCGAGCTCGACTACAAAGCATCTGAAGACGTAGATATTTTTGCAAGGATTGAGTTTAAAGACTACCAAATGGCAACCGTTTCAGAGCCATGGAACCTGCCGAAACTTGTTTTTAAAGGTGGTATCGTTTTCAAAATCGACAATAAAATAAGCATATCTGGTACGGTAATGTACCGGGGTGGAGTAATGGATCCGTTGCCGCTAACTGTCGGCTCGGTAACCAGGCCAATATCAATCGATGCATTTGTTGATTTAAGCGGCGCCGTTGATTATAAGATAAATAACCGCTTTTCAGTATTTGTACATGTAAATAATATTTTAAACGGAAACAATCAAAGGTGGTTATATTATCCTGATTATGGGTTTAATATATTTGGTGGCGTTGGTTATACTTTTTAAGCTCTGCCTGTCGGGCAGACAGGTTTTTGATATTTTATAATAAACCGTACTTTTAGCGCGATGAATTTAGCCGACTATTTAAGTGAATTACTGGCACAGTACGAAGAAGTAAGCGTGCCGGGCCTTGGCTATTTTGTACGCGAGCGTGTAAATGGTTTTTACAATGATAAGGACAGTAAATTTTACCCGCCCTACCACCGGGTGAAGTTTGTGCCGCAGCCAAAGGATGATGATGTTTTTACGCAATATGTAGCGGATAAAAAAAACATCTCGCTGGCTTCATCAAAATACTTTGCCGAAAAGTTTGTCGCCAAGCTTAAAGAGCAGGCACTAACAGGTAAATATCTTTTTGCCGACCTTGGCCTTTTTTATACCGCCCAGGACCAGCTTGTTTTTAAAGCAAACGAAAAGATTACCGACGACCCTTCCTTTTATGGGTACCCGCCGCTAACTGTTTTTAAACAAGGCCAAACAATAAACGACCAATACACAAAGCCAGCCCTTGCAGATCCGGCAGCTGCTATTGCATCACAACTGCCAACGCCAGTTCAACCGGTGGTAGACGAGCCTTATTTTGAAGAGGAGGCCGAACGCAAAAGAGGGCTAAGTATTTGGATGATTATTTTAATTGCGGTAACTGCCCTTGCTTTAGCTGCGTTTGGCGTTTATAAGTTCTACCCACAAGCGTTTGATAAAGTTGGCGCAGCGTTCCACAGCATTACCGGAAAAACAGATGCCGATGTGCCGGTTTACAGGCACGAGGTTAAAACAGATACTACCACGGTTAAGAAACCAACTGTTGTTAAAGATACAGTTACTAAAACCGCTACACCTGCGGCGCCAGTGGTCGACACCGCCAAACATGTACGTTTTGAGTTAATTGTAACCAGCTCTAAAACTGAATGGCGCGCCAATGCAGAAGTGCAAAAATTTAAGGCGAAAAACATAGCCGGTGTGAAAGTATTAACAAAGGCAGAGGCCCCTGGCACTCGTTTTAAAATATCTGCAGGAACATTTACAACAGCCGACGCTGCGGAAGCGGCAAAGAATGTTTTGGTAAAAGCCGGTAAAATTCCACAAGATTCATATATAATTCAAATTAACCAGTAAAGGATGACGTTATTATTCATACAGGCGCAAGTAGCCGATACCGCACACAAGGTTGTTGATTCACTAAGCCGGACAGGTCAGGTTACCCCGCCCCAGGAACTACGTTTTGGCGACCTGCTGATAAGCGGCGGTGTAATCATGATCCCCATAGGGATACTGGCAATTTTGGGCCTCGTTATATTTTTTGAACGGTATTTTACGATACGGAATGCGTCAAAAAACGAGTCGAACCTGATGTTGCAGGTACGGTCGAGCATTGTAACCGGGAACCTTGAGTCGGCAATAGCCATTTGCCGCAACAGCAATACACCGCTTGGCCGCATGCTGCAAAAAGGTCTGTTGAGGATTGGCCGCCCTATTAAGGATATTGAAGGCGCCATTGAAAACGTGGGTAAACTGGAAGTATCAAAGCTGGAAAAAAACATAGGCATATTGGGTATCATTGCCGGTATTGCCCCCATGTTTGGCTTTTTGGGTACAATTTACGGGGTTATCAAAATATTTTATGATATCTCGAAAACGGATAACATCAGCATGGGCGCTATATCGGGTGGTCTTTATGTTAAGATGGTAACATCGGCGGGCGGTTTATTTGTTGGTATCGTGGCTTATGTATGCTACCACATTTTAAATATGATGGTTGATAAGGTAATATTAAGGCTTGAGACCGACGCAATTGAATTTATTGACCTGTTAGAAGAACCGAGCAAATGAATTTAAGAAAACGACACAGGGGGGCTTCGGCCGAGGTACATACCTCGGCAATGAACGATATTATGTTTTTCCTGCTTTTGTTTTTCCTTATTGCATCAACAGTAACCAATCCCAACGTTGTAAAGTTGCTGCTGCCAAAATCATCTTCAGGAAAATCAATTTCGAAAAAAACAGTTAATGTCTCGATAGACAAAAATTTACAATACACCGTTGATAAAAAATCAGTAGCAGTAACTGATTTACCAACTGTACTGGCAGGCTATAAAAAGCTAACAACAGAACTAACGATTGTGTTAAGCGTTGACAAAACCGTAGCTATACAGGACGTAGTATCGGTAATGGACGTGGCACAAAAATTGAACATTAAACTGGTACTGGCAACGGTAGCGAAGTAGGTTGGTGAGTAGTGAGTGGAGAATGGTGAGTAGAAGTAGCAGGAGGCGGTAGCAGTCAGACGCTGCACGGCATCCCACTAATGACTAATGAACAATGAACTATCAGGAAGAAGAAAATAATTATCCAAAGGCATTTTTACTAACCGGTATTATACTTGGCGTAGTAATGGCTTTGTGCTATTTTATCGTTTTTATAACCCCGCCAAAGTTGGACGATGGCACAGGGGGGATCCTGGTGAATTACGGTACAGTTGATGAAGGATCGGGAACCAACCAGGCAAGTATGGAAGAACCTTCGGTTGCCGAAAAAGCCAATAAGCAGCAACCTGATAAAGTAACCCCTGCCCCTCCTACCGAGCAAAAAACACAGGTTGAGAACAGCGATAAAGACGTAGTTACCCAAAATACTGAAGACGCGCCCGAAGTTGCTGCAAAATCAAAAAAGCCCAACAACGTTTCGGTGGCGCAGCCTAACAAACCAGCAGCAAAAGCTGTGGTTAACCAAAATGCATTATACAAAGGTGCAACTAACAAAGGCGCCGGCGAAGGTGACGGAACAACCACAACACCCGGCAACCAGGGAAGCAAAAATGGTTCAACGCTAAGTGATAACTATGGACCGGGCGGCTCGGGTAATGGACTCAGTATGCCAAATTGGACATTTGTTAGCGCGCCAGATCCTCAGAATATCCACCGCGTGCCTGGTGTGGTGGTTATTGACTTTGTGGTTGACCCAACGGGCAGCGTAATATCAGCTAATTATAACCGCAGCAAAACGAGGGCCGAGCTCAGCCTGATACAAAGCTGTATCGACGCTATAAAAAACACGAAATTCACTTCATCAACCCAGGCCTCGGGCAATCAAAAGGGACAGTACACTTTTAGGTTTAAGGTGGATTAGCGAGAAAGTCCATGTACCATGGACGATAGACCATAGTTTTTTCGGGGTACAAATAAGTAACAGATGTTCCAAATTTACCATGGTCTATTGACTATCGACTACTTGATGCACATAAAAGAATGACCTAAATTTGCCATGGTCTATGGACCATCGACTATGGACTACAACGCAACCATCCAATATCTCTACAGCCAACTGCCGCTTTTTACCCGTGACGGCGCATCGGCATATAAAGCTGATTTAACCAATACCGTTGA
>Ga0105239_10001937_pt1 | contig 27019 bp, 26 predicted proteins | sample KBSC44metaG_FD_92761 | JGI IMG/M metagenome (GOLD analysis project Ga0105239, IMG submission 92761) | Corn rhizosphere microbial communities from Kellogg Biological Station, Michigan, USA - KBS C4-4 metaG | ecosystem: Host-associated > Plants > Roots > Rhizosphere > Soil | place: Michigan, USA...
ATCCTTGTTCCAGCCCCGGGCCCGTGCTTCGTATATGCATGTTTTTGAAGCCAGCTCACCAATTAGGATCGAAAACGTTGCCTGCAAGGGTGGACAGCTCGTTGGCTCTTTGAGTCTGGCGGCCCAAACTTTGGAGGTTTGTGCAGGGCGACAGGGATTACCTCAAGCGACCGCCCTCCCTAATTCTGCCTTATCATGCACCTCGCCCAGTTCTAGACGTTTCACATAAAACAAGTCGACTCTGTCAAGATGGTTCCAACCTACTATTATTTCCTAATTTCAAGTCTACGTTAGAATCTGTCGAACTGCCATGCCTTTAATCTCACCCATTGTCATTTCTAGGATCTAAGTTCGTCTCCAGTTACTGCAAGCTACGACCGCAAAATCCGCCCCGTTCAGCCTTACGCTGGTCTTCAGTCATGCCCTAACTCAGCCTTATCATAGCTGTAACTTCGACGTTGCAATCCAAAAGAATCAAAACCCGCGTTCACAGTGAAACACTGCTCCTTTTATCGTCGTCACAATGGCCGATCCAATTACTATCCTCGGGGCGGCGGCTGCAGGCTTTCAACTCGGCGAGGCTGGCTGTAAGGCTTTAATTGGAGGTATCAGCCTACTACGGAAGCTGCGCAAAGCCCCCAAGCGTGTGAGAGGACTACTTGGTGAGACGGAAGCGTCCATCGCGCGGCTCAGCTATGTTCGTACGACCGTGCTGCTGCCCGGCTCCGCTGTCGCGGTCCGGCTGACGCCAGACCAACTTTCACGGCTGAATGTGGTCGTTTTAGAAGGGGAGCAAGCAATGCAGGCCCTCGAACATGAAATTAAAGATCTTGTACCACTCACTGGGTCGAAAGCCGCCTCATTGCAGAGGACCTGGAAAAGCGTCGTTTCCCTAACAAAAGAAGATGCCATCACTGAGCTTCTCGCCAATATCAATCGTGCGAATGTGGAAATACTGCGCGAAATCGCAGTTCTGGGCTTAGAGTCTGATGCGTCACTTCGGTACGAGAATATATTCTTACTCTTTCCCCTCCTTTCGTGGTATTGCGCGCAACTAACACCCAAGACGATAGGAATGAAATGAAACAGATCTCTTCGAATGTGCAAAGCAATCACCAGGCCATCCATCAGAACATAAATACCGTGCAAAGAACACTTGACGGCCTGCAAAACGCTGCAACAAGTACGGCACAGATTGTTGCTCAGAATCAAGGCAATATAACTGGAACAGCATCCATCCTGGCACACCTGCAAGCTGGTCAAGACAGCCAAGGGTTGAGCTTGACTTCCATTCAGAATTCAACACAGTCGATCCAGCAACAAATGGTCACCATTGTGCATACATCCAACTCATACCATAGTTGCATGAAAGCTACGGTGCAATCTACCATACGAGAGGAACTTCCCGCCTTGAGGGATGCCGTGTTGAGTATTATGACTGGCAGAACTGACGGCTTATCAAGAGACGAACGGATAGCTGCCTCACATCTATCACCACATCAACGTGCAGAGCTGGAATCTCAGATCGAGCAACAGCTTATCATACGACCCAGCGCGCTGCGAGATGCCTCAGAATTTGTCTCTTTACCAAAGAGACGTGGGAAACTTTGCAATTGCCCGGTGTCAAATTTGTCGTCGTCTTATGTCTGTGGCCCATTTGGCATCAAAGCCGAGTACTCGTCTCAACACCGTCCATCTTGTCCGTACTTTCGATCAGGGAGACAGTCCTGGAGATACGCCGCGTCGGCGCAGTTGCTCCCCCTTGTCCAAAAAACGGTAGAGTTGGGCTTGAGTCTGACTTCTGGGGCAGGTTTTTTCTCAATTTCACCGCTACTTAATGCATATTGCACTGTCGAACGATCCAAGTCGCCAATATTCAGGCTGTTTGACGAGTTTCCGCATCGATATGCGAAGAAAAGTGGCTTGTACTCTACTAGGTTTAGGTGGGATCGTTCTTATCGTGATCGCAGTCGGGAAATTTTGCCTTTGGACTGGGATATCCCAATGGTAAAAGATGGACTCACTACTTTAACCAAAAATGTTGAAGCTGCCATCAGCCGCAAAGAGGGATTAGGGTCGGACAAGGATGAGGGCGGTAACACTATACTGCACGTAAGTCAGAACTAAGTCACTAATGAGCGTAACTTACTTTAAAAACGACTAGGAGTCCTTGGTTCTGGTAGCAATGCTGTATCATCTATCAGAAGAGGTAAAACCGCTGCTACAGAGACTAATCAAACTCTCCATAGCTTCAGGGACGGATTTGTCTGCTCTGGCACATCCTAGCTCGCGGCCGTTTAGCCCTTGGACAACTACTGTTTTGTAAGTCTCATGACCAGAGATATGTGATGTTCCTCCCCTCGTATGGCTGCTGACGATTGGAAGGGAGCACGGTACTGCTGTCGGCTTCTTTCTGTTCATGATCGGGATGCTTCACAGTAACCTCGAGAAATTCCTGGAATTATATCACCTGATTGAAACAAATAGCCTAGATGAACAAATAGGAGATATCCGGGAGTGGAATACAACATATTCTAATATTAACCTAACAAACTGTCAGTTCTTATTGGGCCGTCTCAAAATAGTAAGGCAAATCCCCGAGCAAGCTGAATGTAAGTGCTTCCATCTTTGCAGTCCTATGACACTTTCCCATCAACTAATTGAGATCAAGCTCTCGGTTTCGGGGAAATCGCTCCGTATATCCTTTCTCGGTCAAAAGACTTGCTGATCAAATATCTACAAACGCACGAAAAGCCGAGGTCGACGAATATATCAGGATGTGACCCCATGTGCTTGGCACTGGGATGGTTGCAAGGCTTGGAACTCCTGTATGATGCAGGCTATGACCCACGGAAAGCGCTTAAGCTCGCAATCCTTGACGAAGACTGGGTGTCGATTGACTTCCTTCTTCCCCGCACGACATTCTTCGACCTCCCTGAACTCTACGGTCGGACTGTCGTACGGAACTGGATATTTTCGTTCCTGGATGCTAACAATTGTCATGAAAACATCATACTCAAGGCTGTTCGTGAGTTCAAGCTCCGACTTGAACATAGAAAGGGAAATACGGATGAACTGAGAATTTCTGGATCCCAGGTTCATGAAAGCCATAGGGGCTTTCCTGAGCAGCGTTTGGACTGTCTGAATATCTCCACTTTAGCTTCGGGGTACTACCGGTGTTACTCGCTACTGGTGCCTGGGACCGTGACCGCGTGGCGCAGCAGCATCGTGAATACCAAACTTTTGGACGCACTCTTCACAGAGGGATTCCACGAAGTCGACATTCTAGATAAGAATTCAAAAAGCCCTCTTTGCCACATTGCCACACAATTTGACGCATTCTGGGGGCGCAACCTTGCCGTGGAGTGGTTTCTTGAGAAAGGCGCGAGCGCGAGTTTCAAGGCGCCTGACACATGGCCCAACATTTGGTTCTATGTCCTGAAGGAGTATAGTGACACATTTGAACGCCGTTCACTACTTGACATTAATTTCCCCCTCTATCTACACGCTGCAGATCCCCTGTGTGCCGATCAGTGCGATTGCTTTTGCTCGACATCCGGGTGTTTGCCGAGGCATTGTTTTTGGGAAAATCGCACATTTGACAGTTTAGGCAAGAGAATTAGCCCCGTATTGGAGCTGAAGACATCTATACTGGGAGAAATCTTTGGCCTGATGAATCTCACTCTTGAACAGAAGGAGCTAGTTCTTGCCGAAATTTGCAGGCTCGAAGTCTTTGAGCGACTGGGACTGACTCACACGTGCTGCCTCCACGGCGACAATGTTGAGAGAAAGTATCAGCCCCCTATGTCAGAAGAAGATCGAATTCAATGCCAGAAGGAGGACACAGAGCTGAGCTTGCACCTCGAGCTTATCATGACTGCTTTCTTTCAGGCTCGCCAGAACCATGCAGTCTCGATCGAACAACTTTGGGGTTTATGGTTGGATGATCTTGAATACATTCTTCCCCAACTCTCATGGGACGAGCATGCGTGTAGGGCAGGAACAATCAAGTTCTATGATCCAAACGAAGCTGAAGTAATTGCCCACAGGGCTGACCGGGAGCGAGCAACTCTTGTGAAGAATGGCTATGGTGACTTCGAAGACTTCGCGGACGTGATCCGTGTGCATTTCAAGAGATACTTGGAGCCAGAATCACAGTTGGCCGAAAGTTCGGAGGATGAATGGACGGACACCGACTTTTCAGATGCCGAATGAGGCACTACACAGACATAGAAACAGGAAGAGGAACCTCGCTGAAGGGGCCACAAGCCGTGGATTAAGCAAGGAAACAGCATGATGGTAGAGCAGCACGGGAACGTCGACGGCGGCACTTCGCCGCTGAGGCTAGAGGTCAACTACTGACTAATTGTGCGGTCAAGAAACTCAGCTTCCTACCAAGGTTTCGACATGCCCAAGATCTTATATGTCGCAGAACCGAAGGTTAATGTAAAATATAAACCCACTCTGGGTCTTTTTCCTCAACCACTTGAAGGCTGAGCGGAAAGGGGGCTCAAGGAGTGTGCTTTTCGAATTTCACGCTGGTTTATTGATCGGCTGGGCACAGCCTCCTTCGCGTGTAAAGCGGCGTCTTGTGGCTGAGCAAGTCAACAGACTCAATTATACACCTGATTCTTCCCATTCTTGTCATCTTCGTTGTGGGTTTCTTGCTATTTGTGCTTTTAGATTGAGGATACGGCTTCGTGTCTGAAAGCGTGTTGATGCATACCTAGGGACCCATCCGCGACAACGATTTACTTGCATGCGGAATTTCATCCATGCAGCTTCGTGGTTCCGGCCACAAGTCAAGGAATGACCGACCCATTGTCCATCGCAACGGGCGTCGCAGGATTAATTCAATTGGCTGGGATGGTCATCGGTCAATGCTATCGTTATGGCTGTGGAGTCTCAAGCGCTCCAGATGAGGCGAGACGCCTTGTCTCTGAAGTCACCAACGTCAGCGGGGTGTTAGTTGGTGTGCAAGGGGTAATCAAGCATGGCGACCCTTCCGCATATCAGTTCGAGGACCTTCTTCGAGAGGTACGGTCGGTTTTGCAGATGCTGTCCTCGAAACTGCAAAACGAGTCACCTGATTCCGGTAAATCTTCTGGCAGACGGACTCTAAAGCGACTTCTGTGGCCGTTGCGGAAAGGTGAGACGGAAGAGCTAGTGTCCGCCCTTGAGCGACACAAGAATTCGTTATCGTTAAGTTTGAGTAGTCTTTCCGTGTGAGTACTGTGTACATGCACTGCACTGAGGTGTGCTGACCGAAGAAGTGATATGCTCGTTGATCAGACCACAGCAATGGAAAATCTAACAAGCTCCGTTTCAGATCTGAGTTTAGACATCAAATCTAACCACGCTCTGCAAGAAAGGCGACAGATCTTAGACTGGCTATCCGAGCATCAGTATGATGCCCAGTACCGACGAGGATGTCAACTGCACTGCTCAGATACGTGTGCCTGGCTGCTCTACGAAGAGGAATTCCAGACCTGGCTGCAGAAGCGATCCTCGCTGCTCTGGATGCATGGCCAAGCGGGATCTGGCAAAACAGTCGCAACAAGTTATATCATTAATTATTTAAGCACCAAAGTTGAGCCTCAATCGACGCGGTTGGCATATTTTTACTACGACGCAAGCACGATTGAAAGCCTGACGCCGGAAACGTTCTTCGGGACGATCATCAAACAGTGTTGTGCGGAGATGAGCACGATCCCCGAAGAGATTGCCAGCGCGTACCAGAGAGCGACGTTGCGAGCCGGCACACCGAAACAGCCCAGTTTGGATGATCTGGAGCGGTTTCTGAACTTGATTCTGAAAGACCAGATACCCGTCGTCATTGTGGTCGATGGGTTGGATGAATCCCCTGACTATGATATTGTTTGCGACTATCTCACCTCGCATGTCTCATCGGGGGAGTGCCCACTGCGAGTGTTTATAAGCAGCCGGCACGAAGTGGATTTACAGCGACGATTGGATCCTTTTCAGAAAATCCCTGTGCCTGACGACGCCATTGACGGTGATATCGGAGTTTATATTAAGATGCGAATTGAGTCCGACCCCCGTCTGCGCAGGATGAGTAAAAAGATGAAAGATTATGTTGAACAAACGTTACGGAGGGATTCGCATGCGATGTGAGTATCCGCGAAGACTACTCACTGCAGGCCAGTTGACTTTGCACAGGTTTCGATGGGTCCAGTGTCAATTGGATGCGATATCCCATTTAAGAACCGATGCCGCCGTGAAACGAGCGCTAACTTCACTGCCATCGAGCCTCGAAGGCTCATATATGCGCATCCTGCAAGGCATTAATCAAGGGGATGTGGAATTTGCACGACGGACATTACTCTGGCTCGCATATGCCACCAACCCATTAACCCTAGCGGAACTCTCGCAGGCGGTTGTCCTCGAATCCAATTTTGAATGGCTCGACCCAGACTCGATGTTGAATGATCCACAAGACATCCTTGAGATCTGCGGAAGTCTGATCTCTTTCAATGCGGCATCTGAGACCGCCCGGATCGCACATCATTCAGTTCGCGAATTCCTCACCGGCCGGCTCAGCCAATCATCCGAATTCTCCATCCCTATCACGACCTCCCATCGACACATCGCAGAAGTCTGCATCTCGTATCTTCTCCTAGAAGACTTCGATGCCGGACCTCTGTCCAAGCGAGAGCTAGAGTGGACGCTTGAGAATTACCCCTTACTCCGGTATGCGGCACAGAACTGGCCCTTTCATGTGCAGATGTCGGAAGCAGAGGCGGAGCTTCAACCTCTGATCCTCCGCCTGATGACACCAGAACCGAACCAGAATTTCCTATTCTGGCTGCAGGTGGTCTTCTTCGACTCCAAGCACGGCTACATCCCTCCTACGACCGAACTCACCCGCGGTCGAGGTCTTTACTACGCGACAAGCTACGGCCTGAGCGAAACGGTGCGCAGCCTGATCGCAGCAGGTGCGAATCTCAACAAACGAGCGGGTCGTTTCGGCGGCACAGCACTACACGCTGCGGTGTGGAGAAAACGCCCAGATATCCTGCGCATGCTGATGGACGCGGGCGCGGACGCGAGACTGAAGGATTTCACGGGCGTCACTGCGCCAGACATGGCGCTCTGGGCTGGGTCGAAGGACATGTTCGCGATCATGTCAGCGAAGTTGAACATGGACAAGGGCTTGGCCGATCTGATGCAACGAGTGCTTACGAATCGTACGAAAGCGCTGTCTATGACCCACGAGGAGTGGGCGTTGGCGGAGAAGTTTCACGATCATGAGCTGGAGGAGGAGCAGCAGCGGGGGCGGCTGAAGGTGATCAATCAGATATATGACACTGCGGATAGGACCAAGGGCGACGCAATAACGCCTGAGCAGGGAAAGCAGGTGTCTGAAATGCCTGTGGTCGCGGGTCCTCCACGCGCAGACATTGCGAATGCGAAGGACGCGGGAGGCGGGCTGCGGTTTGAACTAGACTAGAGGTGAGTGCGTGAGCGAGTGAGCGAACTGATCAATCTGGTCATATACGGAGTACACGAGCTGGTCAACCATTTGTTCGACGGAGTCCTACGCCTGGGTGACGCCCGATGGATATATTTCAATGCGTATCGAAAGTTATCGGAAGTACGGAATACTCGGTACTCCCTGCTGGTCGATCAGCAAAGATTGCACCCTAAACAGGAGGCCAGGGAGGGCCAGAACGAATCATTCGATGGAAGTTTGGTGGCATGAAGTGACCAATTATGGGATGACAATTGGTGGTGGTTGGTGTGAGTTTAGGCTCCCCACTTGCACCTTCCCGAGTCTCGAACATCGTGCGCTCCTGCCGGTTTCGCCCATCGCTTGGCTGGTCTAAGCCCAATACGGAATCAGAGGGACTGCTACCGCCCGTGGATGGTGAGCCGAGTAATGAAGCACCAGAGGAGTAGAATAATATTGTATGAACTGTTGATATACATACTCGATCAAAGAGCCAGCCTCTGCCCAATAAAAGGCTGTAGTGCATGCAGGAGTGATGAGCATGTCGTTTCGGCGCAGAGGAAGCAAATACCCCGGAATATAGTATTGCCGACCCGGTGGCGCCAAGACCCGATCTCGGCAGCAGAGAAGTGGCGTGGCGCTCGTGGGAGCAACAAATTCCCTGGCTTCTCCGCAAAATCGATACCGACCGTCAATCCGCCTGCACAAGACCATTGACTCACACCTTTTCCAATTGTCTGCCTCTTATTACTCACTTCCGGCACACTCACATTTTGAGAATCAGTTTCTCTCCCTAGTACACTCTGTCAAGATGGCGACCAGGATGATGCCCATGAGGCCTGGCTCAAGCACCATTCGCTCCATCTCTAGAAGAAGACCTTCATGCTCCCAGTCATTCTCCTCCTCCACACCCGCCGCAGCTCTCTCACCTTACAGAAAATCTCCAAAATCCACTACTGAGCAGACTAGGAGACCGGCCACCACTGCTGCAGCTCAAACACAGTATGTGACTTGGGCATTCTAGACACTGATCACAATACTGACCTCCCACCAGAACAACTCGACCGATCCCCAGCCCGGCGTTCAACAACGACTTCCGCCGCAATGAGCCCTCGCCTTTGGTCAACCGACAGTTACCGGAGCTTGATGACTCATTTGTTGGCCTCTCAGGAGGAGAGATCTTCCATGAGATGATGCTGCGACAAGGCGTCAAGCATATTTTCGGCTACCCAGGTGGTGCCATCCTCCCAGTCTTCGACGCCATTTACAACTCCAAACACTTCGACTTCATCCTCCCCAAACATGAACAGGGCGCCGGCCACATGGCCGAAGGATATGCAAGAGCATCTGGAAAGCCTGGCGTTGTTCTCGTAACATCTGGACCAGGTGCTACCAACGTCATAACTCCCATGCAAGATGCCATGTCAGATGGTACGCCCATGGTTGTTTTCTGTGGCCAGGTGCCCACTACTGCTATTGGCACAGATGCTTTCCAAGAAGCCGATGTCATTGGCATCTCGAGAGCCTGCACGAAATGGAATGTCATGGTTAAGAATGTGGCAGAACTCCCAAAGAGGATAAAGGAAGCCTTCGAAATAGCCACCTCTGGACGACCTGGCCCTGTCCTCGTTGATCTGCCCAAAGATGTCACTGCTAGCATCCTACAGCGCCCAATCCCTATGCATTCGACTCTGCCCGCACACCCCTCAGCCGCCACGTTGGCTGCTCGAGAACTATCCAGACGACAGCTGAACAGCACCATCAATCGCGTTGCCGACCTTATCAATATTGCCAAAAAGCCCGTCATTTATGCTGGACAAGGTGTCCTTGCTACTCCTGAAGGACCTAAGCTCCTGAGGGAATTGTCTGAAAAGGCCAATATTCCAGTGACAACGACTTTGCAGGGATTGGGTGGGTATGATGAACTTGACCCCAAGTCCTTACACATGCTAGGCATGCATGGAGCCGCATATGCCAATATGGCCATGCAAGAGGCCGACCTGATCATTGCCCTGGGCGCAAGATTCGACGACCGTGTTACTCTCAATATTGCCAAGTTTGCGCCTCAAGCGAAAGCCGCTGCTGCGGAGAAGCGAGGTGGAATTGTTCATTTCGAAATTATGCCCAAGAACATCAACAAGGTGGTGCAAGCGACCGAAGCCGTTGAAGGAGATGTTGCGACCAATCTTGCGACCCTCCTCCCCAAGGTTAACGAGGTCATCGAGAGACCAGAGTGGTTCGCTCAGATCAAGGACTGGAAGGAAAGGTTCCCACTGTCAAACTTTGAAAGAGGAACCCCTGAAGGCCTCATCAAGCCGCAAGAGCTTATTGAAAAGTTGTCGGAAAAGACCTCCCGCCGAGATCAGAAGACCATCATTGCCACAGGTGTTGGCCAACATCAAATGTGGGCAGCTCAACATTTCAGATGGCGACATCCACGAACAATGGTCACCTCGGGAGGTCTTGGTACCATGGGTTTCGGTCTACCAGCTGCCATTGGAGCAAAGGTTGCAGAGCCGAATGCTCTCGTTGTCGATATCGATGGCGATGCCTCATTTAACATGACGCTGACCGAGCTAAGCACAGCCAACCAATTCAATATCGGTGTGAAAGTCATCATTCTCAACAACGAAGAACAAGGTATGGTCACCCAATGGCAAAGCCTGTTCTACGAAGATCGATTCGCCCACACCCATCAAAAGAACCCCGATTTCGTCAAACTCTCCGAGGCAATGGGCGTCCAAGCTCGGAGATGCGCCAAGCCCTCGGAGGTGGAGGAGAGTCTGGAATGGCTGATCAACACCACCGGCAACGAGCCCGCTCTTCTGGAAGTCGTTGTTGATAAGAAGGTCCCAGTCCTACCTATGGTGCCCGCTGGCCGAGCTCTACACGAGTTCTTGGTATACGACGAAGGTATGTTTCCACCCACATTTTTCTCTTCACAGTTGACAACTAACATCATTATAGCCAAGGAGAAGGAACGGAGAGCCATAATGAAGCAGCGAAGCGGCCACTAGGCGCATCGATAGTTTCTTCTTCCTTTGACCGGCACGCCCAATCCACACATAAGTGGAGTTATGCCATGTTTTGTACAGGCGACGTACGCAAGAAATTTCTTCAATGACAATTACAGTGATTCCCCACAACCCCTGGGGCTGAAGCGAAAAAGCGGAGGTGGAGCAGTTTCGTCTCCTTTTTGAAAAATTAGTACAGCAAATAGCAACAAAATTCTTTGAGCCGATACCAGGAGACGAGATGAGGTGATAGGCATCCTTTGGAAAGCCATGTTGGGAAAAGTTGGCCATCAGGAAGCAGGGGCCATCTATACCTAGTCGAGATTTGAAGATGAAGCTGTTGACTGGCTAGATCAATCAATCCATTTGTCTCCCTGCTTGCTTTCCTGCTTGCATTTAAACCAACCGTCTCTTGGGCAAACTGGCCCTTTGCTACTACATACTCGCTTCAAGACCCCTAGACGCTGCCTGTCGTGATAGCTTCACGTGTATGATCTAACTCCGTGTCTCGTGAAGCTGCATTGAACGAACCATAAGAATGGACCAGCCATGGTAGTATTATCCGCAGACAAGATGAGCAGTGGCACTAAGCGATTGAGAATGCTTGTCCTCGATTGACTCGTCAAGCGACTGGGGAATTGTTGAGCATCAGCTACCAGTATTTCGATGGCAGGGATATACAGCTATCCGAGACTAGGCACGAGGCTGAGCCAAAGTTCCGGGGGGCACCGATGAGACATTGTTCTCAGAAGGGGTTCACGCATCACGCATCTGAATCTGAGCCCGACCACCACGGCCGATCACGCGGGTCTTCCCTTCCAGAATCCCGCTCCTCCTCCTCATCTTCCTCACCGTCACTCGCGCGTAACATGTCGAGGAACGGCACGAATGCCGTCTCGTCCGCATCCTCCGCCAGCGTCTCGAACGCGAGGTCCTGGCGCTCGCCGTCGACACTGTCCGGGACAAGCAGGGTCTCGAAGGGGACTTTCCTCAGACTCGACTCCAGCCCGGGCAACGTGTCCGTGAGCAGCACCTTGACTGCGACGCTGGTGCGGTCGCCGAGCTGGAGGAGGGTCTTGAAGAGGCGGAGTTCAGTCCCGTCGTCGTCACCACCGTCGTGCGTCGCCGCGCTATCGATGATGATGAAGAGCATCGAGTCTTCCGGGAACTGTGTGAGGATTTGTTCTGTGAGGAGCAACGCGGCGGAGAGGCGGGATTGTGTGCGGGTTCGATTTTTGGGGGTCTTGAGGATGGCGGACAGGTCGACTTGGATGCGTTGCTTCAGGATGAACGCGAGGAGTTGGCTGTTCAGGTGGTTCATGATGGAGAGTGGACGGAGCTCGGGCTCTATGTCGACGGATTCAACCCGCCGGACGCCGGTCATGAATGATAGGACGGGGATGTTGTTCTCATCTATGGATTGGATGCGGTCGGCGAGGAACGCAGCGGCGAAAGAAAGCGGGTTCAGGAGGTCATCTGCTGGTGTTTCGCTCTGAACGAGGAGATTCTGGGGCCCTCCTTTGGTCAGCCAGTCTTTGAGCTCGGGCGTGGCCATGATCCACCAGAGGGTGTCCTTGGATGAGATGCTCAAGTCGTAGAAGCGGCTGAGGATCATTCGTCGGTCTTTCCGTGCAACGGATTTGCTGATTCCTGCCTCGGCGAGCCAGTCCTTGACTAGACGCCGTGTGGTCTTGTCTTGCGAGGCTGGCTGTGGCGACGGGGCCCTCAAGAGGCGTGGTTTGCGTGGAGGTGTGAGCGTATTGTTTCTGACTATAATGCTTATAATCAGCCTGGATGCTGCAAGAGGGGAATGGTACTTACACGTCCCTGTGCTTCTGTCCAGGTGCGATGTACTCGTTAAGAGTTGGTAATTCCGATTGACGTACACCAAATACTCTGTATTTTTGTTTACTAGTCTCTTTAGGTCTTCCACTTCTTCCAGCATCTTCTGGCCCACTTTCTGGCCATCAGCAGTCATGCTTCGAAGAGCCGCCCCGTCGCTGTTGACACGCTGCAGCAGTTTTTGTACCCCTTCCTCTATATCCCCGATCTTTTTGTGGCTGTTGATTGCCGCTTGCTCTTGAAATCGCTTGATAGCCTCGCTAAATGCTGCCAGGGCTGCTTTTTGCTGTGAAGCATAACTTGTGAGTAAAGAGCTGACGATTTTCTCTAGCGGCTTTTATTAGCAGGTTGGCTCAGTGAAGGCGACATGTACCATGTTCTCACTTGATAATTTCTCTGTCATCTGCGTGACAAGCGACTCTAGCAACTTGAACATTTCGGCAAAGACGTTGTCCACGCAGACCTGAAGCTCTTCCGAGTCGCGGTAAACCTTTGCCAAAGATCTGATACCTTCAAGTTGTGTAGGAATCTGGGATAAAGTTGTTACGACTTCTTTCCGGAAATCGCCGACTCGGTCCAGGGCCTATCGTGATGTCAATGATATTATCCTCAAGAAAGATCTGGTGCTTAAGGGCTTACCCCCAGCATGAATGAGAAGCTGCCACAAATGGGAGCACAATAGGAATCCTTCGGGACGAAATCAAGTAATAATCTGAGCATGCCTCTGCTCTTCATTGTGTGTTCGAAACCCTTGCCAAGTGCCTTAAGCCCTCGAGGATACTCCTGGACCTCCTGTGAGGTCTCAATGCTTTTGATGGCGGACAGCACATCTTCCAAATTATATTCTTCAAGTGGTTTAGCAATTATGATCGATTTTCTCTTGGGGTGTTTAGTCTGGTACTTTTCAACCGCCCCGCGAAAATTAGTCAGTGCAAGTTGTAGCTTGCGCTTCCGTTCTTCAGAGAGTTGATATGGCGAAGTCCTATTGATCAATGTCAATTCAATTGATTGAGTTTCCACAGGTGAAGGCGTCTTACGCGGGGATATCCTCCTCGTGCACCCATATGTCTGAATGAGGGTTGTATTGCAAGCCCGTGGATTGCCCTCGCTTGACAACATTTGTTACGCAAACTTGTTCAGGGTGATTCTCCAGAAACTCCACCGCTGGGTTTGTGAGGAGTTTCTCCCTTGGTGGCCTGCTAGATGATTCTATGTATACCGCCATGTGCAAACGCCAGTTAGAAGGTTGTGGGCTCGCTCCCTCCTTCCAAGGTGATGCACTTTCAAAGTTCTTGCTTGCCTTCAGGGTTTCAAGCAGGAGCGTTGATCTACAACGACAAGAGATCCCAGCGAAAGTATTACCATGAGGCATCAGGCTGAAGTGCTGAATAACATGTGCCGACAAATGGGCACCATCCAGCCCCGTCCAGGGTCACTCCTCAAGGGGCGGCTTGATATGCAGCTAAAAGAAGGACTGTGACAACCCCAGCAGGGCAAACCCCCTCGGAGGGTGTGCTGTTCGCCCAGAGCGGAAAATGCCATGGGTAAAATCACCTAGTGTAGGGACTTCTGGTGTTCTGGCCTCATTTTGACCCCCACGTGCGAGTCGATAGTGAATGGCTCATGCAGAAAGCTCATGCAGCAATTCGACGATGTTACCAGATACTGAACCGTGTTGTGAGGGGGAAGGGGGCGGAGCTCGGGGCTAATGTGTTGAGCGACTCGCGCGCTTTGCCCACCTTCGCTTGGACGGCTGAAACTCCAGGGAGGTTAGTAATTCCAGCCTGATCATTAGTACAGGGAAGAAGTTCACAGGGATGATTTCCAGCCTTACCGTGCCAGATATGGTGTGTTTGCCGTTCCAAAATTTACATTAGTTGTCGTCGAGTCCCATGTCTGGGAATTGTTCGTCCTTCCTCGTCCACTCCCTTGATATTGCCGGGTTGGTCACTCCCTTCAGCACGATCGAGTGTCCGAGTGCGCCATATCGTCTGGCAGACGCAGCAGCCTTAAACATATCGCATTGAGCAGAAGTGAGTCTTTCTTGATTTTCGACTTGCCCCAAATCAGGGCCGTTCTCAGAATCCGAGTCTTGAGCTCTGTCGACTTCAAGTTCTCAAGCGATTGAGGCTCTGCGGAAGGAACAACTTTGCCCCGCTTCTCTTGGCGCCAAGTAATCGCCATGTCCTGGTCCGGCTCAACTCGACCACATCCACCACCGCTACCACCTCCAAGCAGCACTCATGGCAACGGGTTCCCACCTCCGCCTGGGCCATATCCAAGCTCAGGGCAATATGGGCCACCTGGTTCTGGTCATGCGAGTGGCCTGAAGCCTATTCCAGCTGCACCTCAAAGCGGAAGCAGTGGTACTAGCACGACAACGCCTGCTTCAGCCTCGCAGAATGGAACAGACTATACAGAGCCTGAAATTAGCCATACCGACGATACTGTATTGAAGAAAAGAAGAGAAAGCATTGTCCAGCTCTTCGATTCTTTGTCGACGAAACTAAACCCCACTGGTAACGAGGACTCGGACCTACTGCTCAAAAATGTTGCCAACCTTTTTGAAGATCTCTCAAAAAGAATCGAGAAGCTTGAATACGCCAGGCCTCCACCAGTGGATCCAACGTTGGAGCCTCCCCTCCCTCCCACGGCAGAAGCTCAACCCGCACAGGAGATCGAAAAGACAACCAAGTTCTTTTGTGTTTCTATCCCATCTGAACTCCGACAGTGGGACAATCCCCCGAAACACCTGATCGAGGTGTTGTACAAACGCAGTGATGACTGGGTTGCCGAAAGCAACCCTTCTTGCTCTACAGCATCCCCAGATCCAGGCAAAATTGCGATCCTTGAGCTTCGGATTGAATCAAAGCCAATCGCGACGTTTTTAAACAACACGACTGAGACCACATTGACAAACGATGGACACCTTGTGTTTAGTGAGCCTTTCCGCTTATTGATACGCCAAGAGCGGAATATTCGAGATCACATGGCAAAGCTTAAGGAGCAAATTGGGTATAAATTCCTTCATTCTTGTGCTTGACACTCTTGCTAAATCTGGGCCAGGAACACCCCGGAAGACCCTGAGACCTCAGAGAATGGTATGAATCTTACCAAGTCCCAAAGCCACGGCTCCACTTTAGAATCTGATGATAAAGGCACCCCGGAAACTTCAGATGAAGTTGTTGATGGACCAAAGACGGAAGATACTGATTCATCGGTGGAAGACAATATTCAGACTCTGGACCATTTTCGCCAACTACACGATATTCTTGAGTTGTATTTCCATGAGCAGCTTACAACCCTGAAAAATCTCAAGGCATCGACTCAGACCCAAATAACCTTCGAACAACTGTGGATGCTCTTCGATTCTGGAACTGATATATATTGTCGAGCCCGGAGAGGGGGCCACAAATTTAGGGATGCGGGTGGTACACCAACAGAGAGACTGTGGACCCCCCAAGCCTTTCGTATTGCCAGTACCATGGGAGGTGGCCGACTGCAAACATTTCTACACCGGAGATTGAAAAAACCGTTCGCAGCTGAGACCGTCTCGACCAGCGCAAGAGATTGCTTCGCGGATTTCTCTATACAATGTTACTATGTCGAATATACGGGTACTGGATGGCGATCTGTTCTGGATTACATAGTGCTCAAGCCGTTTGATGGACCCATGGATATTATTGATCTGGAGGCCTACCCTATTCAGTATCGATCGCAGCTGAAAGAGTCCGTTGATCCCTACCAAGATCTGATTGACCGAGGGCGAAAGTATGTTAATTTGACACAAATCAGTCACTTGCGCTATGAGGGTCCTACTATTGGTGATAGCAGTGAAGAGGTAGGTTTGCATCTAACTTTCAATTGCTTGAATGTGTCTCTGACCTAGAGTCTTAGATTGCTAGTCCTGTCATGATCGATATGAAAACAGGCTATCAGGCGCAACAACAGGAAAATTTTCCCCTCTCGTTCAGACCTACTCGTTATGATCTCTCTATTGAGATGGAGCAGAACGAGTCGTGCGAGGTCTCTGGTAACGGTCATGGATGCTCATTAGGATGCTGCCCAGGAACAGGAAACGATCAATATGCAGCACACCAGAGGATGGTACTAACTAAGTCTTTGGATCGTCTCTCTAAAGATCTAGAAGAACTGGACAACAGTACAAGACAAATTCAAGCGAGCCCAGAACAATACCTAAAGGGGCTAACCGAGAAGAACCTTCTCCATCTTCTCCCTGGCGTGGTCGTGGGTTATCCCCTACGAAACCGAAAGTGGGGTGAGTTCTAACCTGGTAATCAATCCTTACTAAGACGATATTGACAACATTAGTGATGATGAAGTTGGAACTCCTCGAAGAGATGAAATACAATGCCTTAGATGGAGGCTGGAATGACCTTGTCTTACCCGCAGGTCACAAAGAAATGGTACGAGCGATGGTGGAGAAGTTTGCCGATAAGGACAAAGCAAGCCCCAAAGGCAAGTTTGAAAAGTTCGAAGCGGATCTTGTCCGTGGAAAAGGTAAATCTTCTCCTACTATGAGGCTTCGGCATCGTCTGACAATTCAATAGGCAAAGGCTGTATTATCCTTCTTCATGGTGTGCCTGGAGTTGGCAAGACCTCCACGGCTGGTATGTACACTGAGCGAGATTCTGGACCACAAAGCTGACTAGATATTCAGAGTGTGTTGCTGCGTACACCAAGCGACCTCTTCTTCCAATTACATGCGGTATGTCAGAAGCAACATTCTACGTGAACCTTCCACTTACAGTCATTCAGGAGATATTGGTTACACTCCAGCTGATGTCGAGACCTTCCTTGACTATATTTTTACACTGGCCCATAAATGGGGATGTGTCCTCTTACTCGACGAGGCCGATGTCTTTCTCGCCAAGCGCCAAAAACAAGATGTCAAACATAATGGCTTGGTATCCGGTAGGCAAAGAATGAATACGGTAATCCAATTGAGCTGACATACCATCGCACAGTGTTCCTCCGTGTTCTAGAGTACTACTCAGGTATATTGTTCCTCACAACAAATCGAGTTGGGGCCATTGATGATGCATTCCGATCTCGCATTCATCTGACGCTCTTCTACCCTCAACTTGATCGTGATCAAACCATTAAGGTTTGGAGATCGAACATCCGACGGATCAAGGAGTATAATAAGTACCGTACAAAGTTGGATCTTCCAGTCATCAAATATGACAAGAAAGAACTGGAAAACTTCGCTAAAAGGAGATTCGACAGTTCACTACAATGGAACGGTAGACAGATTCGAAATGCTTTCCAAACCGCCCTCGCGTTGGCCGAGTACGAAGCAAACGATAAAGTGGCCAAAGGAGAAGAGAAAACTGCCTCGCCGTACTTGGGCCTTGCTCAATTCAGAACCATTGCCAAGGCTACAAAGATCTTCGACAAGTACCTGTTCGAGATGTATGGCGCCAATGAGGATACCCGTGCAGCTCACCAGGGGATCCGGACGAACCCGAAGAAATTGTCAATGAAGTCTACCACCTTCGATTCTGACGAGACTGTAGACGAAGGGTCACAGTCTCCTAGTGAAGAAAGCGATGACGACAGCGATGGAAACTCTGAGGCCAAGTCAACCCCTGTGGCTAAGAAGAAGAAATCTGCCAAGAGTAGTGACAGCAAGAAAGTCTCGACTCCAAAGAAGCGCTCGAGTGGTGATGTCAAAAAGGAGAAGAAATCAAAGGATAAGGATAAGAAGCACCATAGAGGAAGCAAGAAGTACAAAGAAAAACAGAAAGAGGAATCCGAGGGCCAAGAAACTAGCGAGAATTCCGATAACCAGGCCAGCTCGGATGAGGATGAGAATTAAGTAGTTGGATGGATAGGTAGCTAGCCAAGCATACCTGATTTACGAAAGACGGATGACCACACAGGTTAACGGAACAACCAGCAATATTATTTATTCCTTTTTTTGAAGTGCTAACGAGACGCGCGCGAACTGGCTATTTCCCACCATTTCCCCTTTTCCTGCGAATTTTCTAGATCTCACAGCTCGTTGATAGTCATTCGCCACAGTGTTTCCGTACACGCGGTGCTTCGCCCATTAGTAGTAGCATCCGAACCATTCGAAAGATATCACCAAAGTAACAATCAGAGCATCTACTATCATGTGAGGATCCGCTGACGATACAACACTCAGCAGAGCAGGCCCATCCTGAAACCTATGTCATCTCGTAGCTCAGAATTAGGAGACTGTGACCCAAATCAAGTTAAATTCTAGGTTTGAGAAGGTTCAACTAATATTATATATACTAGCAATCCATTCCGCGCCTCGTCAGCGCCAGAAGCATCAAACAGAGCAATCAATATACTTATAAATATCACATACAGGACTAGCGCGATATATTTATCAAGAGACATCATCAAATCTTACCCCCCCCTTCTCTTCTTCCAATCAACTTCTCTACACCCACCACTTTCTTCGTCATCCTGATCTACACCCCTAACCACAGTATATCCATCCCTTCCACTCTCATCCGCCCGCTTCTGGCCCGTGAAGAACCAGCACGGCACGGCTCCACTGAGACTCATGGCGCCCAAGAACGCCGTCGCCGTCTTCCAGCCGTACGCCTGGTTCAAGCCGCCCGTGACGAGGGGCCCGAAGACCGTCGCGGTCGCGAGCGCGCAGTTCATCATGCTGAATGTCGAGGCGTAGAGTGTCGGTGCGCTGTAGGTTTCGCCGGAGTCGGAGGCGAAGTCGAAGTCATCGTTAGAATCGGTTGTCCTTGATGAAGACGAGGGTGATGCACGCCGTGAAATAGACGAGCATTGGCTCTCGTACTCCTGCTGAAGTTGATGCTGCACTTCATCTGCGACTTGGCTGAGGTCTGCGCCCAGCGGGCTGAGGAAGAAAATTATCGTGAACCCGCTGGTTACCAGCAGGAGGCAGAGCAGGATTTTCTGGCCGAGTTGGTTTTTGCCACCTCCGGAGCCGACGTCGTCGACGAAGCGTAGCGCTGCGAGGCTGGGCGCCGTAAGAAGAAACCCAGCTATTGCAACGGGTCGCGCGCCGAGTCGGTCTGCTAGATGGCCTGCGAGGGGCCCGCCGAAGCCGGGGATGGCGATGGTGAGGAATAGCAGGCCTGATATGAGGGACGACCAGTGGAAGGTGTGGGAGGCGTAGAGGGGGAGGATCGCGCAGAGCGACGAAACGAGTGCTTCGTTCACGAAGGTGCCGTAGAGGGCGGCCAGGAGCCGTGGGGATTTGATGAGCTGCAGGATGCCTGTTAGCCTGCTTGGTGGTGGTGGTGGTGGTGGTGGTGGTGGTGGTGTGCGTTGGATGCGGCGGGGTGAGATGGTTAGCGAGGGCGAGGGCGAGGGTGAGGGCAGCGAGGTGGTGGTGATGATGGTTACAGTGGGTTTCTTTTCGGAGAGGGGTGTTGGTGTGGATAGGTTGGCGTCGTCGCCTGAGTGGGTGGATGGGCGGTCGTGGGCGAGGAGTCTGGCTACTGCCTCGTTCGATGCTTCACTCTCAACGCTCTGTCTTCCATGAAGCTGGTATTCATCATGTCTTGCTCTGGTCTTGGTTGACTTGGTCGGCTTGTCGACCATCAGAATCCGCAGCATGGCATCGACCAATATCAGCACCAGCATACTGATAAAAACACACGACCGCCCGAGCACCTCATACATGATCCCACCGAGCACGGGAGATAGAATGAGAGCAATATTGTTGCATGACATCGCTGTACCCATCCACTTTCCTACCTCGTCCTTGTCCACCGTGTCTACTAACACCGCTAGGCCGGCGGTGTAGAGAATACTCGATGCAAAGCCTTGCACCACCCGTCCGACGGCTAGGATCCAAAGTGCATTGCCCAGGCCAAACAGGAATGTGCCGGTGGCCATGAAAGCGAGGCCAGCAAGAAACGGCGCCCGTCTATTTGACGTTGTGTCGATGTACCATGCGCATAGCGGTCCACCGACTATGTCGGATACGCCGAAGCAGGCGACGATGATTGAAGTTGCCATTTGGACACGGTCAGGCGGCACGAGTGACGAGTCTTGGATCAGATATGGGATCACAGGCGCCACGACGCTGCAGATGTAGCCGTCGGTGAACATCGCCGTGCATATTGTGAATATGATGAACTTTTGGGACGCGAAAAAGCTGGTGTGTTTCCGTAGGATTGCCATTTTGTTGGTCAATGTTGGTCTACTCCGGGATTAGTGAGGCGAAGCCTGTTTGATGCCCGGCAGCCAGGCAGAGGAATTGCCCCGAAGAGGCCACAGGTAAATATCAAAGGCTCACGAGGAGAGCTCAACAGGATATATTATCTCTCTTTGGACGTGGCCGCTGTCCGCGGGACTTGTCAGAGTCGTGTCAGAGATGGATGTTGATCCCGTAGGTTGTTCAGTTGAACTGAAAAGGAGAGGTCTATATCACAAAGAATGGATGAACTGCTGTTTGACTCTTGAGAAGAGTAGGGAATCATGTACTCAGTCTTGGATCTAGAATTTCGTCGGCTATTGTTCTTCAAGGTCAGAAGGAGGTGCATTGGCTTAGCCACTTCCCTTGTATCATACTTGACAGCAAAGCGACGACCAGCCCGAAAAGTCGGAAATGTCAACAAGAAAACACAAAGTGTTTCCCGTTTGGGCACACTCTGCATGATGCTAAAGGATGGAAATTCAAAATATCCCATCTTGTTGGTCATGGGTGATGCCATGTCGTTTAGCGAAGCCCCAGTGGACTCACACAGGGGTATGATTTCTGGTATTATTGGTGACGCTGGCCGGCTTGACCGAAGCCAGCCGTAGGGAAAAGGCACAGACCGCGCCACGGTTGTCCTTGAGAGTCTGGATTCTGGGCACATGGCAGTTTGGCGGTATGCACGTCCCAGGGCTGTGAGCTAATGAACCGGGAAAAGGAATGCCCAACCGCAAAAGTTCAACTTCAGCCAGCCCAAAGGACGCTTTTCCTTTTCTGAGAGCCTCTTGATTTCTGCTTTGGGGAGAAGTGGATGAGACAGGTGTTTTGTGACTGGCGAGATCTTGGAGTGGCTTGCAGGGTTAGGCGACGGCCTAAGCTTATTTGGGTCCGCGAGGCTGAGATAGTGTTTGAGATCCAGGTAGCCACCACACGAGAATCTTCCTCGGCACTGGGACACGGACCGCTACGAAGCGCAACTGGGTAATTGGTCAAATCTGGAGCCCTGGGCAGTTTGTGTTGATGTGAAGGCAGTTCGCTTGACTTGTTTAGAATATTTGTGCAAAGGTTGGGGGTTTTCACTGCTGGGGGAAGGAGACAACACGAGTCCGCGAGATGATGTCTCGCTCCATCCGCAGTTTTACTTAGGGACTCAAATAAAAATTTAGAAGGCGCCCAATTGATGCACCACGTGGCGGTGAGTCGATCAATTCCAGGGGTTTGGGTGCCCCAGCCGCAGCCAAGTGTCTATCTCCCGAAGCAGCTGCCAATGCTTTGGAGAGGCCACTCGGCCGCGTGCTGGCTGGAATATGCGGGTGACGCTTTCAACCAAAGGAGAAGCCCCATAAAACATGGACTTACGCTATTTGCGTCAGTGTAGCGAGTATTAAAGTTCCGGCGTCTCCGGGTTGGGAGTAAATGACCTCGAGACATGATTCGCGAGGGATGACTTGTTTTCAAGCCAGTCACGGCTATTCCTGCTGTTGAGCCCTTTGATATCACCAGACCAAGGGTGATGAGCAAGGCGGATTGAATGTTTGTGGCTCAGACCGTCATTCCCATGGAGGACTTGGTTTGACTTGCATATTGTTTGTCACGAATCGCTGCTTGCTGACCAAACCTCAGTTGCACATATAACAGGGCTAGACGATGATTTTTCCTGTCTTACATAGATGCAACACGATCATTGCGAAGCCTTACAAAAACGCAAATCGATTGGCAATAAGATGATGACCCCGGATTGCAGTATTTCGAATTCAGAGATGCAATATGGATATCCAACCCCATGCTCCTCTCCCGCAGAACAGATTGCCGATCCATTATCCCTTGAACAGTCAAAACCACTCATCAACAGGTTAGACTCATCACAGTACCCCAATGAGGATGACTTGGTGTTGGACATATGCAGAAATCTCCGAATCTCCGGAGGCTGTATTATCAGGAATATGGTTGATGGAGATACTCTCAAAGCGCTCGAGGGTGAAATCAGACCACACTTGGATAGAACTGAACAGGCAGATGGTGAGAATATTTGTCAATTGCTAGCTTGGTTTATTACTGACCGCATTAGCACACCGAGAAGACTTTGTCCCATCCTCCACAAGGATGGTAACGGGCTTGTTGAGCAAGTCCAAAACGTATGCGCTCAACATTGCAGGAAATTCCATATGGCAGAAAGTCGGTGAACACTTCTTGACGAGTACAATGCGGAATTATTGGGTAGGTTAAAGAGCATTGACCGCTTACCGTTCTGTGAGACTGATTGGTGATAAGCACGGAGACAAATCTCGCACTTCCACTTCGCCACCCCAGCTGAGTACCACAGTAACCTTCTCTGTTCGGCCAGGGACAAAAGCTCAATCGCTTCATCGGGATGATGACATATACCACACGTATCATCCAGAGGTGAGGGAACACCATTCTGGAAGAGACGCGATGGTATGTCTTTTCGTTGCAGGAACCAAGACCAAAAAAGCAAATGGTGCAACAAGAATCATTCCTGGAAGTCATCTTTGGGATTATTCTCGCCCGCCTCCCCCACGCGATGATGGATCGATCGAATGCGCGGAGTTGGAACCTGGTGATGCTTTCATGATGCTTGGTGGTTGTTTCCATGGTGCTGGAGCCAATACCACTGTTGATGAGGAGAGGCTGATTTATGGTGAGTATGCCGCATCGTTGGCTGTCCCGTATGGAATGCGCTATACTAATCAAACATAGCGGCTTTCTCTACCCGTGGGTATTTGAGACAAGAAGAAAATCAGTACCTTGCCAATGACATTGAGAAGATCAAGGAGCTCCCCATTTGGCTACAAAAATACGCTGGATTCGGCGTGAGCAAGCCATTCATGGGGTGGGTTGCTATGGAAGATCCGATCCGGAGGATGAATCCCACGGTTAGTGACAATTGTGAGGATGATTTTTGGTGAAAGTGGTACCGTTCACAAGTGCGTGTATCAACATCATGGGCAAGCCGGAGTCTGCATGCAGCGAATGGATTTGACAAAGGGTATTTCTTGCAAATAATGAGCGCCAAGGGAGTAGGTCAAAAGGTTACTGAGAGTTATAATTACATAGAGGGTCCTACGGGTGTGAATACCAAGAAACTTGACACGATTTGCATCATATTTTGTTCATGTCTGATGCTGGAACAACAAATGATTGCACGGGATGTAGTCGAGGTTGAGTGCAAAGGTTGTCAAATAGAACGGCGGAGCTTTCGGCCGAAATCACGTGATATATATTTCTAATATAGGAAGGTTGGCCGAGGCGCGCGTCATCGTTCTTGCCGTGGCAACCACCGTTTGTTGACGCGCCAAGACCTTTCCCCAGAAGTGTGAATTCTTGAGGGCATCAAGTTGCTGTGGACGACAGTTGATAGATGACCAACATCTCGACCCCCTCTAATCTTGAGCTCGAACATATTTTGAAAGAAACTTCCCCCCAGGTTGTCAGTATGGAGAGTCCGACCAAGATGGCACCTCAAACATCCCTATTCCAGGTCTACCTTCGACTTCGACCACCGATTCAGACAGCTCCGACCAAGGACAAAGTCGAACCCTGGTTGATCGTTGAACCTCCCTCCTCGCAAAGCATGCAAGCAACATCGCCAACCTTACCTTCCTCCACTCATATCACACTACAACCTCCGAATGATTCCAGAAAGCGAGCGATTGAACGATTTGGATTTACCAAGATCTTTCGGGAGAATGCCAACCAATTGGATATCTTCGACGAGACGGGAACTGCTGAGACGATAAAAACCGTCTTGCAGACTGGAAGAGATGGATTGGTAGCCACACTCGGAGTTACAGGAAGTGGAAAGGTAGTCCCTGATTGAAATGGTCGAGTCTATCTATATTGAAGGCTGACAGTAAATGCAGAGTCACACGATCTTAGGATCGAAATCGCAACGAGGCCTGACACAAATGACACTCGATATCTTATTCAGATCAATCGGACAAAACATTCGGCGACCCGACCACCCAGATCTTCCCACAGATACTGGGCTTCTTGCATCCCTGCAAGCATCTGATCCGGCTGAATCGCAAATTTCATCTGCAATTACCTTTTTGGAATCAATTTATGGAGATGGCGACCGAGCCAGGCTATCGCGAGCGCAGACACCCATGTCTAGAGCTCAAACTCCCATGATGGTAGGCAGTCCTTCAACCGAGCTTCCCGGCTCTTTCCCAATGTCTTCCCAAACCCAATTGGATGCCGCCAGGTTTTCAGGATTCAATTTCTTGCCTGGTCATTTCCCCGGTAGCCCTGCTCTGATAAGGATTCCAACCATGGTCCCGGAGGTTGAAGGTAGCCCGGAAAGGGAGCGGTGGCACCCCCCGTCCAAAGTGCCCCTGCTTTCCCGTTTGAAAAGCCTTAGAAGGTCCCCTGCTAAATCATTTTTTGTAAAGGAATCTACCGCGTATTATTCTCGAAGACCTCAGCTTCCGCGACCAAGTACTCTAGCACAACAGCCGGATGTCTCATCTTTCACAGTGGATATCGACCCAGACACTGATTATGTGGTTCTCATCTCCATGTATGAGGTATACAACGACCGAATTTTTGATTTGCTTTCGAATGCGACGTCCCCCAATGCCCCGGCTATGTCAACCCGCCAAGGCGCGGCGCTTCAAAAGGGCCTTCTTAGGCGACCACTCTTGTTCAAGAATACCGAGATGTCGCCTGATCGAAAAGTAGTGGCTGGACTTCGAAAAATTGTTTGTGGTAGCTATGACGAAGCCATGATGGTGCTCGAGACCGGCCTTATGGAACGACGAGTGGCCGGGACTGGCAGCAACAGTGTTAGTTCGCGAAGTCATGGATTTTTCTGCATTGAGGTGAAGAAGAGAAGTGAACAACGCGGTTACGGATACGCAATACCAACGTGGACGGGAGGCACCATGTCAATTGTTGACTTGGCAGGGTCCGAACGAGCCAGAAATGCCAAAACAACCGGATCGACACTCGCAGAGGCTGGAAAGATCAATGAGAGTCTGATGTATCTGGGACAGTGTCTGCAAGTTCAGAGTGATTGCCAACAAGAGGGCAGCAAACCAATTGTTCCCTTCAGACAGTGCAAGCTGACGGAGTTGCTATTTTCCAACTCGTTCCCAACATCGAACCACAACAGCACATATCGACCACCGCAGAAAGCTGTGATGATTGTGACAGCGGACCCCCAGGGAGACTTCAACGCGACCAGCCAGATTTTGAGATACTCGGCGCTGGCACGCGAAGTTACGGTGCCCCGAATTCCCAGTGTGACCAGTGCAATACTAGGGAACGGACCTCAAAGCAGGCCAGGTACTGCATTGCACAATGGACGGCATACACCGCATGACGGTTACTTCAACGCGCAGGAATTGGAGCAAGCAACGAATGAAGTCGCAAGACTAGCTGAAGAATGTGATGCCTTGGTGATCCGACTCGCCGAGGAGGAAATCAAGCGAACGGAGGCTGAATTGAAACTTCAAGCGGCCGAGGAGAAACTTGAAGTCATGGAGCAAGAAGTACGGGACGAATGTTGGACCGAGATGGAAGAACAAATGGAGGAAGAGAAGGAGAGATGGAGAAAAGCATGGGAGCAGGAAAAGGTGCGAACCGAGGAGTTCTTGGATGACAAGCTCGAGATCCTGCAAAAGACAACACAGGTGACTATCCACGAAGACAGGTCGTCTGATGCAGAGGTCGAGCAGTTGGAAAGAGAAAATGAGACACTGCGAGCGAAACTTCGAGCCTTGGAGCAAGAAATGCAGACTCGCAGTCCTACGAAAAAGTCTCGAACTACCAACAAATCACCGACGAAGGGACTGGTGTTGCAAGAGGGGTCGAATGTGAACATCGCGACGAATCCATTCCTTGCGTCCCTTCGAGCTCGAGACAGCGAGGCGACAATCAAGACAAAGGCAAGTACAGACAGCCTGAATGTGTGCGATGTTTCACCACGAAAACTGTCACTGAGGAGTTCGAGCGTAACGCGAGAAGGGCTCGGGGACAGAGATGTTGAACAGCAGCCAGCAGCGGTGAAGAAGCAGAGAAAGCTGACAACACGCAAATGGGATCTGGGCAATGTGGATGACTTTTGAGGGGAAGGATGATTTCATATGCAAGGCGTCTGGTGTTATTGATAGAGGACGTCGATTGTCAGATGAATGCCGAATGGTAACTGCATTAGCAGGCTTGCGATAATAGACTGCTACGAAGATTTGAGACCCTGATTTCTACTTACTCGTAATGAGGTGCAGTAAATTTAGGTGAGCTCGAGCCCAGTGAATCTCGGTTCCAGTGGGCCTACCGCCTATCCTGTAACCAGATGGGCGGTCGGTTAGTGATCAGCTTAACTAAAGCGCCCACCCCGAGAGCTTTGCGACTTAACGGTCCCCTGTCCCCCCACAAGGCCCAGGGTGCCCCGAAAGGCCAAACCCCAACCACCGTGATTTCATTTTCGTTAGGGCGTCCTTAACCCTGTTTAGGCGTGGCTTCGGCGGGTCTTGCGGGTCGGCC
>Ga0105239_10001939_pt1 | contig 27002 bp, 17 predicted proteins | sample KBSC44metaG_FD_92761 | JGI IMG/M metagenome (GOLD analysis project Ga0105239, IMG submission 92761) | Corn rhizosphere microbial communities from Kellogg Biological Station, Michigan, USA - KBS C4-4 metaG | ecosystem: Host-associated > Plants > Roots > Rhizosphere > Soil | place: Michigan, USA...
CCTTCGCAAAACGGTGTTGCTGCAAATCGGGCGCCGAGATCCTCATCGAGTGCTGCGATGTCCGATGCCGGCAAGAGATCTGGAACGACGCAATATCCTTCCTGCATCAGCGTCTTTTGGTGGTCCGCGACATTCGGGCGCAGCATGGGCTGGAGAGCGAGCATGGTTGCCATTTCTGTTCCTCCAGCTTCAAGCCGCAGCGCAGTCGAGGTCGATCAGCAGGGTTGGGGCGTAAACGCCGGCGCGGCGGAGGCGATCGGGTGTCTCTCCGGTTATGTTTATCCGCATTGCCACCAACCCATCCAAGGCGTGGCCCAACGGAAAGCAGTCCCAGCCGAAAGCGAGAATCTGCTGAAACCATGGTAGTTCGGCGACACCCGTATAGGTCGAGACGCCGGCACCGAGAGCATGTTCGACGAGCGCCGAGACCAAGCGATTGCGAACCAAGAGTCTTTCCGCAGCGCGCAGCCGGCGGGCGAGGCAGAAGCGCGTGATTTCCCGAGTGTCGGCAGCCCGCGGCATCTCGCCGGCGCAGAGGTCGGGAAAGATGGTGTCGAGGATGTGTGGTCGGTCAGTTCGCAAAAGTCGAGCAGAGCCGCAGTGGTTACCGACCGAGTCCGTGATGACAATATAGACTGCTTCATCATCGTCGAACTGATCAATCTCATATCGACCCGCAAGGGTAGGGATTTCCCATCCCAGCAGATCGACGAATACACGCTTGCGCTCTTCGAACATCTCTCGAAAGACGCGCGCATCAAGGGCGTCGTCTATACCATTGCTAATGATTACCATCTCACACCTCCTTGTTGGGGAGGCTGTTCGATCAGAACTATGAGAGGGGCGTTATCCCCAGAACAGGGGAGATTATGATCCCAGGATGTCGGTAAAGCTTATGGCGCCGTCGAACAGCGCTCGGATCGCCAACATGGTGCGCTTGGTGACCCCATAGCGGTCACGCGCATCTTTCAAATGTTGAGTGACGGTCTCGGAGCCCACACCAAGGATACGGGCAATTTCCCAATCGGTTTTTCCACGCGCCACCAACGCGACACACTCAACCTGGCGATCGGTCAGATGCGGAGTGGGGATCTGCGTAGCGCCCACAGGGCGATTGATCCGGCGCGCGGCCTCGAAGGCAAAGTTCCTGACGAGCTGCACCAATGGCAGCTGGTCCGTATCGAGTTCATCGTTTGCGCCCATGGCGAATGAGCATGAGCCATTCACCTCTCCGGGAATATGTGCCGGTATCGTGAATCCCTCGCCGATGCCGACATCGCGAGCTGCTTTGAGCACGGCCCGGTCACGCGCGGTCAGCGATATCATCCTATCGACATGAGCCCACAGGAAACCAATCGATGTCTTTTGGCTGGCGCGATGGATCGGGTCGGAAGCGTAGAGTCGGCGCTCTTCGAACACATCAACCCATTCACGAGGATAGTCGACGAGCCTGACCGCCGTTCCCTCTGGTCCACGCACGTCGATATGATGGACGAGCGCAAAATGCCTGAACCCCATCCGCGCCGTTATGTCCTGAACGGCGTTGAACAGGATCGCGGAGGTCGTCGCAGCGCTGGCAGTCGCGCAAAATGACTGCACATCGGCGAGCCCGATCACATCTGGCCCGTCCTGCTAGAGCAATGCGTCGATATTGAGGTGGCCGTCACGAACCGCCCGCAACACCAACTGGGTCCGTCGACGAACGCCGTAGCGGCGGCGGGCGGCCTCGACATATTCGTGAACAGTGTCCCGGCTGAGGCCAAGGATCTGCGCAATCTCCCAGTCGCTCTTTCCCTGAGCCACGAGGGCGATGCAATCTATCTGACGGGGGCTAAGTGCAACTGGCTCGAATACAATGCGGTCCTCGCCAAGGATTGCGCGTGCGCGATCGAAAGCAACCGTACCGATCAAGCGCGCCGTCAGCACATCCTCGCTGGACAGTTCCGCATCAGTATCTCGCGCTGCCGTGAAAACCGCATCGGGCTCGTCAGTCATCCTGATGGGCATCGTAAATCCTGCCTTCAGGCCGTGAGCGCGGCCTTTCTCGAGGATCGAGATCTGCCGGGGGCTCGGTGCAATGAATTCTCCGATCCGATCCCAGCTTAACCCTGATGGCGTCTTGGCACATGCCGCATGGACGGGATCGTCGAGATAGAGCCGATGTTCGATGATCTCGTCGAGCCAGCGAGCCGGATATGTCGTGAGCATCAATGCCTTTTTGCTGCGCCTGACCAGATCGACGTTGTGCAGCAAGGCAAACCACCGGAATCCAAATTGCCCGATGATTGCATCGATCAGCGAAGACAATTGATCGAGAGTTGTCGCGTTCTTCGAGCTTTGCTCAAATGCGCTGATGGCGGCCAGCCGCCCCTTGTCGTACGCATACTCCATATAGCCAGATTTGGGCGGCGCTCCGCGGCGGTCCAGCCCAAGATCGTTGGAATCCCTCAAAAATGCGGCGAGTTGCGAACGATTCTCAGCTCCCCTCGTTGGTGGCACAACTCATCGCTGCTGACCCGAAAAATCCGACCAATATTTCGCCTCCTCAGGCAGCTTTCCCGATAATGTCCATGAGCTTCGCATAGTCTGTAACGACATCATATTTCACTCGGTTCGCAGAAACCTGGTGACCGATCTCATCAAAAAATTTCCGGGCGCATGCGATCTTTGTGTTTTCAATCTCACGCAGCTTCATTGACGACATGGTGCCCTTCGTCTCGGCCACAAAATAGATGTGCCGGACAGAGCCTTCCTTGAAGGAAATCGCCCAGTCGGGGTTGTAATCGCCAACCGGCGTCGGGATCAGGAAGCCTCGGGGCAACTTGGCATAAACCACCACTTCTTCACTGCTGTCGAGCTCGGTAACAAAGCGCCTTTCGACATCGGAATCGGTGACAACGTAGTCATAAACATGGTTCTTGAGTTTGGCGCTGGCCTTCGAGAAATCCTGCCCGCTCTGATTGGCCGTGAAAATATCGACGTCATAGCGTTCGGTCAGGCCGTCATAGGCAAGGCGCTCGATCACCATCGTCGCCTTTTGTTCGGCGATAATGCGGGAAGCCTCCGAGATAAAATGTTCGGGATTTTCCTTGAACTGGCCGAATACGGCCGGCGTGATCCCCGTCAGTATCCCCGCCACCGTTGTACGCGTGAGCTGCACCAATTCGCCGATTTTCCCGATCAGGTCGTACTTTACCAAGGAAAAGACCGAGCCGCCTCGTTCGGTGGCTGTGTTGGTCACCTGAAACCCGTCTCCAGCCCTCAGCTGCTCGTCGGCAAGCTCGTTCGCCTGAATGCCGGTCTGCACAGTGTATTGTAGCGGCGTCACCCTTAGCTGACTGTCGAGTGCGCTCACGCATTTGCGGACCAATTCGTCGGAATCGAACTCGACCCGATATACCGCCCTCTGATTAATCCGCGACCACAGCGCCTGGAATTCCTTTTTGTCGAAATTCGCGTTTAACGGGTTGGTCTTGGGCTTGCGGCCGTCGTCGATCTTCGGCAGTTGAGCGTCACTGAACAAGCTGTCGATGAGCTGGAACACCTGATCGGCGTAAGGTTTCAGGTCATCTGGCAGCGCGGCCAGAGTTCCCGTTTCCTTCGCCTGATGATAGTCGCTGGCAACCTGGTCGGTATCATCAGTGTAATCGTTCTTCACGAGATACCGATAGATCTGCTTGGCGAGGGCCGCGCTAACCTCGACGGGGCCTGACTCAGTAACGAAAGTCTTGCCTGTGAAGAAAGCCTCGGTCGCTTTTCGCGGCCTTAACGATAATGTCTCAACGATCTCTTTTTGAAGACCGGCCACGAAATCCTTGTAGCTCTCGCTGGCAACGACGGTCAGCACATTGATGTCGTGGACAGTAGCCGGCAGGTCCATCCGGTCGCCGTTCTGATTGACTGACAAGCGGAGGCCACGCCCCACTTCCTGGCGACGAGAAATCATGTTGTCGCTGTGCTTGAGCATGCACATGACGAAGACGTTCGGATTGTCCCAGCCTTCGCGGAGCGCGGAGTGCGAGAAGATAAAGCGCACTGGCTCGTCTTGCGACAGCAGGCGTTCCTTGTTTTTCAGGATAAGGTCATAGGCGTCGGTATCATCCGACAGCCCTTTATCCTCGCCAGTTTTCTTGATGTCCGGATCGACCAGCCGCTTTTGCTTGTCGATCGCGAAATAGCCCTCATGGACCTTGGAGATGGGGTCTCGTCCGAGGAACGCACGATACTTCTCGTTGTCCAGTGCCAGCTCAGTCAGATATTCAGCGTTGAGGAACCCATATTCCTCTTCGAAGACGCGGGCGTACTCGCCCTTCTCATCGGCTCGGGCGTAGTCCCGATACTTCACCACCTCATCGATGAAGAACAGCGAGAGCACCTTGATGCCCTGTGCGAAAAGCTGCTTCTCCTTGTCGAAATGCGCCTTGATCGTCTCACGGATCTGAATGCGCCGAATGTCGCGCTCGGATACGTCACCCGTCGCCTCACCAGCTTTCAGCACTATACCATTGGTGAACTCGACGGTGTCGTGATTGTAGTCGATCTGGGAGATGGTGAAACCGTCGCGGTACTGATCCAACTCCCCCGATTCCGTGAAAAGGTCGTCCCGGAACTCAAGCCGCTTTAGCTGACGCTTGATCTCGCCTGACTTCAATCGCACCTCGAGCTCGAGGCGTGCGACCGGCGCCTTCTTGGAAATCTCGATCCCTTCGAGATAGAGATAGGCATTGGTCCCGGCGAGGCCGCGAGTCTGAATGCCGCGCACGGCAATCTTTTTCACCAGCTTCTGGTTGTAGGCATCAAGGGCATCGAGCCGATGAACGCGATTGTACTGGGTCTTGTGGGTGGCCGAATAGCGCAGAATCATCAGCGGCTTGAATTTCGGCAAAGCCTCCATCGTCGCCTTGCCCTCCATCTTCTGAGGCTCATCGAGGATCAGAATGGGGCGGTTCGACGCGATGACATCGATGGGGCGGCGGGACTGGAAATCATCCAGTTCATCGTAAATCCGGCGATTGTCTGCGCCCTTTGCGGCAAACGCCTGGATGTTGATGACCATCACATTGATGCCGGCGTCGGACGAGAAGGTCTCCAACTCGTGCAGCCGCTTGGAATTGTAGATGAAAATCCGGGCCTTCTTGCCATAGCTTTCGGTGAAGTGGTCGGCTGTGATCTGAAGCGACTTGTAGACCCCTTCACGGATTGCGATCGACGGCACCATGATGATGAACTTTGACCAGCCAAAGCGCTTGTTCATCTCGAAAATGGTCTTGATGTAGCAATACGTTTTGCCCGTGCCGGTTTCCATCTCGACGTCGAGATTGAACTTGCACCCCGCGCTGACCACCAGCTTATCAGAGAGCGGTAGATTCTGACGTTTCTGCACGTCGCGCAAATTGTTGAGCACCTGATCGTCATTCAACTGGAGGTCGGCGTTCTTTAGCCCTTCCTCGAACGCGCTCGCTTGCGCCTTCCGACCGGGATCGATCCGGTAGCTGGTGCCACTCACCAACGGCTGACCAGCAAAGCAATCAACGACAGATTCCACGGCATTTGTCTGGTACGACTGGACTTTGAATTTGAGCTTCATTGTCAGTCCTTCAGATCGATTTCACGTCAGTGCCAGGCGACATCTGCCGGAAAATCTGTTCGACGTTGACCTTCACCGCGTCGGATACGAAGCCGTTGTCGCGGAACACGACGCGCAAAGGCACTCGACCTGCCAGTTCCTTGACCAAATCCTCGGTGATGCCGCTCTCGAAACAGGCGACGAGTGCATTGTCATCAACAAAGAACACCGTCTTACCCTGCACCGCCTCACGGCGGATAGGCAGCGTCAGATCGACACCCCAATCCACAAGCACTTGGAAAAGTAGGTCATCACCGGTGCGGTCGGGTTTGATATTGTCCACGGCCAGCAATAAGTCGGCTTGGTCGAATTCGTCGGGACGATAGTAGACATCCTGCATATTTGACGTGTCGATCTTCAGGGTTCGGAATCCAACGTCCGTGCCAGCGAAGCTGGCGTTAGCAGCGATCTTATTCCCGGCCTCCTGAAGCCGCTTTTTAGTGATTTCTGCAATCGTGCTATATTCGCTACGCCCCGTCGCTTCGGGAATCTGAACGAGCACAAACCGGCGTTTGGAGCCATGCGCGAGGTTCACTTTCATGACCGCGTGAGCCGTGCTTCCAGATCCGGCAAAGAAGTCCAAGATGATATCATCTGACTTGGTGACCAGCTCGATAAATTCGGACAACACGTCGGTGTTCTTAGGAAACGGGAACCAACCCTTACCGACGAGCTCTTCGACCTCAAGCGTTGCAGAACGACCGTCCCTGTAAAAAACCGAGGAGTACGGCTCGCTGTCGATCTCGAACAGATAGCTTTTCCGGTTCGGAATCGTGGTTTCATCCGGTCCGAAATGAATGCGGGGAGGCGTCTGCGCTAGCGCCCAATTGGTCTTCGTTTCATCCCATCGCCACCCTGTCGATGGTTTTTTGCATGATTTGCCTGTAACGGGATGAGGGATGTCATGGCGCGGCCTGGACGCCCTACCGTCATCTGGGCCCGCAAAATCCGCCGCGAAGTAGAGCCCGCGGTCGTCAGACCAGCTGTAGTGTTTGTGAGCCTTGCGCGGGTCGTCTTTGGGCAGTTGCTTGTACCAGTCCTGCATTTCCGCGCGAATGGCCTCGTGGTTGCCCCCAAAACTCGTGCGGAGCTCGGAGTATTTTTCCAGAACCTGATCGGCACCCTCTTTCGGCCGACGCCAAACGCCGCTTGCGATCACGGATGCTTTATCGCGGACGTAGCACAGAACGTACTCGTGAACTTTGGCGATGAGTTTCGAATCGCCCTTCTTCGAGCGCTGCCAGACTACCTGGCTGACGAAATTCTCTTCGCCGAAGACCTCATCACAGACCTTTCGAAGGTTGTCAGACTCGTTGTCGTCAATCGAAATGAGGATGACCCCATCATCTCTGAGCAGATTGCGGGCGAGCTTCAACCTCGGATAAATCATGCTCAACCAATCTGAGTGAAAGCGACCGTTGGCCTCAGTATTGGCCACCAAGCGCTGCCCAGACTCATCTTTTTGGAGCGAAGACTCGAGATAATCTCCGGACGATTGAGAAAAGTCATCAGCGTAAATGAAATCATTTCCCGTATTGTATGGCGGATCAATATAAATAAGCTTCACTTTTCCAAGGTATATTTCTTGGAGCAGTTTAAGAGCCTCTAGGTTGTCGCCTTCAATGAATATGTTGCGAGTTTTGTCATAGTCGACACTTTCATCCCGAACCGGGCGCAGCGTCTTTGCAATTGGTACATTCGCCAGTGCCAACGCCTCTCGTTTTCCTGGCCAATCGAGCCGATATCGTTCCTGCGGTCCTTCGACTATATGATCCGCCAACTCCTGCCGCAGCTGATCGAAATCTACCGCCAGACGCATCTGCCCTGAGCCTTCTTCGAGCGCCTCGGTCACACAGCCCGGAAACAAGCTGCGGATCTTGGCGATGTTGTCGTGGGTGAGGTCGGGGGTGTGCATCTTGAGCTTATCCATCGTCATTCCTTTTGCTCGCTGGCGGCAGACTGGCGGCTGTCCGCGTTAGCGAGCCCATTTTGCTGAATTTCGGCCAAATGTTGCTTGGCCTCGCGTAGCTCGGCATTGATCTCCACGCGCTTGTTGAACTGCTTTTCTCGGTCGAGCCGAGCCTTGATGCGATCGACTTCACGGGCCTTGACCCGGATCGTCTCTATGCGGGCCACCCGCGCCTGAATATCTTCGTCTGGAGATGCGTGCTCCGGCATCAACGCGGTGAGCATTTGCTCATAGAGCGCGCCGAGATTGAGTGCGATGGGGAGCGTTTGCCGTGAGGCTGCCTCTTCCACCCAGTCGGTCTCGAAATATTCGCTCACCACCCATTTGGTGAAATCGGCCTCACTCGGCCGCTTGAAGGCGGCGATGACCTTCCGTTTGCCTGACCAATTCAACTCGAAAATCAGGGGAAACGGAATGGCTCGGTCGATGGCGCGCAGCACTTCGAGGTCGAGGTCCGCGCGGCGCAGGCTGATGGCGAAGATCTGGATCTCCGTCACCGAGCGCGTGGCTGCCAGATTGATCGTCTCGGGCGCCAGCTTGAACTTCCACACGATCTGGTCGACCTGGGTGATGAACAGGTCTTTCAACGCGGTGCTTGCGCCCGTGTGTTCATAGATCTTGTTTTTCGGGAGCACGCGCCCGAAGGCGGCACCCTTGGGATAATCGAAGAAGGCCGTCACCCCGTTGCCTCCTCGATCACAAGGAAGGCGATCAGCTCGAAATCATCGAGACCGGCGATGGTGTGAACCAAGGCCGATGTCCGCCCACTGCTGAAAAGGCTGTCGAGATCCTTCTCCTCCTTCACGTCGATCATCGACCGGATCGCGGCGCTCAAAAGGTTGGAGCACTGCTCCATCTTGCGGCCGTCCTGCGTCCGTTCGTTAAACAGGCGGCACACGTCCTGGACGGGATCGGGACGACCCTTGCAGCTTGAGCGGATCAGGTCGAGCAACCGCTTAACCAGGGTGTGATCCTCCACGATCTCACCGTCGTTGCCGATATAAACGATATAGTAGGGGTGGAGGCGGTTCTGCTGATTGACGTTCACGCTGTCGTGGATGTTCTTTAGCGCAAAGATCACGCCAGGCATCAAGCCCACGGCAGGGTTTGACGGCACTACGGCATGCATGCCGTTCGGCAGATTGTTCAGTTCACCGTTGGCCTTGATGTAATTCAGGAGGTCCATCCGGAAATCATTGAGGCCTAGGTCCGTGATCGACACCCCGGTCCGAACATCCTCAAGTTCGATCACCTCCTCCTGAAGGCGCTGAAGCTGCTCCTTGCGATAGGCAATATCGCTACTCTTTGAGGTGAGGACGTTGTCGTCGCCGGTCGCAGTCACGTCGGCGATCATCATGCGGTTTTCGACCCGCTCCTTGAGGTTGATGTACTCGTCCAGCGAGATATCCGGCCAATAATTGACGAGCTGAATCTGGCTGTTCGGGGAGCCGATGCGGTCGATCCGCCCAAAGCGCTGGATGATGCGCACCGGGTTCCAGTGGATGTCGTAATTGACCAGATAATCGCAGTCCTGAAGGTTCTGGCCTTCCGAGATGCAGTCCGTGCCGATCAGTATGTCGAGTTCGGCGGGCTCCTCCGACAGGATCAGGTGCTTTTCCTTGGACCTTGGCGAAAAAAGCGTGAGGATCGACTGGAAATCATAGCTCTTTTTCAGCGTGGTCTTTGGCGCGTCCGAACCCGTCACCTTGCCCGTATGAATGCCGTTAGATTGCAGGAGAGCCGGTGCCAAATTGGCATAGAGGTAGTTCGCCGTGTCTGCGAAGGCCGTGAAGATGATGACCTTGCGGTTCCCGGGATTGAGCGGCTCCGCAAGCTTGCCCGCGATAATGCCCTTCAGATGCTGGAGTTTGGCGTCATCCTCTGGGCCAACCAGCTCCATTGATGTGGTCAGCTCGCGGATCAGAAACAGGTCGGCTTTCAGATCGTGCTTCCACGACGGCACATCCATGTCCGACAGGCTGATCTGCACCTTCTTGCCGACGGTGAACTCGTCGACACCGCCCAGATCATCGTCCTCGTCGTCCAGGGAAACATCGGCCAGAAAGTCGCTGACGGTCTGGGAGCCGCCGGAACGCTCAAAGCTGGCGATGGCGTCCAGCGTCCGGGTGATGTTGCCACTCAACGCGCGAAGCGTCAGCCGAAACGCCTCGACCGAACTTTCAAGCCGCTTCAGCAGATTTGTCGTCATGAGCGCCTGCAAGCTGCGCTCGCGATCGGCCTGACGCAGCTTACCCCGCCCACCTTCCACCTGGGTGTCGTAGATCTCTTCGTATTTCCGCAAGCGACTCGGCAGGATGTAGCCGATGGGTGCGTACACCGCGAGCTTTAGCACCGAGAGGCGACCAAAAATGTCGTTGAGCCCCAGCACGTCGGGACGGTGGGTAATCGGGCATTGATATGACAGCGGTTTACGCCGCTGCGGGAACTTGCCGATGTCCTTGGTGTCGTAGAAAGTCTCGATATGCTTGCGCGACCGGGCAATCGTCACCGCATCTAGCAACTCGAAGAAATCAAAATCCAGCGCCTTGAGGATTGTAGCCGCCGTGCGTTCTTCAGCCGGCAGATCGGTCCAGGCATTGAACGCCTTCTGGGCACGGCGGAAAATCTCCTCGACCCCCGTCTTCGCCTTCAAATTTCGGCTCAGGCTCTCGGACTCCCCCTCATAAGCAAGGGCGAGCTGGTTGCGCAAATCATTGAAGCGATTGTTGACCGGCGTTGCCGACAGCATGAGAACCTTGGTCTTCACGCCATCGCGGATCACCTTGTTCATCAACTTCTGATAGCGGGTCTCCCGGTCCTTATAGACGTCGTTGTTCCGGAAATTATGCGACTCGTCGATGACGACCAGATCATAATTGCCCCAGTTGACCCGGTTCAGTGGAATGCCGAACGATTCTCCCGACGTGCGCGACAGGTCGGTATGGCAAAGGACGTCGTAGTTGAGCCGGTCCTTGGCAAAAATGTTAGTCTTGAGGTTGGTGTTGTAGTTGCGCCAGTTGTCCGCCAGCTTCTTGGGGCACAGCACCAGGACGGATCGATTGCGCAGCTCGTAGTATTTTATGACCGCCAATGCGGTGAAGGTTTTGCCCAGACCGACACTATCGGCAAGAATGCAGCCATTGTGCGTTTCCAGCTTGTTGATGATGCCGGTCACCGCATCCCGCTGGTAGTTGAACAGCTTGTTCCAGACCTGGCTGTCCTTGTAACCCGTCAGATCATTGGGCAACGCATCTTGATCGAGGTCCTCCAGGAAATCCTGAAAGATGTTGTACAGGATCTGAAAATACAGGCGTTCCGGCGAGTTTTCCTGGTAGACGGACTCGATATGGTCGCAGATCGCCGCCGTGACATCCTTCACCTTTTCGGCGTCATTCCATATTTGGTTGAAGAGCTGGAGGTAGACATCCGTGTGGCTGGGATCGTCGACACGGGTCACCAGATTCGATACCGCGCTGCCCTTCTGGTAGCCGAGATCAACGGCAGTGAAGCCACTGATCGGCATGTATGCGGCCCCACCAGCATCAGCCGAAACATGCACGAACTGCTGCATGGCTGAATTAGTCGAATTTGACTTGAAGCGAGCCTTCTTGCGTATCCAGTCCGCGCATTCCCGCGCGACGGCGCGCTGCGTCAGCTTGTTGCGCAACTGGATCTCGAACTCCGTCCCGTAGAGGCTGCTCTCGCCACCGGACTTCGGGATGAAAAATTCACGCCGTTCCTTGCGAAGGCGGTCGGTCACATCGGTCGGGACGAACGTAGGAGACGTGAAAATGAATTGCAGGCTTTCCACCTTGGCAAGCTCTGACTTCAGGGCTTCGAACGCATAAATCGAGAAGCAGGATGCGGCGATTTTTAACCGCGCGCCCCGACCAAGGGTGCTCTTCAGATCGTCGCCGAGCAGCTGCGATGTGTTGTCGATAATCTTCATCTCAGCCCCACAAACATGACAGCGGCGCAGCGGCTAGCTTGTCGCTAAAGGGCACGAAATCGGTGCTGTCATAAAGCACAACGCCGTAGGCAAATCGCTCCTTGCAGGCTTCGGCCAAGGTCCGCAGTCCACCGAAGTCGCTAGACTTCACGGTCGCCGACGCCTTGATCTCGATCCCCACGATCATACCGTCGTCACGTTCCAGCACGATGTCGACTTCGCGCATCTGCTGGTCCCGGAAATGGTAGGGCGTCAGGCGCATATCCGACGCTGTCATGAGTTTCAGGACTTCGGAGAAGACAAAGGTTTCCAGAAGCGCGCCAAATAGCTCGCGGCTTGCCTTCACGCGCTCGAAGGTTAATCCGCGCGCTGCGGCGAGTAAGCCGGAATCGAGAAAGTGTAATTTCGGCGTCTTGGCGATCCGTTTGAGCGCGTTCGTGTACCATGGCCGCAACGTCGCAACGAGAAACACCTGTTCGAGCAGCGCTACGTAACGCTGACCGGTTTTGTAGCTGACATTGATGCTGGCACCGAGTTGGGAGTAATTGACTAACTGGCCCGAATGCTCCGCCAACAGTCGGACGAATTTCGGCAGTTCAGTTAGCTTCTCAATCTCGGCAATGTCTCGCAAGTCGCGGGTCAGGACCGATGTCAAATAGGCCCGCGCCCAGTCTTGACGACGGCGTTCGCTCTCGCGGGCAATCGCCTCGGGAAAGCCACCCATCAACGCAAGCTGAACAAGATCGTCGCCAACGATCGCCTGCTTTTCACCCTCCAGCGTTCCTGTGAAGACGCGGTCCAGAAAGGTTGGCGCCACGCCCCTTATTTCCGCACGGGAGAGCGGTAGCATCCCGATGGTTTCCATGCGGCCCGCGAGGCTATCGGCAACGCGCGGCAGGGTCAGCACGTTGGCCGAGCCGGTAAGCAGGAAGCGGCCTGGGCGATAGTCTTCGTCCACCGTCTTCTTGATCGCCAGAAGGAGGTCGGGCGCGCGTTGGATCTCGTCAATGATCGCCCGGTTCAGGCCGCGGATGAACCCGCTCGGATCTGTCCGGGCCGCTTCAAGCGCGGTCTGATCGTCGAGGGTGATGTAGGTTCTACCCTCCTCGCCCATATTCCGGACGAGTGTCGTCTTGCCTGCACGGCGCGGGCCCGCAATCAGAACCACTGGGGTATCTGAGAGGGCTTCCTTGACCCTATGCTCCACAAACCGCTCGTACATGCCGACCCTGATAAACAGAACGTTCTGCTATGACAATTAGAAGTCTGTGGAAGGAAAAATAGAATTATGCCGAGGCATTTTGAGCGACCGCTGACCACGCCGTCATGCGCTCCTGCGCGTCGTCTCGGCTGCGCCCTTCTCGTGGCGGAACCCTCTCTCGCGCTAACCTTTCACAGATCCGCGCACCTTGGTGGCGGCTTCTCAACGGCAAAGGTGGCGCAGACCAGCAAGGTGCCGACTGTCGACCACGTCGATCATCTCGAGCAACGCCCCCGCGGCCGCTCGTGTCTCTTCCAAGGTCATCGACGAGAAGGATAGGAGGTCATCCAGATTATCGGAGTGTGATTCGACTTGGGAAAGCCTTTCAAGGGCTGAAAGGCGATCGCGATCGAGGTTTGGAAAGTCAGCACAGAGTTTCGCGATCTGCCCGGTCAATCCCGAACTCCCTGGGCATTTGAAGGCCAGAAAGACGTCAAGCACACGACGCAGCACGTTTGGCATCATATAGCCGTGCTCATAATAGGTCTCCGGATCGGCCGTGAACTTCAGGACATGCCCGAACAGAAAATGATATTCTGAGTCATACTCACGGAGCAGGCGCGGCATCTCCACTATCGTCGACGAGCGTTTGTTTTTCCCGATGGGCATCGATACGTCGATGAAAAGCAACGCTGCAGTGGCTTCTTTCCCCTCGGGCGGCCGCGCCCGGCTTTTCCACGCCTTCCGAAACTCATTCATGCATTGAAGATTGTGCGTCAGCACGAAAAGCTGCGCGCATTCTCCCAAGCGGCTGCGGACAAGCGAGCAGGCATAGTTGAGCGCTTTGGTGTCGAGGCTCGACACGGGATCGTCGATGACCACGATCAGGTCCTTAAGTTTGCGGCCTTCCGCCTCGATCGAAGAGAGGAAGTAGGAGATGGCGATCGCGGTTTTCTCGCCCTCGCTCGGTGCGCCGCGGATCCGCTCCCCATGGCGGTACAGCTCATAACCCTGCTCGATGGGATGGATGGTGAGTTCGCCATGGCCCAGGTAGGAGGCTATCAGCTTGTTGATGGCGCCCGCTGCGGGGCCGTGCTCCTTGATCTGCTGCCGCAGCTGCAAGGCCAATTCGTTCAGGCGTTTGAGCTCCTCGCCCTCCGCAGTCAGCTTTGTCTGCGCGTCGTCGAGCTCCTTGGTGTAGTTCCCATAATCGGTGCCGCAGTCCGCAATGAAGTGCTCGCGAATCGCAAGCTCGGCTGCCTCTTTATGTTTGGTGAAATTGCCGGTGGCGTCGTTATGCGCAGCGATCGCCCTGTTCGTGCCCTCAATGGCCTGAGCCAGTGCCGTCACCGCTGCGGCAATATCAGATTGAGACGCGAGGCCCGACATGTCGGCCGGTGTCGCGGGGCGATCCTGTTTGCGCGTTAGGACGGTTTGCAAGGCGCGCAAATAGCTTCGCGCCTGCTTTATCGCGCCGACGGTTTCAGCCCGCGTCCGCCCGAACTCCGCTCTAAGCTCGGTCACCAGCGCGTCAGTGGTGGGGATCGTCTCCTCAAGCCTGGTAAGGGTCGTCAGCGCATTTGTCAGGCGATCGGCAGTCTTGGCGAGTTTCGCGACGAAGGAATCCACCTGGCTGTCGAAAGCCGACGCGAGAAGTGTCCTCCTCTCCGCGGAGATCGGATTGCCGCAGAGCAGACAATCTTCGATCCCATTGACCTCATGAAACTCATGCCCGTCCTTCAACCAGAGTAGCATGTCCGGAAAGCGCTGGATCTCGTCCAGCGCGACAGTGGTCAACGACTGGCTGCAGATATCGGTGATAAAATTGTAGGCGGTCTCGATGCTAGAGGCGTCGAAATCGAGGGGTGGGAGCTTCGCCATTGGTTCGGCCAGCATTCGCGTGTCCTCTGCCGCCTTCAGCGCGGCATCGGTCAACGTGGCTGGATCGCTTGCTCCCCAAGTATCATAATCCTTGGCGAGCGCCGGCGCCTCGTATTTCCGGCTGCCGAGGTGAAGTCGGGCGGCGGTGAGCTTGGCGCGCTCTCGTTTGAAATCGGCGAAGCTCTTGCCGGCGGCCTTTTCGACGGCTTCGGCGGCCACTTTCGCCGCGGCCTGCTTGATTATCAGCACCTCGGTGCTGGCCAGCTCGGCGGCGGCATCGGCCTGATCGGCGCCGATGAAAAATACCGGGCTCGCGAGGCCGGTGGTCCATTGGAGATTCTGATCGACATAGTCGGCATTGAACACCAGCAGGCGCCGTTCGAGCCCAGTCGGTCGCGACGGGCATCCAAAGTCGGTGCCGTCATCCAGCACGAGGTCAAAGGAGCAACCGTCCGGCAATTTGGGATGCGGGGCCCCCAACTCGAGGCTGGAGAAGAGACGAGACAAAGTGCTCTTGCCCGACCCATTGAAGCCATAAATCAAATTGAAGCGACGCAAATCGAGAGGTGCGGAGCGTGCATTTCGATCCGCGAAGATACCCATTTGCTGCATCAAGCGCAGATTTTTGATTATCGCTGCCATCGTGCCCCAGACCTCATGCCGCACTCCTCTTTAAGCGGGATTTCCGAGCGGCCCTCATGCGGGAGAGGCGGCGAGCGAAATCCGGTTGCCCACCACATGACGAAATGCCCGATCGCGGCAGGTCAACAGGATAACCTGCATTCGTTCGGCCGCCTCGCTCAAGATCTCGACCATGAGATCAAGCCGGGCATCGTCAGAATAGACGAGCGGGTCGTCGAGGATCAGCGAAACGGGCCGGCCCTGATCGAGAAGCATGTCCGCGAACGCGATCCGCGTTAGGACCGCCAGCTGCTCTTGGGTGCCACGGGACAGATCTCCGCACCCTTCGCTGATCCCACCTCGGATGACCGCTTCCAGTGCCAGATCCTCCGAGAAGGAAAGGTCGCAGCCTGGCAACAGACGTTCGATATGCCGTTTCGCACGTTTCGCCACGGGGCCAACGAACTTAGCCGACGTCTCGTCGCGTGCCTCGTCGAGCGTTTCACGCAGCAGCTTCAGCGTCTCGGCTTCGTCAGTGATGCGCTGCAGGGCAGCGAGCGCGGCCTCTGCTTCTTCGCGGGCGCCTGCCTCCCGGTCTGCGAGACCTTTGCCACCCTCGCTTTCGACGGTGCCTTCCAGCCGAGCAATCTCCATCTCGAGCTTCGTTCGCGCTTCCCCGGCTGCTCGGCTCCGCGCATCGACTGTCTCGATCCTCCGCGTGATCGCGGCAGGATCGTGCGCAGTAGCGTCGCGCGTGGCCTCCTCCAGTTTCACCGCAGCTTCAGCCGTTAGCTCGCGGGCACGTGTTAGATCTGCGGCGAGCGTTGGAAACTCGGGCCGGCTCTCGATCGTATCGATCTGGGCGTTGGCATTGGATAGATCGCTCCCTGCGCCCGCCTCGGCGGTGGCGAGCGGTGCATCCTCCTCTTCGACACGCCGGAGCGCATCGACCGCGCTATCCTGAGCGCCTTCCGCCCGCGCAAGAGCTGAATCCGCCGCCTCCACCGCTTTGGTGAGGGCCGTGATGTCTGGGAGATCACTTTCGACCCCGTCGCCATCATCCACGAGCTCAATGATGAAGAGCTTGAGCGCGCCAGCACCGGCCGCAAGCCCGACATTCTCGTCGGCCGGCGTCGTTGCTTCGATCCGGGCCGCAATCGTGCGGAGTTCGCTCGCGGCGTCGCGCGCAGCATCGTTTCGCGCGCGAGCAGCCGCGAGATCCACGATATCCAGGTCCTCAAGTGCTGATTGCTGCTTCTCCAGCGCCGTTGATAGCGCCTCCTCGGCACTCGCGGCACCAGCCGGCGGCATAACGATCAATTCAGCATCGCCAAGACGGATATGGGTATTGCCGGTGAGAGTTCGCTCACCGGGGCTCATGGGCTCGCCGTCGATCAATATGGCGCCGGTGTCACCCGACAGCGCGATGCGCGTGGCGCCGGCGCTCTGTAGTGCACGAGCTTTGGCAACCGCCTTGTCGTTCGCTTCCAGCACTTCCATCGTTTTACTGGGGATCAAGGTCGCCGCGAGTGTCTTAACCTCGCCGTGGAGGCGTTCGAGTTCGACCAGCTCGACGTGCCGCTTACGCGCCGCAGCCACAGCGGTTCTGCGACGCGAGGCGCGCACGCGATCCTCTCCAGCGCTGAGGGCAGAGCGTGCGTCCAGACGCGCCGTTCGCGCGCTTTCGAGCGCGGACCGCGCATCGACGAGCCGCTGCTTGGCTGCCACCAGTCCGTCGCTGAGGTCGGACCGCCGCGTACGCGCCTGAGCCAAAGCGAGTTCCGCCTTTTCACGATCTTCTGTCGCCTTGCGATGACGCTCAGAGAGATCTTCCAGCCCGCGCACCTTCGCGTTGACGGCCTCATGCTCAGCGCGGCGCGTCGCGAGGATCTGCGCAGCCGCGCGCGCGATCTCCAGCGATGCCACCAAATCCTTCCGCGACTGGACATCGCTGTCGTCTGCGATTTCGCGCTGAACGACCTTCAGGCGGAGGCGCGCGGATTCCAGTTCCGAGAACGTCCTCTCCAATCCGGTGAGCCGGTCAGCGGCTTCGCGCGCTGCGGTCTCGGCTATCTCGACACGCTCCCGCGCCTCGGTCTGTCGGCCACGTTTTTGCCCTGTCGGAGACCAGTACCGGCCGAACTGATCGTCGATACGAGTCCGGACGCGTTTGTACGCCGGGCCTCCCATGATCGAGCCGACCTCCGCTTCAAGGGTCGATCTCACAGTGTCGCGAACGATCTGCCCCGGCGCGGTGACCGCGAGTGCTTCCGTCTGCGCCACCCAGAGCAGACCCAAAGCGCCATAAGTCCCGGCATCGCCCTTCTGACTGGTGTCGCGCACGGATCCGAGGAGAGCATGCAGCCGAGATTCCGCTTCTTCCCCTTGAGCTTTCCCCTGGGGGCCCGTGACCTCGATTGTGGCGCCTCTCAGAAACCGCTTGGTCACCGTCCACGGCGCCCCGTCGGCCTCAAACGACACCTGAATCTCCGGGCCGACTGCCTCGCCATGCGGTGCGAAGGACTGGGCGAGCTGGTTCTTGGTACCATGGCGAACGAAAAAGGCAGCACGAAGCGCTTCGAGCAATGTCGATTTGCCTGTCTCGTTCGGCTCGATCACGATGTTCAAGCCGTCAGTCAGGCCTTCTATCGCCATCGGCTCGCGAAATTTGCGGAAGCCGTCGACAGCGATCCGCCGGAGGCGCAGGCTCATGCCTTCTCCTCCCGGCTATATTCGACGAAGAGGCGCTCCAGCGCCCGTTTCGCGACCGACGCCTCGGGACCCCCGGTATCAATTCGAGCAGAGAGCTTCGCGGCGGCGACACCGAGCATGCCTTCGACCGTAAGCGCCGCTAGATCATCTTCGCTAGGGCGCCCAACAAGGTCGGCGGCCCGGACGTCGAGATAGCGCATGCGGTGACTGAGATCATTTTCGAGTCTGCCGAGCATCGCCACGCGATCTGTCAGGCTGGTGATCCCGGCAAGGGATAGCTCGAGGAGTGTCGCCGGCGGGTCGATCGACGTTAGCAGTTGGTCACACTCGGCGTCGAAGCCGGTTTGATCGTTCACGGTCCAGCTGCGCCTGATCCATTGGAAACGACCTGTGCGGATCGGAGTGACGGTCGGATCACGACCCTCGTCGACGTCGACGAGCAACACGTGTCCCGGCTCGTCGCGCTGGAAGCGATCGGTTTCGGGAGTGCCGGAGTACCAGGTGCGAGCATCGACCTTCAGTGGCCCATGCCAGTCCCCGAGCGCGAGATAATCGAGGGCCGATCGCCGGGCCCGGTCGGGAGCGATCTGATTCTTGGTTTCGCCCTGCGTGCCGAAATCGCGGATCGAACCGTGCGCCACGCCGATACGGAGCCGGCTGCCAGGTGTCTCCATGCTGTCGAAAAGATCGGTTGGATCGTCGAGATTGTGCCGATGCGTTAGCGGCGCAGGCATGAGCCAGACGCCCGCTTCTATCTCGTGCGGCTGCGGTTCCGATAGGAGGGTGATGCTGCTACCAGCGCGCTGCCGCACCCTATCCCACAGACCGCCGTTCCGGGCGAAGTCGTGATTGCCGGGTAGGAGCCACCAACGGCACCGGTGGCGCTCCATCCGGGAGATTGCCTGAACAATCGTGCGATCCTCAGGTCCTTCCGTGTCGAAGACATCACCGGCGACCAGCACGTGGTCGACGCCGTGCTGAGTCGCCACGTTCCCAAGCACGTCAATTGCGTCAAACCTCGCCTCGGTGAGGGCGGCACGCGCATCGGGTTCGAAGCGACCGAAGGGCTTGCCGAGCTGCCAATCGGCCGAGTGGATCATCTTCATGCCGTACCTATAACGCGGTTCGGCAATGAGGCGAGAACAGTCCAGCAGGTCACCACTCAATTCCAAACGTCTGGGTCATGTGCCCGGTCCCGCAGCGGACAATCTCAATCGATTAGCCTTTTCCCGATAACGCCGCTGCCGCGGCGTCTGTGATCGTGTAGACAGCTTCCCGCTGAGCTCCTCGATTATGGTGGTCGACGCGATATCCTTGGTAGTGGCGGCGGACTAGGCCAGCGCGCACGAGGTCTGAGACCGCACGACTGACATTGCATCGACCCGACCGGCGCACCCGTGCCTTTACCTCCCCATCGACGATCCGCGCCGCTTCATCAGGCTCATCAGGCAGGGCATCCTGCGCGGCAAGCGCGGCCGTGACCTCCTTCACGATCATCAGCCGCCGGGCATCACGTTGAGCCATCGGCACAAGCGAGTCGCACAGCCAGTCGCGCAGGGGAGTCCGTCGATCACCGACGAGCACATAGGGACCGGCGCTTCCGCTGTTGTCCCTAGCCGCGTTCGCGATCAGATTGAGAACCATGAACGTGTATCGTGGCCGAGGCGAAACACTGGCAATCTTCTCTATCAGCGCGGGGAGATCAAACCCGCCTTCCAGCGCGTCCTGTGCCGGCTTGGCGGCTTCAAAGAGGTCGGGCTGGTGGAACATAATGAGAATCTAGCAGAGCTAAGCGAGAAGTGAATCCTGTCCGTGTCATTTCGTGCATTTTTTCGTCAGTGACACTTTCCCGGAAGCGTAGGTCGCGGCTGGTTGTACAAACCTGATCGCGGACGAAACCTCGAGCGCTACGGCACGCCCCAAACCCTGTTGGCCGACAACACCCGTGACACTTTACCCGTTGTGGCAAAGTGTCACGGGTGAATTCGGTTCGGGGGCGGGAGCAAGGGGCGATTGCGCGTGCTCTGACGGTATAGGACGGCCAACAAGCCAACAGCCGGTGATCACAAATTCATGCGTAGAGTGTCTCGCAGCGATCTGCATTTGTGAACCGCTGGCGGTCCGGTTCGATAACGTTGTGGCAAGTGCCATACGGGGGGCTATTTTCCCCGGTAGTAACGGATCAGCGGCTCGTGCTCAGTGCTGTCGGGCTGCATGTGACGGCTCAGAACGTCAATCACCAGTTCGGGTGGGGGCGCGAGAAACTCCTTGTCGATGAGGACCATCTGGGTCTGGGCAAGCTCGCCACTCTTCAATCTGTAGAGCATCCGATAGAAGCCCTCGAACTGGGCCCGGTTCTCCCGTTCGCTGATATTCTTCATTGGCGAATCAAGGATCAGCAGCTCGGGGAGCGGTGCGTGGAGCTCCGACGCGATACGATGCAGCGCGATCGCGAAGCAGCATTTGAACAGCGTCTTCTTGCCGCCGCTGCTCACCGATGTGAAGGTCGAGGCCGTTAAGTCGGCTGGATCGTTGCTGTAGATCGCCGGATAGAATGCGGGGGGCTCCAGCACGACGCGGTCGTTGCGCTGGAGCCCGGGAACGCCTGACAGGACGAGACAGTCGATGAAATAGCCGGCGAACCGGTCCAGGCTCGACCTGTCCGACTCCGCCTTTGTCCGCACCTCCTTGAGCGCTTCACGGGTCGATTGCTCCAGCGCCACGATCACTGCCAGCGCCTCGCGCTGTTCCTGAAGCATCTGCGGCAGCCGGAGCAGCCACTTGATGCTGTTCAGCTCGGCCTCGAGCGCCGCGCGTTCGCGCTCCTTAAGCAGCGCCATCGAGAGGAACGCGGTGTCACGCTCGGCCATGACCCGGTTGAGCTCGACTTCGATTGCCTGCTTTGCCTGAAGCTGCGCGTTCTGCTGCAATCCGATCGCCTTCAGATTTGCGTCGATCGCTTTCATGGCGTCGCTGAGTTCCGCCTGCCGACTCGTGATATCGACATCGAGGGCGTCGACTTCCGCCGGATCGGACAGCTCGGCCACGTCCTCCTGACCGCAGACCTCACAGCAGCTTTGTGGGTGGTGCGGCAATTGCTGGGCGCACCGCGGGCACTCGGAGAACTTCACATCACCGAGGATTTCCCGGGCCAGCGCCGATCGCCTGAATTTCAGGCCAAGCATCTCGATCTCATTGCGGTGTCGAAGGTGACGGTCTCGCGTGGCCCGCAGTTCGTCCGCATTCTCCTCAAGCGACGCGACCTGTGAGCCCAAGAGCCGCGCCTGGGCCGTCAGCTGGTCGACGGCATGGGTGGTTTGCGTATCGCGCGGCGCAGTGCGAAGCGCGGCAATCTCAGCGTTGGCGACGGCGATCGCCTCGCGCAGCGCGGCTTCACGCTCGTTGATCTGCTGTTCGGATCCGATCCCTACCTCGACCAGGGCGCGGTTCAGACTTTCGATTGATGCGGCGCGCGCGGTTCTATTGGCGCGCAGCTGGTCAAGCTCCGCTTCGAGGTCCGCAACCCGCTCGTCATGGTAACCGATCACATAGCGGATCACGTCGCGGCTCTTCAGGCGGAGGTAGAATTCCGCGGCTTCCTCGAGATGGAAGAATGAGCTGTCGATGTGATCTTGGTCGAGATAGCAATACCAAAGGAGATCGCGGACCGTCAGCCTCACGGCCTTGCTGTCCTCCTTGATCTTGCTCTTGCGAACGCGGGGAGGATTGACCCCCGAAAGCCAGAAGATGAGGTCTGACAGCGTTTCGACACCTGTTTCGGGAACGACCTCGCCCGCCGCGACACGCGCCGGAAGCACCGCCGAATAGGGGCCATCCTGCGTCTGCCAGGTCGCAAATACATTGCTTGCGTCGCGCTGGCGGTCCACCGTCAGCGTCGACTGCTCGAGTTCGACGGTCAGTTTCGCGGAAAGAAACTCCGCCTGAAGCGCCGGGGAAAGCTGTATCGTGCCGCCGAGGCAATAATCTATCAATCGCGCGATGCTCGACTTGCCGGCACCCATCTGACCCCAGAAATAGGTAACGTCCGAAAAGCAGACCTTTTCGTTGGCCTTGCGAAGGGTAAGGTCCAACGAGATGAGATTGAATTTCATTGGCTGGTCTCCCCGGCGGTCAGCACGGTGTCAGCGCCTGAAGCGATTTCCTCACCCCATTTCATGCCGGTGATCTCCGGAACGATCTGGTAAACAAAGACTTTGAGCTTAGTGGCGGGCATAGCCCCGACTGCCTTCATGATGACGGTTCCGCGCGCTGCCAGATCCTGGAATGCAGGGCGTGCAGCCAGATTGTCGGCGACCACACGACCAGCGTCGGTGAGGCCGATCTCGATCTTTCGCCCGCTCATCGAGAGCGAGATCAAGCCGCGCGCGGACAACAGGCTGAGCCACCGTCGGTAGCGACCATCCCAAGGGCCGTAACGGAAACGGATCATCTTGGTTTCGACCGTCGTGCGCTCCCGCGGCAGGACCGCTGCGCTATCCGGCGATTTTCCAAGGCTCAACAGGGCCCGCTCGAGGTACAAAGGATAGCGCAGCAAAAAATCGAGCTTCGCGAGCTTGGTGATGCCCTCGACGGGCTTCGATTGATTCTTGCCGCGCTTGTCAGCACTTCGCAGCAAAACAAGGAGACGGGCAAGATGCAGGCCGTCGGCATTTTCAGCATCGGCTGCAGCCTTGAGGACGGTGAGGCTCATGTCCGCCCGCCTTGCACAGGGAAGCGCTCACTCCACCAAACTCGGCATTCGCTCGTTAGGAGGGCGGCGGTTCCCATCAAGACCTCGTAGGGCTGCCCACCTAGCAGATCCTTGCGGTCGACCTCGAGACTGCGCAATCGTGCGGTCACCTCGTTGAACATCTTCTGTCCGAATGGCTGGCCGGGGGTTTTCGTCCCCATATAGGCTTCAAGACATTCACCATGGACGGCTTCCTCGACTTGCCGCAGTTGATGGCCGGCAGTCCGAGGGTTCTTCACCTGTTCCTCGAGAAAGTGATATTCCGCAGCCTGCTCGCGCGCTTTCATATAGTCGACCGTGTCGCCAATGCCGCCCCATTCAAGTTTCTGTTCTAGCACACCTTCAGGGCGCGGCCCGTCCAGGCTGATGATGGGGTCGCCTCGATATACAAACGTTTTCGTGGTGACCGTCCGACCCACGATAACGACATCGGCGCAAACGATCCGCTTGGACATCAAGACCGGGTCTGCGCGGCCACCGGATAGCAAATCCCTGACGTGACGATCAGGGTCCGTGACATGGATTGAGGCCGCTCGGTGGAACAGCGAGACGAGCGCGTCGCGGTGGTCCGCCAGTTCAGACGTGGTCAGTTCAGAGCATTCAGTGAGCGTGCCGAGATGCTCGTGCGCAAGGGAGGCGTCAAACTCATCCCGCGACGGCCCCTTTATGAGCGCGAGCCGCTTCAACACGTCGAGCAATCGCACCGGCGTTGCGCCCAGTGCAGCAGCCAGTTTGTCGAATGCGTTGCGATAAGGCTCCTCGATGTCATCGACCTGCGCGCAGCCCTTTACATGCAAGAGCAAGAGGCCGGGACAGCGACCTCGCCGAACATGATCGGTGCTTTCCGCTGTGACGCTGTCGACCTCGGAATTGGAGACAAAGAAGAAATTGCCAATCTGGTCGGGATACGCATCTAGCAAATCAACAAAACGCCCGATTGATCGGACTAATGCCGGCGACGTCAATGTCCAGGCGCCGTTCTCGGGCCTAGATGTCTTTATCTGATAACCGTCGAAAAGACCGTCAACACGCTCGCCAAGGAAATCCTCATGATGCTCACAATAAAGCGACGTGTAGCGTATCGACCCGCGGCGCACTGCCACGAGCAAAACCACACCATATTGATGTTGGTATCGGAAATTCCGTTCGGTTTGATCGCCTGGGTCGTTGCTTCGGGTCGCCTCTATCCGAGCCGCTATCTTTTTTTCCCCGCTTGGTTTCCCCTCACTCAAGTGGGGCAGCCTTCTTCATCGTCCTCATGGTCGCCCCCTCGCCTCGCGTTGAAGCTACCCGTAACGTAGATGCCCGGCAACAGTTTGACATTGGGCAGATACGTTTGTCTGGACAGGGGAGCCGACTGACAGGAGTATCCAACTTGCTGCGGGTCGATTCATTGTCCGTCGCTACCCGATCTTAGCCATCAACCGCCCAGCCGCCCCCTGCTCCGCAGCCAGATTGCGATTGTACGCCAGTGGCATCCGCGGAGATTTCCAGCGCAGCGCATCCATGATGCCGGCGAGATCCTCGCCGCTGGTGAACAAGTCCTGGTTGAGCCCGACCCGCGTCGAATGCGCGCTGATCCCTTTTAGCAGACTCGCAAGGTCATCCGCAGCCAGATCGGCCAGCGCGCCGCGGTCGAACGCCCGCTGGATCATCGACCGATAGATCGGCCCGACCGACGCGGGATGCAGCGCCCCCTCCCCCACATCGTATTCGACCCGAGCCGGCACCGCGGGCTTCGACAACGTCTTGCGCAGGTCCCAGGCTTCGCGACCCGATATGCTGTCGATCTTTCGCCCGCGCACCGCCGCCCGCGCCTTGTAGCGCCTCGCGTTCACGCGGCGGAACACCGGCCCCGCCTCAATGCCGGCGGCCTCCAGCCAGGCCGCGATCGCCCGAACGGTGCGCGGGCTCAGATAGGCGGTTGCGCCCTCCCCGTCCTGGTCGCCCTTGCTGCGCGGGATGGTCAGCAGTCGCGCGTCGGGATCGATCGCCTCGATGATGTGCTCGACCGCGATCGCGACCAGTTCCGACGCGCGCAGCCCGGTGTCGTAGCCCGCCGACAGCAGCGCGCGGTTCCGCAGGCCCGGTAGATCCTCCGCGCAGCTTTCGAGCAGCGCCCGCACGTTGAGCCCGCGGGGCGCGTCGCGCTCCACGTTCCGCACCGGTCCCTTGAACCGCAGCGGCCGCGCCTGCTTCTGCGCGGTGCCGAGACGGCGGCGGATCGCAGCCAGGCGCAGCTTCACCAACGAGGCCGGCGTCGGATCTTTGAGATCGAGCAGCTGGTGGATCTTGGCGATCGACGCCTTGTAGCGGCCGAGCGATGCCGGCTTGCTCCCCGTCTCGGCGCGGCTGTCGAGATAGTCCGCCACGGTTTCGGGCGTCGCCGGCAACGCGATCCGGTTATGGCGGCGACACCAGAGGTCGAACGCTTCCAAGTCTGACTTGAGCGCACGGATACTGTGGGGCGAAGACGCGGCCTGATAGGCGGCGATCAATGCTTCGTTGACGACGATACGCTCGCCGGCACGCATCTGCACGACCGTCCACGCGAGGTCCGGAGCGGCAACCGCCGGCGGGGGCGCCTCCGCGGCCGCTACAACGGTTTTCTGCCCTTCCTGGCGGATTTCGATGCTCACGACGCTCCACGCTCCTCCGCGCCGCTTGTATCGCACCTTATAAAGAGGCGTCAAATATGGACATGTGATAAGTGCAATTATCATAGGTCCATATATTAGAAGCATCGTCGTGGTAGACTGGAGTTACATCTTCAGGATATGTTTAGCGTATGACACGCCCGATACCTGATCTTTCGGAGCCGGTTTGGACGTCCAAACTGGTCTCCGCTCTTGAGCGGGCGGCGGCATCGATCAGCCGCCTCGATGCCCGTGTTTCCGTCAGTCCTGCCGCCGCACCGTGGTTTCTACGAGCTTCGTGGACCGGCTATACCACCGCGCTCAGGGGTCAGTCCGCAGAAATCGACGAAATCGATATTTTTAGCCGGGAAAGTGGGGTCAAATTGCCGGGTCGGCCCGCAATGCCGACCCACGTAGATGATCCGGGTACTCTTCAGGCATGGCAAGGGCGGCTGAGGCAACGGGAACCACATTATTGGCGGGATGTAGCTGCGATACCGACTGATGTAGCCGAAGACTGGAACCGACGCCCGGCTTTGCTTCGCGCACTCGAGGTCGCCGCCCGGCATGCAAGGGCGGACGCTACCATCACGCCGTGGCTCACGATCCCCTCCCTGCTGCGATCGATGAAAATCACCCATGCAATGCTCCCATGCCTGACCATCGCGGACAAGGCGATCCGCCTCGCGCCCAGCGAAAGTCAGGCCATCATCGTACGAAACCTCCGTACCCTCGCCGATCGAGCCGAAGAGGGGCTCCAGCGGCTCCAGGCGCTCGAAGATCATCGCTTGCGAGCGGCAGCGGCCATCTCCGCTGCCCATCGCCCGGGTAAGCTTCTCGAGCTTTTAGCGCTGGCCCAGTTCTCCCCAGTTGTCAGCCCGCGCCTGATCGCTCAGAAATTGGGTGTGACCCTGTCTGGAGCCGGCAAGCTGCTCATGCGAGCCGCGGACCTCGAACTGCTGACCGAGGTTAGTGGTCGTAGGGCCTGGCGAACATACATGGCGCCGGATCTCGCGGTTTCCTTCGGGTTCGTTGCGCGGCCGGTGGGACGACCCCACTCTGCGCCTCGACAATTAAAAGACCTTGAGCCCGCGCTGACAGCATTCGACCACGAGATGGCGGCGCTGGATGAGGTGCTCGTGAAATTAGGCGTGCTCAAGCTCGCGGACGACGCGGCTTTATCGATTGACGCTCAGGCGTGAGACGAAGTCTCCGCTAGGCCTAGTGGAATCGTACCGGCCTGCAAGCGAGGCTCTACGCCCAATGATGATCGAGCACCTCCCGCATCGCTTTCTCGGCATCCTCACGTGAGGCACCGCTTTTGTGCAGCAGCGTCAGGCGGACGCCTTTGCGATCAGCACCCTCGATCCGGAGCACCGCCTTCCCGGAAGACGACGAGATGGTCTGGGGCGATCCTGACCTTTTGGGGGAACCTGACTTCTTGGGGGAGGCTGCGGCCGTGGTCAGTGCGCGGATGACATCCAGCACAGCCATCGGCCTGCCTTCATCGGCTTGCTGCTTGCCAAGCGCCGCCGCCTCCTTGAACACACGCGCTCGCTTGTCCTCCGGTTTGAGGAGTGGCTTCAACGCAATGACATTTCGGATTGTGAGCGATTGCGGTTCGGGAAATGCTGCCATCAAAGGTTCGGGCAGCCGA
>Ga0105239_10001942_pt1 | contig 26990 bp, 20 predicted proteins | sample KBSC44metaG_FD_92761 | JGI IMG/M metagenome (GOLD analysis project Ga0105239, IMG submission 92761) | Corn rhizosphere microbial communities from Kellogg Biological Station, Michigan, USA - KBS C4-4 metaG | ecosystem: Host-associated > Plants > Roots > Rhizosphere > Soil | place: Michigan, USA...
CAGCGCCAGGCCGCCGGTCTTGCCGACCTTCTTCATGTCCTCCATGCCGGCGATGCCGACGACGACGGTGCAGAAGATGATCGGCGCGATGATCATCTTGATCAGCTTGATGAAGCCGTCGCCCAGGGGTTTCATCGCGGCGCCGGTCTCGGGCCACCAGTGCCCGAGGATCACGCCGATGATGATCGCGGTGATGACCTGGAAGTAGAGCGACTTGTAGAGCGGTTTCTTGCCGACAGTGGGGTCCATGCTTGTCTCCGGTGGATTTGGCTGCTGGATGGTCGCACTCCGCAAGCCCGGGCGCGATAGTGGTACCCACAGTGTCCAGGCGCGCCGAACCCTTCTTCTGGGGTGGCGTCGTATATACCGTTATATTTCGCAAATGACGATCGCCGCCACTCCTCGCCCGCTCGGCGAAGCCTGAACCGTGCATGGAATCGGCATGGGTTGCGCTCGGCTTGTCGCTGAAAGTCGCGTTGTGGGCGACGGCCTTCGCGATGGTGTTCGGCGTGGCGGTCGGCTATGCGCTGTCGCGCTGGCGCTTCCCGGGCCGAGAGCTGCTGGACTCATTGCTGCTGCTGCCGATGGTGTTGCCGCCGACGGTGCTCGGCTACTACCTGCTGGTGCTGGTCGGCCGCCGCGGCTGGCTCGGTGGCTGGCTCGACAAACTGGGCATCCACCTGATCTTCACCTGGCAGGGTGCGGTGATCGCGGCGACGGTGGTGGCCTTCCCTTTCGTCTGCAAATCGGCGCGCGCCGCGTTCGAGACGGTCGATCCGCAGTTCGAACAGGCGGCGCGCGTGCTCGGCACGCCGGAGCCGGCGATCTTCTTTCGCGTCAGCCTGCCGCTCGCCTGGCGCGGCATCCTGGCCGGCGTGTTGCTTGCCTTCGCGCGGGCGCTGGGCGAATTCGGCGCGACCTTGATGGTCGCCGGCAGCATCCCGGGCAAGACGCAGACGCTGTCGATCGCGGTCTACGAAGCGGTGCAGGCCGGGCAGGACGAGACCGCGAACCTGCTGGTGCTGATCACCTCGGCTTGCTGCGTCAGCGTGCTGCTGCTGGCGGGCCGGCTGGCGCCGCTGCGGCTGGTCGGGCGGAATTGAAGGTGCCCGGATGATCTGGGATCTCGACGTGCACAAGCTGATGGGCTCGAACGGCCATCGCTTCCGGCTCGACATTGCCTTTCGCAGCGATTCGCGCCGCCTGGTGCTGTTCGGCCCCTCCGGCGCCGGCAAGAGCCTCACGCTGCAGGCGATCGCCGGCCTGCTGCGGCCCGATGCCGGCCATGTGCGCCTCGAAGGCCAGGCGCTCTTCGATGCCGACCGCGGCATCGACCTGCCGCCGCAGCAGCGCCGCCTCGCCTACCTGTTCCAGGACTACGCGCTGTTCCCGCATCTGACGGTGCGCCAGAACGTCGGCTTCGGCCTGGCGGGCGGATGGCGCAACCCGCGCAGGCACTTCCGGCACGAGATGGTCGAGCGCTGGCTGCGCAGCTTCGAACTCGAAGCGCTCGCCGATCGTTATCCCGACCAGCTGTCGGGCGGCCAGCGGCAACGCACTGCGCTGGCGCGCGCCCTCGTCTCCGAACCGCGCGCGCTGCTGCTCGACGAACCCTTCGCCGCGCTCGATTCGCAGCTGCGCCGCCGCCTGCGCGCCGAACTCGCCGAACTGCAGCAACGCCTGTCGACGCCGATGGTGCTGATCACCCACGACGAGGCCGACGTGCAGGCCTTCGCCGACGAGGTGGTGTGCATCGACGCCGGCAGCGCGACGCAGGCGGTGGGCAACGAGCTCGCGGCCCAGGCGGCGCCGGCCTGAGCACACGCCCCGATTCAGGCCTTCTCCGGCCCCAGCACCTCGAGCCCCGTCACCACCGTCTCGATCTCCTCGATCAGGTCGTGCAGCAGCACGCTGCGGGTATCGTCCGACGCGCCCTCCTGTGCGGCGCGATCCAGCGCCAGCGCAGCCACCTGCACCGACTTCGCGCCCAGGCTGCCGGCCACCGCGCGCAGATCGTGCAGCATTCGGCTGGTGCCGTTGTCGTCGCCGTCGGCGAGGCGGGCCTGGAACTGCTTCGCAAAGTCGCGCTGCGAGTCGCGGAACTTGACCAGCAGCCGGCTGTAGAGCTTGTCGTTGCCCATCGTGCTGACCCGGCCGATGCGCAGGTCGATGCCGGGCAGCGAGGCGAGCAGGTCGGAGATGTTGCCGCCATCGGTGGCGCGCACGTGTTCGTCGCGCGGAACCGCCGGGCGCACCCAGCGCGCGATCGTCTCGAACATCGCCTCGACGACGATCGGCTTGGCGATGTGGTCGTTCATGCCGCTGGCCAGCGCCTTCTCGCGATCGCCGGCCATCGCGTTCGCGGTCATCGCAATGATCGGCAGCTTCTGCCACTGCGGCTGGCGCCGGATCTCGCGCGTCGCCTGGTAGCCGTCCATCACCGGCATCTGGCAATCCATCAGCACGCCATCGAAGATGCCGGCGGTCAGCGCCTCGATCGCCTTGCGGCCGTTGTCGGCCACGGTCACCGCGATGCGCGCCTCGCTCAGCAGCTCCAGCGCCAGTTCCTGGTTGATGACGTTGTCCTCGACCAGCAGCATCCGCGCGCCGCGCAGCCGCGCCCGATGATCGACCAGCGCTTCCTGGCGCTTCGCGCTGCGGCTGTCTTGATTCACGGGGTGGCCGAGCGCCATCGCGACCGCATCGAACAGGCGCGATGGCGTCACCGGCTTGGTGATCACTTCGCTGACGGCGACACCCTGCTCCGCCAGCTTCGCCTGCATGTCCTCGCGGCCGAACGCGGTCATCAGCACGACAGCCGGCGCGCGATGCTGCAGCGCGGCCCTGATCTGGCGCGCGCACTCGGCGCCGTCCATGCCGGGCATCTTCCAGTCGAGCAGCACGACCTCGAACGGCTGGCCCGAATCCACGGCCAGCGCCACCGCGCGCATCGCGTCCCAGCCGTCGCGCGCTTCCTCGGCATGCCAGCCGAGCATGCGCGTCATCGCGAGCATGATCTTGCGTGCGCTGGCGTTGTCGTCGACCACCAGCACGCGCGCACGCTGCAGCTCGCCGAACAGGGTGACCGGCCGCGAGCGGTTCGACTCCATCGGATCGGCCTGCAGGCCGAAGCGCGCCTCGAAGTGAAAGCTGCTGCCCTTGCCCGGCGTGCTGTCGACCCCCATGCGGCCGTGCATCAGCTCGACCAGATGGCGGCTGATCGCGAGGCCGAGGCCGGTGCCGCCGTAGCGCCGCGTGGTCGAGACGTCGCCCTGCACGAAAGGCTGGAAGAGGCGCGCCTGCTGCTCGGCCGTCATGCCGACGCCGCTGTCGCTGACGGTGAAGCGCAGCACCACCGAATCGCTGCCGCGCTGCACCTGCTCGACGCCGACGATGATCTCGCCGTGCTCGGTGAACTTGATCGCGTTGCTGCCGAGGTTGACGAGCACCTGGCCGAGCCGCAGCGGATCGCCGATCAGCGCTTGCGGCAGGCCGTCGTCCTCGGCGAACAGCAGCTCCAGCCCTTTTTCCTCGGCGCGCAGGCCGATCAGGTTGGCCAGGTTGGCCATCACGTCGCCGAGGTGGAACGGGATCGTCTCCATGTCGAGCTTGCCGGCTTCGATCTTGGAGAAATCCAGGATGTCGTCGATCAGGCCGAGCAGCGACTCGGCCGAGCGTTCGACCTTCTGCACGTAGTTGCGCTGCTGCGGGTTGAGCCCGCTGCGCAGCGCGAGGTGCGACATGCCGAGGATGGAATTCATCGGCGTGCGGATCTCGTGGCTCATGTTGGCCAGGAACTCGCTCTTCGCGCGGTTCGCCGCCTCGGCCGCCTCTTCGGCGCGCCGGCGCTCTTCGTTCTCGCGGCGCAGATCCTCGGTGCGCAGCGCGACCTGCTGCTCCAGCCGGCGGTTCATCTGCGCGTTTTCGAAGGCCACGGCGAACTGCAGGCCGATCAGCCGCAAGGTCTCGATCTGCGCCGGCTCCATGCTCAGCGGCGCCTGGCGGTTCTCCAGGTAGATCAGGCCGACGGTCTCGCCGCGATGCTGGATCGGCAGGCCGATGATCGAGCGCACGCCGTGGCGCTGCACCAGCGGATCGTGGCCGAAGCGCGGGTGACAGGCGGCGTCCGGCAGCAGCAGCGGCTGCAGCGCATGGGTCAGGTCGTGGAAAACCGAGAGCGGCACCGCATGCGCGCGTGCGCTGTCTTCGCCGTGCTCGCCGCCCCGCCCTTCAGCGTCGACCCACAACGAGCCCGGCTCGAACGCGGCACGCGCTTGCCAGGCACCGTCGTGCCAGAAGAGCACGCTGCGCTCGGCCGCGGCGAACTGGCCGAGCAGCTCGAACAGCACCTTCAGCAGCGCTGCCGGGTCGCGCTCCTGCGCCAGCACGCGGCTGGCCTGCAGCACGCTCGCCAGGTCGGTACCGCCCGGCACGAACTGAGGCGGCGCGGTGACGGAAGACGGCGCGCCCGCGGCGCGCTGCAGCGCGCGCAGCTGGGCCGCCTTGCCGGCGGCACCCCAGTCGTCCCAGGCCTTGATCGCCGCGGCCAGGTGCAGCTCGGCGCTGCGCTTCAGATGGCGCGCGCCATGGAGTTCCGCCGCGAGCTCGCAGGCCAGCGCGTGGTGCCAGGCCTGGCCGTGTTCCTCGGCGGCATCGATGCCGCCCTCGAATCGCTGCATTGCGCTATCCCACTCGCCGTCGGCCCAGGCAATCGAAGCTTGGATGAGCAGGCTCGTCGGCGCGAAGTTCATCGGCACGTCGGCGGCGCGTGCCGCGAACCAGGCAGCGAGGGGCAACAGCTCGCCGCGCAGCGCAGAGCGCTCGGGCTCGGGCGCGTCGCGCAACGCGCGGGCGAGCGCGAGCGCATGCACCGCGCGCCGCACCGCATCGATGTACATGCCGCCGAGGATCGGCCCGATCGTCAGGCGGCTCAGCTGCAGCGCCGTCGCCCAGTCGCCGAACAGCAGTGCCGCCAGCGCGCGGTAGACGCGGGCATGCAGCAGCAGCGCCTGCTCGGGCAGCGCCGCGGCCTCGGTCCGCGGGTCCTCGAAGGCCGGCGGCAGCGGCAGGCCGCCGGCCAGCAGGTTGGCGAAATCGCGCATCACCGCGAGCACGCCGAGGTTGAAGCGATGCCCGGTGCGCTCGCAGAAGGCCATCGTGCGTTCGGCCTCAGCCAGCACCAGGCTCAAGTGGCGCGCGCAATCGATCTGCACGCACAGCGCCGGAACGAAGGTGTCGCTGACGAGCGCGTCGTCGCCCGCATCGAAGGCCATGCGCTGGGCCTTGCGCGCGTGCTGCAAGCTCGCTTCCAGCGGCTCCAGCCAAGGGCTGGCGACAGTGGCCATGCGTGCCTGCGCCTGCTGCAGGATCTGCGGGCGCGCGCTGCGCTGCGCGAGCTGGCGCACCGCGGCGCGGCCGAGCAGCGTGCCGGTCGAAAAATCGTCGCGCGCCGACGTGAAGGCGCCCATCGCCTCGATCAGCGCCAGCGGCAGCGAGGCGCAAGCACCCCGTTCGCTGCACAGGCGCAGTGCGCGCAGCACGCTCCACGGGCGGATGAAGGCGCGCCCGGAATCGGCCTGCAGCGGGCAGGCCAGCAGCATCTGCACCGTGACGTCGACGGCCGGGTCCGCTGTCAATGCCAGCTGGTCGAAGAAGGCCTCGCCGCGGCTGTCGAGCAGCCGGCGGGCGGTGTCGAATTCGGCGTCCATCGCGCCCTGCCACGCCGCTTCGGCCGGATGCTCGATACCGAGCGCGCGCGCGCCGTCGAGCACCAGCTGCACTGCCTCTTCGTAGCGGCCGCGCAGCGAGAGCGTGCGCACCTGCTGCACGATGCTGGGCGCGACTGCCAGCGGCGTGCGAGCCGCCAGCGGGCGCAGGCGTTCGAAGACCAGGTCGGCATCGGCATGGCGTGTGAGGCTGTTCAGCAGCGCATAGCGCAGGCGGTCGCGCTCGGAAGCAGTCGCCGCCGCGGCGCTTTCACCCAGCAAGGCTTCCGCCGTATCCAGCCATTGCAGCGCCCGCACCGCCGCGCCGCGGGCCTGCAAGGCGCGCGCGGCCTCGATCAGCAGCCGCGCGATGGATTCGCGTTCCGTGGCTTCATGCACCGCGGGCAGCGCCTGCAGGTAGTGTTCAGCCGCCGCGAGACGACGCGCCTCCTCCACGGCCACGTCGCCGCCGGCGCCGGCATGCTGCTCGAGCCAGCGGCCGATGCGCAGATGCCAGCCGCGGCGCTCGTCGCCGCCGAACAGGCCGAGCGCCGCCTCGCGCATCCGGTCGTGCGCAAAACGCAGCCGGCCCGGACCGACGGCCGCCGCGATGCCGCGACCCTCGACCGAGACCAGCAGGTCGCGCTGCACGAGCATCAGCAAGCCTGCGTCGACCTCATGCGGCGCGCGCCCCAGCAGCGCGGCCAGCAGCAACGGCTCCAGCTCGTCGCCGGCGCAGGCGCCGGCAGCCGCCAATTGCTGCAACTCGCGCGGCAGGCGGCGCAGCTCGTCGGTCAGGCCGGCGACGAGCTTGTCCGAGCCGGGCAGGGCGTGCAGCACGGCATCGTCCCAGGTCCAGCGATCCTTCTCGCGCCGCAGCGCGCCGGCCTCGAAGAGCCGGCCCAGGTAGTGCAGCAGGAAGAAGGCGTTGCCGCCGGTCTTGCGCTCGAGCGTTTCGGCGAGAGGCCGCAGGCCCGGCCCGTCGAGGTCGTCGAGCACGTCGGCCACCAGCGCGGCGACCGCATTCCGATCGAGGCCTTCGAGCGCGATGTCGACGACCTCGACCTCGCCACGCCGCAGCCGCTCGAGCACGGCGTCGAGCGCGCCGGCGGCGTCCGCGGCATCGTCGCGACAGGCACCGATCAGCAGCACGGCGCCGAAGCTCTCGTCCTGCGCGAGCGCTTCGAGCAGTTCGAGCGACAGCACGTCCGCCCATTGCAGATCGTCGACGAACAGCACGAGGCGGGCGCCGCGCGCCCGCATGACCTCGAACAGCGCAGCGAGCGTGCGTTTCATGCGCGGCAGCACAGGGCCCGGGCCCTCTTCGCCGCCCGCCGCCGCAAGCGCCGGCACGTCGTCGCCCCATAACAACGGCGCGAAGGCCGGCACCACGCGCGCGAGGAAACCCGCGTTGTCGCCGAGCGCGGCGAGCAGCTGCCGGCGCAGCTCGGCCAGGCGCGCCGCCGGCTCCGCGATGCTGAGATCGGCCAGCTCCGAGAGCGCCTCCGCCAGGCCGCCGAAGGGCGCGCTGCGCTGGCAAGCGTCGTATTTGCCGGCCACGAACAGGCCGTCCTGTGCGCTCAGCGCCGGAAACATCGCGCGTACCAGCGCCGATTTGCCCACGCCCGACGCGCCGCGCACCATCACGACACGCCGCCGGCCGTCGCCGGCAACGACCGCGGCCTGCAGCCGCTGCATCGCGGCGTCGCGACCGAACAGGCGCGAGGGCGCCACCGGCCGGATGCGCCGATCGGCATGCCCGGCGCTGAAGGAGGCCGCGTCGTTGCGCCCCTGCGCGAGCGCCAGGGCGTGCTGCAGGTCGACACGCAAACCTTGCACCGATTGGTAGCGCTGCTCCGGCTGCTTGGCCAGCAGCTTGGCCACGATGGCGGTCAGGCTGGCCCGCGCCGCGCCCAGCAGCTCGCCACGCAGCGGATCGGGGTTGCGCGTCAGCAAGGCATGCAGCAGCGGCAGCAGTTCGGCTTCGACAAAAGGCGCACGGCCGCTGAGCAGCCAGTACAACACCGCTCCCAGCGCGTACAAGTCGGCGCGGTAGTCGACGCTGCGGCCGAGGCGCCCGGTCTGTTCCGGGGCGCAGAACGGCAGCACGCGGGCGATGCGCGAGGCCGGCAGGAAACGTGCGTCGACCCGTGTCTGCAGCGAAGCGTCGCCGAAGCCGCCCAGGCTCAGGCGCCGGCCGCCCTCGTTGGCGATCAGCACGCCGGGGTGGATGTTGCCGTGGAAGACGTGCGCGGCGTGCAGGCGCTCCAGCGTGTCGGCGAGCGACAGCACGAGCCGGATGCAGCGCGCCGGCTGCATCTGCAGCTCGGGCTGCCAGGCTTCCAGCGGCTGGCCGGGCGTGCGCGACTGCACCAGCAAGCCACCCTCCGGGTCGAAGTGCAGCAGCCGCGGCACGCCCTCGATCCCGTCGATCAGGCCGAGCACCTGGGCTTCGACGCGCAAGCGCGCCAGCGCGGCCGGATCGCCGAGCGGGTCGCGCGCCAGCTTGGCGAGACAAGGTTCGGCGTCCTGCTCCGGCGCGGCACGCCAGCAGCCCGTCGCCACGACGACACGATCGTCGTCGGCGCCGCCGGCGATGTCCAGATCGAAAAGGCGGGGGTCCAGCGGCAGCGGGGGCAGTCGCAACAGCATCCGGTCTTTCTTCAATCGATGCGAATCCAGTCGGCGCGCACCATGTTGTTCGCAGCGATCACCGGATGAACGTGGGCTCGCGCGACCCAGACCACGCTCTGGCGATGCAGGGGCAAATGGTAGTAGCCCTCCGAATCCCTGATCTGCGCATTGCGGATCAGACGGCCATGTGCCGTCTGATCGTCGAAGCAACCGACGAGTGACGGCATTTCGCTCGCCGGCTTGAGCGCAAGCGGCGCGCGAAGCCGGCGTTCACACGCGCCGCCCTCAGGCGGGAGGGCGCTTCATCTGACAGGAGGTCGGCTGGGCGCTGACGTAGGCATCCCAGACCGCCTCGGAGCGGAAGCCGTAGCCGGTGTTCTCGGAGTCGTACTTGACGCCCGGGCTGCCCTGCTTGGCCCAGACGCCGAGGAAGATCGGCGCCTGCAGCTGGTGGTCGGTCTTGCGCATCTCGACGTCGCCGGCGGGGCTCGCGTACTTCATGCCTTCGAGCGCGTAGGCGACCTTGCCCGGCTCGGCGGACTTGGCCTGGCGCATCGCGTTCAGCAGCATGTGCATGCTGTACCAGTGCGCGGCGTAGATGAAGTCTTCGTCGTACTTCTTCTTGTAGGCGACGGCGATCTTCTCCAGCGCCGGCGTCGGCGCGTTGGTGCCCCAGTTCCACATCACCGCGACCTTGTCGACGCCCCACGGCCCCATCTGCGCCGGGGTGCCGGGGTTGTTCGCGTTCATCGTATAGAAGTTGATGTTCAGGCCGAAGTCGCGCGCCGCCTTGAACAGCAAGGTCAGGTCGCTGCCCCAGTTGGAGGTGATCACGGTGTCGGCGCCGGAGGCGGCGATCTTCGCGACGTAGGGGGCGAAGTCGCGCACCTGGGCGATCGGCACGAAGTCTTCGCCGACGATCTGCACGTCCGGGCGCTTGCGCGCCAGATAGGCGCGCGCGGCCTTCGCGGTCTGCTGGCCGTGGGTGTAGTTCTGGTTGAACAGGAAGACCTTCTTGACCTCGGGCTTCTTCTGCAGATAGGTGGTCAGGCCCTCGATCTGCATCTCGCTCGACGGGTAGAAGCGGAAGTGCCAGAAGCTGCAGCGGTCGTTCGTCAGGCCGGGGTCCATCGCCGAATAGTTGAGGTAGACCACCGCCCTGTCCGGCTCGCGCTCGGCCTGCTTGTTGATCGCGTCGACCAGCGCGAAGGCCACGCCCGAACCGCCGCCCTGGGTCACGAAATGGATGCCCTGGTCGGAGGCGGATTTCAGCGCCAAGGTGCTCTCCTGCGGCGAGCCCTTGCCGTCGAAGGGCACGATCTCGAGCTTCGGATCGGTCGCGGCGCTCGATGCGTTGAGCTGCTGCACGACCTCGCGCAGTTGCTTCAGCGAACCCTGCCCGGCGAGCGCGAACGGGCCGGAGAGCACTTCGATGAAAGCGATCTTGACGGTCTCGGCGGCGAAGGCCGGGCCGCAACCCGCGAGCGCGGCGATGGCGAACAGGGTTCTGACGGGGCGCATGGTTTGTCTCCGATCTGGTTTTGGGTGAACACAAAACATAGGGCGCGCGGCGCGGCGCGGGCGTCGCAGACGCGACACAGCACGCACGCCATCGCCACGGCTCGGATACACTGCGCGCCGTCATTGGGGAGTAGCCGCCCGTCTTATCGGGGCTCGCGTCAACACACTTGGCCTCGCGGCCATGGCACGAGCAGCTCCACGCCTGGCAAGACCTTTGACCACGTCCTCCGCTTCTGGGCCGGGGTGGGCGTGGTCATCGGATGCTCCGCCGGCCCTTGGAAAACTCTCGATGGAAGCCTTTCTGATCTCGACCGGCGTCGTCGCGCTCGGCGAAATGGGCGACAAGACGCAGTTGCTCGCCCTGCTGCTCGCCACGAAATTCCGCCGGCCGCTGCCGATCATCCTCGGCATCCTCGTCGCCACGCTGATCAACCACGGCGCAGCCGGGGCGCTCGGCAACTGGGTTGCGAGCGCGCTCGGGCCGAGCTTGCTGCGCTGGATCGTCGGCCTGTCGTTCATCGGCATGGCCGCGTGGATGATGATCCCCGACAAGATGGACGAAGCCGAGACCGGCCGCCTGGAACGCTTGGGCGTCTTCGGCACGACGCTCGTCACCTTCTTTCTCGCCGAGATGGGCGACAAGACGCAGATCGCCACCGTCGCGCTGGCCGCGCGTTTCCATGATCTGGCCGCGGTCGTCGCCGGCACCACGCTCGGCATGATGCTGGCCGACGTGCCCGCGGTCTTCTTCGGCGAAGCGATCGCGAAGAAAGTGCCGATGAAGCTGGTGCACGGCATCGCCGCGGCGATCTTCGTCGTGCTCGGGCTGCTCGCGCTGCTGAACGCCGGCAGCCTGTTCTGACCGCGGCGACTGGGCGGGGTTGAAGGCGCTTTTCGGCGCTTCGTGCGCGCTCGGCCGCGTCACGATCGGGCGATGCGCCAAGTCATCCTGTTGCGGATCGAAGCCCCGGCCAAGCCGGCCGAGGGTGCGCCCTGCAATGGCTGCGGCGTGTGCTGTGCGGTCGAGCCCTGCCCGGTGGGCCAGCTGGTCAGCAGGCGGCGCAGCGGCGCGTGTTCGGCGCTCGTCTGGCAGGAGGCGCAGCAGCGCTATGTCTGCGGGTTGGTGAGCGAGCCGCAGGCGCATCTGCCGCGGGCGCTGGGATGGACGGCCCCGCTGCTCTCACGCTGGGCACGGCGGCTGATCGCCGCGGGCATCGGCTGCGATGCCGATGCGACGCCGGTCCCGTAGCAGCCCCTACGCCACCCCGGCCAGCTCCCGCGTCAGCTGCGCCGCCGGGATCTCCTTGCAGCCGCTCGCGTTCTGCCCCGACCACAACGGCGAAAAGTCCCCGCTGCCGGCACGCTCGGCCTGGGCGCGCAAGGGCGCGATGGCGGCCGTGGCCTGTGGGAACTCCGGCGGCGCATCGCTCATCGGGCCGAGCTCGCGCATCAGCCGGTTGACGATGCCGCGCGCCGGGCGCCCGCTGAAGAGGTTCGTCAACGCGGTATGACGCGCCGCCTCGCTCCTCAGCGCTGCGCGGTAGACGGGGCTGGTCACCGCCTCCGGGCAGAGCAGGTAGGCGGTGCCGACCTGCACCGCGGCGGCCCCGAGCGCCAGCGCCGCGGCCACGCCGCGTGCATCGGCGATGCCGCCGGCCGCGATCACCGGCACGCCGACGGCGGCGACGATCTGCGGCAGCAGCGCGAAGCTGCCGACCTGCGTCGTCACGTCGCTGGTCAGGAACATGCCGCGGTGGCCGCCCGCCTCCACGCCTTGCGCAATCACTGCGTCGACACCGCGCGCTTCGAGCCAGCGCGCTTCGTCGACCGTGGTCGCCGAACTCAGGATCTTCGCGCCCCAGGAGCGCACGCGGCCCAGCAGCGCTTCGGACGGCAGGCCGAAATGAAAGCTGACCACCGCGGGCCGGAACGGCTCGACGATATCGGCGATCGCATCGCTGAACGGCGCCCGCCCCGGGCCGGCCGCGATCGCTGCCGGATCGAGCCCCATCTCGTCGTAATACGGCTTCAATGCGGCATGCCAGATCGCATCGCGCCGGGCATCGGCCGCGGGCGGGACATGGCAGAAAAAATTGACGTTGAAGGGGCGCGAAGTCCGTGCCTTCAAGGCCTGCAGCTCATCGCGCAAGGCGTCATTGCCGAGCATCGCGCAGGGCAGCGAGCCGAGGCCGCCGGCGTTGCTCACCGCGATCGCAAGCGCGCTCGCCTGCGAGCCGGCCATCGGCGCCTGGATGATCGGCAGCTCGGTGCCGAGCAAGGCATGCAGCGCCGTCATCGCGACCCCGCTGCACGCCGCCTGGCGGATTGACTGCCCAGTTCACAGCTCATGCCGTTCTCCTGCGAAGCGGCTCCTGGAAGACGGCGAAGTCCGACTCCGACTCCGACAGCCGCGGCACCGCCCATTGTGCGACCTGCTCGGCCAGCCAGTGCCCGTCGTCCAGCGGCAGGTCGTGGCCGGCCTCGGGATGCAGCGCGATCCCGCAGCCCCAGGCCTCGGCAAGCTGCCGAGAACAGCGGCTGTCGACCAGCGCATCCTGCGCACTGGCAAGCACCAGCACCTCGGGCACCGGGGGTGCCGGCGGCGCCTGGAAACGCGCGGCAGCGATCAGCTGACGCGCCGCGTTCAGCGACGAGACCGGCCATTCGCGCCGCCAGCGCAGCCACTCGGCCAGCTGGCGCTCGCTGCGTGCCGCATCCGCGGCCACGAGACGCGAGGTCAGGCGCATCACGGTGGCTTCGCACTGCGCATCGCTCATCAGGCCGAAGGCCATCTTCAGCAGGCTGCGGTAGTTCGCCGGCCGCAGCCGCTGCTTGAACGTGCTGAACGGCCGAAGGCTGGTATTGACCAGCACGCAGCCCGCCACTTCTGCGGGATGGGCCTGCGCCCAGGCCACCGCGACCATGCCGCCGAGCGACAGGCCGATGACGTTGAACGGCGCCTTCAGGCCGCGGCGGCTCAGCTGATAGCGGCAATCGTGCGCCATCGCTTCGACGCTGATCGGGCTCGGCACGCCGCAGAAGCGGCCGTTGCCGGGCAGGTCCACCAGATGCAGCTGCGCCCCCGGCAGCGCCGCCCGCAGCGTCGCGGGGAAGTCGCCCCAATGCCGCGAATCGCGAGCCAGACCGCGCAGAAGAACCCATTGCGTCATCGATCACTCTCCTCATCGGCAGGCGGCGCGGCCGCCTGCAGCCTTGGGGGCGCAAGAATACCCGTTCGGCCCATGCCCTCGCGGTTCGGCAGGTCGCGGCGAGGAGCGGCGCCCGGCGCAGGCTGCCTGCAGGGCTTCAGTACGGCAGGGGAATGCCGATAGGCTCGCATGGCTTCGATGCAAGCCACGCTTCAAGGGGAGGACAGCCATGAATCTACTCAGGCGCGTGAAGATCGGTGCGCGGCTCGGTCTCGGCTTCGGCATCGTCTTGTTGTTGACGATCGGGGTCGGCGGCTTCGGCGTATTGCAGACCTCGCGCATCAACGATGACGCGGTCCAACTGGGCACGAACTGGCTTCCGAGCGTGCAATTGCTCGGCGATATCCGCGCCAGCGTGAATGCAGCGCGCCGGGCCGCGCTGCGGCACGTGCTCGAGGCCGATGCCGGGGGCAAACAAAAACAGCAGGCGACGCGCGACGAGATCCTGAAGACCCTGCTGGCGCCGCAGATCGAGGCCTACACGAAGCTGGTCAGCTCGGATGAGGAAAGCCGGCTGCTCGACGCGCTGAAGGCGCGCCTCGCGGCCTCCCTGGCGCTCGACCAGAAGCTCATCGACCTGTCGAACGGCGGCGACGCCGGCTTCGCCCAGGCGCGGCAACTGGCCGTGGGCGAATCGGCCAAGGGTTTTGCCGAACTGATGACCGCCCTCGGGCGCAGCGTGGCCCTCAATGCCGCCGGTGCGAAGAAGGAAGTTGCGGAAGCCGCCGAGACCCACCGCCAGTCGCTGCTCCTGACCCTGGCCAGCGTCGCCGCGGCGCTCGTCTTCGGCTCGCTGATGGCGTGGGCTATCACGCGCTCGATCACGGCGCCGATCCGCCAATCGGTGCGGCTCGCGGAGACGGTGGCGCGCGGCGATCTCACCGCGACCGTGGCCGTCACCGGCCGCGACGAAGCCACCGAGCTGTTGGCGGCGCTCGCCCGCATGAGCGATCAGTTGGCGAACATGGTCGGCCAGGTGCGCCGCAGCAGCGACAGCATCGCCACCGGCTCCAGCCAGATCGCCACCGGCAATGCCGACCTGAGCCAGCGCACCGAAGAGCAAGCCAGCAACCTGCAGCAGACGGCGGCCTCGATGGAGCAGCTGACCGGCACCGTGAAGAGCAATGCCGCCACCGCGCAGCAGGCCGATCAGCTGGCGGAAGCCGCCTCGGCCGCCGCGGCCCGGGGCGGCCAGGCGGTGGGCCAGGTGGTCGCGACGATGGACGAGATCAGCAGCTCGTCGAAAAGGATCGCCGACATCGTCGGCGTGATCGACGGCATCGCGTTCCAGACCAACATCCTCGCGTTGAACGCCGCGGTGGAAGCCGCCCGCGCCGGGGAGCAGGGCCGCGGCTTCGCCGTCGTCGCCAGCGAAGTCCGCTCGCTGGCGCAACGCTCGGCCCAGGCGGCCAAGGAAATCAAGCAGCTGATCGGCACGAGCGTCGACAAGGTCGGTAACGGCGCACGGCTGGTCGCGGAGGCCGGCCTCGGCATGAGCGACATCGTCTCGCAGGTGAAGCGGGTCAGCGAGCTGATCAGCCAGATCTCGCACGCCACGGCGGAGCAGACCAGCGGCATCGGCCAGGTCGGCGACGCGGTGACGCAGCTCGACAAGGTGACGCAGCAGAACGCGGCGCTGGTCGAGCAAAGCGCGGCCGCCGCGGAAAGCCTGAAACTGCAGGCCGCCGGCCTGACCGAGCTGGTGAGCGTGTTCCGCATCAGGACGGCTGGCTGACCGCCGCACCGGCCGGGGGCAGATGCATATGCCGACTCTGCATTTCCTTTCATGCCCATCGCCCACTAGGATCGCTGCCCCGCAACCACCCCGAGGCGAGGCCGCTTCAGCGCCATACCTTTCAGCACTCCGGTATGCGCTGCTGGACCGGCCCGGCGAGCCCATGACACAAGAGACGAGCAAGAACTGGCGCTTCGAGACCCTGTCGGTCCACGGCGGCTACCGCCCCGAGCCGACGACCAAGTCCGTCGCGGTGCCGCTGTACCAGACGGTCGCCTACGCCTTCGACAACGCGCAGCACGGCGCCGACCTGTTCGATCTGAAGGTCGCCGGCAACATCTATACGCGCATCATGAACCCGACGCAGGACGTGCTCGAGCAGCGCGTCGCCGCGCTCGAAGGCGGCATCGCGGCGCTGGCGCTGGCCTCTGGCCAGGCGGCGGTGACCTATTCGATCTGACCATCGCCGAGGCCGGCGACAACATCGTCTCGTCGACCGCGCTCTACGGCGGCACCTACAACCTGTTCGCGCACACCTTGCCGCAGTACGGCATCACGACCCGCTTCGCCGATCACCGCGACCCGGCCTCGTTCGAGCAGCTGATCGATGCGAAGACCAAGGCGATCTTCGTCGAATCGCTGGGCAACCCGGCCGGCAACGTGACCGACCTCGCGCCGCTGGCCGAGATCGCGCACCGCCACGGCGTGCCGCTGATCGTCGACAACACCGTGCCCTCGCCCTACCTGTGCCGGCCGTTCGAACACGGCGCGGACATCGTCGTGCATTCGCTGACCAAGTACCTCGGCGGACACGGCACCAGCGTCGGCGGCGCGATCGTCGACTCGGGCCAATTCCCGTGGGCGCAGCACAAGGAACGTTTCAAGCGCCTGAACGAACCGGACGTGAGCTACCACGGCGTGGTCTACACCGAGGCGCTCGGCCCGGCGGCCTACATCGGCCGCGCGCGCGTCGTGCCGCTGCGCAATACCGGCGCGGCGATCTCGCCGTTCAATGCCTTCCTGATCCTGCAGGGCATCGAGACCCTGGCCTTGCGCATGGACCGCATCACCAGCAACGCGCTCGCGGTGGCGCAGCACCTGTCGCGACATGCCAAGGTCGGCTGGGTCAACTACGCCGGCCTCGAAGACCATGCCGACCATGCGCTGGTGAAGAAGTACCTGTCGGGCAAGGCCTCGGGGCTGCTGACCTTCGGGCTGAAGAGCGCGGCCGGCCAGGGCCGTGAAACCGGTGCACGTTTCCTCGATGCGCTGCAGCTCTTCACGCGGCTGGTGAACATCGGGGATGCAAAGTCGCTCGCGACGCACCCGGCCTCGACGACGCACCGCCAGCTCTCGCCCGAGGAGCTGAAGAAGAGCGGGGTCAGCGAGGACACGGTGCGGCTGTCGGTCGGCATCGAGCACATCGACGACCTGATCGCGGATCTGGACCAGGCGCTGGCCGCCGTCTGAAACAGAGCGCACGCCGGTTCTCGACGAGCCCACAGATGCAGCCCTGCACCGGGCTGCGGCCCAAGAACAGCCCACGCCGCTGCCGCCCGTGCCACCATTCGTGCTCGGGAGGGAAGGACCAGGATGGGATTTCTGTTCGGCGTGATGGGCGCGGTGCTCGGCGTGATGCTGGGCGCCGCGGTGGGCGGCATGCTCGGCGATATCGCCGGCGCGATCCTCGGCGTGCCGGTGGGGCTGGTGGGCGGGGTGGTGCTCGGCCTGCGGGCCCATCGGAATTGGAACAAGCCGAAGCCTGCCGCCCGCGGCGATGCGCACGTCGCAGCGCCGAGCGGGCCGCTGGCGGCGGTGGTGCTGCGCGTGCAGGCGCTGGAAAACGAAATCGGCGCCTTGCGCGCCGAAGTGAGCCTTTTGCGAGCCCGCACGGCAACGGCGCCGATGCCCGAATCGCCGACACCGGTTGCCGAGGCCGCCGAACCCAGCGCAGCGGCATCCGGCGACACCACGCCGCCCACTCCCCTTCCCGGTCCGGCCGACGCGTTCCCGCCTTCCGCGGCCACGGCGCCGGCCTCCGAACCGGTCGACGAACCCGAAGCGCCCGCGAGGCCACGGCCCGAACCTGCAACAGCCCCGGAGCCCGTTGCCGCCAGGCTCGCAGCCCCCGCACCGCCGCCCGTCCCGCTGCGCGACCGGCTGCCGCCGTTCCTCAGCCGCTGGATCTTCGGCGGCAACACCATCGTCAAGGTCGGCGTGCTGATCCTCTTCCTCGGCCTGGCCTTCCTGCTGCGTTACGCCGCCGAGCGGGTCACCGTGCCGGTCGAGCTGCGTTATGCCGGCGTCGGGCTGATCGGCGTCGTGCTGCTGGTGCTCGGCTGGCGCCTGCGGGCGCGCACCGATGCGGCCGGCGGGACAGGCTACGGCCTGATCCTGCAGGGCGCCGGCATCGGCGTCTTCTACCTGACGGTGCTCGCGGCAATCAAGCTGCATGCGCTGCTGCCGGCGGAAGCGGCGTTCGCGGTGATGGCGGCGGTGGCGGTCTTCGGCGCGATGCTCGCGGTGATGCAGGACGCGCCCTGGCTCGCCCTCGTCGCAATGGCCGAAGGCTTCGCCGCGCCGGTGCTGGTCTCGACCGGCAGCGGTCATCACATCGCCTTCTTCAGCTACCTCGCGATCCTCGACATCGGCATCTTCCTGATGGCCTGGCACAAGGCCTGGCGGCCGCTCAACCTGATCGGCGCGACGGCCACCTTCGCGCTCGCCGGCGCCTGGGCCCAGGGCCACTACGAGGACTCGATCTACGCCAGCACGCAGGCCTTCCTGCTGCTCTTCTTCTTGCTCTTCACCGCCATCGGCGTGCTGTTCGCGCGGCGTGCGCTGGCGCTGGCCGGCGAGCCCGAAGCCGGGCGTGCGCTCTCGCAACGCGCGCTCGATGCCTTGCGCCAGGTCGGGCGGGTCGATTCCACGCTGACCTTCGGCGTGCCGCTGGCGGCCTTCGGCCTGCAGTACCTGCTCGTGCGCGATCACGAGTACGGGCCGGCCTGGTCGGCCTTCGGCTTCGCGCTTTTCTACCTGCTGCTCGGCGGCAGCCTGCTGCGCCGCGGCGGAGCACGGTATGCGCTGCTCGGCGAAGCCTACGTCATCGTCAGCGTGATCTTCGCCACCGTGACGATCCCGCTGGCGCTCGAAGGCGCTTGGACCGGCGCCACCTGGGCGGTCGAGGCGGCAGGCATGTATTGGCTCGGCATGCGCCAGCACCGGCCCTATGCGCGCGCCTTCGCTTTCGTGGTGCTCGCCGCGGCGGTGGCGCGGCTGGCGAGCAGCCTCGGCGTCGACCTGCAACCCGGCACGCCGCTGATCACCGGCTCGCTGATCGGCGTGCTGCTGTTGCTCGGCAGCCTGCTGGCGATGCTGCGCGTGCAGGCGCTCGGCGACGCCACGCAGCGCCCGGCCTGGGAAGACGCTGCCGCGCCGCTGCTGCCCGCGCTCGCCACGGCCAGCGTGCTGACCTTGGTGTGGATGGTGCTGGCGCCGCTCTGGGCCAGCATGGCGAGCGCCTGGCTCGGGCTGGCCTGCATCGCGCTGCCGCTGGGCATCTCGCTGACACTGCGGCGCGTTTGCGGCGCGGCAGCCTATGCGGTGGCACTGGCAGGGCTCGCGTCGACCTTGCACTCGGTCCACGACCAGGCCCAGCTGGCCGGCGGCTGGACGGCGCTGCTCGCCACCTTGCTGATCGGCCTGAGCCTGCTCGCCGCGGCCGCACTCGGCTGGCGCGCGCAGGCCCGCGCCCTCGCCGATCGCGACAGCCCGCCGCGTTGGCCGCTGGCGCAGGACCTGGCCTTGCTGATCGGCCTCGCGGTGATGAACCTCGCGCTGCTCTATGCGATGCCGCTGGAGCAGGCGGTGCGGATCTGGCCCTGGATCGGCCTCGGCCTGCTGGCCTTGGCCTTGCGCACCGCGCACCCGGCGCTCGCCATCGCGTGGTTCGCGCTGCAGCTCGGCCCGGCCCTCGCCGGCATGGCGGCGAGCCCGCCGCTGTGGTCGGCCGAAAGCGGCTCCACCGGATGGCTGGCGCTGAGCCTGACGCTGACCGGCCTGCTCGCAGGCGACTGGGTCCAGCGCCATCTGCGCAGCGCGCCGCGCTGGCCCAGCACGTGGACACGCTCGCCCGAGCTGCAATGGAGCCTCGTGGTCTGGAGCCTCGCGTGGTGGAGCCAGTGGCTGCCGCCGGAAATCCAACGCCGGCTGCTGGCGGCGGAGCGCCTCGACTACTGGCCGGCAGCACTCGTCGGCTGGGTCATCGTCAGCGGGCTGCTGATGAGCCTGGCCATGCGCTGGCGCGGCTGGGTCGCGATGGGCCAGGCGACTGCCGCCACGGTGCCGGCGTGGATCGCGATCGCGCTGATCCTCGGCCCGGCCGCGACCGGGCTCGCGCCGTCGGCCCACGGCGGCTGGCTGGCCTGGCCGCTCGCGCTGCTGTGGCACGGCGAGCTGCTGCGCCAGCAACGTGGGCTGGGAAGCCTTCGTGCCGCGCACACCGGTATTCGCCTTTCGGACGGCGGGGCAGGCTCATGGTTCTCCTTCCGCCTGCAACAGATCCTGCACGGCCTCGGCTTCTGGCTCTTCGTGCTGCTCGCCGCGCGCGAGGCGCAGCTCGCGCTGGCCGGCCTCGGCGAGCCCGGCTCGGCCTGGCCGGTGCTCGGCTTCGTGCTGGTGCCGGCGCTGGTGATCGGCGTCGTCACGCGGCCGGCGCTGCAGCGGCGCTGGCCGCTGAACGAGCAGCGCGAAGCCTACCTGCTCGCCGGTTGCGGGCCGCTGGCGCTGTACCTGCTGCTGTGGCTGTGGGTCGGCAACCTGACGCCGGGCGACGCGGCGCCACTGCCCTACCTGCCGCTGCTGAATCCGCTCGAACTGGCGCAGTGGCTGGTGCTGCTGGCGCTGCTGCACTTCGGGCGCGCGCTGCCCGCCACGCTGTGGCAGAAGCTGCCGAGCAGCCTGCCGATCTCGCTGTTCGGCGCCACCGCGTTCGCGCTCTTCACCGGGCTCGTACTGCGCGCCTGCCACCACTTTGCTCGCGTGGCGTGGAGCGGCGAGGCGCTGTTCGCGTCGACCTTGACACAGGCGGCACTGTCCATCGCCTGGGCGACGGTCGCCGTCGGCCTGATGCTGCTCGGCCACCGCCGCGCACGGCGCCTCGTCTGGGTGCTGGGCGCGGCCCTGCTGGCGGTCGTCGTGGCCAAGCTCTTTCTCGTCGAGCTGGCGGATCATGGCGGGCTGTACCGCATCGTCTCCTTCATCATCGTCGGCGCGCTGCTGCTGGTCGTCGGCTACTTCGCGCCGGTGCCGCCGCGCCAGACGGCAGCGGCAGCGAAGGAAGGCGCGCCATGAAAACGCCACTCGCCCCTGCCGAGAGCGGAGACCGAAGCTCGCAGCAAGCCCGTGGCGGCATGCAGCGTGGGCGACACTCGGGCCCGCTCATGAACCATCGCACCTTGCTCAGCCTAGCCTCGGCGGCCGCGCTTGCCACCGCCCAGCCGGCTTCGGCTCGCGACGCCGGCCAATTGCAGTTGCAAGGCCAGGGACCGTATTTCACGGTGGCACTGCCGATGGCGTTGCGCTCGCAGTCGGCCTCGCCGGGGATGGAGGATCTGCGCGTGCTCAACGCCCAAGGCGAGCCGCTGCCCTTCGCGTGGGCCGAGCCCCCCACCACGGCGGCGGACGAGCAACTGCAGCGTGTGCCCTTCTTCAAGCTGCCGGAGCCTCCCGCGCCGCGGCGCGCGGCATCGGCCGGCGCGCCGCCCGACGCCGGCTGGATGATCGATGCCCGGCGCGTGAAAGGCACGCTGACCGGCCTCGAACTCGAGCTGCCGGATTCGGCGCGCGGCGTCTACACGCTCGCGCTCGATGCCAGCAGCGACCTGCAGCAATGGCGCCCGGTGCTCGCCACCTTGCAGATCGTCTCGCTGCAGCAGCAGGGCCTGCGGCTGCGCAGCACGCGCATCGAACTCGACGGCCAGCCGCCGGGCTATCTGCGTTTGCGGGTGCTGACGGGCAGCACGATGCCGCCGCTGAAAGCAGTGCAGGCGCGCAGCGTCAGCCAGGCCTGGCAGGCGCCGCCGCTGCAGTGGAGCGAAGCGATCGCGCCCTTGCAGTGCGATGCGCAGCATTGCGACTACGCGCTGCCGCGGCGCATCCCGCTGGAGCAGGCGCAGTGGCAGCTGGCCGACGTCAACTCGCTGGCCCGCGTGCTGTTGCTCGGCGCACCCGAAGCCAGCGGCTCGGCCACGACGACGCATCACCATCGCCTGCGCGACAAGATGAAGGCCTTGCGCCACAAGACCCGGCCCGAAGAGGCCGCTTCGGCGCCGGCGCAGCGCGCGATCTCGTGGCGCTCGGTCGCGCCGGCCACGCTCTACTGGCTGCGCGTCGGCGGCGCGGACTTGCACTCCGGCCCAATCGCGCTCGACGGCGGGCAGTACGAACAGCTGCGGCTGCAGCCGGAGGGCGCGATGAGCCTGCTCGGCAGCAAGCCGCCGGTGCTGCGCATCGCCGCGCGCACACGCACGCTGGTCTTCCTCGCGCGCGGCACGGCACCTTATCGTCTGAGCTGGGCCGAACCGGGCAACGGCAGCCGATTGCCCGGCAGCGTCGCCTTGCCGCTCGATCAGCTGATGCCGGCGCGGCACGCCGGCGACGCCTTGCCGACGGATACCGCGAGCGTGCAACTGCCCGCGCCGCCTCCGCCGGCGGAGACGGCAGCGGTGACCGCCTCCTCCGCGATCGGGTCGGCACTGTCGCCGATGAAGGGACGGATGTGGTTGTGGGGTGTGCTGGTCGCCGGCGTCGCCTTGATGGGCGTGATGGCGTACTCGCTGCTGCGCGGACGCCGCATGCGATAGCACTCATCGTGCATGCGGCGCATCCATTAGGCGTCCAGCCAGCGCAGCCCGACCATGCCGAGCACCACCAGCGCAAGACAAACGATGCGCATCGGCGAGGCGCTGTCGCCGAACAGCGCGATGCCCAGCACCACGCTGCCGACCAGGCCGATGCCCGTCCACACCGCGTAGGCGGTGCCCGCGGGCAGCTGCTTCGCTGCGAGCGCGAGCAGGTAGATGCTGAGCAGCGCGGCGGCGATGCCGAGCGCGCTCGGGCCGAGCCGCGTCCAGCCTTCCGAGCGCTTCAGCGCGAGCGCCATCACGATCTCGACCGCTCCCGCAGCGAGCAGCAAGCACCAGGCCATCGACCTTCTCCTTGATATCGTCAGGCAGTCCAGCCTAGGCATAGAGTGGCGCGGTCGCCAGTAGGCACCCGTTGGTAACCATGAGTTCAGATCCCGCTTCGAGACCGAACGGCGCATCCGTGCTGACTGCGGCCTGCCCCTCGCGGCAGGCGCTGGCCTTGATCGCCGGCAAGTGGGCGCTGCTGGTGATCCCGGCGCTCGACAACGGCCCGCTGCGCAACGGCGAGCTGCTGCGACGCATCGGCGGCATCTCGCAGAAGGTGCTGAGCCAGACCTTGAAGGACCTGGAGCGCAACGGCCTCGTGATCCGCGCCGATCTCGCATCGAAGCCGCTGCACGTCGAGTACCGGCTGAGCGAGCTGGGCCGCTCGTTGAGCAGCGCGTTGATCGTGGTCGACCGTTGGGCGGAGACGCATCATGCGGCACTGGCCGAGGCGCGCCGGCAGTTCGACGATCGCCTCGGCTGAGGGCCTGCCGCGAAGCAACGCCAAACGCATAAGAAGCGACGGATTGCTTCGTTTCGAGTCGAGCATGGCGGCTATACCCTGCAAAGGTCCGCAACGTGATGCGGGGCCATGGGAGGCCCGGCCGCGAAGGCGGAGAGGAGACCGAGAACATGTCTGCCGTGCTTGCTGAATTCCCCACCCCCGCCGTGCTCGAGAACGCCCGCGCAGCCGCCCGCGGCGCCGGCTTGCCGTATGCCGGCAGCATCTCGCCGGTCGATGCCTGGGCGCTGACGAAGAATGGCCAGGCGGTGCTGGTCGACGTGCGCTCGGCCGAGGAGCGCAAGTTCGTCGGCCTCGTGCCGGACAGCCTGCATGTCGCCTGGGCCACCGGCACCGCGCTGACGCGCAACCCCCGCTTCGTGCGCGAACTGGAGGCCAAGGTCGCGAACAAGAACGCGGTCGTGCTGCTGCTGTGCCGCAGCGGCAAACGCTCGGCGCTGGCGGCCGAAGCGGCTGCGAAGGCGGGTTTCCAGAGCGCGTTCAACGTGGCCGAAGGCTTCGAAGGCGAGCTCGACGAACACCAGCAGCGCGGTCGAGACGATGGCTGGCGCTTCCACGGGCTGCCGTGGGTGCAGGATTAAAAATGGAGCCGCCGGCCGCGTGGGATTGGAGCCCCCGGGCCGCGGGAGTACCCGCGTCCACCCCCGAGGGGGTCGCCGGCCGCTTCGGAGCGGCCGTGCGCTGGCCGGCTGGAGCCCTCGGCCGCGGGAGTACCCGCGTCCACCCACCAAGGGGGTCGCCGGCCGCTTCGGAGCGGCCGTGCGCTGGCCGGCTGGAGCCCCCGGCCGCGGGAGTACCCGCGTCCACCCCCCAAGGGGGTCGCCGGCCGCTTCGGAGCGGCCGTGCGCTGGCCGGCTGGAGCCCTCGGCCGCGGGAGTACCCGCGTCCACCCCCCAAGGGGGTCGCCGGCCGCTTCGGAGCGGCCGTGCGCTGGCCGGCTGGAACCGCCGGCCGCGCTGACTGCACCCCATAGCCAATGAGGCCGAGATGACAACGCCCGATCCCACCCGTGCTTTCGACCTCGATGCCGTCGTCGCCGGCTTGCGCGCCGCACGCGAGCGCTGGCGCGGCGCACAGGAGCGGCCGCGCGAGCCGGGCGGCCGCGAGCTGCCTTCGCGCGAGCCGCTGATCGCGATCATCGACGGCTTGCGCGGCGCGCTCTTCCCGATGCGCCTCGGCCCGCCCGATCTGCGCCAGGACGGCGAGGACTATTACGTCGGCCACACGCTCGATACCGCACTGACCGCGCTCGCGGCGCAGGCGCGGCTGGAACTGCGCTACGACGCCCGCCGCCGCGGCCACAACGAAGCCGAGGCGGATGCGAGCGCGCAGCTGCTGGTGCGCGAGTTCGCCGCCGCGCTGCCCGCCATCCGGGTGCTGCTCGACAGCGACGTGCAAGCCGCCTACCACGGCGACCCGGCCGCACGCAGCGTCGACGAGGTATTGCTCTGCTACCCCGGCATCGAGGCGATGATCCACCACCGCCTGGCCCACGTGCTGTATGGCCTGGGCGTGCCGCTCCTGGCGCGCATCGTGGCCGAGTCGGCGCATGCGCGCACCGGCATCGACATCCACCCCGGCGCGAGCATCGGCGCGGGTTTTTTCATCGACCACGGCACCGGCGTCGTGATCGGCGAGACTGCGGTGGTCGGCGAACGGGTGCGTGTCTACCAGGCGGTGACCTTGGGCGCCAAGCGTTTCCCGGTGGATGCCGCCGGGCAGTTGCAGAAGGCTTTGCCGCGCCACCCGATCGTCGAGGACGACGTGGTGATCTATGCCGGCGCGACCATCCTCGGCCGCATCACGATCGGCGCACGCTCGACCATCGGCGGCAACGTCTGGCTGACGCACAGCGTGCCGCCCGACAGCCACATTGCGCAGGCCAGCTCGCGCAAGGACGCGGAAGGCGCGCCGTGAAAGCCGTCGGCGAACGTTTCGGCCGCGTCGTGCGGCAGAGCCGCGAAGCGCGCGGCTGGTCGCAGGAAGGCCTGGCCGGACGCGCCGAGCTGAACCGCTCGTACCTCGGCGAGATCGAGCGCGGCGCGGCGATGCCCTCGCTCGCGACCGCCGCAAAGCTCGCGCTGGCCCTCGAGACCAGCCTGTCTTCGCTGATCACGCGCCTCGAGCAGACCGGCTGAGCCGCCACGGCGGTTCAGCGTTTGGCGGCTATAGCCGGTTGCCGCGCGCCCGTGACGCACCGCACAATTTTCAGCTGATGCGAATCTCGTCTATCGACATTCGTTTTTCGACTTTGACCTGAGGGAAACTTTCATGGCAGACACCGCCCAGCATGCGCTGAGCGACCTCGGCGCACGGCAGCTTGCCAACGCGACCAAGAGCGCACCGAAACTCGACACCATCAGCCCGCGCTGGCTCACGCACCTGTTGCAGTGGTTGCCGGTCGAGGCCGGCATCTACCGGCTGAACAAGGTGAAGAACCCGGAAGGCGTGCTCGTCGCCTGCACCAACCGCGGCGACGAAGGCGAGTTGCCGAGCACCTTCGTCGACTATGAAGAGCAGCCGCGCGAATACTTCCTGAACGGCGTGAGCACCGTGCTCGACGTGCACACCCGGGTCAGCGACCTCTACAACAGCCCGTTCGACCAGATCAAGGAACAGCTGCGACTGACGATCGAGACGATCAAGGAAAAGCAGGAAAGCGAGCTGATCAACAACGCCGACTACGGCCTGCTGGCGAGCGTGGCCGAGAGCCAGATCGTCTACCCGCTGACCGGCGCGCCGACGCCGGACGACTTCGACGAACTGCTGACCAAGGTCTGGAAGGAGCCGGCGTTTTTCCTGACGCACCCGGCCGCGATTGCCGCGTTCGGCCGCGAATGCACGCGCCGCGGCGTGCCGCCGCCGACGGTGAGCCTGTTCGGCTCGCAGTTCCTGACCTGGCGCGGCGTGCCGCTGATCCCGTCGAACAAGGTGCCGGTGGCCGACGGCAAGACCAAGGTGATCCTGCTGCGTGTCGGCGACAAGCGCCAGGGTGTGGTCGGGCTCTATCAGCCGGGATTGGCGGGCGAGCAGAGCCCGGGACTCTCGGTGCGCTTCATGGGCATCAATCGCAACGCGATCTCGTCCTACCTGATCTCGCTGTATTGCTCGCTCGCGGTGCAGACCGAGGATGCGCTGGCGGTGTTGGAAGACGTGGAAATCGGCAAGTACCATGACTACCCCGATACCTACAAGTAACCTGCCGTCGGGCTTCCCCGACGAGGCCACGCTGAACCAGCTCGCGAGCGCGTTCTTCTCGGCCCTGCCGGGGCAGGCGCCGGCCGGCTTGCCGGTGTCGAGCGCGCAGCCGTCGAGCGGCTTGCCGAACCCGCCGACCGGCGCCCCCGGCGTGGGTGCTGCGGCGCTGCCGGGCATCTTTCATGGCGTGCAGCCGCCGGCGAATCCACTGCCCGGCGGCGCGACGATCGGCCCCTTCGGCAACGGCCCGCAATTGCCGGGCGCCCTGGTGCCGGGCGGCAATGCCTTGCCGGGGTCGCCGCAGGACATCGGTTCGATCGCGCTGTCCACACCCGGCCGCGCGCCGAAAGCCGTCGCCGGCAACAACGTGCCCGACAACGCCTACACCGCGCTGCCTGCGCTCGACAGTCGCGGCGGTGGCGCCGCGATCAGCGTGCCGCAGGCCTATGGCACTCCGGCGCCCCCGGTCGATGCCTCGGCTCACGGCGCGCCGCTGCCGGCCGCGCCGACTTCGCCGTTCTACTTCCTCAACGATGGTGTCGGTGCCGGCTCGCTGCCTGCCGCGCCGGGCGGTGCGATCGACGATCGGGTCACGGCCGAATCCTTCGGCCTGCCCGGCGCCGGGGCCTTGCGTGCCTTGCTCGGCGGCGGCGTGCCTACCGGCGCGACACCCGCCAGCGCACCGCAGCGCGGCTCGGAGGTGTTCTATTTCAACGAACACGTGCAGCCGCAATCCAGCCATGCGCACCAGCCGCACTCGGCCCCGCTGGCGACGTCCACGGCCCATCCACCGTTCGATGTCAACGCGATCCGCCGCGACTTCCCGATCCTGAACGAGCGGGTCAACGGCCGGCCGCTCGCCTGGTTCGACAACGCCGCGACGACGCACAAGCCGCAGGCCGTGATCGACCGCCTGGCCTACTTCTACGCGCACGAGAACTCGAACATCCACCGCGCCGCGCACGAGCTGGCGGCGCGCGCGACCGATGCCTACGAAGGCGCACGCAAGACGGTGGCGCGCTTCATCGGCGCGAGCTCGCCGGAAGAGATCATCTTCGTGCGCGGCACCACCGAAGGCATCAACCTGGTCGCGAGCACCTGGGGCCGGCAGCACATCCGCCAGGGCGACGAGATCATCGTCTCGCACCTCGAGCACCACGCCAACATCGTGCCGTGGAAGCTGCTCGCGGACGAGAAAGGCGCGAAGCTGCGCGTCATCCCGGTGGACGACTCGGGGCAGGTGATCCTCGAAGACTTCAAGCGCCTGCTCAACGA
>Ga0105239_10001943_pt1 | contig 26986 bp, 39 predicted proteins | sample KBSC44metaG_FD_92761 | JGI IMG/M metagenome (GOLD analysis project Ga0105239, IMG submission 92761) | Corn rhizosphere microbial communities from Kellogg Biological Station, Michigan, USA - KBS C4-4 metaG | ecosystem: Host-associated > Plants > Roots > Rhizosphere > Soil | place: Michigan, USA...
ACGCCGACCTTGCCGACCGCGGCCTCGAGCTCGGCTTTGCTGACGCCGAACTTCTTCGTCCAATAGGCGACCTCATAATCTTCATGGATGTTGATCCGCGACGCGTCCTGCGGTCCACGGTTCGTCTTGTCGTCGGCCATTGTCTGTCTCCTCCGTAAGCCAATAACTGTCGAGATTCCGGAGGGTTCAATCCGGGTTATCACGTGCTCAGGACGGTAGCCGTCTGATCAATTCCTCGATGGCATCGCCCGTGAAGATCGCAGTCGGTACGCCGTCGAGCAGGATAGGCCGTTCGGCGCTGAGCCGAGCATGGTCCGGTGCTCGGGGTCGAGATCGCGCCAGGCGCGCACCGCGCCCTCGAGGCTCGTCACCTCCGCAAGATCGGTATCGCCGCGCAGTACATTCTCGAGCGCGGCGCTCATCGTCCATTCGATCGCCGTCGGACCGGCGCTATTGCCCCAGGTCGCTTCGGTCATCGTCTGGCCCTCTCAATTCGGAAAATGTTCAAGCGTTGCGCTGATCGCGTAGTTCCTGCCCTACTGGTCGGATTGTCCGGATCAGTGCACCAGTCGACATGAGGATCGCTGAGACCAACGCACCTGCCGCCACGAGACCAATTGGCGTGACATCGATCTCTGCGCTCAACCCTACCGGCCGTCCAGCACGAATGTCGACGCGGGCGCGCGAACGCGCAGAACAGATCTGCGCCAACGCGTACACCTCAGTCACCGCGCAGAGCCTCGAGATACGGCTGATCGGGCGTTTCGCGCGGAGAGATCTGGTTGATTGCCATATAATCGGCGAGGCGCGCTTTAAGACCGGCCTCGTCGACCGGCGACCAGAGCTGGCCGTCGATCACGGAGAACAGCTCGGCCAAGCGGTGGATCGGCACGAACAGGTTATGCTGGTGTAGTTCGTCGGTCGCATCGCTCGGTTTCATGGTCATTCGCCTCGTCGGAAAGCAGGGAGACGAGCGTGGATGTGTCCGAGTTCCGTTGCCGGCCCGGAAGATCGGCGCAGGTGGGACCGTCGAGACCGATTGGACGTTGATCGAATTTCGAAAGGACGATGCGATGACGGAGCGGGTGACCAACAATGTCGGCGAACAGCGCTACGAGCTTGCCGTGAACGGCGAGCGGGCGATTGCTGCCTATGAGAAGCGCGGCGACACGATCGTGTTCACCCACACCGAAGTGCCCTCCGAGCTGGAAGGAAAGGGGATCGGATCGCGGCTGATCCAGGGCGCGCTCGAGGATGTGCGAGAAAAGGGCGAGACGATCGTCGCCGAATGCAGCTTCGTCGCTGCCTATCTCGAACGACACCCCGATCAGAAGGATCTGATGGCCTGAGGCGCTGGCCCGTGGCTGCTCGCAGCGCAGGTATTCTGCTGTTTCGCCGCGACAGAGGGTGCCCGGAAGTTCTCCTCGTTCACCCCGGCGGTCCCTTCTACCGCAACAAGGATGCCGGACACTGGCAGATCCCCAAAGGTCTGGTCGAGCCCGGCGAGGACGCTGCGCAAGCCGCGCGGCGGGAAACCGAGGAAGAGCTCGGGATTTCGCTTGAAGGCGAGGCTTGGCCGCTCGCGACGATCAAACAGGCGGGCGGCAAGATCGTCGAGGCCTTTGCGCTGGAGCAGGCCATCGATGCGGATGCGATCGTAAGCGACAGCTTCGAGATGGAGTGGCCGCCGAGAAGCGGAAAGCAGGCGTCCTTCCCGGAGGTTGACCGCGCCGCCTGGTACGGGTGGGAGGAAGCAGAGGCCATGATGCTGGTCAGCCAGCGTCCGCTCCTCGAAGCGCTGAAAGCGGCGATTGGCGATGTGTGAAGCACTCCCCCCGGCTTTCTTTGCACGCGATGTGGTGACGGTCGCCCGCGAGCTGATCGGCGTCTCGCTGCTTGTCGACGGCGTCGGCGGGACCATTGTCGAGACCGAGGCCTATGACCAGCTCGATCCCGCCTCGCACAGTTTCCGGGGGGTTAGTATCCGCAACGCCGTCATGTTCGGACCGCCGGGCAGGGCCTATATCTACCGCAGCTACGGCATTCATTGGTGCCTGAACTTCGTCTGCGAGGACGAAGGGTCGGGCGCTGCCGTGCTGATCCGCGCCCTTGAACCAGAGCTCGGCATCGAGGCGATGGCCGAGCGGCGAGGGATCGCCGACGCCCGGCGCCTGTGCGCAGGACCCGGCCGGCTCACCCAGGCACTCGGGGTCGATATTGCTTTGAATGGCGTGGCCCTCGACCAGCCGCCCTTCTGGCTCGAGAAACGCCATGGGACCGTGGAGACGGTGAGCGGGCCGCGGATCGGCATCACGCAGGGTGCCGAGACGCCCTGGCGTTTCGGACTGGTTGGATCGACTTATCTCAGCCGCGCGTTCCCCGTGACGGATGAAGCGGTCATGGGTACCGGATCACCTCGCTCACGCGAAGAAGGAACTCCATGATGCGGTTCGCGGATCAGATGCTCAGCATCGAGACGCCCTTTGGACCCACCGATGTGTGCGTGACCGGCGAGGCGCTTCACGTGTGGTGGGGCGCAGGCATCGGGCCTCAGGATGCGGCAGGCCTTGTGCAGGCCAATGCGGAGCTGATCACACATCTGGCAACGATCAAACGGGAAGCCGGCGAGGTCGGTGACAACGGTCTCGTCAGGATCTCGGAGGTCGATGTCGAGGACTGAACGTTGTGGCCGGGCCCTGGCGGAACTTGGACACATTCACGCTCGTCTCCCTGCTTTCCGGCGAGGCGAATGACCATGTAACCGAGCGATGCGACCGACGAACTCCACCCGCATAATGTGTTCGTGCCGATTCAACGCTTAGCCGCGCTGTTCTCCGTGATCGACGGCCAGCTCTGGCTGGCTGACGAGACCGGCTTACAAGCGCGCTTCGCCGACTGTATGGCTATCAACCAGATTCCGCCGCGCGAAGCGCGTGGCCGGCCGTATCTGGAAAGCCTGCGCGGTGAGTGACACGCGAGCGTCGAACATCTGATCTGCTCGTCCGACGGGAACGGGCTGTCGAAGCACTCGTTCGAGTTCTCCTACGCTCGGGACCTCAATAACATGACGCGATCAAAATCAGCGCTCTACACGCTGACAGCACCAGTGCCTGAATCACATTTGGCCCCCGGCGAAACTGCGGCTGCGTTAGCTGAGGCACTGGTGCATGGCGATATTTTGCATGCCGCGGCCGACGAGCAGACGGCGGCCGCAATCGCCAAAGCGCTGACCGCCGCAGCGCCCGAAGCCGCCGTAATTCTCTGCCTGGGAAGTGACGCGCTTCCGGGCGACGATGCGCCCGCCTCGCCCGCGAATGTCGGGCAGCGGGTCGCGGCTCTCAGGCAGATGCGACTTACACTGCCGGCCGGCGAGCGACCGCGGATATGCTGCATCACGACGGGCGAGGCTCTCGGGCGCGCCTATCCGCCACCTGCGGCGTTCGATGCTGTTCCGCCCAGGCTCTCGGTCGGGGCAAAGATCGATCTCGCAACATTGGCCGGGGAGCTCGAGGGCCTCGGCTACCTGATCGACGAGCGCGTCGACGAACCGGGCGAGATGGCACTGCGAGGGCAAGTGCTCGACGTCTTCCCGGCCGACGCCGCCGAACCTCTTCGCATCGAAGTGGCGGACGGAGCTGTCATCGCTATCCGCACCTACGATCCCGTGGATCAGCGCACGACCGGCGAAGTCCAGGTTCGTGAACTCGGCCGTGTCTCGGAGCCGGCGTTGGACGGAAAGGGTGTCGCGCTCCTTGATCATCTGCCCGGCGCGCGCGTCTCCGTGCCACGGGACGCTGAGGACCGCCGAAGGCGCTTTATCGCGCTAGCTGCCGACGCTGCGAAACGTCAACCAAAGCGCGCCATGCGCGATGTGCTGGATACCGCGAACTGGGATGCAGCGCTGAGCGCACGCGAGCCGCTCGGGCTCCAGTCGGGCGGTGATCCACCCCCGCGCTTTATCGAAGGTAAGGCTCCCATGCGCGCCTTCGCCAAAGCGGCACGCGCAGCATTCGAAGCAGGCGACCGCGTCGTCCTGCTAGGCAGCGCGCGCGACCTCCGCTTTTTAAGCCGGCGGGCGGCGAAGGCACTGAAGCAGGAGGTCGTCCGCGCGGCCGACTGGTCCGCCGTCGTCACCGCGGAGAAAGGCGCGCTTCTCGCAATCGAAATGTCCGTCGACCGCGGCTTCCGCCGCCCCGGCGTGCTCGCCATTGCCGCGGCCGACCTGCTGGGCAGCCGTGCAGAGCGCGATGATGTCGAAGGCGCCCCCGCGAACAGCGCGCTGTTCGACCTGGGCGAGATTTGTATCGGCGACGTCGTCGTGCATGAGGATCACGGGATCGCCGTCGTCGCCGGGCTGGAGACGGTCGAGCATGAGGAAGGCGAACGCGACGCGATCCGCCTCACGTACGCGGGAGATGCCGTTCGGCTCGTGCCCGTTGCAGAGGCCGATCGCCTCTGGCGCTACGGCGCCGATTCAGATGCGGTGACACTGGACAGATTGGACGGTTCAAGCTGGCAGAAACGTCGCGGCGAGATCGAGGCAGCCATTGCCGAAAGTGCCCGGGGCTTGACCGCGCTGGCCGCCGAACGCGCCGGACGGGCCGCCCCTGTTCTGCTGCCCGAAGCCGCCGCTTACGAGCGCTTCGCCGCAGGCTTCGCCTTCACCGAGACCGCCGATCAGGCGCGCGCGATCGAGGCGGTGAGGGCCGATCTCGCATCCGGCACGCCGATGGATCGGCTGGTCATTGGAGACGTCGGCTATGGCAAGACGGAGGTCGCGCTCCGTGCCGCTGCTCTCGCCGCGCTGTCCGGTCATCAGGTGGCGATAGCGGCGCCGACCACCGTTCTCGCACGCCAGCATCTGGAGAGCTTCGCTGCACGCTTCGAAGGAAGCGGGATCGAGGTCGCGCGCCTGTCGCGGCTGACGAGCGCGGCCGAGAAAAAGCGGGTCAAGGCGGGCCTGGCCGATGGGACAATTCGGGTCGTCGTGGGAACTGGCGCGGTCGGCGCCAAGAGCGTCGTCTACAAGGATCTCGCTCTGGTCGTGATCGACGAGGAGCAGCGCTTCGGCACCTCCGACAAGAACCGCCTGCGCTCGCTGTCTGCGGGTCATGTTCTCACTCTCTCGGCAACGCCCATCCCGCGCACCCTGCAAAGTGCGCTGATCGGGCTTCAACAGCTCTCGGTGATCGCCACACCCCCGGCGCGTCGACAGCCCATCCGCACCGCCGTCGGCGCGTTCGTGCCCGAGACGGTCCGGACCGCGCTGCTCCGGGAAAAGAGCCGTGGTGGGCAGAGCTTCGTCGTCGTGCCGCGGATCGAGGACATGACGGAGCTGGCTGGTATTCTCACGCGCCTCGTGCCCGAACTTGATCTGCTACAAGCACATGGCAAAATGCCGGCTGCCGATATCGACGATGCGATGGTGCAGTTCGGTCGCGGCGATGGCGACGTCCTGCTTGCGACCAACATCATCGAGGCGGGGCTGGACGTGCCGCACGCCAACACCATGGTCATCTGGCACGCCGACCGGTTCGGTCTGTCCCAGCTTCACCAGCTGCGTGGCCGCGTCGGCCGCGGCAGCCGTCGTGGACAGGTGCTTCTGCTGACCGACCCTGACCATGAGATAGCGCCTCGCACGCTCAAGCGCTTGCGTACGCTTGAGGCCTTCGACCGGCTTGGCGCCGGCTTCGCGATCAGCGCCCGCGACCTGGACATGCGCGGCGCGGGCGACCTGCTCGGTGAAACCCAGGCCGGTCACATGAAGCTGATTGGCATCGATCTCTATCAGCGACTGCTGGAGGCGGCGCTGCGCACCGCGCGGGGTGAGACGGTGGAACGCTGGTCGCCCGACCTTCACCTCGGGCTGGAGGGACGACTACCAGAAAGCTGGATCGCCGATGAAGAAATGCGCGTGACCTGCTACGCTCGACTGGCCCGGTTGGTCGAAATTGAGGAGATCGACGAGCTTCAGGAAGAGTTGGAGGATCGGTTCGGTGCTCTACCCGATGAGGCCGAGACACTTATAGCCGTCGCCCGCGTTCGTGCGCGAGCCCGGGCTGTCGGCATCGCTACAATTACCGCAGGCCCCGCCGCCATAGCGTTCACGCCGCGCCCCGGCTGCATTGTCGACGCCTTGGAGCACGGCCTCGAGGTAAAGGGTAATCGTCTCCTGCTACGCGATCGGCTCGATGATCCCCGAGATCGGCTACAGCGCGTCGATGGTATTTTGGATGCCTTGGCCAACGCCTGACCCGTCAGTGGCCGCTCAACAGGTCGCTCGCTCTCTTCCATCATTGGCTGATGATTTGCTCCGGGCCGTCGGATCTCACGACCACGTGCCTCGCATAGCTGTCGAGCGAAGTGAGCAACGAGAGGCGGCCAAACTCCTCGCCAACCGGGCCCACCTTCCATGCGGACGCAAGCAGGTCTACGGAGCCTGGACGATGTGTCGTCTAAGCGGCTTCTTCGAGCAGCCATTCCGAGAAGCGTTCCGGCGGCACGGATTTTCTACTGGACATGAGCACCTACTTCACCGCCGACACGCATTTCGGCGACCACCGCACCATCAACATCCACCGAAGGCCCTTCGCGAACGCGGCCGAGATGGACGCCACCCTGATCGAACGATGGAATGCGACCGTCAGACCCGACGATACGGTTTGGCATCTCGGCGATTTCGCCCGCCGGGCGCCCGACGTGCCGGTGCTGCTCGAACGACTCAACGGGGCGAAGCACCTTGTCCGTGATAACAACGATCCGGACGGCACGTCAGATGCGACCGGATGGGCAAGCGTCCAAGACTATGCCGAACTTCAGCTTGGCGGCTATAGCTTCGTGCTCTGCCACTACCCCTTCCGGTCCTGGAATGGCCAGGCGCGCGGATCGATCAATCTACATGGGCACAGCCACGGTCGACTGAAGCCGGTGCGGCGCCAGCTCGACGTGGGCGTTGATCCCAACGGCTTCGCGCCTGTCTCCTTGGAACGGCTGATGTGCGAGGCCTGAGCCGCACGATTCCGGAAGGACCTCCGTGATACGCGGATACATCCCTTGACGAGGATGTCACCACACGGCGCGACCTCAACCTCAACCTCGACCGCCGTGAGACGCGAAGCGGCTAGGCGTCCTTCTCGACCGCTGATTGGCAATTTTGATCCCTTGATGGCTTCGGGCTGGCCCCCCGAGACGATTCCGTATCGCTGGTCCGCGCGATCCAAGACAGAGCGGCGGCGGCGCCCAGAAGGGCGATTCCCTTTGTTGCTGCCCCACGCCGACGTAGGGCAGCAAGTCCGCCCGTTGCCAGGACCGACGATAGAAGGCTGACCTTGCGTGCACCGAAGACGCGAAGGCCGATGGCGCTTCCCCGGGCCGCCGCAAGAGCGGCCACCGACGAGGGCGCAACGTCGGCGGATCCGGGGACGGTCCGGTCCGGCGTGTCCGTTACGACATGATCCGCAGCCCACGCGCCTCTCTCCCCAATCGGTCGGGCAGGTCCGTCCGTGGTGTCCATGACCGTCTGCTTCTCGAGCTCGGAGTTCAGCTCGGCGCCGAACAGGAGAACGTAGCTCGAGAGATAGAGCCAGGTGAGCATCACCACGACGGCCCCGAGAGATCCGTAGCTTGCATCATAGTTGCCGAAGCGGGCGACATAGAGACCGAAGCCCAGTGTCAGCAGCAGCCACAGCACGGCCGTCAACACCGATCCTGGTGTCAGCCAGATCCATCGGGGCTTTCGGCGCGCAGGGCCGAAGCGATACAGGGCGGCGGCGCCCGCAGCCGCTGCCAACGTCAGTGCAATATAGGCGAGAACCTTCCCACCCACGACGACGAGTCCTGACGAGAAGGGCAGCAGGCTCTCGAGGTGTCCCAAGGCGGCGATTGCGACCGTGCCGATCAGCGCCACCAGGACCGCGCAGCCCGTTATCGCAAGAGCGAGAAGATTTACGCGTACGAAACCGCGCTCATCCTTCTCTTCGTAGGCTATGTTCAGAGCGGTGATGACGGACCCAGCGCCGTTGCGGGCGCCAAAGAGCGCGATAGCAAGCGCGACCAGAACACCCAAGCCCTTCTTGCCGTCCGAGCTCTTCACCAAATGCATGAGCTGCTCGCCGATCAGCTTCGCCGCATCCGCGGGCATGACCGAGGTCATCGCCTGAACGTCGTGGATCACGGTCTTGGGTTCTGCAACGAGACCGTAGGTCAACACGACCGCGCCCAATAGGGGGACGAGGGCCAGAAATCCGTAGAATGATACGCCGGCTGCGACGATGCCGATATTGTCCTCGCCGGCTTCACTCCAGCTTCGACGCAGGACGGCCTTCCAGCCGTCGGCCGGTATCTTCCAGGGATTTTCAGCGAAGCGCCCGGTAGAGTCGGTCGCCGCCTCGCCGTCCTGCGGCTGCTCCATATCTTTCCTCGGCTATTGGATCATGCGGTGAACGCGCTTCGTCGGGACAATCTCCCTGTAATCACGCATGAAAGCGGTTGCGCGACCGATCTCGCAGGCGACCGAACCCTGTATCGGCCTCTCGATCTCAACACAGTCGGCCCAGCGGCACGACGGATGGAAAGACTGGGAGCCAGCGACACCGTTGCCGGGGGGTGGTGGACAGCCTTACGTATCCGGGGCAGCGACCCATAGCGCCCGCGCCTTCGCGCCAACGTCGACCGGTGTTTGGGCCAGCACCTCTCCGTCTATGGATATCGGCAAGGGAGGATCGGTCTCGATCCGCAGCGACGCGCCTTCGAATTGTCGTATCTGGCGCCACCGCGCGTTCGATCGCACGGCATGCGCGATCCAGTTCAGCACGAGATGTCGGCGTTTCTCGCCGGTGACCGCCTGGACGACAATCTTCCCGCTATCGAGCCTGGCCGTGTCGACGAGTTCCACACCGCCGTGGAATGGCCCGTTGGCGATCCGAACCTCGACGGCATCCATAGTTTCTGTTCCTTCGGGCGAAGTCACCGTGAGCCGGAATGATCGGAACTTCGCGAGCTGGCCCGCCGCCCAGATCAGATAGCCTGGGCGGCCTGCCCAAGCCTTCAGGCCGTGAGGCACCGACTGCGCGATCTGCGGCGCGAGCCCGATCGAGGCGCATCCTGCGTAGAGCGTGTCGCCCACGATGCCAAGATCGACCTGCCGAACCTTCCCGTGAGCGATCACGTCCACCGCGCCCTCAAGGTCCAGAGGTATTCCGAGCGCGCGGGCGAAGCTGTTGGCAGTTCCGAGCGGAAGAACGCCAAGGACAGTCGACGTGCCGGCGAGGGCGCCGACGGCCGTCAGCAGCGAACCGTCGCCACCGCCGAGAATAAGCATGGGAACTTGTTCATTGACCATTTCAACAACGAGCGTTTTGAGCGCATCTGGGTTCTCGACACCATGGACGGCGGTAAGCCGTATCCCCGCGCGGCCGAGGAGGGCCCGTGCCTCCTCAAGCTGAGATTTCCCCTTTCGAGATTGGGCGTTGACGACCAGGACTGCGGATCGAGGGCGTGTCGGACGCCTATTGCCGTCCAATGTTCGCGGGGTCGTCGCTTTATCCTTCGTGGCCCCACGGATGCGACGCCGGCGCGGGGTTTTCACGACCGCATGACCGAATTCCGTGCCGATCCTGCATTCGAGGGAGCCATTCCGATCATCATCCCGTTCCCTGCAGCTTCGTTGGCAGATCAACGCCCAGATCGCTATCGTGGGCGCACCGCCGCCACGGTAAATGCCTCCCGCTCGCCACCGCGCCATCCGGCTGAAAGGTGAAGATAGTCCGACGAGAATTCGGCAAGACGCTTGAGGGCCGGTCTGTCATGCACGGCGATGGCCGACTTTGAGATCGTCGCCAGACCTTTTTCCCTCAGGGAACGCACCATCCGATTGACGTGGACCGAAGTAATGCCGAGGATCTCGGCGAGCTGAGCCTGGGTCACGGGGAAGGAGAACGATCCATCGGCAGCGATCTGGGCCGCCTGTGCATACCGGCATTCAAGCTCGCAGATGAGATGGGCAAGCCGCGAATCCGCCGGCCTGCGCGCGAGGTGAGACACCATATCCGGATCGTCGATGCTTGACCTGTTCGATCTTGCCGCCCTGCCGGGGCTCGCTTCCGCTGACGGATTCGTCACGCCGGCTGAAGAGGCAGCGCTGATCGCGCATATCGACGGTGCCGGCCTCACCCCATTCAAATTCCAACAATGGACCGGTAAGCGGCTGACCCGGTCCTTTGGCTGGAGCTATGACTTCGAGACCGGGCGTGTCGCTCCGACCGAGCCGATCCCTTTTTCGCTGGAGCCGGTCAGGGCGCGTGCCGCCAACTTTGCTGGGCTCGTCCCGGCCGACCTCATTCAGGCGCTCGTCATTCGCTACGATCCCGGTACGGGCATTGGGTGGCATAAGGATCGGCCGGTGTATGAGCATATCCTGGGACTTTCGCTCGGCGCTCCTGCCACGATGCGCTTCCGCCGACGGATCAACGGCAAGTTCGAACGCGCCACAGCGCCACTCGCCCCGTGCGCCATCTATCACCTGAGCGGCGAGGCGCGGCATGGCTGGGAGCATAGCATTACGGAGATGGACGTGCCGCGCTGGTCGATCACATTCCGATCGCTCGCGCGATCGAGATGACCGCACCACGGCAGTGGGGCCCGACGGCTTCGCACCTCTTGACGCTGTTCAAATCGCTTCCAAATCTATCCCGGCCGACCCGTCGGCCTGAAGCATTGCGGCGACTTGAAGCGAAAGGAGGCACTCATGTCGCAGCCTGTTTCTCGTTATCTTCATCCGTTCGACGTCGCAGGACATCCGACCCTCGAACCCGAGGTCAAAAGGGCGATCCTCGCGTCCTGGGCATCCGATCGCTTCGCCGTCAAGAACAGCCCGCACGCCGCAAGCCGCCCGGCGCCCGGCGCGCCGTGCTGATCGACAAGATCCTGTCCGCGCTACGCTCGCTCGACAACCCGGGGCAGAGGGAAGACTTACGGTGACCGACAGCCCGTTCCAGCGCTGGCGCAAGCGCGGTAGCCGGAAGGTAAGCCTGCGGCTGCCGTTCGCGGACATCATGGAGGTCGCGCTGGCGCTGTTATCGCTTTCTCCGGATGAGCTCGCCACGCTGGGCTGGAGCTTTGCCGCGCGCAAGCGGGTGCTCGAATATTTCCTCGCGGCCGGGAAGCAGGCGGACGTCATCGGCCGCGCCGAGCTCGACCAAACGATCCTGACGCTGCGATTGCCGCTCCGGGATATTCACAGGCTCCAGAATTTCGCCCGGCGCGAGCTGCCAAAGGTGGCGACGCGGGCGAAGGTGATCGACCGGTTGGAGGAGGCGCTCGACGCGGCGCTCGGTGAGAACCGCTGATGCGCTCTCTGGAAGAGGTGTTTCCAAGGCTCTCCGGATCGGCCTTCCGGTCCCGCTTCCGGCTCGGACCGAAGGAGAAGGCCTATCTCGAGAACCGGGGCATCCCAGCTGTCCTGGATCATGCCGCCGACTTCGTCGCCAAGCGCCTGGCGCCGGCTGCTCCCGCCAATGATGGCAAGCAGACGCCCATGCGCGGGCATCCTGCCTTCATTGCTCAGCATGCGACCGCGACCTGCTGCCGATCCTGTCTCGCCAAGTGGCACGGAATACCGACGGGACGTGCATTGAGCGATCGAGAGCAAAGACACGTCGTCGGTGCGATCGGACGGTGGCTGGAGAACGGGCTGCGGCCGGCCCCAAGGGCCGAATAGCCGGTGGGTTGTTTCTTCCCCCGAGGCGCGCCGGCCGTTCCCCACGACTTTGAATCCGGCCGTCAATTCCTATGTAAGTCCCTGCAACAGCGCATGTGCGCAGAGGACAAGATGGCGAATGGCTGGGCGCGCGATGGCGCCGTACAGGATCAGATCGACGACACCGTGAAGGACGCGGTTCTCCGAGCCCGCGTTATGATGGCGGCGGGCGAAGGGGTGAGTGCGACGATTGTGGTGAGGATATTCCGGCAGCCCGTCGTGCGGCGCTCCCGGGTACGCGGACCTGCGTGGCCTGCCAGTCGAAGCGCGATGCCAGCATCCGGAGCGTAGGTATCAATCGTCGCGGGAGCAAGGACAGCCAGCTGCGCTAGACTGGCGCCGCGGCTGACTGCCGAGCCTCACTGGCTCCACTCGTCGCCCAGGCGACCAGTCTCGCCTTTCAGCTGGTCGCAGTAAGGAACGGGCAGCGCTGCCATCCGCTCGCGCGAGCGCGACAAAGCAGACTTTATCGAGATCACCCTCTGTTGGCTTGTCTGCGGCTCTTCGGGGACGGGCGGCTTCTGGATTAGGCCGCCAGCCGGCTCTCACTCGGAGCCTTCGGGACGGAAGTCCTCCGGTTCGTCGGGGCTTCGTTGGCTGAACCACAACATCGTTGCCATTCGGCGGCTTTTCTCGATCTGCGGCCATCATTGGTAGCCGCCATCGGTCGCACGCTCGTCGGCGGCGTCCTCTTGCGCTTCCTCAATTGCTTTATTCTTACCGACCTCACCTAGAGGCTCGGTGCCTGTCTTGTTGTTCGAATCCGGACCGGCGTCGCCTTCCGGGTCTGAGGCTGGGGGCTTGGACATGTTGCTCTCCTGTGTTGGTCGATGCGACTCAACAAGCCTGCCGACGAACTGTCCAGGCCGCAGCTCGCTCAGTAGGCCGGCTTTTGATTTTCCTTCAGGCCGCTGTCGTCGCCCTCTGTGTAGGCTCCGCCCTCGTCCTCACCTTCGTCATCGCCGTGGTCGCGGTTCTCGCTGTGCTCTTCCGCATCGCTGTCCGGCTTCGTTTTGGGATCGGCATGTTCCTGGGAACCAGATGGTGGCGTCGACATGTCGCTATCCTTCCTCGTCAGGAAGGCTCAAGCGCGCGGCGGACGTCGTTGATCCCGTCGTTACGGCGCCATTATGCGTCGACAGCGTTGTAGCGGATCGGAATGGCGAGCTTCGCGGCGGGTCTTGCGCCTTGCACCAGAGGGACACCACCAGCTGTCCCGAGAACAACGCTCCGCTCTATCAGCCTCCGGTGTCGCTCTTATCGATGGCCCGGTATCAGATTTCAAGATCGAGGATAATCGGCTCTCGTTCTCGGCGGGCTCGGTACGGCTCGATGTCGACGCCTGCTACCCCGCCCTCGGCGCGGAGATCCATTCCGACCTGGCGCGAAAGCTGGGCGCCGATGCCCGCGATGGCGGATGTCTCCTGGTCGACGACCATGCTCGGACCAGCGTGCCACTCCTTTATGCTGCCGGGGATGTGGTACTGGGCCTTGCCCAGATCAGCGGGGCGATGGGGCAGGCGGCGCTTGCCGCGACCACAATTCGGAACGATCTTGCGAAGCAATCCAGACGATGGCGCTGACTGGCGACCTCATGAGGCGAGCATCACCCGGTTTGCACTCCCGTCGGCGCCTGCAGCCCTCGATCAACTTAGTTCCGGGCATGACCCTCCCTACGGCGAAAAAACGCACTGCTTCATGTTAGAATGGCGCATTTCCTTGCAACCGTCGGCCCCACCGATCGCTTGAACCGGTCTAGTCTCCAGGGAGCGGATCCATGAGCAAAATTGGCAAGGACAAGGGCGCCTCGGCACAGGCACATGAATTCGAAACTGAGATCGGCGAAGGCGGCGAGCTTCACCAGGTCGCCGGCAAGGACGTCGATACCCTGACCACCCAGCACGGCATACCGGTTGCGGATGACCAGAACAGCCTCAAGGTTGGACCACGAGGCGCGACCCTGCTCGAGGATTTCCACTTCCGCGAGAAGATGTTCCACTTCGACCATGAGCGGATCCCGGAACGCGTTGTCCATGCGCGGGGCTACGGCGTGCATGGACGGTTCGTGCTCAACGAAAGTCTTGCCGAATACACCACCGCAAAGGTTTTGACCGAGGTCGGCGAAGAGACGCCGATGTTTGTGCGCTTCTCGACCGTGGCCGGCAACAAGGGCTCATCCGACCTCGCCCGTGATGTACGCGGGTTCGCCGCCAAATTTTACACCAAGGAAGGCAATTGGGACATTGTCGGCAACAACATCCCGGTCTTCTTCATCCAGGACGCGATCAAGTTTCCCGATCTGATCCATGCTGCCAAGCAGGAACCTGACCGCGGCTTTCCGCAGGCGCAAACCGCACACGACAATTTCTGGGATTTCATCAGCCTCACGCCGGAATCGATGCACATGATCATGTGGATCATGTCGGATCGCACGATCCCACGCTCGTTCAGGTTCATGGAAGGCTTCGGCGTCCACAGCTTCCGGCTCATCAATGCCGAGGGGAAATCGACCTACGTCAAGTTCCACTTCAAGCCCAAGATGGGCTTGCAATCGGTCGTCTGGAACGAGGCGGTCAAGATAAACGGCGCAGATCCCGACTTCCATCGTCGCGACCTTTGGGATGCGATCGATCTGGGCTCGCCGCCCGAATGGGATCTGGGCGTCCAGCTGTTCGACGATGAGTTCGCCGAAAGCTTCGAATTCGATATCCTCGACGCGACCAAGATTATCCCGGAAGAACAGATCCCGGTTAAGATCATCGGCAGCTTCGTGCTCGACGGGTTGGTCGATAATTTCTTTGCTGAGACTGAACAGGTGGCCTTCTGTACGCAAAATGTGGTCCCGGGTATCGGCTTCACCAACGATCCGCTACTGCAGGGGCGTAATTTCTCCTATCTTGACACGCAGCTGAAGCGTCTCGGCAGCCCCAACTTCACCCATATTCCGATCAATGCGCCGCGCTGTCCGGTGCACAATTTCCAGCAGGACGGGCATATGGCGATGCGCAATCCTAAGGGGCGCGTCAATTACGAGCCCAACGGCTGGGGCGGACCGCGCGAGAACCCGGCGAAGGGCTATCGCCATTTTGCCGAAGACGAGAACGGCCCGAAGACCCGGACGCGGTCCGAAAGCTTTGCCGACCATTACAGCCAGGCGCGGCAGTTCTTCATCAGCCAGGAGCCGATCGAGCAAAAGCATATCGGCGACGCGCTGGTCTTCGAGCTTTCGAAATGCGAGCGTATTGATATCCGGGAAAAAATGGTCGGCCACCTGCTCAATATCGATGCGGGGCTTGCCAACACGGTCGCGGCCGGGCTCGGCCTCGAGGCACTGCCCGAGGCCGCCGAAACGCTGGTTGAAACCCGAACCGATCTACCGCCTTCGGCAGCGCTCAGTATCATCCGCAATGGTCCGCAGAGCTTTGCGGGCCGCAAGCTGGGCATGCTCGTATCCGATGGCGCAGAGGCCGCGATCGTCAAGGCGTTGGTCGAGGGCGTGAAAGCGATCGACGCGGTCTACGAGATCATTACACCCAAGGTTGCTGGTGCGACACTGGACGATGGCACCAAGGTCGAGGGCAAGCAGAAGATCGATGGCGGACCGTCCATCCTTTATGATGCCGTTGCGCTGGTCCTTTCACCAGATTGGGCGGCGATGCTTGCCAAGGACAAGACGGCGAAGGACTTTGTCGCGGACGCCTTTGGGCATGCCAAGTTCATCGGCTATGTTGCCGACGCACTGCCGCTGATCGATAAGGCGGGCATCGCGGAAGAAGATATGGACGAGGGCCTAATCGAGTTCGATTCGGCAAAGTCCGTTGGCGGCTTCCTCGAGACGTGCGGACAGCTTCGTCTTTGGGCTCGTGAGCTCGATGTCGATCTCGATGCGGCAGCTTTCCTGGAGCATTCTGCGGCATCTCCTGCCTGACGAGGGATCCTGCCTCGATCCGACGCGAGACGGAGTCCAGCGCAGACCTGCCGGCCATACGCGCCCGTTGTAAATGGGCCCGGGTCGCCGCGCAGGTCTCGGGCATAGTGTCGAAGATTCACAGGATCGACCCGGTCGCAGTCCGGTAAGACCGGCGCTGTCCCAAAGGACGCAACAGAAAGGTTATGCGATGAACGGCCCCATGACAGACTCCGAGTCCAAGACTGACACGGCCTCGAAAAGTGGCGAAGAGCCAGATGCGGACAAGGTCTCGTCTGACGATCGGCACAAAACGGAAAGCTGACCCGCCACGATCGGATCGATCCCAACGAAGGCCAGGGATGACGGCTCAAGATTGGGGCAGCACGCGTCCAAAAAACGACTGCGCCGTGTAAAAGTCGCTCAAGGAAGACGACGAGTATTGCGGCAGTGTGCCAGCATGAAGGGAGACGGTCCAAAAGCCGTTGATCTGCAGGTGGTGAGCTCGCCGGATAGCCGTAAGCTCAATAAAATGCAAATCGATTGGCACTTTTGGCGCATGATCACCTATGGTGGCGTACGATGCCGCGCGATGGACGAGCCAAGGTTATCGGTGCCATCCAAGATAGGCAGCGGTTGGGCCAACAGTGTCCGTGCCATGGCGGAATATGAGCAGCTTTAGGCCGTAGCCTACCAAAGATCCGGCGAACAAAGTTTGCTGAGATTCCACAAGGCTTGCCGGCTACCAGTTCGCTAGGGTTTCCGAAACTGGGCGACCAAAGGGTCACGACCGTTTTCAGAGCGCCGACGGTGGTCGCGCGAAAACTCGGGCAGTCGCAAACGGGACGGCACCAGTTTTGCTAGGACCGCCGGTCTTAACGCACGTTTTGCCCGCGCGCCTCGCGCGCGGCTTCGAGCAAGCTAGTGCCGGTTTGCTCGGCCGCTTCCGCCGTCATGGATATCGCGATGCCGTCCGGGCCGTCGAGCAGTACGATCCCTTCCTCGGCAACGGCGCGGCCGCCTTTCTCGTAAGGGGCAGGCGTACGCGCTTCATCCATGACCGTTCTCCATGCTCAGGCTCTGTGTCCTGGCCACACCTTGTTCAAGATAAAGGTAAGTCGGATCAAACTGGCCAATCCTCTCGAGCCGATCCAGATCGGCGATCTCGACGCGTGACGAGCGGAAGGTGCAGACGCGCTCCTCACGCATCATCCGCAAAACCCGATTGACGTGAATACTCGTCAGGCCCGTGATCTCGGCGAGATCGGTCTGCGTCACAGGTAGGTCGTAGCCCCTGCCGTCGCTCAATCCGATCGCGCCGAGCCGCGCATTGGTCTCGGCGAAAAAATGGGCAACTCGACCAACCGCATCAAGCCGACCGAGGCGAAATAGCCATTCCCTGTGCGTGGATGCCTCGAGCAAGGTTGACGCCCAAAGCTTGCGGGCGAACGTGGCGTTCGCGTCGGTCAGACGTTTCAGTGCGGCGTGCGGAACCGTTGCGATCTGCGTTTCCGTCAACGTCGCAATCGAATGGTCGAGGACCTTGAGGGGATAGCCGTGAAGGTCGACAAAATCGCCCGGCACGCTGCATCGGCCCGGAAGCCGAAGTCTGTATCCTCAGCGCCATAGCCGCGAAACGTTTCGTCGAACCCGCCGAGTTGCGCGAAGGCCCCAGCATGGATGGCGAAGGCCAGCGACCAGAACAGTCCGGGGTTGGTTTCGCGACGGATACCAGTCTCGGGAAACTGTCCCCAACCTGCCAGCGGCGTCACACTCGAAGCGCGCGTCGGAGCGGCAACCTGGCTCATCGACCTCGATCACGACGCGCTTTCAGCACTCCACGATACCGAGATGTCGCTTGGTCCGATGACCATTGCCCGCACCATGGAGAATATGAAAGCGAAGGCCCTCTCCATGCGCTGGTTTGGGGGTGGTCGCATCACGTTGACGGCTGCCGATCTGTCGCGTCCCGCGCCAGACCCCGTCACAATGGAGGATGGAACCGAACGGATGCCAACGCCGTGGTTCCAGATCCTCGACGTCCGTCGAGGGATCCGGCGCTCACCCAAGCTGAAATCGGTCGCGTGAGGTAGGCAGGCGGGCGCGTTCATGCGTCCGCCCGCCCGCAATCTGGTCAGAGGATTCCTTCGATCAACCCAAGGTCGAGCGCTTCGTTCGCCTCGACATACCAATTCTCCGGTGCACGCCGCATCACATCCTCGAGCGTCACCTTCGATCCGTTGACGAGATTTGCGAAGCCCTCATTTTGGATGGCAATCGACGCCTCGATTTCATTGAGCGTCGCCTTCACGATGGGGATGCAGGCGGTCAACGGGCCCGAGATCTCCAGGGTCTTGGTGAGCAACCGCTCATGGATCATCAGACGCGTGCCCCGCGTGAGATAGCGGTTCTCCCGGGCGAAGAAGCCCATGAAGGTCGTGCCAGCCGAATAGATCGCCGCCTTGCCCAGAAAGACGAAGCGACGCTGAGGCTCGGTCTCGGAATGGAAGCGGATGTCCTCTCCCATCATGCGCGCAACCTCGGGATCCCCTCCCAAAGTCGACAGCTCGACGGTGACCAAGCCTTCCGCCGGGGCGGTCGCCAGCTGTTCCCTGAAGCGCTGATACATCGGGTAGTCGACCCCACCATGCAAAAGGATGGACGGGGTGCTGAAATCGGCGGCGGTCAGCGGGGTTGAACTCACAAGCGATCTCCTTCCTTGCGATTGCCGCCGCCAGAACACAGACCCTCCTAGGGCGTTCCCCGAGAATTCGGAAGCGGGCAAACAATCGCACTGATCCGGGTTAGTCTGCACGTGCAGCCTCCTTTTTCGAGGGAACGATGGCCCGTCCCCGACGCTTGCGCGCAAGACCAATGAGGGCGTGATGGAAGAAGCAACCGACAATATCGTTGATCCCCGGGATGCAGCGGAATCCGCAGGATTGTCATACGTGACTGACGAGACACCCGGTATCACCAGGCGGAAATTCGGGAAGGGATGGAGCTACCGTAATCCGGAAGGCACGCCCCTGAAGGATCGTGGGACGATTGACCGCATCAACAAGCTGGCCATCCCCCCGGCCTACTCTGCTGTCTGGATCTGCCCGGATCCGAACGGACACCTGCAGGCAACAGGGCGCGACGCGCGTGGGCGCAAACAATATCGATACCATGCGCGCTTCCGGGAAGTCCGGGACGGGACGAAGTACGAACATATGATCGCATTCGCGCAGGCGCTGCCGAAGATCAGGCGTGCGGTCGCAGAGCATATGGCTCTGCGCGGTCTGCCGCGAGACAAAGTGCTGGCGACGGTCGTCCATCTTCTTGAGACGACCATGATCCGCGTCGGCAATGCCGATTATGCCAAGCAGAACAAGAGCTATGGTCTTACCACCCTGGCCAATCGCCATGTCCGGGTCGAGGGGAGCGAGTTGCGGTTCAGGTTCAAGGGCAAAAGCGGCAAGGAGTGGAACTTGAAGGTCCGCGACCACCGGGTCGCCCGTATCGTCCGGCAAAGCCAGGAGCTTCCAGGACAGCAGCTCTTCCAGTATATCGACGACGAGGGCGAGCGGAAGGGCGTGACTTCCGGTGACGTCAACGAATATCTCAAGACTATCGCTGGCGCAGCCATCACGGCCAAAGACTTCAGGACCTGGACCGGCACAGTCCTGGCAGCGCTCGCCCTTTCGGAGCTCGAAAAGTTCGACAGCGAGGCGGCGGCCAAGCGCAACATCCGCTCGGCGATCGAACAGGTGGCGGCGCGTCTTGGCAATACGCCGACGGTCTGCCGGAAATGCTATGTCCATCCCGAGATTATCGACAGCTATCTTGCCGACGCGCTTGTGCTCGAGGTCAAGCAGGAGGTGGAAAGGGAGCTGTCCGAGGACGTAGAGGGGCTCCGGCCCGAAGAGGCGCTCGTCCTTGCCTTCCTGCAGCAACGTCTTGCCACGAAGGCCGATGCGATCCAGGCCGAGGCCGCCTGAGACCGGACAGGATAGACCGGACCGCCAAGCAGGGCTTTTAAGGATGAACCCTTCCTGGGTGACGTGCATTGAGCGCCGAGGGCTTTAGCGGGGTCGCATGGTGGATGGCGGTCTGACGACACACGGTCTGTTCGAGGAGGGCCGCAACTGCTGGCAGGCGGCCCGTGCCGATCGACTTTCGGTGATCGTTGATGCGGCCGACTATTTCGCGGTGCTGAGAAAGGCCATGCTGCAGGCGCAGCACCGCATCATGCTCGTCGGTTGGGACTTCGACGGACGGATCAGCTTCCAAGCCGACGAGCGGCTCGATGGGGAACCGAACGCCGTTGGCGACTTCCTCCTCTGGCTCGTCGAACGCAAGCCGGACCTCGAAGTCTACCTCCTCCGGTGGGATACCGGCGCTTTGAAAGCGCTGTTTCGCGGCTCAACCGCGCTCACGGCCTTCAAGTGGGCCATTCATCCGCGCATCCATATGAAGCTGGACGGGCACCATCCCGTCGCGTCGTCCCACCACCAGAAGATCGTCTCGATCGACGACTGCCTCGCATTTTGCGGCGGCATCGACATGACTGGCGACCGGTGGGATACCCGTGAACATCTTCGCGATGATCCTCGTCGCATTCAGCCTCATGGGGGCCGATACAAGCCGTGGCATGACGCGACCACCGCCTTTTCAGGTCCGATTGCGGCCATAGCGGCGCAGGAATGCCGGCAGCGTTGGCACCGCGCCACCGGGATCGAACTCGCCGGTGTTGAAGGCGCGGCGCCCTGTTGGCCCGAGGGTCTCGATCCTCTTTGCGAAGATGTGCAGGTTGCCCTGGCGCGATCGCATCCGGAAATGAAGGACCAGGAGCCCGTTTACGAGATTGAACAGCTTTTCATTGACCAAATCGAAGCTGCGAAGCGCACGATCTATCTGGAGAGCCAGTATTTCGCGAGCCGCGCCGTGGCCGAGGCGATCGGGCGGCGTCTGGAAGAGACAGATGGTCCTGAGGTCGTGATCATAAATCCCGAAACTGCCGATGGCTGGCTTCAGCCGATCGCGATGGATTCGGCCCGCGCGCGGCTCGTGGCCGCGTTGAAGCGAGCAGACAGGCATGGTCGGTTGGCCATCTATCACCCATTTACGTCTGGCGGAGACTCAATCTACGTTCATGCGAAGATCTCGATCATTGACGACCGCATGCTCAGGATCGGGTCCGCGAACCTCAACAATCGCTCGATGCGTCTCGACACCGAATGCGACGTTTGCCTCGATGCCGAGACCGATACCGGCAGCGCGCTGTCCATGGCGGTGGCGTCGGTGAGGAACGACCTGCTTGCCGAGCATCTTGACGTATCGGCCTCGCAGATCGCGCACATGTACATCGAGAGCGGTTCGCTCATCCGGACGATTGAAGCGCTACGCGGAGACGGCAAATCGCTGCGGCGCTACGAGATACCGGAACTCGACAAAGTCGAAGCGTGGCTGGCCGATCATGAGCTCCTCGACCCCGAAGGCCCCGAAGAGATGTTCGAGCCGCTGACGAAGCATGGTCTCTTTCGGTGGCTCAGCCCCCCACCCGACGCGTAAGTACCGGCCTGAGAAAAGGCTGCACGGCCTGTCGCTTGCGGGCAGCGTTCCGAGACCCACTCGTTCGCAAGGAGCGATAGCGCACGTTCGCCTGCCACGGCGTGAGCGCGAAGCGAGGCACGAAAGGCTTCGTCGGCACTGGGCTTCTTCACCGCCCTGTCGATGGTGATCGGAGCCTTTATCGCGTGTGTCGCTGCGGCCTATGCGGGCGCGCTTCGGGACAAGCATGCCGGCTTGGTCGACGTGTAAGAGCAGCGTTTTCAGCGAAAAGGCCGCGAGCAGCCGGCAGGCGGGCGCGGCCTTTCCCCTGAGCCTCAACGGTCTGGCTGGATCAAGACCCTGCAGATCGATGCCCCACATAGATGCGGATCGGTCTTGCTGGCGTTGGTCGCCTTGGACTGTTCGCCGCGGCGATGCCGCTCGCAGTCCTCTCTGTTCGAAATGCCAGCAGACGCGGGGAGTTCGACCTTTCTCCTGTCGGCCCTCCGCGACCCCGCGCGCGGCGACCCGATAGTCCGTTCATAAGACTCAGGCGGCGTCGCTGTCTTCGCGCAACGCCGCTTCGATCATCGCCGTGTAGGAGGATTGCGCGCCCGCCATGTTGGCGCCGACGGTCCTTGGAGCGGATTCGCCCGCCTCGATCATGATGTCGGTCGGCTCGCGCATGGCCGTCAGGATTTTCCGCGCAAGCTTATAGGCCGAGGCTTCCGGGCTCTCTGTTGCGCTGGAGATGCCGTGATGCATTTCGGGGAGGAGCGCCATGGCAAGACGCTTGACCATTGACCCCGATATCCGACCCTCCGGCATGTTTAGGCTAATCTCCCATTTCACCGATAGCCTGCTCGACCGCTTCCCGAACCTGGTGGGACGGTCCGGTAAAATGGACGAGCCATCCGCCCCCGGCTTGATGCGTTGGTTCCAACTGGCCGACGATCACGGATGCATCAATCCCGGCGAGGGCACTTGCGCGCGCAGCAATACGGTGGACCAGACCCGATAAGCTCTCCTGGAGGCGAGACATGTCAGCCAGCCCGGCCGATCAACCGCCGCTGGATCGACCGGCGTGCAGAGGGCCGATCCAAGGTCGCATCGGCGGGATTGTGAAACTCGCCATTGGCAATCAGCGCAGCCCGCTCAAGGGCGGACTCGCCACATTGCGCAGGCGACCTCAGGATGCGGTCGATAGGGGTCTCATACTCGAACACGCCAGCCTCCACGATCGCGGGCAAAAATGCATGCCGGACGAGCAAGTTCCAGTACCGCTACCTCGTGACGTGTCCCCTTTTCGTTCTATGGTGCCCATCTGCCCGAGTCGGGCGCCAAACAGAGATGGGCATCTTATCATGCAGCGTCTGCGGCATGACGAGCGGCTACGCGCCGCCGTCAGGGACAGGTATGAACTGGCTTTTCTGCCACCAGATAATCCGCCCTTCGAGATTGCCGAGCGCCGCTGCACGCCGGCCTATCTCGATGCGCTCTATGCAGAGCGCAATGCGCAGCTTGCTGGCCGCGAGATGGATGCGAGGTCCCGGCAACTCGTCCTGGTATGATGCGCGGAAGCGATCATGATATGCGCGCAGCGTAAACGCCACCTGCGTGTGCCCCTCTCGGACCGGCAGCGTCACGACTAACGGGCTTGCGATACGGGTCGTGGTCTGTTTGCGGTTTTGTCGTGCGCTCGCCCAGTATGGGCGTCAGGCATCCAGGCTCTGCTCGACCGCCTCGCCAAGATGCGACATCGCCTGCGCCTGTCCAATGATGCGGTCGAGATCATCTACCGTCAGCCCCGATCGCGCGTCGATGACGGTACCGCCGACAAGGGTTGAGCGATAGTCGACCAAGCGGGCAAGCGCGGCGTCGAAATCCTGGTCCATGATCCTCTCCGATTGTCTGATGCGGATCATAACGCCTTGGGAAGAGTTGAGTTCGTCTCCGGGTTTTTTGCAGGTGCCATGAGCCACGTCCTGATCATCGAAGATGAAATGCTGATTGCCTTGCATCTTGAAAACCTCGTAACCGATCTTGGTCACCAATCGGTCGATCTCGCCTCGACGGAAAACGAGGCGGTCAAGCGCGCGCTCGACCGCCCGCCCTCGATCATCCTGTCCGACGTGCGGCTGGGAGAAGGCACGGGTCCGGCGGCGGTGCGCACCATCCGTAACGCGCTCGGTCCGATTCCCGTCGTCTACATTACCGGCAACCCTGATGCTTGCCCGCAGGACCCTGCCGGGACCCCGGTCTTTGGCAAGCCTATCCAGGACCGGCAGCTTTCCGACACGATCCGATCAATCCTTTCGCCTGCTCATCGGTGCGGGGCAGCGTAATTGATCGCTAGCGGGATCGCTTCTAGCCTCTAGCGATCATCAGTTCGGATGCTCCGTTGCGGCCGCTGATCGCGGCCAGCTTGCGTTTTCCCTGCCAAAGTTCGATCCGCCGGTCGCCCGCGGCGTCGAGTGCACGGGCGATCGCTTCGTCATCATGGAAGGCGGAAAAGTCCTCGACCGCCAGCACCGCGCCGGTGAGCGCGTTCATGCGATAGAGACGATAGAGAAGGGGCCCGTCGGACACGGCAGCAACTCGGCTGTGAGTGGAAAGCATCGTCGATCAATCCGGCCGCCGGGTCGGGGAACAGGTCGAAGGGGCCGACGCTGTCGGTCATCCCTGCCGCTCCGGATCCGGCGGTCGGACCATGCAATAAAGCGGCTACTCAAGGAAGGTTGCAAGCTGCCTAGCGCTCTTTGCGGTCAGCCGTCAGGCAAGCGAACCAGTCCGCATATGGCGTCGTGTGAAACATGTGCCGGTTGAGGTCGGGAGAGCCGTCCGACCACCAGACCGGGCCTCGCTCGCCAAGGGATCGCTTGGCGTCGTCGACCTGCGCGCGGGCGGCCCGGAGCGCGTCCGTGTCGCCGGATCGGAGGGCCGTCCCGACAGACCGCCGCGCCGTCATCAGCACACCGACTCGTCGCTCCCGCTCGTCGTCACTGAGAGCCGGATCAGAACGGCGCCAGAGCCTTCCCCGGACGATCATATAGCGTCCGTCAGGCGTCACGGGATGGTCGGTATGGGATGAACCGGTCATGCGATGCTCAGCGCATCAATGTTAGCCGGCGATCACTGAACTCGATCAGTTGCGGAAGATGATCCTCGCGGCGGAGGACGACTATGCGCGGCCAATCACGCGTCTCGCGCTTCGCTTTCTGGCGCTGACTGCGGTCAGACCCAACGAACTGCGCGGTACCCGTTGGGACGAACTAGAGGATCTGAACGGCAAGGAGCACGATCGCAAGGTCATCGACCTCATGCTCGCCCATGTGCCGAAGGAGAAGATCGAGAGCGCCTATAATCGGGCTGCCTATCTGCCTCGACGACGCGAACTTGCACAGGCGTGGGCCGACATGCTGAGCAAAGGCCTGCCGGATCCGACGGTGCTAGCGGAGCGCCCGGCGAAGATGCTGGCTGAGCAAACACGACGTCGCCCCTTGGTCCTGACCGGGGCTGACTTCCGGTTCCCGGGGCGGCGACGGGCCGCATAGGTCGTCCGCGTCTGCCTGGGCGGCGCCCGTATCCTCGTCGTTCCGGGGATGACCGGTGCGATAGTCGCGAGGTTTTCGCTTGGCAATGAATATGGTTTGTCGCTCGCCGACAGAGGCAGAGCAATTCATATTGAATGAGCGTTCCAGATACATTATGTGGCGGTTATGGCTCGGCAAAAGGAATTCGATCAGGAGGTGGTACTCGACCAGGCTGTGGAGGTGTTCCGCGAGCATGGCTACGAGGGCACGTCGGCACAGATGCTGGTCGACGCGATGCAGATCGGCCGGCAGAGCCTCTATGATACGTTCGGCGACAAGTGGGCTCTCTATCGCGCGGCGTGCAGCCGATATGGTCAATTGGAGCTTGCTGCTCACCTAGAGGCTTTGCGCAGCGGCGAGCGAGCAATCGAAGGCATTGAGGCTTTTCTAGAAAGAGTGGCGAGCGAAGCCACGCGTGGCTGCCTCGGCGTCAGCTCGATTGTGGAATTCGGTAGCTGTCGTCAAGAACTTGCCGAGGTTAGTGCAGCGCTGGACCGTCCCTTGCGAAACGCGATCATCCAACGGATCGAGGCCGCGCAGAGCGAGGGGGACATAGCGAGCGACCTCGACACCGATCAGCTCGCGACCTTTCTCATAACGTCGCTTTTTGGCCTACGTATTGCCGGGCGAGGCGGTGCTTCGCGCGAGCAGCTCGAAGCCAATTGGCGTATGACGATGAGAGCCCTGCGATAATTTTATTTGTTTATTTCTGGAACGATCATTCAAGGAGAAAACATCGTGAAAGCTGTCAAACTTAACGGTTATGGCGACGTGGACGTGCTCGAATATGCCGACGTGGCGGACGTCGCCGCCGGCCCTGGACTGGTGGTCGTCGAGGTCGCGATCGCAGGTGTGAATTTCATGGATGTCGGGAAGCGACGTGGGATGGTGGCCCCCGGCTATGACCCGAAGATTCTCGGCGTGGAAGGTGCCGGTCGGGTCATCGAAGTCGGCGAAGGTGTTACGACGCTGTCTGTCGGTGATCGCGTTGCCTGGGTGTTCGTGCCGCACAGCTATGCGGAGCGGATCGTCGCGCCGGCCCAGGCTTTGGTCCGTATTCCGGACGGCATCGACGAGAAGACAGCAGCCTCGCTGATGATGCAGGGGCTGACCGCCAGTCACTTCGCGACCGACTTCTACCCGGTGCGGGAAGGCGACATCGCGCTGGTGCATGCGGCCGCGGGGGGCCTCGGCCAGTTGTTGACCCAGATCATCAAGCTGCGCGGCGGACAGGTGATCGGACGCGTATCGAGCGAAGAAAAGTCGGAGGCGGCGCGCGCTGCGGGAGCCGACCATGTCATCGTCGATCGAGACGGGCGCTTCGCCGGTGAGGCCGTGCGTCTGTCTGGCGGCGAAGGCGTGAACGTCGTGTATGACGGCTCCGGTCCGAAGACTTTCCAAGGATCGCTCGACGCTCTGCGTCGGTCCGGCACCTTCTGCTGGTATGGACCGGTCTTGGGCGCTCCGGAGGCGATCGAGGTCACCAACCTTCCAAAGAGCATCAAGCTGGGCTACGCCGTTTTCTCCGACCATATTTCGACGCCAGAGTTGCTGCAAAGTCGGACGCAGCAGCTGTTCGATTGGGTGCTCGCTGGCAAGCTGAAAGTTGCCACGCCTACGGAATACCCTCTTGCCGATGCGGGCCGTGCTCATGCCGCGATGGAAAGCCGCAAGAGCACCGGCAAGCTCCTGCTAGTTCCGTGATCTGGCTCGATGCTGAAGTAACCTCCCATCCTACCGCATCCACGGAGTGCTGCCGACAGTAGGCAACGCCTGCGCTTGGAAGCGCGAAGCAGCCGATCGTGATCTCACCATCGTGGAAGTCGTGGGCAATGAGGTGCGTGGCGCCGGAGGCACTCTATGATGCGGCGGTGACCGAGTTCCGCAAGCGCAAGGTCGGGGCGGTCGAGGCCATGAGCGATATCGAGGTCCGGGACGCCAATGGCTTCTATCGTCGCCTTGACCTCGAGCAGGCGAGCTATCGCTTCGTTGTCGATCTGTGAGGCCGGACATCTGCCCGGCCTCAATCTGATCAGGCGTGCGCTTTGCCCAATTCCTTGGCGACAGCGTCGGCGCTGACGCCGACCTTGCCGACCGCGGCCTCGAGCTCGGCTTTGCTGACGCCGAACTTCTTCGTCCAATAGGCGACCTCATAATCTTCATGGATGTTGATCCGCGACGCGTCCTGCGGTCCAC
>Ga0105239_10001946_pt1 | contig 26946 bp, 18 predicted proteins | sample KBSC44metaG_FD_92761 | JGI IMG/M metagenome (GOLD analysis project Ga0105239, IMG submission 92761) | Corn rhizosphere microbial communities from Kellogg Biological Station, Michigan, USA - KBS C4-4 metaG | ecosystem: Host-associated > Plants > Roots > Rhizosphere > Soil | place: Michigan, USA...
GCCATTGCGGCAACCCTGAAGGGCGCCGGGTTTGATATCGTGGACACGAGATCCAACCTTCCATCCGTCGAAATGCGCCGCGCGCTGCGCGATTTCGCCGAACAGGCGCGCGACGCCGACATTGCTGTCGTGTATTACGCGGGTCATGGTATCGAGATCAACGGCACGAATTATCTGATCCCGACGGACGCCGCACTAGAGCGCGATACGGACGTCTATGACGAAGCGTATTCGCTTGACCGCATCCTGTTGGCAATCGAGCCCGCCAGGCGCCTGCGGCTCGTAATCGTCGATGCCTGCCGCAACAATCCCTTCGCGGACTCGATGAAACGAACGGTCACTTCGCGCTCGGTAAGCCGCGGCCTTGCCAGGGTGGAACCCGAAACGTCGAACACGCTGGTCGCGTTCGCCGCCAAGGCCGGCTTGACGGCCTTCGACGGCAACAGCAAGAACAGTCCCTATGCGGCAGCCTTGGTCAAGTATATTGCTACGCCGGGGCTGGATTTGCGCCGGGCATTCGGGTTCGTCCGCGATGATGTCTTGCAGGCGACCGGCAACCGGCAGGAGCCTTTTGTCTACGGTTCGCTCGGCGGCGAAGACGTCTCGCTGGTGCCGGCGCTCAAGCCGGCCACACCGACGCCGCAGGTCAACTCCCAATCGGAAATTCGCCGCGACTTCGAGTTGGCGGTGCAGGTCGGCAACAAGGACGCATTGAATGCCTTCCTGACGCAGTATCCGGAAGGGTACTACGCCAGCCTGGCAAAGCTTCAACTGGCCCAAATTGCCGCGGAGGAGGCCCGCCTGTCCGCAACCGAGAAGGCCCGTCCGGCCGAACGCGAGCGAGCGCGCCTCGCGGCCGAAGGTGCCCAGGGCGCGGACCAGGCGAAGGCGGCCACCGATGCTGGGGTCGCAGGGGAAGCGCGCATCGTGGCTGAGCTGACCAAAAAAACGGCGCAGCAACAGGCTGCCGAGGCCGAACGCAAGCGGATCGCAACCGACGCGCCCGGATCCGGTTCCGAGACCCAGATTACCGCCAACAATACGGTCCCGAATGAGGCTGCAACTGCTCCTTCGGCCGAGGCTGGCAAGGGGATGAACCTCGCTTCGCTTGCCACCGGGCCGTCGCAGGCCGAGATCACGAAATCGGTGCAGAATGAATTACGCCGCGTCGGTTGCCTCACCTCGTCGGCCGCCGACGGTGAGTGGAACACGGAGGCGCAACGTTCGCTGACGGCGTTCAATCGCAAGGCCGGGACGAAACTCGATGTCAGGGCCGTCAACGCCGATACGCTCGACACGATCAGGCAAAAGCAGTCGCGGGTGTGCCCGCTGGCCTGCGAGCACGGCTACAAGGCCGATGGCGACAGCTGCACCAAAATCGTCTGCGCCGAAGGTTCGTTCCTCAATGAGGACAATGAATGCGTGAAACGCCGCGGCAAGACCCCGGTTGCAGGGCGCGACGATCGGGATCGTCGCGACAGCCGACGCGAGCGCGCCGATCGCTACGCCCGTCCGGTTCGGGAACGGCCCCAGTACGCGCCGGAGGCCAGCTTCGCCAGGTCCCCCCGCGTATCGGAAGGGGGATCGCCCCAGATCGTTTGCAACTCGGGGGGGTGCCGGCCGGTCAGGCCCGGCTGTCGCATCGACCATCAGGGTGGCTCACCTCGCGATGGCAGCGGCGGTAACGTCGAGGTCTGCCGCTGACGCGCCTTCAGCCGGCGTTGAGACCGGCTACCTGATTGAATATGGCCGAGAGCCTCGCCGGTGGGGCGCGGCGCGGCAAAAAATCAAATGCCCATCAAGGAAAAAACGAGGTGAGAGCAAGTCAAACGGCGCGCATTCGTCGCATATTCGGGTGACCTGTGCAGAGCGCAGCCCCGAACACGAAACACGTTCGGCATTCCAACCGCAAGGCGATGAATTTGCGCGCTCACATCAAATTTTACGGGCTCGTGCTTTTCGCCGCGTTCGTGTTGGCTTGTTCCCCCGCGTCGGCCGACAAGCACGTGGCGTTGGTGGTGGGCAATTCCAGTTACAAGCACGCTCCGCTGCTGATGAACCCGGCAAATGACGCCACGGCCATAGCCGGAATCCTGAAGAGTGCCGGATTTGACATCGTTGACACCAGATTCAAGATATTACGTTGAGGGACGAGACGGGTCGTCTGCGGCGATACCGGCTGCCATCCGATGAGCAGGAGCTGTCATCTCGAATCCAAGGTCTGCTCGGCGCGTGGTCCGCACCTGGCACGCGGTAACGTCGATGGGCTACCTGATCACATATTGCCTGATCGCAAACGACCAGTTGCTCGGCTGCAGCTTGCCCGTATTCGAGTCCGGCACCCGCAACCCGCTCGTCCATAAGGCAAGATAACTGATGGTCTCCGCCTCGGTCCGCTGCTTTTGTGCGTTGTCTGGCAGGTCCAGGATCTGAACCCGCCGGTCGCTGAGAATTGCGACCATCGACGCCGTTCCGGGCGGCGGCGCCATGACATATTCGAATCCGAGCTTTTTGGCGGTCGAATTCGGGATCGACATCTCCTCGCCCGGCTTGATGAAGTTCGCCGCCGCTTCCTGGGATTGAACGATCATTTCCGGATTGGGAAAGATCTGGGTCATTCGCCCAAAGGCATCGATATCGACCAGCAACAGGTAGCCCGGCTTTTTGGTCGTTAGCCGAAACGAGACCTTTGTGCCGATTTCGGCGGTATCGGGACTCATCTGCAGCGACAGGTTCGCAGCGTTTGGAAGACCGGCCGGAGCGTTGGCCCGATCAGACACGTTCTGTACGACCCTCACCCGCGGTGGAACGGGCGAGATCAGAGGCACTATCGAGGTCGCAACGCGTTCGAAAGCAGGAATTTCGCCAGCCGCAATCTCGATCGGAACGGCCGGGGACGACCCTGCCGTCGCACTTCCGCCCGGTAGCACCAGCACGCCGAGGCAACAGCCGAGCATCGATTTGAATGAGCGCATCTTCGTTCTCGCCCGCGATCGTCAGGGTACGGTAAAGAAGCTGATCGAACCGATCCGCGCATCAGGTGGCAGGTATTGCGCAAAGTTCCTGGTCACGAGACCAGGTGCACGCCGCCCGTTCGATTGCTGGAGGATTCTCTCGAGATCGATCATGCGCTGTTGCGATGTCACGGCGACGACCTGCTCGGCGCCAAACGGTTCGCGCACACGCAGTGGAATTCGCAAGTTGGCTGTCTGGACCGACGGCGCGTCCAGGCCTTTCGGGTAAAGCATCTGAACGGTGCCATCACTGGACACGTTGAACAGCACCACCGCTCGCCCGCCCACCTCGGACAGATCGATGTCGACGGTCTGACGGTCGCGGTGCAGACGATCGTCCGGCGAGACACGCATCGCCTGAGGCGACTGGGTCGACATGCTCTTGAGCGCGCGGATCGCGGCCGTCCTGTCGATGACGCTGGAAAGATCCGCCAGCCCGACGCCATAGGCGATGACGTCGCCCCAGGCGATGACGTCATGCGACGCCGGATCCCAGATCAGGTCCGGATTGTCCGTCGGCCGCACCGCCTGGAACATCGTGTCGCGAGGTTTCAGGCCGGGGAAATAGTCGGTCTTGCCGTCGAGCGCCGCCAGCCGGATCGGGGCACTCTTCTGTTCGGCAATCCGCACGTTCGCGCCCGGCGACGGGGCCGGTGCGGTGCCGATGGTTGCCGGGCTATCGGACGCCGCCAGCCGGGGCGACGACGGCTGGGACGGCGACAGCTGGGATAGCGCCGGCTGAGGCGCCTGCCCCGCCCCCTGGATCAGCGTGACGCCGCGCGTCAGCGTGAACGCCACCGACGTGTCGGGCACCAGGCTTGGCGAGGTCGTGGTGACCACGTTCTGGCGCTGATCGGAAAGCTGATACACGACTTGCCTTACATTGGCGAATAGCTCTTTGAGCGTCACCTTGCCGTCCTGATCGGCATCGGCATTGCCCTCGAAGGCCCGGGCAACGGCGTAACTCAGCGCCCCGCGCAATCCATCAACGCCCGGGACACGTATTTCGGGTGACTTTGTATAGCGATCGACAGCTGCAATGAACGCCGTGCGGTCGAGGTCGAGTTCCGAGCGAGGATCATTCTGATCCGAAACCGGCTTCAATTCGTCGACCGTCAGGGTGTAGCTCGGGACTTGCCGAAAACTCATTTCCTCTGCACGTGGATCGACGTCACGGACCATGCCGCCGCCATGGCAGGCATCCGCAACGAAGATGACCTTGGCGCCGCGCAACTCGAATTGCCGGATGAAGTGATTGAACTCGCTGCCGAGGATGCGCTGCTGCGAAGCTGCCGGCGTGGGCGCGAACCCGGGCAGTAGGAAGACGTCCTCCATGCCATCGGGCTGCGACCCCTTGATGCGCTCGGGCTCCTGCGTTCCGTGGCCAGCAATCGAAAGGAAGATCGTATCATCGGTCCTGGTACGCTCGACCAGCCCGCTGATCTCGCGCAGGACGCTCGACCGGTTGGCTTGATCATTGATCAGAGTCGTCACGTCCCGGACGCCCATCCCCCTCAAGCTCGATTCGATATCGCGGGCATCGGCCGTCGCTCCCCTCAGTTTCCGGACATGCTGATAGTCATCGATTCCGATCACCAGCGCCCGAACCTCGCCGCCGTCGGGATTGCCTAACTGCAATGTGGTTGCCGCCCGTGCAGCGCCAAAATGAATGCTCGATGCCGCGATCGCGGCGAGGACCAGAGTAATCTTGCAAAAGCCTGGCATGGCCAATCACCTCATTGAATTCGAATTCATCTGCCTCACCCGATCCCCGGGCTCAGCGCTTCACCGTGCCGGGCTTCTTCGAACGCCCGGCCGGAGCCTCGCTCTCATGATAGGCGCTTGCCGAGACGGTCATTTCGTCCGTCATCAGACCGCGAAAACGCACCGGGACGTATCCGCGCTGCAACAGTGAACCCAGCGGATAGACATTGCGGCAAACGCGGCCGTTGCAGCCGCCGGTCGACGACTCCATCACCTCGGCCTTGCGGTCGGGGGTAAATCGCAGGAACAGCATGACATGGGACCCCGGCTTGTTCAGCGCGTCGCCAGGCTTCAGATCCCACGGGTTCTCGATTGTCTTGGCAATCGAGGGGATCGCGGCGGTGGTGTAGTGCACCGAGAGCCCCCATGCCGCGCTGACGAACGCTGAACAATCCACGCCGGCGACGTCGGAGCGCGGTGCGTTCTGCGTGCACACGTTGCCGGCCTTCGTGCCAGCCTCGACGCGCTGCTGGAAATTGGCAAGCGAACCGTGACAGCCCCAGCAATAGGGCACTCCGCGGACTTCCTGATTGACCTTGCCCTGCAGATACCATGGACGACGAATCCGGCTGTAGCCGCTGCAGGCCATATCCGGATCCGCACCGTAATTCGCCGGCGTCAACTTCCATTGCAACCCCTCGAACGCAAACGCGGTTTCGATGGCCTGCTGTCGATTGGCGGGCCGGATCGCCGCGATGGCGTCGAAGATCTTCTGGAAGATATTTTTTTGAGGCGGTGGCGGACGCAAGCCGATGACCGGGGTGTTCTTGAGCGGGCGGAAGCCCACCGCCACGACATCGGTGCCATCGATTCTGGTGCGCAGAAAATAAACGTCACCGTCGCGGGAAATCGTGACGAAGCGCCGTGTCACCGGCGTGCCTTCGAGGGGCAGCTCATAGACGCCTTCGAGCGCGCCACTTGACGCGTAGCGCGCCACGAAGGTCGTGGATTGGTGCCACGCATCCGGCACGTTCTCGCCCAGGATGTAGAAGCGATCATTGTTGTCGATTTCCAGAAACTCCACCGTGCCGAGCTTGTTGGGCACGCGCAGAGTGAGCTGTCCGATCGTCTCGTGGCTGTCCATCGTCTGGACTTCGATGCGAACGCTGCTGTCGCCCTTGCTGGAAGGAATGACGTCGGCAACCACCGACCCCTTGCCGCGGGACGCTATATATTGCCGCTCACGTTGCCGCCCTGTTGCGACCACGGCGGCACGGGTATTTTGATCAAGTAGCTCAGCCGCGCTCCCCGGCGGTTGCGAGCCCATCTGGGCGAATGCGGAGACCGCAATCGGGTCGTCCACGCCCCTTGTGGCGACCTCCTCGAGCTGAACCACGGTGCCGTCGACGCCGCGGGTGGATTGCTCGTTGGCGGCCTTGAGCGTACGGATCGAACCATCCCAAACCAGGATATCGCTCTTGCGGACGATGAGATCGTTAGGCTGGACGTCCGCCGGCATCTTCAGGACGCTGGGATCGCCGCCCGGCTGCTTCGGATCGAAGCGGAGAATGCGGCCGTTGATCTGGTCGAGCACGAACAGATTGCCGTCCGCGTCGGACGTCAGGGCCTGCGGGCCGGTCAGTTCGACATCTTCGACGGCGGGGGCAATGCCGACCGTGGCGGCGCTGTCACCGGCATTGAATTGCCGCACCAGCGTGTCGGCAGCGAAGACGGTTTGCGCGCATGAGGCAGCACATCCAGCAATGATCGTCCGAAGCAGCCATTTTTTGCGAAGCATGGATCCCTCACATCTGCATCAATTGCGCTGTCATTGATTTTCAGCCGCCAGCCGGAAGTAGCGCGCCGCGGTGGAGATCGTGAGATTGCTGCGCTGGGCCTCGCTGACTGCCTGGAGGAAGAACGTATCGGCGGCCATCGGCTTGGGCTGGCGCAGGGAATCGAGAACCTGCGGGGTCGCAACCGCCATCACTAATTGCGGTCCGCTGCCAGCGCCATTGCGCTGGATTCCGATGGAGAACGACAGCGAATCCGTACCGGGCTTCAACAAATAGGACAGGTTTCGCACCTCTCCGCTATCGGACACCAGCAGCAATTCAACGACACGATTGGCGAAGTTCTCGATCGTGCCGCTCAGCGTCTCGCCATTCCTGACGTCGACGGACGCAAGGTTGATGCGCGGCGCCCGCGCCTGGTTGCTGCCGAGCTGGCTGAGGAACTTGATCGCCGGACACTGAGCCTGGGTAACCTGCCTGACGCCGATCGAGGCCTCGAAGCCGAGTTCACGCTTGAACGCTCTATCGAGGGCCTCGAACGGCGCCGTCGATGCTCCAAACCCCTCGATCACGGCCGCATTCGAGCTGAGCGCAACCGGAAGGATGAAGAAGCAGTCGCCGCCATTATATTGCTCGACATATCGGCGCACGCGGCCGGCGCGAGCGGCTGCATCACTGGCCGCGGGCGGGGCCGCGGCCGTCGTCGGCTGCACCGGCGGAGGCGAAGATTTCGGCTCCGGCCGGATCGCCTGGGATTTTTGCCCGAACTCCGGCAGTGGCGGCGGCTTGAATCTATCAGGCGCCGACCAGATCATGCTGTAGAACGCATAGGCTCCCGCCCCGGCCAACATCGCCGCTACAGAAGCCGCGACGACCGGCCAGCGCGCGCGGCGATGTCGCCTTGACCCGCTATCCCATTCCGGCTGGAGCGCGGGTGCCTCGACGCGCGCCAACGGATCGAAGGCGCGCGATGATGACGGCGCGGCCTGCCAATTGGCAATCTCCGCCATCGTTGCCGGCCGCTTTGCCGGATCCGGCTGCAACATGCGCTCGATCAGCGGACGGATCCGCATGTCGACTGCGCCGAGATCGGGAATGCGCTGGCGCTTTTCGACCAGCTGGAAATGGCTGCCGCCCATGTCGAGTTTTCGTCCGGTCAGGATATGAAACAGCAACAGGCCGAGGCTGTAGATATCCGACTTCGCGGTGACCTCGCTTCCGTAAAGGCCGACCTGTTCCGGCGAGACGTAATTGTCCTTACCGGCGAAACCCGCGCCGATAATGGTCTTATCGCCCAACTGGGTCGAACGCGCGATGCCGAAATCGATGATCTTGGCGCGTGCCACATCGCCAAGCGGGACGATGATGTTGTCGGGCGACACGTCGCGATGAATGATGCCACGCTCATGGGCGGCCTGCAGGCCGGAGGCGATGCGCCGCATCAGCTTAAGCAGCGCCTCGAACGTCAGCGGCCCCTCTTCCAGAATGTCCGACAGCGAGCGGCCCTCGACGAATTCCATGGCGAGGTAAGGCCGTTGCAGCCCGGGCTCGACGGTGAAGACGTAATAGCGGACGATGGCCTCGTGCAGCAGATGATGGAGCGCCGACGCTTCCTTCCGGAACAGCGCCAGGGCAGCCTCGTTTTCCGCCATCTCCGGCAACAGCATCTTGATGGCCACGGCGGTGCCGGTCTGGATTTCGTGACCCTTGTAGACTTCGCCCATGCCGCCGGCGCCGATCATGCGCTCGATTTCGTAAATGCCGTTGAGGCGCGTACCGGCCGGAACGCCGCGATAGTGCTGGCTGAATGGCAAAATCGGATTCACGACCGCCACTCCGGAACCAATGTGACAGGCGATTTTGTCGGCTCCGATGCGCGCGACCGCGTCGCCAGCAGACGCACGACGATCACCGTCACGTTGTCGAGGCCGCCCCGTTCCAGCGCCAGCTGGAGCATCGCTTCACAGGCGGCCTGTGCGCTGCCGCCGGCGGCATATTGAAGGATCTCGTCGTCGCGCACGTGTTTGGTGAGACCATCGCTGCAAATCACAAAGACGTCACCGGGACCGGCGGGCCCGGTGACAAATTCAAGCTCGAGGTCCTCGCCAACGCCTACCGCACGGGTAATCACGTTGCTGGGCCACTTCTCGGCGTCTTCACGCGACAGCGTCCCGATCGCGACCATCTCCTCCGCCTCGGTGTGGTCGCGCGACAACTGCTCGATCGAACCACCCTTGATCAGATAGATCCGGCTGTCGCCGGCCCAGACGCAGGCGTAGTGTTCGTCGCGGACGAGCAGCACCGCCGCCGTGGTGCCGATCGTTGCACCGTTATGCGCGCGGCTCAAATCCATGATCCGCTGGTTGGCGTGAAAGATCTGAGCCTCGCACTGCTCGACCAGATCGAGCGCCGCCTCAGGCTTCTCGATGGCGTTGAGCGATTCCACCAGAGTCCGGCTGGCCAGATCGCCGGCTTCATGGCCCCCCATGCCGTCGGCAACCGCCCACAAGCCGACGTCGGTACGCACCAGGCATGAGTCCTCGTTGCGCTCGCGCACCTTGCCGGCGTGCGTCGCACAGCTCGCGTCAATGCTTATCGGGAATACATCCATCAACCTGCATCAACTCACATTACGGGTTCAAGCTTCGCCCTGCGCAGGCGCCGTCGCGCGGGAATGGCCTCCAAGATCCGCGGTCAGCAACGCGGAGTAGCGATAAGGATCCGGCAAACCGCGGCAACTCAAAGCCAGCGGAGGAAAATCGCCGCCGCCCGCGGTCCACCAGAAGCTTGCAGCAGCCGAGAGCTCGGGGCCGTCGGCTCTAAGCTCCGACAGCGCATCGGCGAAATCCATTCCAGCCGCTACCCTTGCAGCCATATTGTCGCCGAGCGCCACGATGTCCGTGCTAACCGCGGCGCGGGATCGAGTACGCGGGACTTCAAGCTCGTCCAGCGCCGCGGATATTTCATCGAAACTGGCGTCGCGCGCGAGCGTCGAAAGCAGGAAGCTCTCGGCCATGGCGAACCAGTCGTCCTGGGTATCGATGTCGGGCGGCGGAATCGCAGCGTCCGCGTCCGCAATCGCATGCAGCGTGAGCGGATAGTAGCGCCCCATGCCGTCGAGCGAGGGCATGATTGCGCCGGCAACCGTGGTGCCGCACATTTCCGCTCCAAGCCAGAACCGCCAGACCGGTGCGGTCAGAAACGCCTGTTGCCAGCGACCGCCGAGTTGGTGACGGCTCGCCGACAGCGAGGCCTGTACCCACGGCTCCCAGGCTTCCAGAAAGGCGCGCGGCGTCGCCAGCGCGATGAAATCGCGCTTGGCACCCAGCTTTCCAAACAGCCCACAGCGCATGATCGTGTTCAAAGTCCAGCGGGACAGCGGAAGTCCCTGAGTGTCGACAGATTGAGCGGATTGCGAACCGACCCGGTCGAGATCTGATAGTTCAACTCCTGACCGGCCACGATAAAGCTGGCGCTCGCGGTCTCGCCTTTTGCACTCAGCGCACCGGCCTCGAGCATCCGGAACAGCGACCACGGGCCGGTCCGCTCGAGTACCGCCGGCGGTCCGGCATCGGCGCTGACAGTAATGGCGGTACGCACCGACGGACCGGGCCACTGCACGGTGGTCGGCGCGGCGCTCGCATCCGGCGGCGGCCGCGACGAAGCGGCGGCGAAAGCCGACGCTGCCGCCGGGTTACCCGGACTTGCGATCACGGTGCCGCCAATCTCGGTCTTGATGTCGACGCCGGGGCCGGCCGCACGGGGCGGCTTGATGGCCAGCGATACCTGCGGCTGACTTCCGCCGGTCTGAAAAAATGCGTCGCGGATGGTGGCGGCAGTTTGAAACTGCTTCAGCGTCTCGGTCGACAACGACCGGCCGACCGGACTTTCCTTCCGCCATGTCCACTCGGGCCGGGAAGTATCCGCGTATGGCGCGAGGAACTGGGTGAAGAACTTGTCGATCACGCCGTTCGGACTGAACAGCTTGGCAAAATCACCGAGCGGGACTTCCTGGTTGCTGGCGCGTACGAAGGGATATCGATTGGTAACGGTCTGCTGGCAAAGCGGCGTAACCTGGTCGCGCAACGACTGCAGCAATTGTCCTGCCGTCGAGGCCGCGACACTGCCTTCGAGCTCGGTGGCTGCGCCGCGCAACATATCGGAGAACGGTGGCGGCATCCGGGAGGCGTTGTTGCGCAAGGCCGCAAGCTGCGTCTGCAGTGAGGCCGTCGCCTGGGCGGTCAACTGCGGATTTTCGATGATCAGTGTCAGGTTTTGCGCGATGTCGTTCAGATTCGCGATGATGGAGTCGATCGGCCGGCGGGTGCTGTCGCCCTCCAGCACCGAATGAAACGGTCTGAACTGGGCCTCGATCGCGGTTCCTGGCGAGCCGTCCTGCGTGTTGAACAGTGCCGGACGCGCGAGTGCGTCCGACGGCGCCGGCGCGGCGGCCGTCTTTGGCCGCTCCTTGGTCAGCGTGCTTTCGTCGCGGATCGACTCCAGAATGGCGCGCAATGGCGAGGTCGGCGCCGACAGCGCGCGGAGCGCGTCGTATTTCGGCTTGTCCGCCAGCAGCTTTTTCAGCCGAAGGCTTCCCAGCGCCGAGCGCCAGGTGACGACAAAATCGTTGGAATAGACGTTGAGGAGGTCACCAGCGAGGGCGTCGTATTGCTGGCCGACCGCGGTCTGCTCTCCGGCGCTGCCCAGCACCCAGCGGTCGCGCTTCATCCGCTCCGACAGCCCGCCGAGCTTGGCAATGAACAGCTGCTGGAAGCCGTTATAGGTGAAGAAAGCCGGAACACGAATGCTGTCGGACAATTGCCCCGACGCGCTCTCGAAGACGACGGACATATCCGGTCCGCCCTTGCGCGCCGCGATCCAGTCTACCGCAGCCGAGGCACGCGCCTCCGATTTCAGAAATTCATACGCGCGCTGCGCCACGCTGAGGCGAGCAAGCGAATTCTGCGCCTCCCGGACCAGGCGGCCGTCGAGTTCGACCAGCGGCGGCGCCTCCGCTTCCAGATCGAACATCGCGGCGAGATGATCCTCGAGCAGCCGGCGGCCCTCGGCGTTGGTCGAACCGGGGTAGAGATTGTCGGCCCAATCTGCCTGCATCCACGATTTGATCAAGCCGCGGTCCGGCGGATGCTGGCCGCCGAGCATGAGATAGACTTTCAACGCCTCATAGACGAAAGCCGGCTCGGCGATCCTGACATTGAGCTGTTCCTCGAGCCGGTAGAGCAAGCGTGGACGGAACATGCGTTCGAGCGCCGCATGATAGGCGGCACCCGAGGCGGACAGCAGCCGCGGGTGCTGACTGAGCCCATAGCGCTCGGACAGCGGCACCGGCGCATCGCGTGTCGCATAGCCGGCGGGTACGTTGCGCAGGCGATGCAGCAGCGGTAGAACCTTTTCAAGATCACGATCGGCAATCAGGGTCTGCTTGATCAGCGGTGCACCCGCCGAGGCATAGGCATTGTCGACCTGGATCGCCTGCTCGATCAGGTCCGAGTTTTTCTTGTAACTGGTGAGCCAGGCGACGCCCAGTCCGATCCCGACCAGGCCGATCAGCGCCATCGCCGCGGTCTTGATGATCAATGCACGCCGTACCGCGCCCCTGTCGGTCGAGACCCAATCGGATTCGCCGATGATGACTTTCGTGATCAGGTTTGTGAGAAAGAAGCTCTTGCCGGCGCCGTGATAGGCCGCGGCGGAAACCTCCTCCGCGCCGAAGGTTCGCGCCAGCGATCCGATAAGCTGGTCGATCGGCGTGCCCTGCTGGGTTCCCGAGGTGAAATAGAAGCCGCGCAGACTGGCGTTGACGTGATAGCGGGTGGGCTCGAAGATCTGATTGAGAAAATCGTGGATCTGCGGTTTCAGCCGCGCCATTTGCGCCGCAAAGCCGAACAGCTGGACGCGATGCTGGGGGGTGGGTTCGTCCTGAAGCCGGTCGAGGGTCTCCTCGCTCAGACGCACCAGCAGCTGGTCGAATTCGTTGGGAATGTCGCCGATCAGGTTCTTGCTCTTGTCGGCGGTCTGAAAGGTTGCGCCCCAGACCTGCCGGCGCGCGCCCTCGCCGAGATAGCTGAAATATTCGGAGAAACCCGCGACAAGATCGGCCTTGGTGAACAGCGCATACACCGGAAAACTGACCTTGAGCCGCTGGTGCAATTCCAGTAGCCGCATCCGGATCGCGTCCGCATGCGCGGTCAGGTCCTGGCGCGACATCGTCAGGACATCCTCGATACTGATGGCGACCAGAACGCCATTGATCGGCTGTCGCGGCCGGCTTTTCTTCAGAAGATCAAGGAACGAGAACCAGCTTTCCTTGTCGCTTTTGGCATCCGAATCCTGCGTCGTATAGCGTCCCGCCGTATCGATCAGGACGGCATCTTCCGTGAACCACCAGTCGCAGTAGCGCGTACCGCCGACACCGGCGATCGCTGCAGGTGTCGCGCCGCGCGCCAGCGGAAATTTCAGGCCGGAATTGACCAGCGCCGTCGTCTTGCCCGCGCCGGGCGGCCCGATGATCACGTACCATGGCAGATCGTAGAGATAGCCGGACTTGTTGCCGCTGGCGGTCTTCAGCGTGGCAAGCGCGTCCTTCATGCGCTCCTTGAGCACCGGCTCGTCGTTGACCGTCTGTTCCGCGCCGCTGATGACATCGGAAATCTGCTTCGCAGCCTTGCGACGCTGGAACAAACCGAAGCCGGAGAAGCTTGCCGCCGCCGTGACGAGAAGGAGAATGACGATCTTGCGAACGGTGGAATTTTCAAGCGGATGCCAGTCGCCGAAGGCGATCAGGGGCCCTGCGAGGTAGACGACGGCCGACAGCGAACCGAGCCCGACGCTGTACAGGATGATTTTGATGATCTTCTTGGGAAGCATGCTGGCTTGATCCACGATGCTACTCGCTGCGTTCGATGAAGATTTCGACGCGGCGGTTCCTGGCGCGCCCTTCCGGTGTCGAATTGCTGGCAATCGGCGCATCCGGCCCCTTGCCTTCGACGACGACGCGGCTTGGGTCGGCAAGACCCTGCTTGAGCACGGCGGTCACGGCCCTTGCGCGCTCGACGGAGAGTTCGAAATTGGAGGGAAAACGCGTGGTGTGCATCGGCGAGTTATCGGTATGCCCGACGACCCTGATGTGCCCGGGCTCCTTGTCGAGTGTGGCGGCGACGCGCGCCGCGACCGGCTTGAAGGCGTCAAGCACGGTGGCCTGTGCGGACGCAAACAGGACGAGATCGCAGACCCGGATCACGATGAAGCTACCGCTCAGATCCGCCGTCATGTCGCAGGCGAGCTTTTCTGCCGCCAGCGCGTTGCGGATCCGCTGCAGCTGGGTAATTCGATCGGGTGGACGTGGCGGCGGAGGTGGCGGCGGCGGCGCAATGATGCGGCGCTTCAATTCGATGGGGTCACCGGGATGCAGCGCCAGCGCCACCTCGGCGGCATTCTCCGCCTGGCCTGATAACAGCGCCCGCAGCGTGAAATAGGCTCCCGTCAGCAGCGCCGCGACGACGGCCGCGACCATCCAGACCGGTACCTGCACGCGCCTGCGGCGATTGGCCAGGTCCTGGCCCTGCCAGTGCGGCGACAGATCGGCGTTGGATTTCGGGCGAACCCGACGCAGGATTTCGTAGAGGTTGCGCTGGATCACCTGCAGGCTGGCGAGACCGTTCGGCGCGGCACGGTGCATGCCCTGGAAACCCAGCGCCAGGCACGCATGCTGCAGCTCGAGCACCGGATAATTGACCAGCGGATCGATCTTGAGGTGATCGAGGATCTCGAAAAACCGCACACCGCCGACCCGCTCGCCGAAAAATCGGCTCAGCATCGAATATTGTGCCCAGACGTGTCGGTCTTCGGTCGGAATATGCTGCACGATGTCGTCGGCGGTCGCGCACAGAATGTATTTTGCGGTGTTGGCCTGATGCTCGGAAATCCCCGCCGACCGGATGTCGCTCTCGAAGAATTTTACCGCGTCGGCGACCTGCTCCATCAGGCTTGCAAACGATGCGCGCATCAACGCCACCCGCAAGCGTCCGAGCAACTGCAGCAAGGGCCCGGCCGCGCGCATGATCGGATTGGCGTTGGGCGCCACCAACTCGTCGGCACGCATCATCGGTCCCGCCGGCTCGGCGAGCGGCTGCGGCAGCGGCGTCGCCGGCGTCGCTATCCAGTCTTCCGGCACAAGGCTCGCGGGCGCGGCCGCATAGCCGGCCGGCTGCGGCGGGAACGAGTTTGCTGATGCTGGCGTAGGCGAGTACGGCGCGCGCTGGGGATCGACGAACGACGGAGGCGCAGGCGCTTGCGGCAGCCTTCCTCCCGGATTGGGCCGAATGATCGTCCGCTCGACCCGGCCAAACGGATTAACCGGTTTGTCCTTGTCGTTCATGGCCGGTCTTCCAGAATTGCCCATAGGTGCAGTTCGAGTTCCGGCCAATCGCCCGAGAAATGCATCCCTATCGATGCGGCATTACTGAAGTCGGGCCACAGCGGCGACTTGCGATCCAGATAGAAGTAGACGTGATCGGTGATGGCACGAATGTGCGATGGTGGCGTGGGCAGATGCACCAGCGGTACGCCGGGCAGATTGGCGTGAACGATTTCGTTCATCTTGGTGTTCGGCCCGATCTTGAAGAGGTGCGGCAGATCGTTCTGTATCTCGGTCAGCGGCCGGTGCGCCGCGACCTCGAGCACCAGTGTCGCGTTACGGAACAGCGAACGGTCGCGAATCGGCGACACGAACGCGTTCTGCGCCCGCTCGATGATTTCCAGACGGATCGCCCGCCGCCCGAGCCGCGCGCTCAGGAAATCCTGGATGTCGCGGATCAACGGCGTAAAGACGTTTTCGAGATGATCGTGGTCGTAGGCGGGATAATCACGCGCCCGACGCTCGGAAGTGGCGAAGGTCGCAAGCTCGCCCGCGAGCCTCAGTAACTCCTCGTACAGCCGCTCCGGATGAACGAAGCCGGAGTTGTGAAAATGACGAAGCACCGGAATCTGCCGGTTCAGAAGCTGCAGCACGAGATAATCGACGCTCTGCAACCCGCCTCCGGAGGACGGATCGACGGCGTAGCGCGCAAGTTCTTCCAGCTTGGTCTCAACCCAGCCGATGACGCTGTTAAGCCAGCCCTCGACGACCGGATGCGCCGCGCTCAACAGCAGCGGTGGCACGAACTTGTCGTCAAACAGGATATGCTTGTCGCGGACCTCGAGAACGCGCGCGATGCCGAGCGCCATGTAACCCGGCTTGCCGGTCTTGCGCAGTTCAAACCCCAGACGCGGATAGGCGATATCGATTTCTTCCTCGATGCGAAGTGAGGAGGTTGAATCGATGAAGGTCTCGGCAGCGCGGACATAGCGGCTCGCGCTGTCGACGCGGGCTTCGTCGACCTCCCTTGTGTTTGGCGCCGCCACCGGCATGGTCAGCCAAACGACCTGGCCCGAGGCGTCGGCCGGGATGTCGATCGCTTCCGGGATCGGACTGTCGGCTGGGATGTCGAACGGCGTTCCGTCCGGCATCACGCCGGCCGCACGGCGAACCGCAAATTTGCTCTGCTGGGCGAGATCCTGGTCGATCTCCAGCTCTGAAAACCCCCACGGATACGGACTGACGCTGCGGACGCGTTTCTCGAGCAAATGCTCGACGTAACGATCGTTCTGCTGCAGATGATGCGGCCGCAGAAACAGACCTTCAGACCAGAAAACCTTGCTGTACCAGGACATTTTATGTTCGTCGCAATATCATTTTGACGCCATCGCTCCTAAATGTGCACTTCATCATTTCCGGCCGGCCGTTTCGGTACGATCATAAGCGTCGGCGAAATGCCGCATGAATGCTTCGACCGGCGTGTTGCAGTCGTCGCCAAGACGCGACATCCAGCGCATCAGAAACGCGTCCCATAATTTGCTTTTGCTCGAACCGAGCCACGACGATCCGCCCCCTTCGATCTCGCGCGCCATGACCTGCGGGTCGACGCTGGCAACTAGCCTGGCGACGGCCTGCTGCATCGCGACGTATGTCTTGAGTTGATGCGACTTCAGATCGCCAAAGGCGCGGGTAAAGGCGCCGCGCGCGTCCAGGTAGCTCCGCGTTGGCGGTCCGAAGAGAAGCCGGATTGCTTCCTCCGGCGTAGGCGAAAGCTTCAGTGGGTTGTTTTCGGTCAGCTGAACGGTCGTCTGATGGGTGCTGCGGGTCATCTGCTTGGCCTGGTTGCGCGCCTGCAGCAGCTCCATCAGGCTGGAGACCGCGATCTGCAGCAGAGCCCCCACCTCTTCTCCGAGCTCGGCAGCATCCTTGTCGGCGAAGAAATTCTCGGGCAGCCCGAGTGACCTTGCGAGCCGCCCGGAGAACTCGCGCGCGCCGGCGCTCTTTGCCGATGACGACGCGGCGAATTGCGCAGGCGCGCTTTCGTAAACGGATGAAGCAATCCTGTTCTCAACGGGCCGGCGCGGGGGCTCCATCATGCGTGCCGCCGGATCAGCCTCTCGCGGTCGCGGTGATAGCTGATCCGGAATCGCCTGACCGGGCGCGATCTGACGCGATCCGGCCGACCGGTTGTCGGTCCAGACCTGCTCGTCGTCCGTCCAGACCGGCCGCCGGGGCGAAGGCGAGACGGGAGGCGGCACCGGCAATGGGGGGGCGGGGCGCGCACCATTTGCCCAGCCCATATCAGCCTGGTCCTGATGGTCTGCGGGCGCGCGAACCGGACCACGTCGGGCGGGCCTCGCGTCCGGATCCGGAACGCTGGCCGCCCAATCCAGAAACTCAGGATTGACGGGTCGGGCCATTTCTCTCGGCACCTTGAGTTGTTGCCGGTCGACGGGCGGCGGCACATCGCCCTCGCCTTTCCAAAGCTCGGCATAGTCCGCGCGTTTCGGTCGGGCGGCAGCACTCTCCGTGTCGGCACCAACGGCCTGGCCTTCGGCCGAATCCAGGGCCACGCCAATGATGTAGTGCCCGACGACAAAGCGATCGCCGCTCCGCAGTCTGTGGGGACCGCGCATGCGCTGGTCTGCGCCGTTGAGGAAGGTCCCATTCGTCGAGACGTCGTGCAGCCAATAGTCGCCATCCCGATAGTGCACTTCGCAATGCTTGCCGGATATCAGCCGCGCGGGGTCCGGCAGCGTCCAGTCGAGGTGGCGATCGCGGCCGATATCGACAATACGCTTGCCCGTGACGGTAAAGGATACCGGTCCCCCGTCAGGCAGGTTGGTCTCGTTCTCGATATTGAACCGAAGCGCCATCGAACCTTCCTGCTATCGTGGAGCGCGCGGCTCTTCGCGCACCGACGCAATGCCGTCTTCGAGACACGACTTCATGATCCCGTCCGTGGCGTCACGCGCCAGATAGGCCAGACCGATAAACAGGGCGAGGCGCACGGCGCGCGCGGTTTGCTCGGGCGTTGCTTCGCGATGGTCATATTCCGGTGGCATGACGCTGCCGCCGGACCAACCGGCGGCGAGCGCGAGCCAGGCCGCGGCCGCGCGTTGGTTGATCCGATTGCCGAGCGTCAGCGCCCGCGTTCGGCGCCATTCTTCCGGTTCTGCCGCCCATTCTTCGGCGTAGGCAAGCGCCCGTTCTTCATCCGCGTTGAACTGGTTCGTCATCCGACGCAGCGACCGGCAGCCCCAGGCCACGGCCTCTGTCTTTGGCAGCAGATAGGCGCAAAAAGAAATCGCCGGCTCCCACTTTCGCTTCTCGACCAGTTGCTGGAGGAACTCCAGCGATCCCATTCCGGGATCGGCCTCGCCCACGTCTTCCGCAGCCCTGGAATAGGCCTCGAACAGATCCTGCACTGTGGTGAATCTGGGCTGCTTCATCTCATCTCACCCAACCATGGTCGGCGTTCCGTGGGCGATCAACGGACCTTGAGCGTGAATGGCGACGATCCCCCCTTCGATCGTGATCCCGGCCGGATGGATCAGGATGAAGTTGGCACCGACCTTGAGCTTGATCATCACCTTGCCAGTCAGCGCGATCATCAACGCATCGACCGTCTGTTGCAGTGCGATCGAAATATTCTGACTTCCCAATTTTACATCGAGCTGGTCGTCACCCATCTTGAGCGTCGTTTTGCGCGACGCGCCTCCTGCGTGATCTTCCCCGATGGTGCGGGTCTCGGTATCGCGCACGACGACATCGAGATCCTTCTGGGCGTGGATGGTGATTTTCTCGGAGCCTTTCTTGTCCTCGAAATTCCATTCGTTGTAATCGCCGGCGCCATTCTTGGTCGACTCGGACTTCAGGCCGGCGATGGTCTTCTTTGCCGGTAACTCGTAAGGCGGCTTGTATTCGTCGTTGTAAACGGTGCCGATCACCAGCGGACGGTCCGGATCGCCTTCGAGAAATTCAATGACGGCCTCCTGGCCGACCCGCGGGATGATCTGACCGCCCCATTTCTTTCCCGACCAGACCTGCGCCACGCGCAAGCGGCAAGAGCGCTTCTTTTTCCGATCCCAATGGAAGCGGACATAGATCTCGCCGAGCTGCTCGACGTCGATTTCCTCGGTCGAATTGTCGTCCTTTGTCACCACCTTGGCGGTCTGGATGCCGTTGATCACCGGTTTCGGCGTAACGATCTGCGCGCGATATGGCTGCTTGCTGGGCAGAAATTCATAACTGCCGAAATAGGTATCCTGGCGACCGCCATCGCTGCCGGAGCGGTAGGCCTCCAGCGCAAACGAATGTCTCGCCCGCACCACCAGATACTCGACGTTCTGGGGCTCCTGCCAATGGCGCTCGAGCTTGGTCAACCCGCCCGGAAAAAGGTTGACCGCTTCGCCATTGCCATAGGTCCGGTGGTCGAGCGCCTGCTCGGACTGGAGACGGATCTTTGCATAACGCTCGCCGTACTTCTTCTCGATGTACCTGCCCGGGTAATCGTACATTTCCATTTGCGAACGCGTGTAGCTTTCGGAGCCTTGCGCGTCGCTCACCATCTGGGCGTTGGGCTTCTGGTAGTTGTAGTCGTTGAGCTCGATCTTGCCGGTCCTGAAGCGCCGTCCCGTGGTCCAGCTGTGGATGAGCTGCTCCTTGTGGCGGTCGCTGCCGGTCAGCGCGACATAGGGAATTGATGCAAGGCCATCGACGGCAGAGTGCGACGACTTCGAGTCCGCCAGCACCAGGGTGTGCTTGTCGCCTTCATGCCTGAAAAAATAATACATGCCGTGCTGTTCCATCAGCCGGCTGACGAAATTGAGATCGGTCTCCCGATACTGGACGCAATATTCGAGCCTCGGATTTTGCGAATCTTCCGTCAATTTGAATTCGACGTCGGTAAAGCCGCGGTCCTGGAACACGTCCTTGATGATGTCGGAGGCTTTCTTGTCCTGAAAGATGCGGCAGTCGGACGTCCGCGACAGCAGCCAAAGCCAGGGCCTGAGCAGAATGCGGTAGCCGTAGTAGCCACTTTTGGGCCCGAGCCACTGGGCTTCCACGAGGATGCCGCTGAACTGCCGCTCCTTGCCGTGCATCTTCATTTTGAGCGTGCACTGCTGACCGATCGCGTCGTCAAAATTGATGTGATCGTTTTCGCTCAGGCATTCGATGTGGAACTCGAACAGTTCGCTCAACCCTTCCGTCGCTTCCAGGCCCGCGAAAACGAGGACATCCTTGCCGAGCGGCGTGGTGAGCTCGCAGATGCGAGTATCCTGAGTAAGCTTCCGGGCCATGTATGTGAAAAACCCCACTAAAGCAGTCAGTCCACCGGCCCAAGCGACCGGATCGCCAAGTTCCTGGAGGACTCCACCGAGTCTCCCCGTCGATGAAACGAAGGCGTGACCGGACATCACTCGATGTCCGGTCACGGCAAGTGCGCGGTCTCAGATCTGTCCTTTGGGAACAATTGCGATTAAAGACCCGCCGCGCGTTGGAATTGTTTGATCGTGGCCAAATTTAAGCAAAGGCCAATATGGCCCCAACCGGCGCCCCGCGCTTTAAGGCAGTCTTTAGAACATCTCCACGTGGTCTTGATTTTTTCTTTGTTTGTTCCGAAGGGCCTTGATCCTTCTGTTGCAGAACGATAGGTGCCCGAATGCGGCAGACTGGCAGAACTTTTTTCGATTGCCGAAGCAGTGATGGAATCGGTGCAATAGCCGCACCGCAACTGAAACGATTTTCGTATGCTCGATTTCGAGGCCATAACGGGTGCCGTCACTTCGGAAGACCCGAGTGGCCCCGACCTCGATTCTGACGGCGATGCCCAATACCTCAATTTCTTTGCCGGCACGGAACCCCTGCTGCCAATGTCATACTTCGAGGTTGTCGGGTCGAGCGGCCAGCGCGGGCGCTTCGATCCTAAGTCGGTCGACTTCGAAGCGCAGTTTTCCGCGGCAAAGCCCCTGCTGGCCCGCACGCGCGATCTGCGCCTGATCGTCCTGCTGGCAAAACTCTCGATCCTGAACCGTGATCTAAGCGGTTTTGCCGGATGCCTGGCCGCGATCCCGTCCCTGCTCGAGACCCAATGGAACACGGTCCACCCGCGCGACGACGACGGCGACTTCACTTATCGGGCTGTTACCATCGAGTCGCTCGATGCACTTCCTACCGTGGTCAATCCGATACAATTTCAGCCGCTGATCGAAAACCGCCGTTTCGGCACCGTCACCTATCGCGCATACCAGACAGCTACCGGCGAGATTGCGTCGAACGGGGATACCGATCTCGATCTGGCGACCATCGAGCGTATCGTGGCTGAAACCGACCTCGACGCACTCAAGGCCATCAGCGTCAGGTTTGCCGAATTGTCGGGCACCATCGCGCGGACCAAGGCGATCTGGCTCGACAAGGCGGGCAAGCCACTGAGCCTGGGGCAATTTGCGAGCGTCGTGGATAACATCTCCGGCTGGCTTCAAAAGTTCGTCAGAGAGCGCGACCCGGCGTCGGTCGAGGTTGACCCGGAGAGCCCGGATATCGCGAGCCCCGAGGCCAGCGCGCCGGAAATCGCGGATTTCGCCGGAGTGACATCGCACACCAGGGCCGCCGCGGCATTGCAGGCCGTCGCACGCTATTTTGCCCGATCGGAGCCTTCCAATCCCGCCCGTTTGCTGATCCAGCAGGCGCTAGAGATGGTGGGCAAGTCTTTCGTGGAAGTGATGCGCATGCTGGTTCCCGAACATGCGGAATCGGCCGCAATCAACATCGGCCGCGACAAGTTTTTCGATTTACCGATTGAGCGGATGGCCGGCTTGCTCCAGCCGGAGGCGCCCTTGCCGGCGAGCGAGCCGAACGAGCCGGACGTCGTCTTTTGTGCGGCAAACCGCGCGACCGCGCTGTCGCTTCTGCAGCACGTCGCCGGCTTCTTCCGAAACTCGGAACCATCGAGTCCAATACCGTTCTTGATCGACCGCGCGCGCGAACTGGCGCAGCGCGACTTTCTCAATTTGCTTCAGGATGTCCTGCCCGAAGGAGCACTGAAACAGTTCGACAGCTAGCGTTCAACTTTAACCCCGGCCGGGCCGACCGATGTAACGGCGGCCTTGCCGAACCGAGCTCGCGATCCACGCTTGATACGACGTTACCGGATCGTTCGCTCGATATCACAGCACTGCGGCATACCCTGATGGGAGGCGAACTATGGCAACAGACAGCGGTCAGAAATTCATTCGACGGAACCGCGCACCGCGCGTTCACATAACCTACGAAGACCCGTATGACGCGGAGCGGCTGATCGAGCTGCCGTTCGTGATGGGCGTGTTGTCGGATCTTTCGGGCAACAATTCAGCCGTCGAAAAGCCAAAAGTCGAAGAAAGAAAGTTCCTCGAATTCGACATGGACAATTTCGAAAGCCGCATGGCGGCGATCGAGCCCGGCGTCACCATGCGGGTAACCAACAAGCTCGGCGACGAATCCGGGGAGAAGCTGTCCGTCAACCTGAAATTCGAAAAGATGGCCGACTTCACGCCTGCCGCAGTCGCGCGCCAGGTGCCGGCGACCGCGAAACTGCTGGAAGCACGCGAGCAACTCGCCAATCTGCTGCGTTATCTGGACGGCAAGGTAGCCGCCGAAGACCAGCTCAAGAAACTTCTGAGCGATCCCCAGTTGATGACCGCGCTTCACGAACGGTCGGCAACGCGCGCTATCGACAGCGACTCCGAGCAGTAAGGCAGGATCCAAATCATGGCTAAACAAGCTGAGCGCAACGAAGCAACGACACAAACCGAAACGGTTGCAGCCGACGAGTTCCAGGCGCTGCTGAAGCAAAGCTTCAAGCCGCGCACCGAACGGGCCGCAACCGAAGTCGATAATGCAATTTCGACTCTGGTTCGCGAAGCCCTGAAAGACAGCAGCGTCGTCAAGAGTGACGTCCTCGACACCATCGAGGAGATGATCGCGCGGCTCGATCAGAAGCTCACGGCGCAGATGAACGAAATTCTGCATGCGGAAGAGTTTCAGAAGATCGAAAGCGCATGGCGAGGCCTGAGCTATCTGGTGTTCAACTCGGAAACCGACGCCAATCTCAAGATCCGGGTCATGAACGTCTCGAAAACCGAGCTGTACCGGAATCTGCGGCTTTATCCGGACGCACGGTGGGACCAGAGCCCGCTGTTCAAGCAGGTCTACGAGTATGAGTTCGGCCAGCTCGGCGGCGAACCGTTCGGATGCCTGATCGGTGACTATTATTTCAGCCATCTTCCGACGGACGTGCAGTTGATGCGCGACCTGAGCAAGATTGCCGGTGCCGCGCACGCGCCGTTCTTCAGCGGCGCCGAGCCAACGCTGATGGGCATGGACTCCTGGACCGAACTCTCCAATCCGCGCGACATCGGCAAGGTCTTCGATACGCCGGAATATGCCGCCTGGAAGGGTCTGCGGGACCAGGACGACTCCCGATATCTCGGCCTCTGCATGCCGCGCGTGCTTGGCCGGCTGCCCTACGGCGCAAAATCGGAACCGGTCGAGGAATTTGCCTTCGAAGAGGAAACCGACGGACACACCGGCGACAAGTATGGCTGGATCAACGCAGCCTATGCCATGGGCGTCAATATCAACCGGGCTTTCAAGGAGTACGGCTGGTGCACGCGCATTCGCGGCGTGCAGTCGGGCGGCGAGGTGATCAACTTGCCGACCCATACCTTCCCGACCGATGACGGCGGCGTCGATCTCAAATGTCCGACCGAAATCGCCATCAGCGACCGGCGCGAACACGAGCTCGCGAAGTCGGGGCTGATTCCGCTGATCCATCGCAAGAACACCGACAAGGCCGCCTTCATCGGCGCGCAGTCGCTCTACAAGCCGAAGAAGTATTTCGGCGACAAGGGCGTCGACGCCACGGCGTCCGATAATCTTTCTGCCCGGCTGCCCTATATGTTCGCTGTTTCACGTTTCGCGCATTATTTGAAGTGTATGGTGCGCGACAAGATTGGATCGATGAAGGAGAAGGACGAGTTGACCCTGTGGCTGCAGACCTGGATCAACACCTACGTCGATGCCAATCCCGCCTTGTCAACCGAAGCGATGAAGGCGCGCAAGCCGCTTGCCGCGGCGAGCGTCGAAGTCATCGCCAACGAGGAGAACCCTGGGTACTACAACGCACGCTTTTTCCTGCGCCCGCACTTTCAACTCGAGGCAATGGACGTGGGGCTCAGCCTCGTTTCCCGCTTGCCCGGCCCAACCACATAACTTCGCAGCATCTACACTGGAGAGGACCTAGAAATGCCCGTCGATATTTTTCTGAAGATGGATCCCGTCAAGGGAGAGTCGAAAGATTCAAAGCATAAGGATGAAGTTGAAATCCAGAGCTTCGGCTTTGGTGCGTCCCAGAGTGGCACCTTCGGCTCGGGAAGCGGCGGCGGAGCTGGCAAGGTGAGTATTCAGGATCTCAGCCTTACGCACTATATGGACTCGGCCTCGCCCTCGCTTTTTCAGGCCTGCTCGCAGGGTACACACTTCGACAAAGCCCTTCTTACCGTACGCAAGGCGGGCGGCAAGGATGCGCTCGAATATCTCAAGATCACCCTGGAGGACGTGCTGATCAGCAGCTTTCAGGACAGCGTCCACTCCGGTGACGAGCGGCCGATGGAGAGCTTCTCCTTGAACTTCCGCAAGATCACGTACGATTACACGACCCAGACCGAAAAGGGCGGCGCCGGATCGAGCAACCCGGTCACCTGGGATGTTGCCGCAAACAGCGAGTAGACGAGCGCTTGAGCCAGAAGCCGATGGTCCCGTACCGCTCCCATGCGGGTGGGCCGCCTGACCACTGAGACTGCGGCGCCGCCGGTCCTCTTGCAGGATCCGGCGGCGCGCTTCCGGAACAATCGCGGGTGGATGACGGTGATGTCTGTCGTACCGAAGAAGGACCGACTGAGCCCGCCGCTGATGCTTGCGTTCCGCAACGCCTATGCCGCGCGAGACGCCCGCAAGAAGCTCGATCTGCGCGACGCGTCGGGCGAACGCGTGATCGCCAGCCGCCGTGCATCCGGCCGGATGCCGATCTCGGAATCCCAGCTACGCCGCGAGGTCGCCCACGACCTCGAACTCCTGCTCAATACGGTGGCGCTGGAATCGACCGACGATCTGACCCGCCATGAACGCGTGCGGGCGTCGATCCTCAATTTCGGGTTTCCGGATATTGCGCATCGCTCGATCGACGAGATTTCGGTCGACGACCTGAAGGACGAAATCACCTCGGTCCTGGCCACTTATGAACCCCGGCTCGACCGCAAGACGATCCGGGCGCGACGGGACAAGACCATCGGCTCCGAAACGCTGAAACTGCGCTTCGTCGTCCACGCCGACCTGTTTTGCGTGCCGCTCAACGTTCCCGTCGAATTCATCGCAGACGTCGATCTCAGGGACGGCGACATCCAGATCAGCCGGCTTTAGCCAGATGAACCGGGAATTCCTCGACTTCTATAACCGCGAACTTTCGCTGCTCTATGAGCAGGCCGGAGAGTTCGCGGAGCAGTATCCCGGCATCGCCGAGCGGCTCGGCGGGCTGGTACGCGAACGCGCCGACCCGATGGTTGCAGGCCTGCTGGAGGGCGCCGCATTCCTCGCCGCCCGGGTTCAACTCAAATTGAAGCATGAATTTCCCGAGTTCACGGCGAACCTGCTCGAACAACTGGTGCCGAACTATTTGGCGCCGACGCCGTCGGCGATGCTGATCAAGGTGCTGCCGCCCTATTCCGACCCGGCCCTGCGCGACGGCAAGAGGATCGCCCGCGGCGCCTATTTCGACGCATCCTACCGGGAACGCGAACGCAGCCTCGCCTGCCGGTTCCGCCTTTGCCGTGAAATCGTTCTCTGGCCGTTCGACGTGACGGGCGCCGAGTATTTTTCCACCGCCGGAGCGCTGCAGGCCCTGGGGATCCCGGTCGCGAGCGATGTGATCTCGGGGTTGCGCATCTCGTTGACCCATCGTGTGGCAGCCCGCATCGACGAAGAAATCCCGGATGCCGAGGCGAAGAACAAGCCCGAGACCTGGTTCGCCGGTTGCCGAATGACCGAGCTTCCGATCCATCTTTGCGGAGCGGAACAGGACGCCATCGCGCTTTACGAGCAGATCATCTCCGGCTGCGTCGGCGTCTACTTCCGCCATCTGGATGACTTCGGCGATCCCGTGGTAACCCCCGCGCCGCGCGATTGCATCCGGCAGATCGGTTTCGACGAGGAAGATGCCCTGTTCCCGAACGATAGCCGCGTGTTTCGCGGCTCCGAACTGTTGCGGGAATACTTTGTTTTTCCCCGCAAGTTTCTGGCCTTCAATCTGGTCGGACTTCGCCCGATCATGCCGCGGCTGCGCAGCAAATCGGTCGACATCGTACTGGCATTCGACAAGCAAGACGCGCGTCTGGCCGCATCGGTCCGGGCAGACACCTTCAGCCTCTACACGGCCCCATCCATCAACCTGTTCGAGAAGACAAGCGACCGTATCCCGATCAAGTCCAATACCCATGAATACCACGTGGTGCCCGACCGCAGCCGATACCTCGAATATGAACCGCACCGTGTTCTCGACGTTTACGCGCATTTCCCCGCTGAACAGGACAAGGTTCCGGTCAGGCCGCTCTATTCGGCGTCGATGGACAAGGCCGGTGGCGCGGTCGAAGATTTGTTCTTTACGGTCCGGCGCCTGCCGCGCCGGCGAACCGTCGAAGAGAAGGCCCGCGGCGAAACCTCTGACTATGTCGGGACCGACATGTTCATCTCGCTGCTGGAACCGGGGGAATTGAACGGAGCTAAATCGGCCGTCGAACTCAGCGTGCGCGCCCTGTGCTCCAATCGTCATCTCACCGAACATCTGCCGGTCGGCCAAGGTGGCGCCGACTTCCGGCTGCTGGACGATACGTCGCTAACCCTGGTTTGCGTCGCCGGCCCGACCCGGCCGCGTGAGCCGGTGGTGTCGCAAATACGAAGCCGCAGCGAGATCTCCAGCGTCGGCATCGTCACGTGGCGGTTGATCAATATGCTCAGCCTCAACTAC
>Ga0105239_10001947_pt1 | contig 26935 bp, 25 predicted proteins | sample KBSC44metaG_FD_92761 | JGI IMG/M metagenome (GOLD analysis project Ga0105239, IMG submission 92761) | Corn rhizosphere microbial communities from Kellogg Biological Station, Michigan, USA - KBS C4-4 metaG | ecosystem: Host-associated > Plants > Roots > Rhizosphere > Soil | place: Michigan, USA...
AGGGCCTGCAACTAAAAGCGTTTTTACAGCAGGTGGTTATAACCAGTTTACTCCTGGAGTAACTGTAAGTACTAAGGTCCCAATGGTTATTCAAAGTGCCCGTTTATATATTGGTAATTCGGGGAAAATAACTTTTAATGTAAATAACAGTAATGGGCAAACGGTATCAACCACAACTATTGATGCCCAGGCTACCCGAACCAACCCACAACCTGGCGAACAAGCAGATGATCCTAATGACCAGGGGAAGGTATACAACCTTAATCTGGAATTACCGGCAGCAGGTAGTTATACCATATCAGCGACATTTGATGCTACGGCTACCATCTATCGCAGCAATGGCGGGGTAAAAGGGTATCCCTTCAGCATAGGTGATATATTCAGCATTACGGGTAATAATGCTACACCCGATGGCCCGCCGGATGCCGATTATTATAAAAGCTTCTATTATTATTTTTATGATATTAAGGTACAAAGCCTGGGTTGTGTATCTGCTGCGCGGCAACCGGTTAGTTTGTCCAAACCAGTTATTACACAAACCAACAATACCTTAAGTTCAAATTTTGCAACGGGTAACCAGTGGTTTTTAAATGGTAAGATAATAGCCGGGGCTACAGGCAAAACCTATGACCCATTGCAAAGCGGCGATTACCAGGTAGCGGATACTTTATCTGGTGGATGCGTAGCAATGTCTGATATTTACACCTATGCCCGTACGGTTGAAAAACCAGATAATGCCACAGAGATCGGTTTATCTGTATTTCCTGTTCCGGCAAGCAGTCAGCTTAATGTGATCTTCTCTGCAAAAAGTGCAGCCGATCTTAAATTATCATTGATCAATCCGGCCGGACAAATGGTATACCTGGATACGCAATCTATACCACAGGGAAATTTTAGTAAGGTGATTGATGTTTCCACGCAGATACCGGGTATTTATGTAGTAAAAATACTGCTGGGGCAAAAGATTTATGCCCGAAAAATAGTGATCAGCAGGTAAGCACTATTTTAGATCGAAGCCCAAATAAAAAGCCTCCGTTAAAGGAGGCTTTTTATTTAAATGAGGATCGTACTTTACTAAAAAGTATATTTTAATCCCAAACCCGGTGCTATGTCAAAGAATGGGCCGCGTGCCAGTTCAAGGCGCGGGTTAAGGTCAAGGCTGATGGCTATAGGAGCAGTTGGTATCTTATATTCAAGACCAAGCGTTGCATCAGCACCAATCAGGACGTGTTTACCGCTGTAGTATTCATCATCGCCGCCTATGCGTTTGTAATAACCGCTGCCTACCGATCCCAGGTGACCGCCAAAACCATAGTAAAAATTCAGCTTATCAACACCAAAGGCTTGCTGATGTATTTCATATAACCCGGTTATTACCACACCATGATCGCGGATGCCAATGATACCCTCCAAAGCGGCGCTGTTATCCATAAAGTATTTTATGGAAGGGCCTACTTCGTAAGCACCAAATTTTAATCCAACTGCTGTTTTGTAATCCTGTGCCTGCGAACGTTTACCTATTAATAAGAACGAAACCGAGAGAAATAAAATGTAAGCTAATTTTTTCATGTAGTGATTTTAAGTTAATGAATTTTGTTAGAGTGAATGCAAAACCTCACGTTTGGTTAAGCTTTTCAACTTGCACATATCCTGCAAATAAACGGCAGATTTGAAATTTTATGGCATTTTAATTAAAAAACAATGGTCTAAAAATTTTATCAGGCTGAAAATCAGTGCTAAATATTGAACTTTTAAGAATGGTATTATAGGGGCAAATAGGTTATTTTAGTAAAATAATCTTACTGTGATAAAATGAATAACTTCAACCTAAAGAGAAACAGATATCTGGGGATGGTTTTGTTGGCGCTGTTTTTTGTGCCCTTAGGATGTGTACAAAAACGCCTGGTAACCAATACTAATGGCCCATACTATAACGGTATGGTGGTATGTGCCTATCCGGATGCCGCGAAGGTTGGGCTTGATATACTAAAAAAAGGCGGTAACGCTGTTGACGCGGCAGTTGCTGTGCAATTTGCCCTGGCCGTTAGCTATCCCGATGCCGGCAATATAGGCGGAGGCGGTTTTATGGTATACCGTTCAAAAAGCGGTGAAACAAATACGCTTGATTTTAGGGAAAAGGGCCCGGCCAGTGCCAGTGCCAATATGTATCTTGATTCGGCAGGGAACGTGATACCCAATATGAGTCTTTACACCCATAAGGCATCCGGGGTACCAGGGTCTGTTGATGGAATGGTGCAGGCTCATCAAAAGTATGGTAAACTCAAATGGGCCGACCTGCTACAACCTGCTATCGACCTGGCGCGTAACGGCTTTAAGGTAACACAGCGTTTTGCTACCGAATTAAACCATATAAAGGCTCAGGTTGAAAAATTAAATCCTGGCAAGGCTTATTTAATAAAAGATACTGAATGGCATGAAGGTGATATCCTGGTACAGGAAGATCTGGCTAAAACCCTGGAACAAATTCGTGATAAAGGTCGCGAAGGATTTTATGGTGGCATAGTTGCTGACCAGATAGTTGCTGAAATGAAGGCAGGTGACGGTCTGATATCCAAAGCCGACCTGCAAAATTACCATTCGGTTTGGCGCAAGGCTGTTACCGGAAACTATAAAGGATATAAAATTATTACCATGCCGCCGCCGTCAAGCGGAGGAATTGCCTTATTGCAACTGCTACAGTCGGTTGAGAAATATCCTTTAAAGAAATGGGGCTATAATCAGGATTCTACTATAAGATTGATCGTTGAAGCCGAACGCCGGGTATATGCCGATCGTTCCAAATACATGGGCGACCCTGATTTTTACAAGGTACCTGTGGATAGTTTACTGAAACCCGCTTATATCACATCGCGCATGAGCAACTTTAGCTGGGATGCGGCCACGCCAAGCAGCAGCATACAACCAGGCACCTTTGCTGGCTACGAAAGCGACCAAACCACCCATTATTCCATTGTTGACCATGAGGGTAACGCAGTATCCATCACAACAACCTTAAATGATAGTTATGGCTCAAAAATATTTGTAAAAGGCGCGGGTTTTTTGCTGAACAACGAAATGGACGATTTTAGCTCTAAGCCCGGCGTGCCTAACATGTACGGACTGGTAGGTGGAAAAGCCAACAGTATACAACCCGGCAAACGTATGTTATCGTCAATGACACCTACTATTGTTGAAAAGAATGGTAAATTATTGATGGTAGTAGGTACACCCGGAGGATCAACCATTATAACCTCTGTTTTTCAGACCATTATTAATGTGATCGAGTTTGATCAGGATATGCAGCAGGCGGTAGCATCCAAGCGTTTCCATCACCAGTGGCTACCTGATGCAATAGCGATTGAAAAAGGTGCATTGGATAGTGCAACAATAATAAAATTGCAAAGCAAAGGATATAAAATAAATAGCAGAGGCGGTATTGGCAGGGTTGATGCCATTTTAAAAACCACTCAAGGCTACCAGGGCGGAGCGGATCCGCGTGGCGACGACACGAAGATGGGTTATTGAATTTGTAGTTCGTAGTGAGCAGTTGGCATGAATTATCAGTTGTTATAAATACTGCTTACTGCTAACTTAAAACTGCCAACTAAAATTTGCGTAATCAACAAGCATTTCTTACGTTTGGTATGCATGCAAAACAGCATTAAACATCAGGAAACGATTGACTATTTTTTAAAGATAGTATGGCAAACGGTTGCCAACCGGTATAACCAATTGGTTACCGAATTTGGCATTACCCAGTCCATTGGCTATTTATTGATCAATATAGACGAAAAAGAAGGCACTACAGTTTCGCAGGCTGCCGCTTTGCTGGGCCTTAAATCAACCAGTTTGTCACGAATGCTTAGTCAGTTGGAAAAAACAGGGCTGATATATCGCGAATCGAACCAGGGTGATAAACGTTCGGTTAAAATATATCTGACCGAACTGGGAAAAGAAAAACGTCATCAGGCCCGTGCGGTTGTAAAACAATTCAATAATTACCTCGATTCACACATCAGCGAGGCCGACAAGCAATATCTTACCGAAATGCTTAAGAAAATCAACAAGCTTACGCTGAACTATAAACCATGATCGCGCCCACACTTTTACCTTAAATTGTACGTTTTATTCAAAAAATTAAGCCCTAAGTATAGGGCGATGGTATGCTTATGGGGTTATTAATTGTTAAAAAATGTTAAGCTGCCGTTTTTCTATTATAAAAGAATAAATTTGCCTTTTGAAAAAATGAACAGGATACTGTTAGTTTTATTGGTTTTTGTTAGGTTTTGGCGCGTGCAAAAAAACGACCGATCCTTTGATTCAATACAATGCGCAGAAAGCTATTGATGATAAGATCATAGCAGATTATCTGGCAGCAAATCCGGGCTTAAATGCTAAACGTATTGATACTTCGGGTGTTTTTTACAGTATTAAAGCAGGTGAGGAGGGAAGTGGTAATGATTTGTTCACCAGCTCAACACAAGTTACTGTTGGATATACAGGACGAATTTTGACATCGCAACTGGTGATTGCGCAAACTAATGATTTTCATCCCTCATACCGTTTGAGTGATGTGATCAGGGGATGGCAATTGGGGATACCGAAGATCAAGAAGAATGGAAAGATCAGGCTGTTTATCCCATCAAGATATGCTTATGGACCGTTTCCGCAGGATTCGCTACATTTGCCGGCAAATTCGGTACTTGATTTTGATATACAGTTGTATAACGTGATCAATTAAAAATAAAAGAATAAAGGAAGGATAGCGGATAAAACTGCCATTGAGCCAAAAAAATAAATAACCTAAATGAAACTGACACAAGTTTCATTTAGCAGTTAAAAAAACAAACAAATTTAAATGAAACAAACACTTTTTACGCTCTTATTAATTACCTCAATAGGTTTAATATCCTGCCGCAAAACAACAAACGATCCCAATATCACGCAATACGATCAAACCCAGATACAAAACTATATCAATGCAAACGGGCTTACTGGTATGAAAAGGGATTTATCTAATGGTGATACCAGCGGTATATATTACCAGATACTTTCACAAGGCTCAACCAGTACACCAATGCAATATTCAGATAGTGTCAACTTTGTGATATCGGTAAAATCATTTGATGGTAAGTATATCAATACAGACACCCTTAATTTAGCCCATTTTGCTGGTTTGCTGGGGCATGTATCAAATGGTGGCAGCATCATTGGTTTCACCAAAGGATTGCAATATGCCCTTTATAATATTGTTAAATATAAAGGTACAAGGGCAAGGATCCTTGTTCCATCGCGTGTAGCTTATGGCGTTAATGGTGTGGGTACAGGTAGTGCAAGCAATACCAATTCACGCGTTGCAGGTAACCAGTGCCTTGATTATTATGTAAACGTAATTTCAAATCTGGATTATGTTAATGATCAAACCCCTGGTTATGATGATTATGTGATCAATGATTATGCGAAACGAAATAATATAGCAATAAGCACTTATACGCATGTTAAAACAGGTCGTGGAAAAGGCTTGTATTATAAAATAAACAAAGCAGGTACGGGCACCGATGCGCTTGGTTTATCAACCTTAAGCTTCACAGCTACCTATACAGGTAAATGGTTAAACGGTGCTACATTTGACAGTAGTGAAATACAAAACAAAAACTCCGGGATTACAGACCTAACCACGCCATTTTCTTTTCCAAGCTTTGATAATCTTGTAGTAGGAGCGCAAGAGGCACTCATGGGGCAAACCGCAGGTGCAAGCGTATCTATTCTTATACCATCCCGGATGGGTTATGGGAAACCAGGTAATGGATCAAATATAGGACCCAATGTATGTTTGTATTATGACTTTACAATCGGTACAGTGACTAATCCTTAATTTTAGATAGTGAATCTTTAGAAACTTTTATTACTATTAAATTATTGAATACCTTTTAAAATATGCCAATTTGGTATATTTTAAAAGGTATTTTTATTTAATATTAAATTAGTAATGTTAATATGCTATTATTATATATTTGTAAAAATAAACAATATAATAAATGAAAACATTATCCTTAATTACAATTATTTTACTGACTGTATTCATATTCGCATTTAAAATTGATGCGAATTCTAATAAGCCAGCAGTCCAATCATCTCTTAACATTGATACGGCCCTAACAAAAGCCGCTACAAAAACAGTTGCAATAGCGAATGCAGTCCCTCCTCCAGTAAATGGAAACCAAGTTCCGTTTTTGCGATACTGGAATCCCAAACTTCTAAGACATTATTTTACAACCAATCCTGATGAATTAGGGTCAGGTAAAAATGATTGGATATTTGAAAAAACTGTAGGGTGGCTATTAAAAAGAGTGAGCCCCGATCCCATATATGCATTTTATAATCCTTCAACCAGCGCCCACTATTATTCCTTAAATCCGAACTCCGCTCCTTCAGGATTTACAGAAGGAGGGAATATAATAGGAGCGGCTCCTTATCCGCCTTATGCGCTTGGTCCGCCTGTAACTGAATATAAAACACCAGATGGGAAAGATTATATGTATGTTACAACTACAAACGGAGAAGTTTTAACCGGTTGGGTTAATGACGGCGTTGTTTTTTACTTGCTGGACGTTAATTAGTCAGCGCAGTTTTAAAAGCTTTTAAACAACGCTCACGTGCGAAAGCGTGATCAACAATGGGTTTCGGATATTTGCTAAAATCGGCATATTCCGGGACCCATTTTTTAATGTATTGTAATTGTGGGTCGAATTTTTGGGTTTGCACGTCAGGGCTAAATATGCGAAAATATGGGGCCGCATCCGTACCTGAGCCCGCGGCCCATTGCCAGCCACCTACATTGCTAGCCATTTCGTAATCAAGTAGTTTGCGGGCAAAATAATGTTCGCCCCATCGCCAGTCTATTAACAAGTGTTTGCTTAAAAAGCTGGCCACGATCATACGTACACGGTTATGCATAAAACCCGTGGCATTTAACTCGCGCATACCGGCATCTACAATGGGGTAACCCGTTTGTCCATTACACCAGGCCTTAAATTGTGTTTCATCGTTCAGCCATTTAATCCGGTCATATTCCGGCCTGAAAGCATGATCCATCGTGTGCGGAAAATGGTACAGGATCATCATATAAAACTCCCGCCATATCAGCTCATTTAGCCAGGTTTTATCAGGATTAGCATAGGCTGTTTTTGCTAATTCCCGAATACTTACTGTACCAAAGCGTAAGTGCAAACTGATACGGGATGTGCCTTTAATAGCCGGGAAGTCCCTTTTCGCCTTATAATCACCGATCACATCTTTATATTCCTGATCAGGGAAAGGAATGATACTTTTCTCAAATCCCATTTCTTTCAGAGATGGGATAGGGAGGGCTTTAGTTTTAGCCAGATTTTTCAGGTATTTTTCGGTAGGATAAGGTTTTAAGTAAAATGGTTTCAGCAAGCTATACCATTTGCGCTGATAGGGTGTATAAACCGTATAGGGTTTGCCGTCATCCTTAATAACTTCTTCCTTCTCAAAAATCACCTGGTCTTTAAAAGTCTTTAGTTCGATGCCGTGCTTACTTAGTTTTTCTTTTATGGTATTATCGCGCTTTATAGCATAAGGCTCATAATCATGATTGGTATAAACGGCAGTAATATTATACGCTTGAATGATATTGTCCCATGCCTGTGTGGCTTTGTCATATATTAACCATAAACCGCTACCCAATTGATGCAGCTTTTTATCCAGTTGCTCAACGGTTTGATGAATAAAGGTTACACGGGCATCATTCTTATCTTCCAGATCGTCCAGTATCTCTTTATCAAAAATAAAAAGAGGTAGTACAGGAATCCCACTTTTTAAGGCGTGATATAAACCCGCATTGTCATGTAGGCGCAGATCGCGGCGAAACCAGAAAATGGTTACAGGAGTTTTTTTATCCATAGATCTCTTTTAGCGCTGCAGACACTTCCGTGAATTTAAACCTGAACCCGGCGTCCTGGATCTTTTGTGCTGAAACTTTGGTACTCCCTAAAACAATAGTACTCATTTCGCCAAGTATCAGTTTTAATACAAAAGCAGGTACGTTTGGCGCCCATAATGGTTTATGGAGCTGTTTGGCAACAGCCTGGGTTAGTTGTACATTGGTGACGGGGTTTGGTGCTACCATATTATAAATGCCGTTAACAGTAATATTTTCGATGGCATATACGTACATATCCACTACATCCTGCCAGTGTATCCAGGGGATCCATTGCCGGCCATTACCTATAGGTGAGCCTATATACAACTTTATAGGTTTGGCCAGTTTGGGCAACGCGCCGCCATCTTTATCCAACACCACCCCGGTTCGGAATTTTACGATACGTAAACCCAGCTTTTGGCCTTCATCAACGGCATTTTCCCATTCCATACAGCAATGGGCCATAAAGTCGGTATTGGGCGTGCTATCTTCTGTCATCAATTCATCGCCGCGGTCGCTGTAATAGCCTATGGCGGCTGCAGAGATCACCGAGCTTACCTGATGCTCCCTGGTCTTTAGCAGGTCATATATCAGACCGATTGATCTGGTACGGCTATCGATCAGCTCCTTTTTACGCGCATCTGTCCATCGTTTTTCGGCTATACCTGCCCCGGCAAGGTGTATTATGGTATCTATCCCCTCAATACAATGTTCATCAATAATGCCTCGATTAACATCCCATATAAAGGTTTTAACAGCTGGGTTTTGTCCCGGAGTGCGACTCAATGCACTTATCTGGTAACCCTTTTCAAGCAGTACGCGGGTAAGTCGCTTGCCCACTGAACCCGACGCGCCTGTGATCAGAATGTTCTTACTCATGGTTTTCTGCCTGTATGTGGTTTATAGCTAAAAGTAACGATTCTTTATAAGTTAAACATTGGCTGGGTACAAGATCCTGGATAGAATGTTCATGCATAATGATTTCGCCCTTCAGACTGCTGCCCAGGTTACGGGTAGCAGCGTAATCAAAGGAATTAGTGCGACTAAGCCAGTATGATAATATTCCTGAAGGCAGGAACGGGATGGTGATGATATGTCTTTTAAGTTGACGTATTTGGGCATAGCCTAAGATCATTTCTTTAAAAGTTAAAATATCAGGTCCGCCGATGTCAAAGCTCCGGTTAAAGGTTTTCTCATTCAGCATCACGCTTTCCAGGTAGGTTAGTACGTCGCGTATAGCTATGGGCTGGCAGCGGGAATTTACCCAGGTGGGTACGGTCATCACCGGTAATTTTTCGGTAAGATCACGAATGATCTCGAACGACACGCTGCCCGAACCAATAATGATAGCTGCCCGTAAAATAGTTAAGGCCGATTTACCCTCTTTCAGTACATCCTCTACATGTTTGCGCGATTCGAGATGCTTAGACTGGTTTTTACCGTTGCTGATGCCGCTTAAAAATATGGTTTGGCGGCAACCTGTCTGATCAAGCGCGTGTACAAAATTATATGCAGACAGGGCCTCCAGCGCGGCAAAACCTTGCGACTGATTCATGGAATGTACCAGGTAATAGGCCACCTCAATATCTGCCGGAAAGGCTTCTATACTTTGCTCCCGTAACAGATCGCCGGTAATAAGGGTAACACGATGACCAAAGTCGGTACGTTCCTGAAAACGCTTTTTATTACTTACCAGGCAAACAACTTCATGACCTTTCTCCAATAAAATGGGGATCAGCCTCATACCTACATAACCATTAGCACCGGCAAGTAAAACCTTCATTTATGGGCAACAATAAAAAAGGTTTGGTGTTTTAAAATTACGCAGCCTGTATCATAATATGTTTAAACAAACGGCTATATGTTTACACTATCAGATACAACCACTTTGGCACACAGAGGTTTAGCATATTGCTCGGCAAAAATAATATGAGTAGGGTCTATCTGGTAAGCGGCCTGGGCCTCAGGTGTATTAAACAGGAGCAACAGGGAAACATCGTATGAACGGTCGATTACATCGCGATTAGTATCGGCGGGTACACCAATATGGATATCGCGGATATGAGGAATGGGTTTCAGCAGATTTAAGCCCCCTATCAGTTTGTCTTTATCGGCTTTATTTTTAAGCCAAAAATGTACGTGGTGAACAAAGGTATTTTGAAGTAATGGCATGTGCGTTTGATTAAATTGAATGCTAAACTAAATTATTGAAAACAATGTTACAACTCTGGATGAGCCTGATATGGAAAAACTTTTTAAACCTTTAATTTTAACACTTTTCCACTCAAAAACGACTAAAAACTGATCAAAAATCACTCAAAAAACATCGATTTTAACACTTTTTAACAAATTTTAACACGGTTTTGATGCGTTTTGAAAACTTTAAAAAGTATTAAACTATTGGTAATCAAATAATTGAATTAAAAATAGTCGATTTTTGGTCTTGTTTATCCTTAACAAAACAGCCCGTTTGTCTGATAAAAAGACAAGCGGGCCGTGTGAAATATAAATATACGAAAATTTATGGAGGGGGGCAAGTCATATTGCAAATACGCTGGGCGCATTTGCCCGGCGCAAAAGTTTGGTTTGATTCTTGAATTGTAAATAATATGTATACAACCCTATTACATCAATATCAATTGGTTTTATCATCCCGCGGGGCCTTGTTGGACTATTGTGAAACCATTCGCCCGGAACATTTGACCCAGCCAATTCCATCGTATAATAACGATAGTATGGGCACTTTAATGAGGCATGTGGCTAATACTTATTTAGGCTGGCTGCTCAATTTTTTGCAGCAGGAACAACAGCCTTACTTTACTGAAGACAACCATAAAAACCTGCAGGCCATTCGCCGTATGTTTGAACAGGTGAACCTGGTGGTTAACAACTTTTTGAAGCAATACAAGGATGATATCAACGTGCCGCTTACCTTGCCAAGGGAGGGCGAAACGCCACTAACCTTAACACCACTGGAGCTGTTTACCCACGTAATCACTCACGAATATCATCATAAAGGGCAATTAGCCAATATGAGCAGGCAACTGGGCTATATCCCGGTTGATACAGATGTGATAAGAGATTAAAATTGCCCCATCAATTCCCTTCCCGGGGGAAGGAATCGCGCTACCCCTGGCTTTTTATCCCGGAGGTTAATAAATTTTTACTGCTATCCGCCAACTGAAAACCGCCAACTCAAAAACTAATACTCCAGCACGACGTGCGGCTTAAAAGTGTCCGTTTTAACCTTGGCTTTTAACTCATGCAGGATATTGTACAGGCCAAAGTTGGTGCGGTTTACGTAGATAAAATGCTTTACACCGCGGGCTTGTTTAAATTCAGGTAGTTTGGATAAGCGTTCGCCAAAGCGGTACAGTTGGTCGAAAAAGGCGGTCTGACTAAAATCAAAATGATCATGGATGTAAGGCATGGCAAACAGCTCTATCATTTCGCGGAACTGGGTATAAAAAAACTCTATCTGCGCCTGAGTATCATCCTTGTGGATCATATCCAGCTGACGGAAAGCCTTGATGGTTTCCGTTTTATTATCCAGCAAATTGGTGGATGTAAGCGAGAAGAAAGGATAATAAAAATCCTCGGGCATCTCTTTAATGCAGCCAAAGTCAATAACACCCAGTTTACCTTCGGGCGTGATCATGAAGTTACCCGGATGTGGGTCGGCATGTACGGCACGTAGTTCATGCTGCTGAAAATTATAAAAATCCCACAGGGCCTGACCTATCTGGTTACGCAGCTCCTGCGATGGATTGGTAGCCAGAAACTCGCGCAGGTGTTTACCGTCGAGCCAGTCCATGGTGATGATACGTTTACTGCTTAGTTCGGGATAATATTTAGGGAATACGATGTTATCCAGATTGGCGCAGGCAGTCGAAAATTCGATAGATCGGCGTACTTCCAGCTCGTAATCAGTTTCTTCCAGCAGGCGTTCTTCCACCTCGCGCATATAAATATCCAGTTCGCGCTCGCTCATGCCCAGCATCCGGAAGGCGAAGGGTTTTACCAGCTTCAGGTCGGACGATATAGAATCGCCCACACCAGGGTACTGGATCTTGACCGCCAGTTTTTTACCATTCAGCTCGGCTTGGTGAACCTGGCCGATAGAGGCGGCATTGGTAGAGCGAATATTAAATTTATCAAAGATCTGATCGGGGTTTTTACCGAAATATTTTCTAAAAGTTTGCACGATGAGCGGCCCCGAAAGCGGAGGCGCATTGTATTGCGATTGCGTGAATTTATCTACATAAGCCTGCGGCAGCAGGTTTTTATCCATGCTGAGCATTTGCGCTACTTTGAGGGCGCTGCCTTTGAGCTCGCTTAATGATTTATAAATATCCGCGGCATTATCCTCGTTCAGTTCGGACTTGTCCATATCCGGATTGAACAACTTTTTAGAATAATGCTTGATATAATTACCGCCGATTTTAATGCCTGTGGTAACAAACTTGGCCGAACGCTGTACTTTGGTGGTGGGCATGCTGTTTTGTTCGGGAGTGCCCTCCAAACCTCCCCCAAGGGAGGAGGCTTTTTTATCATCTGCCATAATATTAAAACCCCATCTTATCTTTTATGCCGCCGTTTTTAACCAGGAACTTGCCATATTCAAACAGGTTGTCGATAGGCGATCGCTGGAACAGGTCGAACGTAACGTTAACGCCTTTTTCAATGGCTTCATCAGTTTTCTCGAACCCGGCCGAATTATCATTCACCCAAAAGTTAAGTACAAACACAAATTGTACCCACAGGGCGTCTTTATAACGTTTGCTGAAAAATTTACGGTCGCTCAGTTCTGATGATTCCAGGCCTTCTTTCAGTATCTCATCGGCAAAGTTTTCGTAAATATCCTTCATCTGTTCAAACACCCGTGGAGTAGTAAAACCTTTAGGCTGTTTGTTGATGGTGTAAATAGCAAAACTGCGACTGTTTTTGATCAGCTCGAAAAATCCGTAAAAGAATGACAGGGCTTTTTCGCGGGCGCTGTATCCGGCCCAAACTTCCTGTCCACGGATCTCTGTTAAAGTTTTGCGGGCAAATTCGGCCCAAATGTTTTGTTCAACCGCCTCAAATGAGCCAAAGAACTGGTAAAACTCAGCCTCGGTCATTTCGTTCTGTTTGGCAAAAATGTAAACCGATTTAGGTTGTGCGCCTTCGGTTAGTACATAATCAATATACGCGTTCTGGATGCTTTCGATAGTTGCCATAATCTAAATTGCTTTAATAAACCTCTCCTAAATCCTCTCCAAAGGAGAGGACTTTATCTTGTAATTTTTCGATTTTTTTAGCTCCCTCTCCAAAGGAGAGGGTTGGGGTGAGGTTATATAAACTGCTCAACCGCCTGTTGTAGTTGCCGGGCCTGTATCACCCCACTTTGCCGCCATTTGGTTTGCCCTTTTTGAAATATCATGAGGGTAGGTACGCTTTGTATTTTATAAGCGTTAGCTGCCGAGGGGTTTTTGTCGATATCTATTTTCAGGATTTTTACTTTGTCGCCAAGTGCGTGTTTTACATCCTGCAATATCGGTGGCATCATTTTACAGGGGCCACACCACTCGGCCGAAAAATCGACCAGTACAGGGGTTTCAGATGCTATAATTTCCTGGAAGTTAGCCATAGCGCTTATTTTAGTTCAAGGGTGAAAGTTCATAGTCCACTTGTTATGAACACTCTAATTTCGTAAAAGTTTAGGGTATTTAAAGGTATATGATATATTATGACTTTTGGGTTATGAAGTCGACTCACCCGGGGTATCATTTAAGAAATACGTCATTGCGAGGTACGAAGACAACAGACCAGCGGGGGCTCATTAATACCCATAAAACATACATAACATTAATAATCTTTTTAAGTTTGTCATCCTGAGGAACGAAGGATCTACTCATCGGGTTGTGTATGGCAGAGGCCCGCTCTTGGCCGCGGGAGGGCCAGTTACTTTTCCTTGATGAAAAGTAACCAAAAATCAAGTCACCAGAAATACTTCTTTGCGCTCATAGCCATTACCCTGCAAAGCAGTCAGAACCACGGCTGCTAAACCTTACCTCCACTTCGTTCGCTCGTTATCACCGCTTCAGATAAGGTTCGCTATGCCCTTGCAGCCGCACCTGGCCACCATCGTTCTGCCTGCTTTCGCCCGAAGCTGTTCTGCTGACGAGGAAAGAAGAAATCAATAATTCACTAACTCACTAATTCAATAATGAATAAGGTTTATCTGCTGACGAAGAAGAAAAGAAAGGAGAGAGGTATCCAATGTGGTATACACAGGATGACAAAAATATTAAGTTAAAATGCCTAAATTTAAGCATGCAAACCAAACTAACCACTTACTTCTGCCTACTGTTTTTAGCTTTCCCTATTGCTATTTTAGCGCAGGACAAACCAACCGTGATACCGCTTTGGCCAAAAGGCGCACCGGGTTTCGAGAACCGCCGTAACGAACCGGAGCAGGCTAAAGATTATTGGGTGAAAAACATCCACAATCCATCGCTTACCGTTTTTGCGCCGCCGGCGGGTAAAGCCAATGGTGCGGCTATTGTGGTATGCCCAGGTGGTGGGCACCGTTTGCTGGTTTATACTGCCGAGGGCGTTGATCCGGGAAAATACCTGAGCAACCTGGGCATAACCGTTTTTGTGCTCAAATACCGTTTGGGCAGGGATACGTTATCGCCCTATAAAATTGATGTACATGCTAAACAGGATGGTTACCGGGCTATGCGCCTGGTGCGCAGTAAGGCTGCCGAATATGGCCTCGATACCAACAGGATAGGGATGATGGGTTTTTCGGCCGGTGGCGAAGTGGTGGATATGGTGGCCTATGGTCCGGGGAAAGGCGATGCCAATGCGCCTGATCCGGTAGACCGGCTGAATGCCCGGCCAAATTTTGTGATCCAGATATATCCCGGGCCGCTGTATGTACCCGATGTGCTGCCTGCCGATGCTCCTCCTGCCTTTTTGCTGGCTGCCAATGATGATCCTTGCTGCTCGCTCCCGATAGTGAAACTGTTGAACGCGTACCGGACTGCCAAAATACCGGTAGAGGTGCATCTGTATACCCAGGGCAGTCATGGTTTTAACATGGGTAACCGGTCCAAACTGCAATCTATCAACACCTGGCCTCAGCGCATGGCCGACTGGCTAACGGATAATAACTATTTGACACCGGTTAGGAGGGAAAGACCAAAGGTGCTGCATTGAGCCCCAGTCCCCTGAAGGGGGAGCTTTTGATTGGAGTGCGAAGACTCACCCTGTCATCGCTACGCTCGACATCCCTCTCTTCGCCTTCGGCGGAAAGAGGGAATTTGAAAAAACTACAGCTTGTCATGCTGAACGGGAGTGAAGCATCTATTAAACGACATACAAAGTTCGCGAAATAGATCCTTCGTTCCTCAGGATGACAAATGGGTTTTATGAATATTGCCTATGGATTTAACAACACCACTTGTACCTCCGATAATTCCTTTTCGCGTGTGTTGCGGTTCAGGAATGCGGGTTTAAGACGCGTTACGGAATAATGTTTAAAGGTTTTGATAACCGTGAATTTCCAGCCTTTTACTTCCAGGTCATGCAGCACACCGGTATTGGCGTATAGCAGCCCTTTGCCCTTTATTGAAGAAGAACCGGTAACTTCTGTGGAGGGAGCATCCAGGTAAAAATTAAAATCGTCATGAAACATGCCGTCATTAATATAAACCGGGAGCTTTTGTGGGTTGTTTTGGTTGATCCACAGGGCGGCCTTACTGCCCGATTGGTATTGCAACAGCGATGGATAAAAACACAGGTTAAGAAACAGGTTAACGATAAACGAGGCCAGTAAGGTGCTGAAAATGGTCCGCTGCATGCCTGTAGAAACTTTGCCGGGTAAAAATATTAGCAACAGCAGGAATATAGTGAGGATGGATCCGGCAAGCCAGCCAAATGTTTCGGGGCGATAAAAATACCACAACGTAACCGTAACCAGCAGCATGAGTACAATAACAATAGTTTGGGTGACGCGTACCGCTTTGATACTTTTTTCGGAACTAAGTCCGCTGAGATATTGGGCCGTGATGATGGCGAAAAACGGGAATACAATGTTTAGATAATGCGGCAGCTGAAACTTGGATGCGGAGAACAGCAGGAAGGTGATGAGGGATCCGCAGATACAATACCACTCTTGTGCTTGTACATTTTTAATGCCCTTTTTAATGAACTGAAATATCGCCACAAACAATAACAGCGACCAGGGTAAAAAAGCCCAAAGTGTGGTATGTATAAAAAAGGTAGGGTCGCCATGACCTTTAATGGGGCCCGTATTAAAAAAGCGCCCGAACTGGCTATCCCAGAAAAAGAACTTGATACCGGATACACCGGTGTGCCCGAATACTATTTTTTCGGGGTGGAGGTCAAACTGCCGATACAGGCACCATACCTCGGGCGTGATGAACAGCAGCACCAATACTATAGCTAATAGCCATCGCCAGTGAAAAAGCTGTTTCCATTGCCGGGTGATGATTAAATGCCCAACTATTGCGCCGCCGATAGTGATCAACGCGAACATACCTTTAGTCATAATGGCGCAGGCGGTGAACAGGCAGGCTAGCACCAATTGCCAGAAACTATTGCGGGTATGCGCTTTATAAAAATGATAAACCGCGGCAATAATCAACCCGGTTAAATAAGGTTCGGCACGTACATCGGTATTGGAAAGGATGATATGCTGGGCGGTAAGCAATATGAGCACAGCCCACAGGCCGGTTTGCTTATTATAAAGATCTTTGGCAAAATGATAGGTATACGCCACACCCATCATCATAAAAAGGATGCCCGGTAGTTTGTAGGCCCAGGTAGTAAAGCCAAAACATTTGAAAAACACCGCGGTCACCCAAAACGGAAAATGCGGTTTATCGAGCCAATCGCTTCCCCAGGCAAACAGGTCGGCATAGTTGTTACGCTGCACCATGTTTTTGGCGATGGTGGCATACAAGTTAGCATCAGGCCCCATAATGGTGGTGAACAAACCGCTAAAATTGATGATCACCGCCATCCCGATGAACAGGTATAGCCATTTGGTTTGATGAGCGGTACCGGAGGGTGGGATTACTGGTTCGTGTTGCGTATATGGGGAGCTCATCTTATGGGTATCGTGTACGCAAATATAGGAGTAAGGACGGAAGGAGCAAGGAGCAAGGATTTTTGGAACAAGGAATAAGAAAAGATCTTTTAAATCTAAGTCTCCTCTCCTTCGGTCCTTGCTCTTTGTTCCAAAAATCCTTACTCCCCTAATCCTTACTCCAAAACATAACAATTTATTAACGTCAGGATTTTTAAAACGGGGTAGTTTAGTACCTTGTACCATCCAAATATAAACGATGCGAAATTCTACTAAATTAGCTTTATCAAGCCTGTTTTTACTGGCAACTTTAAGTGTAAACGCCCAAATCCGTACCAAAAAAGCGGTTTTTATTATCGCTGACGGCATCCCCGCTGATGTGATCGAAAAGCTGAATACACCCAACCTGAAACTGATAGCCCAACAAGGTACTTACCTGCGTGCCCACGTTGGCGGCGAAAAGGGAGGCTATTCGCAAACACCAACCATATCAGCCAATGGTTATAACAGTTTGCTCACAGCTACCTGGGTAAACAAGCACAATGTTTGGGGCAACGATATTAAAGCGCCTAATTATAACTATTGGAACGTTTTCCGGATGTTTAAGAATGCTTATCCGAATAAAAAGACGGCCATTTTTTCGAGCTGGACGGATAACCGCACTAAACTCATCGGCGATAACCTGCCTGCCGCGGGCAATATTCACCCGGATTATGCTTACGATGGTTATGAACTGGATACCGCGAAATTTCCGCATGATAAGCTGAGTAATTATATGCATTTGATAGATGAACAGGTGGTTACTTCGGCCGCAACCTGTATCAAGGATAAAGCGCCCGACCTGTCGTGGGTGTATCTGGAGTTTACCGACGATATGGGGCACCGGTATGGCGATAGTCCGCAGTATTATGATGCCATTGAAAAAATGGATGCGCAGGTTGGTCGCATCTGGCAGGCTATCCAGTATCGTCAGAAAAACTTTAAAGAGGATTGGTTGATATTTATCACTACAGATCATGGCAGGAGTGAACTAAACGGCAAAGACCATGGCGGACAAAGCACCCGCCAGCGCTCTACCTGGATGGTGACCAACTATAAACCTCTTAACAATTACGCAAAATATTATACACCGGGTATTGTAGATATCACCCCATCCATCAATACTTTTTTAAATGTAAAAGTGCCTGCGGCGCAATCGCGTGAGTTGGATGGTATATCATTGATTGGCCAGGTTTCTGTTGCAGAGCCTCAGGCAAATTTTGTACAAGGCTCCTTAGATGTAAGCTGGAAAGCATTGAACCCGCAAGGCAAAGTAAAGATCTGGGTAGCTGCCGCTAATAACTACAAAGAAGGTCAGCCCGATGATTATAAGCTACTGGCCGAAGTACCCATTACCAACGAGCATGCACTGCTGGATGTTAAAAACATATCATCTAAATTTTATAAGGTTTGTATTGAAGGTGCTTTTAATACGGTGAATAGGTGGGTGGTTTTGGAGGATAAGAAATAAGGGGAATGAGTCAAGAGATAAGAATCAGGAATCAATAAATAAAACAAATTATGTCATTGCGAGGAGGAACGACGAAGCAATCTCGTCGGAAGTATATCTACCCGCAATATAACGTGAGGGGATTGCCACGTTGCGCTCGCAATGACATGTATTTTTAAATGTTATAGATAACAATAAAAAAGGCCGGGCATTTATGCCCGGCCTTTTTTATTCTAAGGGAGATTAGCCTAAACTACTTTTCCCATCAGCGGATCACTAAAGCTGTGTTGCCCGGTTTCCACTCGACCGGCGTAGCGTTTTTCGAATGATTGACCGCCGGTAATTTTTACACTGAAATCATACCAGCCATGGCTTTTGGCCAGGTTTAGCACCAGGGTGCTTTGCCCTTTGGCGGTTAATACTTTTTTATGATTATTGGTTTTATAAGCGTGGTCTGTTATTTCGATGGTATGGGCTTTGCCGTCGGCATTGGCCAGTTTTAGGGCAACATTGCCGGTAAGCTTGTTGCCTGTTTGTTCGTAATCGCAGGTAATATCCAGGTGTGGATCATTGGTATTGCCTTTGTACTCCCGGAAGAAACCATTGGGGCCGTAAACACGCAGGTGATATTGGCCATTCTCAAATTCTTGTACGGGCCAGCTATCGGTAAGGCTATCGCCCGCGGTAAGGGCGTATGCCCAGGTACGCAACGCTTCCATCTGCTGCGGATCGTTAAAGCTAACATATTTACCCGGCGCATAAACATTAAATGGCGCGCCGGTAGCTTTATCACCAAATGCCTTGTTATCGGCAGTGAATTTTATTTCGAACGATTTTTTATCAGCACTTAGTTTACCATCGGCATATAGCTGGTAAGGCAGGGCGCATGATGGTTTGATGCCTTGTTCCTGCTGCGGCATATAAGGAGACGAGTGCGGATCTTTATTGATCTGTGCAATCTCATCAGTGGTAAGCAGTTTATAGGTAGGTAGTTTTTTAAACTTGGCCTGGTGAATGCTCTCTAAAAAGGCATCTTTGGCTACAAACTCTGGGTTAGCTATCTTTTCGCCATTATAGGGTCTAAACACGCTGGTCAAATCGCCGCAAATGGTACGGCGCCAGCTGCTGATATTGGGTTCGGCAACTTTTTTACCCGTTTTTTTGCTTAAAAAGTTCTCCAGGAATTGCAGGGTAGAGGTATGGTCAAATACTTCTGAGTTTACCCATCCACCCCTTGACCATGGCGAAGCGATAACCAAGGGTACACGATAACCCAAACCTATGGAGCATTCCCGGTCAAACATCTGGGGAAAATTATTGCGGGCTTTTTCCTGTGCAAGGGTCACAAAATCAACGCTGGTATCAATGCCTTTTGAAGTTAAGCCGGTACCCGGTTTTTTTGAATGCGGTACTACAAATGGCGGTACGTGGTCAAAGTAACCATCGTTTTCGTCGTAGGCCAATATGAAAATAGTTTTTTTCCAAACCTCGGGGTTCTGGGTCAGGATATCCATCACTTCAGATACGTACCAGGCACCAAACCAGGCGGCGCTTGGATGGTCCGAGAAGTTTTCAGGAGCCGAGATCCAGGATACGGTTGGCAGTTGCCCGGTCTTTACATCTTCCCTAAATTGGTGCAATACATCGCCTTTAGGTACCTGTAATTCGCGTTCGGTGCCGTTATCATTATATTTCAGGTTAACCAATTCGCGGTAATGCGGATCGTTGGTATTGGTGACAAAGCCTTTCTGGTGCAGGTTTTTTTCGCGCTGAGATAAAGTGGCGAATTTACCCGGATCAAGGCTGGCCATATCTTTTTTGATATTGTTCAGGTCGCGTTTTTTCTGTTTCAGTTGTTTTTGCAGGTGGTCAATGTGTGCATCACCGGCAGGTAAAGCGGCTATTTGTTTCTCAAGTGCGGTTATCTCATCAGGCAAAAGGGTGAACCTTTTTTGCAGATAAGTAATATGGTTATCATGCAGCTTGATGTTGTATTGGCCAAAAAATTCCAATGGGTTATCCTGAAAATTCGATAACCAGGAATCTTCTTCGCCTTCAAAACCGCTGTCAATAGCTACCTCGTTCTGGTAATGTTTCCAGGAGATGCCATGATCTTCTAAACGTTCCGGAAAAGTAGCCCAGTTGAGGGTGCCATAATCCATATCATCATTCCATACGTGGGCAAGCGAATCTTCATGCTGCTCGGCGCGTATGGTACCGCTCCAGAAATATAACCTGTTGGGGTTGGTTCCGGTTAATGCCGAACAAAAATTCTGGTCGCACACGGTAAAGGCATCGGCCAGGGCATAGTAAAAAGGCAGATCCTCCCGATTATAATAACCCAGGGTGAGCGGCATGTGCTTGTATTCTTTAATACCGTTTTGCTTTACGTTGAGCCACTGGTCATACTTGCCATCATTACGGGCATTTACCTGGTTGGCCCAGGAGTGTGGTAACGACGACATCCAGGTAGCTTTGGTGCCCTTGATATCCAAACGGAAAGGGGCATAAGTTTCACCTGCTTTGTTGGATTGCAGCCATACTTTATTTTTATTAGGCAGATCAATTGCCCGCGGATCGTTATATCCGCGCACGCCTTTAAGCGTACCATAGGTATGGTCAAAAGAGCGGTTTTCCTGCATCAGGATCACAATATGTTCGGCATCCAGGTAGGTACTGCCGGCAGCCGGGTTAATGGCCATCGCTTTTTGAATAGACTCGGGCAAAATACTGGCCATGCCAGCCGCACCGGTCAATAATGCTGCTTTCTTTAAAAAGTCTCTGCGGGTATCAAACATTAGTATTTATTTATTGGTCCATGGTCAATAGATCATGGTTATTTTTGTCAATATTAAGAAATTTTAAAATTTATTATCTACGTACTGTATTCTAAACTTTAAATTAATCTATGGACTATCGACTATGGTTCATAGACTAACCCCTTGCTGCTATTATTTCCTCGCACAAACCAAATGAAAGCGTCATACCATTGCCTCCCATTCCGTTGATAATAGTTACACCAGGCTCGATGTCGACCACCAGCTCAGTTGCCCCGTTAGTCATTTTGGGGTAGATACCATGCCATGATTGCAGGAGTTTCCAGTCCTTAAAGGTGGCAAAAGTATGTAAGTACTCTATTATTAAATTATTAATAAATGCCTTGTCAAAGGGATCATGTACCAGGCCATATTCATGCGAATCGCCGATGGTAAGTTCACCACTGCCATTTTGCGAAACCATTACGTGGATGCCCCATTTCAAATGCGTAGCATACTGTTCTTCATAACGTTTGCGCAAAGCCGGTAGCGAGGCCGCCGACTGAAAACCAGGGTAATGGATCATGGATAAGCCACCACATAATGATGGACCGATACGCCATTCATCAGGCTGGGTAACCAGGCGCATCATTTGCAGCTTACATTTGGTGATGGGTGTTTGAGCAAACAGTTCGGGGTATAGCGTTTCAAACTCGGCACCGCTGCATACAAATATTTCATCGGCCTGCCAGCTTTGGCTGCCTGATATTACTTGAGGGTGTTCGATACGGCTGATGGCGGTATTCCAGTGAAACTCTACGCCATATTTTTCGGCCAGGTATTTGGCTACCTGCCCAACAGCCTCACGCGATTCTACGATCATATCATCGCCACTCCATAACGCGCCTTTTAATCCCTCCGGATTAACGGCCAATGATTTGGCAAAGGTTTGAGCCGGGGTTAATAGGGCACAATCTCTGAATTGGTGATTAACCTCTACATATTCTTTAATCGCCTGCAACTCATCATCATGATAAGCCAGGTGCAATGAGCCCACTTCATTATGCCATATACCTGCTTCGGTACAAATGGTTTTCCAGATGCTGCGCGATAGCATAGCGCGATCAAACATCGGTCCGGTTGCCTGTCCGATTGGCCATACCATGCCAAAATTACGGATGGATGCGCCAACGGCACGTTCGTTACGCTCAAATACGGTTACCTTATAGCCACGCATGGCTAAAGCACGGGCAGTGGCTAAACCAACAATACCCGCTCCTATGATGATTGCGGAGCCCCGCCGCCCCCTAAAGGAGGAGTTTTCTGATGGGTTTGTATTCATTTTTTTAGTTTGATACGGTTATCAGATCATCACCCGTTAAATCAAGTTTTTTTTGACTTTTAACTTTTGAATTTTGACTAGGCCTTGCGCTCTGCAAAAAGTAAATGAGCGATAGCACACCACAGATGCCGCCAACAAGACCAACAATCATAACGCCTTCCTGGAAAAAGTGGCCCCAACTAATGTTTGGATGCCCCAGTTCTTTTACCAGCAGGATACTTACACTGCCCAGATAACCCATCGAGTCGGCCACGTACATGATAAAACCTACGTTGCTTTTATAGTTAAACGTGGCTATCATCCGTTCAAAAAATATAGCGTTGTATGGCACGTAACCCAGGTATAAACCAAGTCCGGCCATGGTCATCCAGCTTATCGGGCTTATCAGTTTCATGGTAAATAGCATGGTTGATACCCCAACCAATAAACAGCCACCGATGATAAGCAGGTGAATGATACTGAAAGCCTTTAAATTCTTTTTAACCAAAATGAGCAAACTCATGGCTACCAGTACAATAATGGATATAATGGAATCGATATTGGTATAAATGCTGTTGCTTTTCACACCCAGATCGGCCCAGATCTCTACCTCAAAATTATCACGCACATCTCGCATAATGGTGAGTAGTACATAAATGATAATGGTAAGAATGATGCCCGGTAAAAACCGAATCAGGAATTGTTTACGTTCGGCGGCGTTCATGGGGCTGCGTTTGGTGCGTAGCTTTTGGTCCTCAGCCGTAGGGGTGGGCATCAGTTCCATGCAAAATACAAACAGCAAAAGCGGTAGTATAAATATAGCGCCTGTTAAAAAGGGCATATGATATTCATTCACATGAAAAACGCTGAGCAGAGTGCGCCCAACGGTTTTTACAAAACCCGAGGCGAATATTAAACTGATGGATAACACTGCTGCCATAAACTCGGTAGAACGACGACCTTCCAGATAGCCGAATACCAAACCCCATATTAACCCCAGCGGAAAGCCGTTGATGAACAGGAAAATGATATTGAAAGGAGCCGGTACTACAGCAAAGGCAAGCAGCGCCATCCAGGCAATACCTATCAGCGTTAAAATATAACGGGCCCTGTTTTTGCTGTTTACCTCGGCTATAAAACGGATGCCGTAAAATTTACTGAAAGTATAACCTACCACCTGGGCTATTACCAGCCATACCTTGTAATCAATATGCAGGTATTGTTGACCGGTAAAAGTGCCTGCCGCAAAAGCCTTGCGAAATGCGTACATGGAACTATACAAGCCGAATGAGGCCACAGCAGCCATTACCGATAACAGGGAGTATGGCCATCTGGCCACTTTTACCCTGAGGTGGTCCATCAGTTTGATCATTTTTTATTGATTTATGATGTCAATTACCTGTGCTATATCATCAATAATGTGGGTGGGCTTATAAGGCTCTAACTGCTCACGGGTAAATGCGCCGGTGGTTACAGCAATAACATATTTACAACCTACGTTTTGACCCTCGCGTACGTCGACTTCGGTATCACCAACTTTAACAACCTGCAGCGGATCGGTAATGCCACCCTCCAGCATCATTTTTTGGATCATATACGGGTGGGGGCGACCAAGCTCTACTTCGTCAGATCCAACCACGTAGTCAATTAACCCCTTTTCGCGCCATTGCAGGCGGGTTACTATGGTATCGGCAATATCACGTGAAAAGCCAGTGTTGATGCCCACTTTTATACCGCTTGCACGTAGTACCGCTAATGTTTCTTCGGCATGGGGTAGTGGCTCAATGCCTGGTTCGAATTGATAAAAACGGATCATCTGCTGAACAAATTCTTTATGGATATCACTGATCAGTTCCGGGGTAATTTTATCAGTGTCGTTTTCAATCAATAACAATATTTGTTTTATGGCCAGCGTTTTTTCATAGCCCATTAAAGGGTCGATCCGATTAAGTTCGATGTGATAATTGTATTTTTTTAAAGCAGCCTGAAAAGCTTTGCTTACTTCCTGATCGTCTTTAACCGTGGTGCCGGCAATGTCAAATACTACTAATTTAATGGCCATAATGTTGATGAAATATTGTTTAGCAATAGTAAACTTTGTTTATTAATACCAAACTAAATTTGTGTTAAGATATAGTTAAGGGGCAAGAAATTCTGTAGAAAAGCATATCTTGCGTCGTTGAATAATCCCTTGCTGGCGAAGCAAATACACAGCTTCCACGCAGGTTATAATATCGAAAAAATAAAACTAAATTTAAATATGGAAGTAATACTCGTTTCGGAAATTATTTGTCCGGTTTGCAGCTTTAAAAAGCTGGAGGAAATGCCTGAGAATGCCTGCCAGTATTTTTACCAATGCGATAATTGCAGCGCTTTATTGAAACCCAAAGAGGGAGACTGCTGTGTTTTTTGCAGCTATGGTACTTATAAATGCCCGCCTATACAGGCCAAGGGCTCCTGCTGCAATTGATTTAACAATAAAACAGGTTTTACTTTTTTTCTTCAAAAAAATAAACCGCAAGCATAATAGCTGTGGTTATGCCCAGGTTTTTAGGGGTATGAGGGATGCGGCCATCAAATAACATGGAATCGCCCTGGTTTATGATTATTCGGTCGTCATTGAACTGATATTCTACATCACCCTGTAAAATATATTTGTACTCGAAGGCATCGGTTTCCACCAATGGGCGCGCGGCGCCGGGTTCAAGTTCCAGTATGACAATATCAACAGTTGATTGTGTTATGGATTGGGTAAAAATGCGTTGATAATGGAAGCCGATGGCATGCTCTTTTTCAAAATGATCATACTCATGTTTGCGTTTTATCAATACAGGCAAATGATCGCTTTTTGAGCGGATATCCTTAAAAAACTCGTTCAGGTCGATTTCCAGGGCTTTAATGATCTCAATAAGTACCATGAGTGATGGTATGGTACGGCTGTTCTCGATCTGTGATATTAATCCCTTACTTACATTGGCCCGTACGGCTAGTTCCTGTACAGTGATGTTTTTTTCGCGGCGGCGTTCTTTTATCCGGTTACTGATTTGTATCAGTATATCTTCTTCCATTGGTTAGTTTCCAGTTAGCGGGTGCAAAGTAGTTTTCAAAATCCAAAAGTCAAAACTCAAAAGCCGCCAATAAATTATGGCCACACCAAAATTGACTTCCGAAAAAAGCTCATACAGTTAGTTAAATACCTAATAATGATAGTAATGACTTAATAACGTTTAAACAACTATTAATATTAAGTATAAACGATATTTTACAAACATTTAATATTTTCATAATGTGGATACCCTTTATTTGCAGAAAATAAACTAACCATGGCTTTTTCTCAATATGATCCGCAGGCTGTTGTAAATGAAGTGTTTTCACTTTATGTGAAATTCGGTGACGAAGATTATATAGGCGAACCGGTTTCGCAACTGGAGCATATGTCGCAAGCCGCTGCTTTAGCCCAGGCCGAAGGTTTTGATGATGAGGTGGTACTGGCCGCTTTTTTTCATGATATTGGTCATTTATGCGCTGATGCTGAGGAGGCAGGAAGCATGGACGGCATGGGCAACATTGATCATGAAAAACTGGGTGCCGATTATTTATTGGAACGTGGTTTTTCTGAAAGGGTAGCCAACCTGGTGCAGGGCCATGTGATAGCGAAGCGATATCTTACTTATAAATATCCGGAATATTACAACCGATTGTCTGATGCGAGCAAGGCTACATTGGAGTTTCAGGGAGGTGTAATGACCGAAGAAGAGGCCACGGATTTTGAGTCGAACCCTGATGCTGAGCTGATTATACGACTTCGGTACTGGGATGACATGGCCAAAGAGATGAACCAACCCGTAAATAACCTCGATTATTTAAAATCTATAGCGCTAACCCATCTGCAACTGGTAAACAGTTGATATTTCCATATTAAGTTTTTGTAAGATATATGTAATTACGCTGTTACAAAAACTGCCTGCTTAACACAGGGTGAACATAAGATTAAGTATAGCTTAATACTAAATTGGTTTACTAATAATAAACAAAGTTTAGTATTGCTGCATGAAAAAATCAATCCTTTCACCTTTAAATTTTAGCAGATGAACAAGTTTTACCAGAGACTAAAAAACCTTATCACGGTTTTATTATTTTGTATAACGCCATCTATTTTATTTGGACAAACCAAAATAAGCGGTACAGTTACCGACGAAAACCATTTGCCGCTTCCAGGAGTAAGTGTGAGAATTAAGGATCAAACCAAAGGTACTGTTACCGATGTGGATGGTCATTACTTTCTGACAGCCTCCAACGGTCAAACACTCATTTTTACATTTAT
>Ga0105239_10001948_pt1 | contig 26930 bp, 29 predicted proteins | sample KBSC44metaG_FD_92761 | JGI IMG/M metagenome (GOLD analysis project Ga0105239, IMG submission 92761) | Corn rhizosphere microbial communities from Kellogg Biological Station, Michigan, USA - KBS C4-4 metaG | ecosystem: Host-associated > Plants > Roots > Rhizosphere > Soil | place: Michigan, USA...
AGCTCGCTGTTTTACCACGCGCCGAAATTGCAAAAGTCGCCATCGAAAACTCGTACATCATAGTAACAGGTAATTTGGATGAGGCAATGGATTTCAGCAACCAATACGCACCGGAGCATTTGATATTAGCCACAGCAAACTGGAAACTGATAACTGCAAAAATCATCAATGCGGGCTCGGTGTTCCTTGGCAATTTAACACCGGAGAGCGCCGGCGATTACGCCTCGGGCACCAACCATACATTGCCAACCAGTTCGTATGCAAGGGGCTATTCAGGTGTATCGGTTGATTCGTTTGTAAAGAAAATAACCTTTCAATACCTAACCAAAGAAGGGTTGCAAAATATTGGGCCATCAGTTGAAATATTGGCGGAATTAGAGGGCTTACATGCGCATAAAAATGCAGTGAGTGTCCGTTTAAAAGAAGAATAAAGAATAATGTTTAGCATAGATAAATTACTCAGAGAAAATATAAAAAACCTCACCCCCTACTCATCCGCACGCGATGAGTACCAGGGCGAGGCCAGCGTGTTCCTTGATGCCAATGAAAATGCATTTGGCTCGCCGTTGGAGCAGCAATACAACCGTTACCCCGACCCGTTACAATTTGAAGTTAAAAAGCGCTTAAGCCAGATTAAAGGTGTGCCACCGTGCAATATATTTTTGGGCAACGGCAGCGATGAAGCAATAGACATCCTTTTCCGCAGCTTTTGCAACCCGGGTGTGGATAATGTTATCCTGGTTCCGCCTACTTATGGCATGTACCAGGTATCGGCCAATATTAATGATATCGCTGTAAAAAATGTGCCGCTTACCGAAGAATTTCAATTGAATTTGGAAGGCATTGCCGAGGCGATTGATGAACATACCAAGTTGATATTTATCTGCTCGCCTAATAATCCTACCGGTAATTCAATTGACCGTACGGATGTTGAAACTTTGCTGGCCAACTTTAGCGGTATTGTGGTGGTTGATGAAGCTTATATAAATTTCAGTCGCCAAAAAACATTTATACAGGAACTTACCGAATACGCTAACCTTGTTGTGTTGCAGACGCTGTCCAAAGCCTGGGGGCTCGCAGGTTTGCGCGTGGGAATGGCATTTGCGAGTGAAGAGATTATAGAGGTAATGAATAAGGTGAAACCACCATATAACATTAACGAGGCATCGCAACAACTGGCATTACAGGCCCTGGGAAATATTGAACAAATAAACAGCTGGATTAAAGAGACTTTGGTCCAAAGGGACAACCTGGTGCTTGGTTTGAAGCACTTTGACTTTGTAGTTGATATTTACCCGTCAGACGCCAACTTTATCCTGGTAAAGACCACCGATGCAAACAGCATCTACAATTATTTGGTTGATAAGGGCATTATAGTTCGCAATCGTTCGAAAGTGGAACTTTGCGAGGGCTGCCTGCGCATAACCGTGGGTACTCCAGCCGAAAACAACATATTACTCGAAACCTTACGAAATTTTAAATGAGCAAGCCGCAAAAAATACTATTTATTGACCGCGACGGTACAATGATTGAGGAAACACCTGACGAGCAGATCGATTCGTTTGAGAAGCTTACTTTTTACCCCGGCGCGCTGCAATACCTGCCCAAAATAGCCAAAGAGCTTGACTTTGAACTGGTAATGGTTACCAACCAGGAGGGTTTAGGTACTGCGTCGTACCCGGAAGATACTTTTTGGCCGGTACAAAACATGGTGCTAAAAACGTTTGCGAACGAAGGTGTTGTGTTTTCCAATATTTGTGTCGACAGGACTTTTCCTGCCGAGAACGCGCCGACCCGTAAGCCCGGCACAGGCATGCTTACCCAATATTTTGATACCGAGAAATACGATTTAAAAAACTCGTTCACCATCGGCGACCGTAAAAATGACGTGTTGCTTGGGCATAATTTGGGCGCAAAGGCTATTTGGTTGAATAACGGCTCGAACATGGGTGGCGCAGAGTTTAAGGCTGGGGAAGAAGAGATTGTACACCAAACCGCGGTACTGCAAACTACCGATTGGCAAAAGGTTTACGAGTTTTTAAAGCTTGGTCAGCGCGTGTTTGAGCACCGCCGGAGCACAAAGGAAACGGACATCTACATAAAAATAAACCTTGACGGAAAAGGTGACGCGAAGGTATCAACCGGCGTTCACTTTTTCGACCATATGCTCGACCAGATTGCCCGGCACGGAAGTATTGATTTGGAGATCACCGCCAATGGCGATTTGCATATTGATGAGCACCACACCATCGAAGACACAGGCATTGCCCTTGGTGAGGTTTTTGCGGCGGCCTTAGGCAATAAAAAAGGCATTGAACGCTATGGTTTTTGCCTGCCGATGGACGATTGCCTGGCACAGGTTGCCATTGATTTTGGCGGCCGGAACTGGATTGTATGGGATGCCGAATTTAAAAGGGAAAAAATCGGAGAAATGCCAACGGAAATGTTCTTCCACTTTTTTAAATCGTTCAGTGATGCGGCAAAGGCCAACCTGAACATAAAAGCCGAAGGCGATAACGAGCACCATAAAATTGAAGCTATATTTAAAGCCTTCGCTAAAGCAATAAAAATGGCCGTAAAACGTGATGTAAATAATATGGTTTTACCAAGCACTAAGGGTTTACTGTAGAGGCCCCCTAACCCCCTGAAGGGGGAATTTTGATTAGCATGGATGAAGTAATACAAGGAAATAATTTGCAAGACTCTTCTCCCTTTAGGGGGCCGGGGGGCATAGGAATAATACAATACGGCGCCGGAAACATCTTCTCCCTAACTGCTGCTTTGGAGCGGTTGGGTATTCCGTATGGGATGATAAATAAGGAAGAAGATTTTGAACAATATGACCGCTACATAATTCCCGGTGTAGGGCATGCAGGAGCTGCAATGGCCAAACTGGAGCACACAGGACTGGTGCCGTCGATCAAAGCGCTTAAAAAGCCTGTATTGGGCATTTGTGTGGGCATGCAGCTCCTTACCTCATACTCCGAAGAAGGCGATTCAAGTCTGCTCGATTTATTCCCGATAAAAACCTTGAAATTTGCAGGCGACACTAATTTTAAAGTACCGCATACCGGTTGGAACCAGGTTTTTCCAGAAATGGGAAATGCACTTTTTGAAAATATTCCTAACGGTTCACATTTTTACTTTGTACATTCATACTTTATTGAGTATAATGTTACATACACTTTATCGTCAACAACTTACATAAACAAATTTTCGGCATCAATTATGCGGGATAATTTTTATGGAGTGCAATTCCATCCCGAAAAATCAGGCGCGTATGGTGAAACCTTACTAAAAAACTTTTCTAAAATTTAAAAGACATGTACATTATCCCGGCAATTGATATTTTAAATAAAAAGGTTGTGCGCCTTCGTGAAGGTGACTATAACCAGGTAACAGAATACGATGTATCCCTGGAAGAGATGATAGAAAAATACCAATCAAATGGTACAAACTTCATCCACATCATCGACCTTAACGGCGCCAAAAACGATTTCAGCAACCAGGAGTACCTTTTTGATGTAATCCACAAAACCGATATGAAGGTTCAGTACGGTGGCGGTATTCGCAGCATTGAAAAAGTTAAAGAGCTGATTGATTCAGGCGTACACCGAGTTATCGTTGGCACACAAGCACTAACTAATCCTTCATTTTTACCCGAACTAAGCAAAGAAGTTTGCGGCAAGGACAAATGTTCCGACCAGGTGGTTATCGCTATCGATGTTTTGGACGAAGTAATAAAATACTCCGGCTGGATGGAAAGTTCGCCCATAAAACTGATGGATTACGTTGATAAGTGCCTTCAGCTTGGCTTTTTCCGTTTTTTATGCACCGATATTGACAAAGACGGCAAACTTGGCGGCGCCGGTATCAAACTTTACGAAAAACTACTTGACCACTCCCCTTTCATTAAACTTATTGCATCGGGCGGCGTAAGCTCGATGGAAGATATTGAGCAATTAAGCAATATCAAAGTTGAATCGTGCGTAGTGGGTAAAGCTATTTATGAAGGGCATATCACAATAGAGGACGTGAAACACTGGAATTTGGAATCCTTAATTTCTATATAATTTTGTCATTGCGAGGAGGAACGACGAAGCAATCTCGTCGCAATGCTTATACACCCTGTCATCGACGAAGTTGCCGCGCTCGTTCCTCGCTCGCAATGACAAAGCTTTTTATTTTACATGCTTAGTAAAAGAATAATCCCCTGTTTGGATGTTAAAGATGGCAGAACCGTTAAAGGCGTAAACTTCGTCGACCTGCGTGATGCCGGCGACCCGGTTGAGCTTGCCTGGAATTACTCGCAACAGGGAGCCGATGAACTGGTATTTTTAGATATCACGGCAACTGTTGAACGCCGTAAAACCATGGTTGAACTGGTGAAGTCAGTTGCCCGGCAAATTAACATACCATTCACAATTGGCGGTGGTATTAATGAAATTGCTGATGCTGATGCACTTTTAAATGCAGGCGCAGATAAAATTTCTATCAATTCCGCAGCGGTGCGCAATCCGGCTTTGATTGATGAACTGGCAAAAGCGTTTGGTGTTCAGTTTGTGGTAATAGCTGTTGACACAAGAGTAATTGCAGGTAAAAACATTGTTCATTTAAACGGCGGCCGTGTACCAACCGAAAAGGAAACATTGGATTGGATAATGGAAGCCGAAAGCCGTGGTGCGGGCGAAATATTACTGACTTCAATGGACCATGACGGAACAAAAGCGGGGTTTGATAACCGTTTTTTAAAAGAAGTAAATAATGCAGTAAATATCCCGGTAATTGCTTCAGGTGGCGCCGGTTCAGTGCAGGATTTTATAGATGTATTTAAACAAAGTAATGTTGATGCGGCGTTGGCAGCTTCGGTGTTTCACTATGGAGAGATATTGATACCGGATTTGAAAAAGGTCTTGAAGGCGAATAATATTGAGGTGAGGGAAGTGTAATGCCCCCGGGCTGTGTCTTCACAGCCAATATTAGGGACAAATGTTGCCTGTGGGGACACAGGCAAAGGTTTTAAGAAATATAAGATAAATGAACATCGATTTCAACAAATCAGACGGGTTAGTACCCGTAATTATACAGGACGAGCAAACCCTTGAAGTGCTGATGCTTGGCTACATGAACAAGGAAGCCTACGATAAAACCGTCCAGGAAAACATCGTAACGTTTTACTCGCGCTCGAAAAACCGTTTGTGGACAAAGGGCGAAACCAGCAATAATTTTTTGCACGTAAAAAAAATTGACATTGATTGCGATAACGATACGCTGCTGATAAAGGTAAAAGCCGATGGCCCAACCTGCCATACCGGCTCGCGCAGTTGTTTTAAAACTGAATATAACCAGAACTTTATACTGCAACTGGAAGCCATAGTTGCCGACAGGTACGAAAACCCGCAGGAAGGCTCGTACATCAACAAGTTACGCACAAAAGGCCTCAATAAAATAGCTCAAAAAGTTGGCGAAGAAGGCGTGGAAACAGTTATTGCCGCCCTCGCCGAAACGGAAACCGATTTGATAAACGAATCGTCCGACCTGATATTTCACCTATTGGTGTTGCTGCGCGAAAAGGGATTGAGCCTTGAACAAATCGCAAAAAATTTAGAAGGAAGACATAAATAAGTCCATAGTCGATAGTCCATAGTCCATAGTAAAATGTGGCGGCTATGGACTATGGTCTATGGTCTATCGACTAAAATCATGACCGTAGAAAAAACAGCAGAACTTACCGGCCACGGCAACCCGATATTCACCCTCGAGCTTTCACAAAAGCCGGGCATATTGTTTACCGGTGGCAACGATAAAGGCCTTGTTGAATGGAGCCTGAAGGACAATTCATTTATAAAGGTAATGTTTCCGGTAGCTGCCTCTATTTACGCGGTACATGGCCCGGTTGGGCTTCCTCTGTTATTTACCGGACTGCGCAACGGCGACGTATTGGTGTTTGATTTTGTAAAACAACAACTGCAGCCTGCGCTTAAAGATCATCAGAAACCAATATTTGATATAAAGTCGGTAAATAAAAAGAGGGAATTGCTGGTTGCTTCTGAGGATGGCACCGTATCTGTCTGGAGCATGGAAACCCTTAAATTGCTGCACACCATCAAGGTTTCGAACGATACGATAAGGTGTATCGCTGTATCTCCTGATGAAAAACAGGTGGCCTTTGGTTGCAGAAACAATCAAATTCACATCTATGACCTGGAGGATTATTCGCTGCTGAAAACTTTAAACGGGCACACCATGTCGGTTTTTTCACTTCAATACGCGCCGGACGGCAGCTATTTGTTATCCGGCGGGCGCGATGCACAGGTAAAAATATGGGATACTGTGTCATACAATCTTCTGCACAACATCCCCGCCCATTTGTTTGCCGTGAATAGTATCGCCTTCCACCTGGACCAACCTTATTTTGCTACCGGCAGCATGGATAAGAGCATCAAAATTTGGGGAGCCGACGATTTTAAGCTTTATAAAAATATCAGCCGCGAAAAGGGCTATGCAGGTCATCAACTATCAATAAACAAGCTCGCCTGGAATGGGAATCGGCTGTTATCAGTAAGCGATGATAAAAAGGTAATTGTTTGGGAAGTTAATTTCGGCAGTTAAAACATTCTTTTAACCGTTGTTAATTTATGTGTATAGCGTTTTAACTCGTCTGAAAAGATTCCCTTTTCGTCAATACCGTCAATTTTCACCTTACCCGACGCGTGGATAATCTTCTCGTTATTCAGCATAATCCCCACATGCACAATTGCGCCATCTGCATTTTCAAAAAAGGCAAGATCGCCTAGTTTAGCATCGTGGAGTGAGTTCAAGGCATAACCCTGCCCTTCCTGCATCCGTGCATCGCGCCCTAAATTAAATCCCTGCGAACGGAAAACCGCCTGGGTAAAGCCGGAACAATCAATACCGAAATGCGTGCGTCCACCCCACAAATAGGGCGTATTTAAAAATGAAGTGGCGGTAACAGCCATATTTTCGGTCTCACCAATTTCGCCGATAATTTCAAATTTCTCATCACCTATCCGGCAGGTGGTACCTTCTATAAACGAAAGTGAGCTACCCATTGGGAGATAAAGAATGCTGTTATTGTTTATTTTCCAGGCTTGGGTTACCGCCCTGTGTGTTATTGGCGGCGGCGTCTGTTTAATACGTTTATAAGCAAGATGACCCAGCATATTGAACTGCAATCGCCCTATCCAGCCCGGGTAATCATCTATTGAAGTAATAATTTTCACCCAATTATCTTTCCACTCGGTAATCTCAAACGTTTCCCCAAACAAAACTTGCGATACCTGCTCGCTTTTATCGCTTGCTTCGGCCCGCATAGGGATTACAGAAAGATTACAGATGCCGTATTCCATGTTTGAAAGGCTTAGTACGGTGTTAATTGGTTAATGTTTCAACATACAAAAAAAAGGGGAAAGTTTATTAGACTGTCCCCTTTTATATTTGTAACAGACTTGTTACTCTCCCATATGGAGCCATTCCTTTTTAGCAAGCAACTCCTCTTTGGTTTCGCGTATGTCTTCGTCGTCTACGCAGCAATCAACAGGGCAAACGGCAGCACACTGCGGTTCATCGTGAAAGCCAACACATTCGGTACACTTATCGGGAACTATATAATAGATATCATCAGATAACGCAGCTTGTGTTTCTTCTGCGTTAAGCGTGTTGCCATCGCCAAAATCAATCAGCCCCTTCAGCCCGGTGCCGTCAGAAAAACGCCAGGCAGCGCCGGCATCGTAAATGGCGTTATTGGGGCATTCGGGCTCGCAAGCTCCGCAGTTTATACATTCATCGGTGATTTTAATCGCCATATTTCTTTAATCTTATAATCTCAATTAACTTTGCCCGCTATTAACAGGAACGCAAATATAAGAAAAAAAAGATTTTAAGGGTTTAAATCCTTACCATATATATGTCAAATTTTGATAAAACAAAGCTAATTGAAGTATTTAGCACGCTCGGCAAAAGTCTAACTAACCCAGGCCCGGAACTGAAAGCAATCATAGAAACCGAAAGACAATATAACGCATGGTTTACCCCCGAGAACGTTTTGCAGGCGATAACATCCATCAGCAAAATGCTAAACCGGGCAGATTTAACAGAATGGCTTAACCGCTATGACTTAACTGAAAACAGGCCTGCAAAAAAAGTTGGGCTGATATTAGCAGGAAATATCCCTTTGGTAGGTTTCCACGATGTACTGTGTGTGCTGGCAACCGGAAATTTTGCTTTGATAAAGGCATCGTCACAGGATTCACGGCTGATTAAGCATATTTTACAGATGCTGGCTGATATTGAACCTGTATTTAGCCAGCAATACGAGTTTGTTGAACGGCTTGAAAACTTTGATGCTGTTATCGCCACGGGCAGCAATAATACCTCCCGCTATTTTGACTACTACTTTGGCAAGGTGCCCAATATCATCCGCAAAAACCGCAATAGTGTAGCTGTGCTAACCGGCGACGAAACATCCGAACAGCTTTTCAGCCTGGGACACGATATTTTTGACTACTTCGGCCTTGGCTGCCGTAACGTATCAAAACTGATGGTGCCTAAGCGCTATAATTTTAATTTCTTTTTTGAGTCGATACAAACATTCGAACCAATTATCCATCATAATAAATACAATAACAATTATGGATATAATCGGTCGATATACCTGGTAGGTAATGAGCAGCATTTGGACAATAACTTTTTATTACTGAAAGAAAATCCTTCACTGTCTTCACCACTTGCGGTTATATTTTATGAGTACTATGATGACCTGGAACCGGCTCAAAAGCTTTTACAACAACAAACCGACAGTATCCAGTGCGTGGTAAGTAATGCCAAATTGAATATACCCAATCAATTGGTACCCTTCGGCCAAAGCCAGCAACCCGCGTTATGGGATTATGCGGATAACGTGGATACGATGGAGTTCCTTTTGAAAGTCGATAGACCATAGTCCATAGACCATGGTAAAAAAGAATAGAGGGCTATGGGCTATCGTCTATGGTCCATGGACTAATTTTCCTTCCCTGCCAGCGTTAACATAATTCCGTTAGGATATGCCTGGTACAAAACATAGTTGCCTTTTTCATCGGTTGCAGTATCAACGCGTTGCATACGCTTGCCCTGCCATATCCAAACGCGCTTCCATTCGGGCGACACATAGGTTTTGAGCGTTAGGGGTAAATCGTACATGGTTCTGTCAAGAGCGGTGGAAAGCTCGATGGTGAGTTTATCGCCGGCTTTGCCTTGCTGAAATTTTGCATGCTCTTTTTCGCGCATATACCTGGCCACATCGCCAAAGGTGGCAATCCATAAATCTTTTTGAAGGTTTTTGATATACTGAAAATATTCATCGAGCATAACGTGGGGTAACGCTTCGTAACCAAGATTATCCACGCCATGAAATACAAGTACAAGCCAGGTGTTATTTTTTGCAACCGCAGTATCAACCCACGATTCCATAAGCGGCAGCGGTGTTTTGGTGGTGGCCCCGCGCTGCCATTGAATATAGTCCTTTGTGGTTGTACCGGGTGTTTGTTTGCTTGCCCGGTCAATTTCTTTTAGCCATGGCTCCGGCATTCGGTTACGCAACACCGGGTAAATTTTATAGGCAATTTTCATCACCCGTTCATCTTCGTAGCCGTAAGGCACCTCTGTTGAGAAAGTAGACCTCACCCCCATTTTATCCCTGATCTCTGCTTTACTTTTCTCCAACTCGTACGAAATATTTACCGAATCCAGGCCCGGCATGCTCGCATGGGTGATCGAATGACTCGCAATTTCGTACCCGCGGCCACTGTAGCTTCTTAAATCGTCCCAGGTAAGACCATCCTCCTGCAACACCTCATCGCAGGGTTGGTAACCGGGCTGAAAATCGCCATTGCGTACCTTTTGGTAAAGCGTATCCATTACCTTAAAAGCATGCTCACGCCTTTTTACATTATCGTACAAACCAACAGCTTTGGTAACGTAGGAAATGGTTCCCTTATAACCTAAATACCCTCCTGCCGGGCAGCGTTCAAAAAAATTTTTTTCGTTTGTTGGGATAGTTGCCGATTCTTTAATGATAGTTTTTACCGGCCTGCCGATAAACTTCCCATGGTATTTTGAACCGGGAATCCCCCCGGTTATCACAAAAAATGTAGCGGGCAATTTCAAACGCTCCATTATTGGTAATGCGTATTTAAACTGGTTAATTGACCCATCATCGTAAGTAAGCGACAATGCGCCGTTTTTGCCGTACTGCCATTTGGTTATTTCGGTTTTACCAATGGCGGCTGGCTGCGCGCTTACTATATTGACTTGCAAATAGATAATCGCAAGCGCGGCGAAGGTTTTAACTGCTGCATTCATAACTCAAATTTAACCGAATTACAACAGGTTGAAAACATTAGCACAAATATTACAATTGCGCAGAGCGTTACATGCTTAAATTGATGCCGATGCTTTTCCCGTTAAAGCCAATAGGATTCTTCTCCAGAAACCGTCGCAGCTTATTACCATTGCTCCGGTGAGTGCTGTACATGGTACCGTCAAACAGCAATAAAAACGCACCCTGGATTATCAACGACGAGCCGTACCCCTTTAACTGGCCTGAATTACGGTTATCTCCGCGATTTTTAAGAACGATCCCTGTGCCGATATAGGCCAAATCGAGCCCGCCGTTTATTAAAAAAATGCGTTCAATTTTCTGCTGTGCTTTCAGGGTTTCGGCAGCGGTGAGTTGTTTGCCGGTATTACTTTTCGCGCCGGTATATCCTAATATTGCGGCACCCAGGTTGGCCGCCCCCCAAATGGTGGTCATCTGGTAAAAGTATTTATTTTGGCCACCCTTCGAGTTTGCCCAGCCGGCAGCACCAACACCAATGTTGGCAATTGCCCAACTGCCTAAAACCGTCATCCCGGTGGTGGTGATATTATTTCTTGAATAGTTGAAGGTTTTGAGTGAATCCTGGGAATAACAATGCGCATCTATTAATAGGAAAAGTAAAGCGAATATTTTTTTCATAGCGGTAGATATAACCAAAACTACGAAAAACTTTACCCAATAGATTGGTCTTCGGTGCCCCAGGCGGTAACCACCAGGTTACGCGGCTCGGCGTTGTTGCGGTGTTCACAAAGATAAATGCCCTGCCAGATACCCAAAGCCAACCGCCCGTTACGGATAGGTATGGTTACAGAACTACCCAGCAGAGCCGCTTTCAAGTGGGCTGGCATATCATCAGGGCCTTCGTCGTCGTGGCGATAATCAGGGTCGTTCTCGCGAACAGTTTTATTAAAATACATTTCAAAATCCTGGCGTACAGTTGGGTCTGCGTTCTCATTAATGGTTAATGAAGCCGATGTGTGTTGTATAAATACCTGGCACATGCCAACGGCTAAATCACTTATTTGCGGCAGCGCCAGGGTAATTTCGGAGGTGATAAGATGAAAACCCCTTCTGCGTTCTTTCAACTGCAATGTTTGCTGATATATTTTCATACTGCCGGCCAAGTAATTTACCGTATAAGGTAATACAATATCTATACCAATGCCACTTAAAAAATCTCAACCAATAGACTTAAAGATGTCCGGAAACCATATCTTTACTATACTTAACTAAATCTTATGAAAAAATTAGCCTCATTAGCATTATTAACATTGTCATTTTGTTCTGTTTTTGCTCAAAACGGGCAACCAGCGCCCGCCTCAATAGCAAATAATGGCAAAGTATGGGCATCTCTCTACCAGCAACGCGCAGCCGAATACAAGGCCCTTTGTTTCCAGGCTTATAATATTGCCCGGTTGCGGCTGGACGCAGCGTTAAAAAAACATCATGCAAAACGTTATGCCGTAGTTACCGATATTGATGAAACCTTGCTTGATAACAGCCCCTATACAGCGGGCAGGGCAATCAACAACCAGGACTTTGATGCAACCACCTGGAAACAATGGACCGCAAAAGGCATTTGTGATACCGTGCCGGGCGCTCCGTCATTTTTAAAATATGCGGCGTCGAAAGGCGTGGCAGTTTATTATATTACAAACCGCGACGAAGATGAACGTGCAGGCACAGTGAAAAACCTTAAACTATACAATTTGCCTTATAACGACGATACACATCTTATTTTAAAAACGACCACATCCAGCAAACAAACACGCAGGCTTGAAGTATTAAAAACACACGAAATTGTGCTGCTTTGCGGCGATAACCTGCCCGATTTTGACGCCCTGTATGATGCGCCCTTTACCGAACAAAGCCGGAATGAAGTTACCGAACAACTGAAGAAAAAATTTGGCAATAAATATATCGTTATCCCAAATGCCGGTTATGGCGATTGGGAAAATGCTATATTCAACCATAAGTATACCAACGCTCAAAAAGATTCGGTAATAAAATCGCAGGTTAAAACTTTTCAATAATTAATTGAAGGTGCAGCTATTCCAATCGGGCACAACAAAGCTGTAATTCAAAATGCTGGTAACATTCAGGCTGTTGACAAGCTTCCAACTATCCAGTTGATTGATAAATTCGGGGGCGACAAGTCCCGCCTGCAGTGACGCTGCGCGATAGAAAGCTGATTTGGCCGGGTGATGTGGCGATACGCCATTAAACACCCGGCCAAATGCATTTTGATTAATAATGGCCGTTGTAATGCCAATACAGTCGTTTAAATGGATAAGATTTACCGGTGCCAGGCCATTTGGAACGTCCGTTTTACCTGCGAAAAATCGCCCGGGATGCCTGCCGGGACCTACAAGGCCCGCAAAACGAAGAATGGTTGTTTTAAAAGCCGGTTCATTTATAAACAGCTTTTCCGCCGCAAGCAATATTTTTCCACTTTCGGTATCCGGATCGGCGGAATTTAGCTCCGTCACTTCCGTATTGTTATCGCCATAAACGGCTGTTGAGCTGATATAAATTATCTTGCTAACCTCGTGCTTTTTAGCAGCGTTGACGATTCTCTCTATTTTGAGCAAATAATCGCCACCCTCACCCTGCCGTGTTTTTGGCGGGATGCAAACAATCAACACATCGCAATTAAAAAAATCCGGATTATAAGTTTGGCTATCCGCCTTAAAATCGACTAAGAAAGGCAAGATACCAATGCTTGATAATAGCGCAGTTTTTTCTGTGGAGGTTGCCGAGCCTTTAACAATAAAGCAGTTTGCCAACAACGCTTTTGCCAGCGCCTTACCGTACCAGCCACAGCCTAAAATACTTATTACCATAGTGAAGGCAAAAGTATTAAATACCTTCTTTAAAATAGTATAGTGTTAAGTCGATAGCCTTTAGTCGCAAGTCCTAAGTCCATTTGCGCTTTTCTGACTTAAAACTCAAGACTTTCGACTCAGGACTAAGCAGTCGACTGATTGCCGACACGACACTACCCCTGGTAAGCCATTGATTTTGATAATTCTTCGTTTAACCTGAATTCCTTATCAAGCACCAGCAGTTTGGCCATTGCCCGGTTGTACGCGTCTTCTCCCAAAAGTAAGTGGAGCGGAGGATTTTCATCATCCGCTATCTTAATCATCGCGGCTGCTGCTTTTTCGGGGTCGCCAATTTGCTGGCCATCCATCTGCAAATATCTTGCGTGGGTGTTTCTAACCTCCTGGTAAGCATCGATCGGGTTTTGGGTTAGCACCAGTGAATCGGCTGCAAGGAAATTGGTACGGAAGGCGCCGGGAGCTACCACGGTAACTTTTATCCCAAATTCCTTAACATCCTCCGCTAAAACCTCGGATAATCCAATGACGGCAAATTTGGTGGCTGCGTAAAGCGCCCAGCCTGTTCCGGGTGCTATACCTGCAATAGATGAAATGTTGATGATATGCCCCCAACGCTGTGCCCGCATAAAAGGCATTACCGCGCGAATGACATTTAACGTACCGAATACATTGATATCGAAACTCTCACGGGCCTCCTCATCAGTCAGTTCTTCAATGCTACCACCGATACCATACCCAGCATTGTTGATGACCACATCAATGCGGTTAAATGTGTTGTAAGTTGCCTGGATAGCTTCGGCAACACTGTTTTCGTCGGCGAGGTTAACATGCAGGGGCAAAAAATTCTCCGATGCCTCACCTGTCGCTTTTACCAGGCTGGCTACATACCTTGATGTTGCCGCCACTTTTTGGCCATCGGCCAGTAGTTGTTTAACAAGGCTTAACCCAAAACCTTTAGATGCGCCTGTAATAAACCATACTTTTTTGTTTTCATTATTATTGGTGTTTTTCATGAAAACAAAATTACAGCGCCAAAAAGGCAACCGCTTGCATCATTCAAACCAATACTTACAAAATTCAAACAACCCGATAAATAGATGGCGTATTTGAAGTTTGTTTTTTAAAAAAATTATTGAAATGCGCCGGCTCATCAAAACCCAGGCAGTAGCTTATTTCGGATATATTCCAGTTGGTATGTTTTAGCAAGGCTATCGCCTCGCCGGTAACGCGTTCAAAAATATGCGCGGTGGTAGTTTTGCCCGTAGTTTGCCTGATGGCCCTGTTAAGGTGGTTAACATGCACGGCAAGCTGTTCGGCATAATCTTTTGCTGACCTTAATGTAAACCGCTGCGACGGTGATTCGATAGGAAATTGCCGCTCCAGCAGCTCGGTAAAAACGGAAGTTAAGCGCGAGTTTGCATCGGTATGCTGGTACAGCGTTTCGATCGGCGACACCTTTAGCGCATAATGGATCAGTTCGGTTACATAATTACGCAACAGGTCGTATTTAAATTTGTAGTCTGATTTAATTTCATCCAGCATTTTCTCAAATACTGCGCTTACATACTCCTGCTGTACATTATTTAATGAATACGACGGCCTCCCAGATACAGCAAACATGGGCAAATCATGCATATTGCTCCGCAGCATCTCCGTAAAAAACGATTCTTTAAAAATGCAGAAATACCCGGTACCTTCGTCTGTCAAAGCTTCAATGGTATAGGGTACCTGCGGGTTAAAAAACAGCAACGAGGTACCATCCACTTCTATACTTTTATCGGCATAATGATAAATTGCTTTGCCCCTGAACAAACTGATTTTGTAAAAATCGCGACGACTGTATTTTAAGGGTGCTTTGTGGTGCTTATGTAAATCCTCTTTTCTAAAAACATTAAAATGCCCTATATCCTGGCCCAGGTTTTCAGGCAGCCAATTCAATTTGTTCTTATAAAAATCTTCCAGTGTTTCTGTAGGTCCCATAATACAAAGTTACATAATTCAAACTAACAAGCAATTATATCAATGTTTATCGGGCGTCCCGTCTGTAGCGATGGGCGGTGCCCATCGCTGGCGGATTTATCCCCTCCGGGGAATTTTGATTCTTTGTTGTATTATATTGATATACTGCAAAACACAAACACATCGGTTATTGGTGGCAACGACAAGCGCAGAAAATTAAGTTAGTTTTCATTTCTGGATATCAGGTTTCAGCGATTCACAAAAGTAAATCAACTGATAATGAGCATGTTTCATAGTGTTCCGGGTGTTCCGCGTGTAAAAATGGAACGCTTGATCGCCTAAATACCCATTATTTATTCACCCAAACGGCAATCTCCGCAGATTTTTGTCCGGCCTCTGAAAACGGCACCATAACAATTTTGCGCGGCGAATTATTAACCTTCATTTCAATGCTGTAGGCCTCTTTCCAGTCCCAGTCTGAGGGCAACATTGCTTTTACATCGGTAACCGGTTCATCAGTTTGCGTGTATACAACATTACTTAACGATGTCAAGCTGGGATTTAATCCCTGGTCGACAGCCAATATTTGCGGGCCGCGCTTAAATGCTACGGAGTTTGGATATGATATCCCCCCGGGAATAACCTCCAACGGCATATCAAAAGTTATAGCAATGTGGTCGCCCGGGCTCCATTTTCTGTTGATGGCCAATAACTCGCCTTTCTTGCCACGGAATACCTCACCCCCTGCTTTGGCCGTAAAATTTTCAGCCCATTCCGGCACGCGAAAGTTTATGGTAAATCCTGCCTGCTTCGATGGATTTATGGCGAAATCAACCCGTCCGTCCAGCGGAAATTTCGTTTCAGACTTTAGCGTTATTTTTACGACAGCGTTATTTTTAGTATGGATAATGGCTTTAGCTTCCCCGTTTTCGTACATTAAAACGGTAAACACACCGTTTATCTTTCCGCCCATCATTTCCGGAATAAGCGAAATCCCCCGCGGCACGCTCGACAGGCAGCAGGAGAAGCCCTGGTCGCAACGGTAAGGCTTGGCGCCCTGCAGTGCCGTGTAGTAGCTCACACAGCCCGTTTGCGGATTCTCTGCGGCCAGTAAATGGTTGTATACCGACCGCTCCATTTCCTCCGCATATTTGGGCTCGCCGGTAATTTGCAGCAGTTGCAGGTTAAACTGTATCCAGGTAACGGTAACGCAGCCTTCGCCCATCTTGTCCTTATTCTCCGCCCGTAGAATGCCCGGCTCCCTAAAAATTTCGTTATCGCTTGAGGTGCCGGTGATGTACAGCCTGTTTTTGGTGATGTCTTTCCAGGCAGTTTGTAAAAGGGGAAGGTATTTCTCCTGCCCGGTGAGTTTATAATATTTCAGTATCCCCAAAAAGCAGGATAACATTTCATAGGCCTTGGCATCCCCTACTTTGGTTACGTCTCCATACTTCTCAAGCTGACTGATAATTTTCGGCCCGGTGGGTTGCTCAAAAGCCCTGAAGATATAATTACAAAAATCGAGATAGCGCTTATTGCCGGTATAACGGTACAAATCAACCATTGGCTCAAGGATGCTGCCCGGCGCCAGGCCGTTGTGCTCGCCTGCAATCATTAAGTCGCGTTTGCCGGGTTCATCGCCAAAAGTGCGACAAATTAAATCAGCAGCTCTTTCCGCAGTTTGCAAAGCTGGTTTATAGCCGGTTACCGAATAATAATTAAGCAACCCGATAATAGCATATTTATGCGCCCAAACGTCCCATTCTGTCCAGCGGTCTTTCAGCAGATAGGTACCCAGGTACCCGTCAGGCATTTGGCAAACAATGTATTTGCGTACCATATCGTCCATTAAATGCTTTATCCGGGCATCGTGTGTGTAGGCATAAGTTTTTGACGCCGAGAACAGGAACTTGCCCACATGTTCGCCAATCCAGGTTTGCGAGCCCGGCCTTTTCCTAAAACCGGATAATAACGTTGCGGAATCAATCTGTAGCAGTCTTTTTTCTAAATTCACATTCAGGCGGTAGCCTAAAAGTCCGCCAATATCCTGGTAATGCGCAGGGATATATTTATCGGCTATTTTATTGGGAATGATAGGCTGCCATGATTGGGCAAACGATTGCAAATTAGTAATAAGAACAACCAGTAATGCGAACAGCTTTCTCATAGTCAACATATTTTAAATAAATGTAGCAATTTTGATTGTAGACGCGATGCTTAATACCATACTTAACAAAAAGGCCCGGCATTATTAAAAATGCCGGGCCTGATAAATCATCCGGCTTAAATTACAACATCATCCCGCCAGATACCTCTATACGCTGTGCGTTTACCCATTTGGCATCTTCGGTGCACAAAAATGCTACCACGCTGCCAATATCATCGGGCAACCCAACGCGGCCCAGCGCTGTGGCACCGGCAATTTGCTTGTTCAGTTCGGGCATATCGCGCACTGCGCCGCCGCCAAAATCGGTTTCGATAGCGCCTGGAGCAACTACATTAACCGCAATACCGCGGGCGCCCAGTTCTTTGGCTAAGTAACGGGTAAGCACTTCTATCCCGCCCTTCATGGCTGCATATGCTGCATAGCCCGGGAAACTAAACCTTGCCAAACCCGATGACAAGTTGATTATCCGGCCACCATCATTAATTAAAGGCAACGCTTTTTGTGTAAGGAAGAACACGCCTTTCAAATGGATATTAAACAAAAGGTCGAAATCTTCTTCTTTAGTTTCTGCAAATGAGGCATGAATACCAATACCGGCATTGTTTATCAAAAAATCAAAACGGTCGGTATCAAAGGTGTTTTTTAAGGCAGTTTTTACATTGCCCAAAAATGTATCGAAGCTTTTTGTGTCGCCTGTGTTTAATTGCAGCGCTAAAGCCTTTTGACCCAGCTTTTCAATCTCGGCTACAACTGCTTCCGCTTCGTCCTTTTTGCTGTTATAGGTTAATATTACGTCGATTCCTTTTTTGGCAAGGTTTAAAGCCATGTTTTTGCCCAGTCCGCGGCTGCCGCCGGTTACCAATGCTATTTTGCTGTTACTCATTTTTTTATCGCTTTAATTATGATGTAAAGGTAACGCGCAAAGGCAGCGAGGTGTTTGCAAACATCAATCCATTGTTTGCAAAATTCAAATTATGGCAAGATTGCATATCCTCTCTTTGCATAGCAGAGAGGGGTTACCAGCGAAGCGAGTCGGGGTGAGTCAACGCCGCCAGAGCATTTGCGCCGATGCAATTATGCGAATATCGCTTCCATATCGACTCACCCGCACATTGCTTCGCTCGTGCTGCCCTCTCTGCTTCGCAAAGACGGCAAAAAAAAACCTCTTTATGATCTAAACGCCAATGGCGCCAATGCCGTTTGCTTCCTGAAAAAGTTCGAGAAATGCGCCACCTCTTCAAAACCGAGACTATACGCAATTTGCGATATATTCCAATCCGTTTGCTTTAGCAAAATCTTGGCTTCCTGCACAATGCGGCTACTGATGATATCAGTTGTGGTTTTGCCGGTATTTTCCTTTAATACTTTATTGAGGTGATTCACATGTACCGCCAGGCGGCTAGCATAATCTTTTGCGGTGCGCAATTGTAATTTTTGATGCGGCGATTCAATCGGAAACTGCCGTTCCAGCAATTCAATAAACAACGACGAAACCCGGCCGGCCGCAGTATGTGACGGGTATAGCGATGTGGCGGGTTGCAGCTTCTGCCCGTAATGGATCAGCTCAAGTACATAGTTACGCAGGAGGTCATACTTATAAGCATAGTCCGACGATATCTCTTTATACATCTTTTTAAATATCGCGGTAATTTCCTCCACAGCTTCATCGGTTACCTGGAATACCGGGTAGCCGCCTGGTTGGAATATCGGCAGGTCGTCCAAAACCACCCCGCTTTTGTTCTGCACCAAAAAATCGTGCGTAAAAATGCAGAAATAGCCAAACTGATTATCATCCTGCGGCACATAGTGATAGGGTATCTTCGGCGTTGCAAACAGCAGCGCATTTTTTTCAATGTCGATTTCCTTATCAGCATACTGAGCCTTGTTGCGCCCACTGATAATGCTTATTTTATAATAAGCACGGCGGTTATAAGGCATTGTACTGCCCTTTTTTAAGCTCGCGGTAAAATCATCAATTTTAAAAATATTGAAATGGCCGATTTCTTTATTAATATCAGCCGGCACAAGTGCTGCTGTTTCCTTATAAAAATCTTCGAGGGATACACTCTCCATGATACATTGTTTGCAAAATTCAAATATAGTATTGAATTCGACTTTTGAATTTTCGATTTCAGATTTTTACATAGCGGCTATAAAGCCAAAAACTATTTCCCCTTTATCAACCGTTCATTAAGTGCATTCAGGCCGGCAATCATGTTATCGGTGTAATACCTTACCCAGTGCGCCTGTTCATCCCGGGCACAATTAAATGTGGCGGACCATTCCACATAAGCGTTGTTACTTTCTTCAGTAGGTGTTACACGTATGGTAGCCTGGTAATTTTGTACGGGTACAGGGGTATCATAAAATGCATAGCTGTAAAAGCGATCGGCATCCGAATGGGCCGTTAGAACCTGTTTACTTAAATCGTCGCCGCTTTGAACAACCCTTACAGCGCCTGCTATGTCCCCAGCTTTACCATTGTCGCTCCAGCTGTTTATTATTGTGCCAGCCCATCTATACTCGTTAAAATCGCGGATAATCGCCCAAATTTCATCGGCCGTGCTTTCAATCACTATGCTATAGTAGGCTTTTGCAAGTTCGTCAGTTGCTTTAATTGTATTTGCTGCTGTTTCCATTACGTTTTTGTTGGGTAGATTTTTAGTATCGCGGCTTTATACGCAGCCCGAGCAATACATTTAATATGCCGGTTACAATAAACGCTGTACCTGTCCATATTATAATGGTTGCGGCCCCAAAGACAGGGTTAGCTATTACCAGGATGCCAAATAATAATACGATCACTGCACCGGCCAATATCCATGCGGGGCGCCGCGCAAACCCGCGAAAGTTGAACATCGAAATACCGCGAAACAGGAAATAAATACCCAGGATAACGCGCATTACATCCATACTGGCCGCAAGGTGGCTTAGCAAAATCAGCCCGATTGCTAAATCAACCAAGCCTACAAATAAGTGCCAGCCACGATTAGCTGAGCCTTTATCCTGGTAAGCATGCAATAATTCCGACACGCCCGTCAATAATATTATCAGCCCAAATAAAAAACTAAGCGCCACATAGGCACTCGCAGGCGAGGTAAACACGTAAATACCCAACAGGATGAATAATACTCCCCTTAAAACAAACACCCACCAATGGCGCACACTGCGGGCTACCGTGATTTCCATTTTATGTTTTCTTATTGAACTTACAGATGCGCAAATAGTTTTGGGAAAGATAAATTCATACACCACCAATTAAATTGATTGTGCTCCGATAGACTAAAATTTTTATATTTAACCCATCACCATTATTCTGCCTGTTATGCAAAAAAATTCCACAAAATACTCCCTGATGTGCGCTGTTGTCCTGTTTCTTTCTATTTCTCAGGGCGCATTTGCTCATATTAAACCAACGCCGACTGACTCTCTTTTAAAACCAAACAGCATCCTCAACATAATGCATCGCGTTGCCGACTGGCAGTTGAACCAATGGAACTCGAAAGGGTTTAACCATCCGCCGGTTGATTGGACAAACGCAGCGTGCTATACCGGCATTTATGCTTTAGGAGCAATAAAAGGGAATGATAAATATTTAGATGCCCTGGTTAAAATAGGCACAGACTTGCATTGGCAAACCGGCCGGAACCGTTTTATGGCTGATGATTATTGTATAGGGCAAACATATTCGCTGCTATCAATAAAATATAACGATAAAAAAATGATCGGGCCGTTCGTGCTATTGGCAGATAGCATTGTAAACAAGCCACACGACGAACCGCTGGACTGGAAAAACAACATACACAACCGCGAATGGGCATGGTGCGATGCATTATTTATGGGGCCAACTGCTTTGGGCTACTTAAGTAAGGCGACGAATAACCCCGCTTATTTAAATACAGCAACAAAACTCTGGTGGAAGACGACTGCTTATTTATACGACCCGGCTGAACATCTTTATTTTAGGGACGGCAGCTATCTCAATAGAAAAGAAAAAAACGGGCAGAAAGTATTTTGGTCGAGGGGGAATGGTTGGGTATTGGCCGGGCTGGTTAGGGTGATGGAAAGCCTGCCTGCTAATAGCCCGGATAAAAAGAAATTTGAAAAACTGTACCAGGATATGGCGGCCAAAATCGCCTCGCTGCAACAACCCGACGGAAGCTGGCACGCCTCGTTGCTCGACCCGGCGAGCTTCCCGGTTAAAGAAACAAGCGGCACCGGCTTTTATTGCTACGCTTTAACCTGGGGGCTTAACCACAAGCTGCTCGATAAAAAAACTTACTGGCCGGTTATTAAAAAAGCCTGGGCAGCGCTAACATCGTCGGTTCATGCTGATGGTATGCTGGGAAACGTGCAGCGCATCGGCGATAGCCCGGATATGGTGACTGAAAATAGTACTGAAGTGTATGGTATTGGCGCATTCCTGTTAACTGGCTCAGAACTTTATAAATACGTTGGCAATCATTAATTAGTCCAGAGTCGAAAGTCTTGAGTCTTAAGTCAAAAAAAATCCAAGCTTCGACTTAAGGCTTTCAACTCCGGACTTAAGACTTATTTACTAATCTTCAGGTTCTTAAAATCGCCGCCAGAGGTATTACCTACCCAAAAGCCAATCAAGCTGCCGTCCGCTGGCACAATCTGTTCCACTTCGAGCGACGGGGTGCTTTCGCCGTTCACAAATACCCGTATTTTTTTACCGTTTACATTAATGCGTGCATGGAACCACCCATTGGGGTCAGGTGGTGTAGCCAGGCCCTTTTCATATTTGCCCGGAAATTTGGTACGGAGCAGTTCCCAGTCATATTTGGGGAGCGAGATATATTGAACGGCATGCACCTTTCGCACCGGGTCGACAGCTTTAAAATTAAACGGGCGAAAATAAATACAATCAAAAGTAAAATCGTTAACCCCGTGAAAGGCAACACCAACAAAACTGTGCTGTAATAAGTCTTTGCCTTTTATATCCAACTCAATATTCCCGTTGATAAATTTTGCACCCGTTAACCAGGCAACGCCGTCGTTGTCGGCCTCGTTTAGGTGCATTACCGAAATGCCGTTCTCATTAGCAATCGTTAATTCGCGGTTATGAACTTTGAAATCAGCGGTGGCTTTGAGCTGGCTAAAGCAGTTAAAAACGGTAACAAGCAACGCGGTGGTAAAAATAATTTTCATGAGGCGAGTTAAGTTAAAGTCGATCATTCTCCAAATATCAACAAATATGCCATGTAAATAAACAATTGACAATCAGATTATTGATCAATATTAAGATTAAATACTGTCCGTTTGCGATATACCGAACGTTCAAATACGAACGATAAATAATTGCCAATACAAAGGCGCCGGTATAATTTTTCTATTTTTATGTCAATGAAAGAAATGGAGAAAAAATTAATTTTTGATAACCTGTTAAAGCAGTACATCAATTTCGGATTGCCAACGGAAGGTATTGATGAAAAAACGCAGTTTACCATCCATAACCTTAAGGATATTCATCACGAACTGCCTTATGTTTCTAAAGTATTCAGGCCGAACTTTTTTTCATTTGTTTTTGTAAAGGATGCTTTCGGCAAATACACAACTGACGACCTTAGTTTTGACACAATACCCGGCACCATTTATTTCACCAATCCCGGTCATTATAAATCGTATATCTGGCATAAAATAAACTCGGCGTATTTAATAACACTGAGCGAAACTTATTTAAAGGAAAATGTCCATCCCGATATTTTTGAAGAATTCCCCTTCCTGTTGGCTGAAACAGTGCAGCCCCGGGTATTGGCCCCGGAAGCATTTGCCGAGTTTGAACAACTTTATATGCAGATAAACAAAGAATATTTATCAAATAGCCCATACCGCAACCGGCTGATAGGCAATTTATTTGTGGTGCTACTGTTAAAAATAAAAGAATATTTCTGGAAGGATTATAACCCGATATACGAAGGTAACCGTAGCTCACAAATTGTTAAGGAATTTAAGCGAATGCTCGAAAAACATTATCGCGATTTGAACGATGGCACCGTGCGTTACCCGTATCGCGTACAGGACTATGCCGATGCCCAAAGCCTCCACCCAAATTACCTAAGCAACGTTATCAAAATAAAAACCGGCAAAGCGATCGGCACCTGGATCAGCGAGAAAACTATTGCCGAAGCAAAAGCGCTTTTACAAAATTCGTCCACATCAATAAAAGAAATCGCCTTTCGTTTGGGCTTTTCGGAGGCAAATCACTTTAGCAATTACTTTAAAAAACACACCGGCACCACACCCGTTTTGCACAGAAAGCAGTACGCGACGGTTGCATCTTAGATATTTGTAGCTTATGCTTTAATATCTGTACTTTTCGGGTTCTCCATACTTCGACCTTTGTTCTATCAATTAAAAACAAAGGAAAAATGGAAACTTTAAATCAAAAAGTAATTTTAGTAACTGGCGCCTCGAGAGGCATTGGTGCAGCGGTGGCCCACAAACTGGCAGCAGCCGGGGCCAAAGTAATTATCAACTACGCCGGCGGACAGGAAGCTGCCGAACAAACCGTAAACAGCATTAAACAACAAGGCGGCGATGCCATCGCCCTACAGGCTGATGTGAGCAAGGCTGACGAAGTTAAAGTGATGTTTGATGCCGCGATAGCCCATTATGGTCGCGTAGACGTGCTGGTAAATAACGCCGGCATTATGATAACCAAATTGTTAAAAGATACAACCGACGACGATTTTACCCGCCAGTTTGATATCAATGTACGTGGCACCTTCAACACCATGCGCGAAGCAGCAACCAGGCTTGCTGACAATGGCAGTGTTATCAATTTCTCATCGTCAAACAATCGCATTATGCTGCCAACCTATTCTACCTATGCAGCGACAAAATCCGCCGTTGAGCAGCTGACCCGGGTGTTTGCAAAAGAAGTTGGTGCAAGGGGCATTAACGTAAATTCTGTATCACCTGGCCCAACCAATACTGAACTCTTCACCAAAGGCAAACCGCAGGAAGTAATTGACCGCCTGGCATCACTATCAGCCTTTAACCGCATCGGCGAGCCAGAGGATATCGCCAAAGTAGTAGTGTTCCTGGCCAGCGACGATGCCAAATGGATAAGCGCACAAAATATCGGGATTAATGGGGCGATGGCTTAAGCCCCCCAGCCCCCTGAAGGGGGAGCAAAAAAACCAATCGGTGTAATCAAAAAATCAAATAGGCTAATCACCAGCCATAATCGGTGAAATCAATTTAAAAAATCAGTGTAATCACAATCAAAGAAAACAATATGAACAGTTTAAAAAATAAAGTAGCCTTAATAACAGGCTCGGCAAGGGGCTTGGGAAAAGCAATTGCAGAACGCTACGCAGCATTGGGAGCTGATATAGTAATCAATTACTCAAGGGATAAGGCCTCGGCAGATGAAGTAGTAAGCAACATTAAAGCCATGGGTGTAAGAGTGATATCGGTACAGGCCGATGTGAGTAAGGTGGCCGATATTCAAAGGCTTTTTGAAGAAGCTAAGAAAGAATTCGGTAAAATAGATATCGTGGTGGCCAACGCCGGCGTCGAACTGGTAGAAACCCCGGTGATAGATTTTACCGAGGAACAATTCGACCGCGTGTTTTCTATCAACACCAAAGGCACTTACTTTACCATGCAGCAGGCGGCAAAAAATGTAAGCGATAACGGACGTATCATCTACATCGCCTCGAGCACCACATCGTTCCCTGTACCAGGCATGGCGGTTTACGGCGGCAGCAAAACTACACCGCGTTATTTGGTTGATATCCTGTCAAAAGAGATTGGCCACAAGGGCGTAACTGTAAACTCCATCATCCCCTTTGCAGTTGACCATTCGGGCATATTTGCCGAAGCCGGCAGTTATCCCGAATTAAGGAAGCAACTACTTGACAGCTGCCCCATGGGTCGCCTGGCCGAAGTGGAAGACGTCGCTAATGCAGCTGAATTCTTCGCAAGTGATTTGTCTTCGTTCGTAAACGGACAGCACTTGCTGGTAAATGGCGGGGCTACAAATTAATCGCATAGTAATACCAACACGTGTAAAAAAGCTTCCCGGTACGGGGAGCTTTTTTTGTTACAATAAATTATAGCTAACTTAGGTAACAAACGCACTGATTCAGTCAATTAGTCTACTTTTTCGGTTGTTGCTCTATTAAAAACCGGTATCCATAATTTCATGCTTATTTTTAATGATGGCACATTCTACTACCAATAAAATACCCAAATCCTTCAAAAGCGGGCAGGCAAAATGGATACACATTGCCTTTTGGGTTATTATTACCATCTTTTTTCTTTGTGACAGGACGTATCTTATTTACAAGCGCGGATTGCCCGATTTTATTGAATGCGCGGTAGTGCGCATACTGCTGCTGGCAGGCATAGCCTACCTGAACCTGTACTATTTTATGCCCCGGTTTTTAATGCAGCGGAAATACGTCGCTTATTTTATACTGGTGGTTTTAAGCCTTGTTGCCTATTTGGTGCTGCAAAGCGTATACGACCTATACCTGTACGGTTATATTTTAGGGCCTTTTAAAAGGGAAATTACTTTCTCGGCAATATCCTACAATGTATTCGCTACAATATGGTATCTCATCCTAACAGTTGCGTTGAAATTGAGCATCGACTGGTACGAGCAAAACCGGGTGCTCCAGAAAATAAAAATTGAAAAGCTGCAGGCCGAGGTCAACTATCTAAGGTCGCAGATCAACCCGCATTTTTTATTTAATGTGCTTAATAACCTTTATTCGCTTACGCTTAAAAAGTCGGAACTGGCGCCCGGCGTAGTGCTTAAGCTCTCGGACATGATGGAATATATGCTTTACGAAAGCGATGAAGCCTTTGTACCGCTCGAAAAGGAGATCAGCTACCTTGAAAATTATTTGGAGCTTGAAAAATTACGACAAGGTAACCACGCAGATATAAAACTAAATATAACCGGCAAAGCCAAGGGGCACAAAATAGCTCCCTTCCTACTGCTTCCGCTTGTTGAAAATGCATTTAAACATGGAGTAAGCAAAACCGTAGACAATGCTTACCTGCATATAAACATAACAATTGAACAGCAGTCCATCACTTTCAGTATTGAAAACAACAAGCTGAATTTTATCGAAGCCATGCATAATGGCGGCATTGGCCTGTCGAATTTGGAGGAACGGCTGCAATTACTTTACCCGGGAAAACATTTATTCGAAGTACACGATCGTACCGACAAGTATTCGGTTTTACTAAAAATATCTTTTTGATGATACGGTGTGTAATTATCGATGATGAGCCGCTGGCCCAGGATGTACTTGAAGATCATTTGAGGCAGATACCAAATACACGTTTGGAAGGCAGATTTAACAACGCCTGGAGCGCGTTAAGGTTTTTGGCGGGCAACGAAGTTGATTTAATATTGCTTGATATTGAAATGCCTGAAATGAACGGCATTAATTTCCTAAAGTCAATTGCACCCGCGCCCCTTACTATATTTACCACGGCCTATCGCAATTACGCTTTTGAAGGGTACGAGCTTGGTGTGATCGATTTTTTATTGAAACCAATCTCGTTTGAGCGTTTCAGCCAGGCTATCGAGAAAGCA
>Ga0105239_10001950_pt1 | contig 26908 bp, 23 predicted proteins | sample KBSC44metaG_FD_92761 | JGI IMG/M metagenome (GOLD analysis project Ga0105239, IMG submission 92761) | Corn rhizosphere microbial communities from Kellogg Biological Station, Michigan, USA - KBS C4-4 metaG | ecosystem: Host-associated > Plants > Roots > Rhizosphere > Soil | place: Michigan, USA...
CAGCTGAAAAAGAAACCTTATCTTATTAGTTGAATCAGGTGAAAACACCCTTTTTTTAATGGGAAGATCTTAAGATATTTGTCTACGATCCCAATCCTGTCCTCTGCTAATTTCACCCTCAGTATTCCCGTCGATTGTATTTCAACACAATAAGGTCCTGCTTAGTATTTATTAGCTTTTTGCCTATTCCAAACCTATAAAGGAATTGGACGTCGCTCCAGATGTTAAACCACAAGGCGTTTCAGGTAAAACCGCTGCAGCCGTGGAGAGGTTCATTAAAAATAATTAAGGCAACGCGGAGGCTTTCGAGGATAATGCGGCCATTTATAATAATGTACAAGAAATAGAAGGAAGCCAGGGAGTCCGGCAACAAATGAGCGACATTGTCAATGAAGATGATGGAACAGGAGGCACATCAGACAACAATAACCGAGAGTATGGGGGTACAGTGGCAGAAAACGACGCGGTCATTAAGAACAAACCTGGTCCAGTTTCGCAACCGGGGGTCGAGGCTCACATAAACTTAAGAACTGCAAGTAACAGCAGGTCCGAATTTCACAGTCATCCAAGTGGCACCTCGACGGATCAAGATAGAACGTCGACAGGATCTACTTCGAAGGTAGGAGGAAGTACGACTAACAATTCATATCAGTCAGACGGTCCCTCAAAAGATGATATTAAAAACGTGGGGGATAGAACAGGATATGTATTTTCAATGTCTAACAAAACAGTATTCATCTATAACAATCAAGGGGTAACTGCAACTTTACCAATGTCCAAATTCGCAAAATACAAATAACCTTATACTATGATCAGACTTTTACTGATAAGCTATCTTTTAATACCAGGGTTTAAACTTCTGGCTCAAGATTACCACGCCGACAAGTATTTGAAATTGATTAGAACCGGAGTTTTCAATAAAATATTTATCAATAGACAACCAATGCCGATTGATAAATTCCGCGTCGTGGCGAGAGTTGCACTTGAAACAATAGATAATGACACAGTCGAAGTCCCGGGGTTAAGCCGCGCCGAAATTGAGATATATAGGACCCTTATAAATAATTTAACCGTAATTGATACTACAAGCTGGCGCGACTCAGAACTAATTACGTGCGTTATTGTTCCTGGCGAAAGTCATGTAAATGTGGAATATGCCATATCCAAATTTAAACCTGAAGGAAAAGAAGATGTGAAATTTTATAAACAAATGGTTGATAGATTTAATAGGGGCTCCTACACGGACAAATGGATTTATACATTTTCAAGACCCATAATAGACGAGACAGGCAATTACGCAGTTTTAACGGACACTTCCGAGTTAAATATGTTTGGATGTTTTTTTTACAAATGGAATGGATATGCCTGGAAGGAAATGCTCAATATTTCCACTCGAAACTGAGTAGCCAGAATGTCAAGATCATTTGTCCCCTTTTGATGTAGGATGGGTAGGTGTGAAATTAAAAACTAATTCGATGTATAAGTAAGGTACGCCCCGAACGACAGGCGGCAAAATACATGGTGAATAATCAAGCTAAGTCGGAACTTTATGCAGCAATTTTAAATAAGGTTAGCACTCGAAGAGTTTACTTGAATATTGGCAAGGAGAAGAAAACCGCGCTGTTGCAAGTTTAATTCAAATAGACTGATAAATTTTTAAATTATGAACACCTCTTTACTTGCATTTTTATTCACGTTCACAGCAATCGATGTGTATTGTCAGGCAGGAGTCGACAGTATTGATAGATATGAATACTATTTTATACGTAATAGTACCATTAAGCGTTGAACTTGTAGAGGTGTTCATCTACAATGACCAACATTGTCTTATTGGCCAATCACGTACGGATGACCAGGGAAATTTCTCCGTCCCAATAAAAAGGGATATAAAAATGCATATATTTCTTACAAAGCGATCTGTCCATTGCGTCTCCGATCGGACTAACGAAACGGATTGTACCCGGCGAGCCCGTTCAAATAATAAAACCAAGCTTTTCCAAGGCGCCTAATTCCAAGGATAGTGTATATTCAAGCACTTGCGTCTGGGCTGAATTAGCCCCTCAGTATTATTGTGAAAGGGACCATATTAATTTTAGCATGAATGCGGGTCATTAAAAAAATAGCAAAATAAAGAAACTCATTATGAAAAAACTTCTCCTGATAGGTATTTTGTGCTCCTACCTAAACAGCCACGGCCAAAAAGATTCAACCACCGATTTCAAAAATGCCGGTGAGCAAGAAAAATATTGGACGTCCGAAAAATTCAGAACAGAATACAAGAAGGAATCATATAACAGGTATTTTGGCCCAATAACAGTATTGAATAAAACAACCTATAAATACAATACACAGATATTTATAGTTACAGAGCCCTCCAAAGCAATACGGCAAATGTTTACTCTTGGGATTCTTTATCCTTCCTTAATAGCTTTAGCAGGAAGCGGAGACTCCTTGACGGATGGGCAAAGTAAATTCAAAAACCCCTTTCAATCCGACACGATAGGCATTAGCAACATTGAAGAACTGACCTATTTGCAAATATCTCCACAAGTAAAAAGATTCAACTGTTGGGTTCGTTTGAGTGGCTTGGCTAATCCACTTGTGTATCTGTTTGAATTAACAAATGAGCATGCCACTCAACAAACTAGCATAGAAGATTTTATCAAAGGAGCATCCCTTACATTTTTTAGACAAGGTTGGGTCATAATCTAAGTACTTCCCCCTGGCACAATTTTTCCATCCACCATGCCAAAATACTTTTATGGCACAGCAAGTCAGTGACTTCATAGTCCAACGCCTGATCTCATGGGGCGTCAAACGCATCTTCGGCTACCCTGGTGACGGCATCAACGGCGTAATGGGTGCCCTGAACAGAGCCAAAGACAAAATAGACTTCATCCAGACACGCCACGAAGAAATGGCCGCTTTTATGGCCTGTGCCCACGCCAAATTCACCGGTGAGGTAGGCGTATGCATCTCCACCTCCGGACCAGGCGCCATCCATCTCCTCAACGGACTATACGACGCCAAAATGGATCACCAGCCCGTAGTTGCCATCGTAGGTCAGCAGGCAAGGATGTCAATGGGCGGCGATTATCAGCAGGAAGTAGACCTGCATTCCCTGTTCAAGGACGTCGCCCATGAATATGTCCACACCTGCACCTCCCCCGCTCAGGCCCGCCATCTCATCGATCGTGCCATTCGCATAGCCCGAACCCACCGCACCGTCACCTGCGTGATTTTGCCCAATGACGTACAGGAACTGGACTATACAGAACCTCCACATACACACGGCAGCGTACACACAGGCATCAGCTACTCCGCGCCCGAAATCGTTCCCTCTTTCACCGACGTGCAGGCCGCCGCCGACATCCTCAATCAAGGTAATAAAGTAGCCATTCTCATCGGCGCAGGCGCTGCCGGAGCCGCCGACGAGATCATTGAAATAGCAGAGATACTGGGAGCCGGTGTTGCCAAAGCGCTTCTCGGCAAGGCGGTATTACCCGACGACCTCCCCTTTGTCACAGGGAGCATTGGACTGCTGGGCACAAAACCCAGCTACGACCTGATGATGGAGTGCGATACCCTCCTCATGGTGGGAACAAACTTCCCCTACTCGGAGTTTTTGCCGAAGGAAGGAAAGGTCAAGGCAGTACAGATAGACATTGACGGCCGGATGCTGGGATTGCGTTATCCCACGGACATCAATCTTCAAGGCGACAGTCGCAAGACGTTGCAGGCCCTGACCCCTTTACTGGAGAAAAAGAAAGACCGCGCCTGGCGTGAAAAGCTTGAGGACGAGATCAGACGCTGGTGGAAAGTGCTCGAAGCCCGTGCCATGAAGAGCGCCAATCCCATCAACCCTCAGCGTTTCTTCTGGGAGCTGAGCCCGCTGCTGCCCGATAACTGCATACTATCCGCCGATTCAGGCTCCATCGCTTCCTGGTTTGCCATGGACATCAGGATGCGCAAAGGCATGAAAGCCTCTCTCTCAGGTAATCTGGCGACCATGTGTCCCGGCGTTCCCTATGCCATTGCCGCGAAATTTGCCTATCCCGACCGCGTCTCCATTGCCCTTGTCGGAGACGGCGCCATGCAGATGATGGGCATCAACGAATTGATCACCATAGCAAAATATTATAAACGCTGGCCGGACCCGCGACTGATCATCATCGTCCTCAACAACCAGGACCTCAACATGGTCACCTGGGAACAACGCATCATGGTCGGTGATCCCAAATTCGAGGCATCACAGGATGTGCCTGCCTTCAATTATGCAAAGTATGCTCAAATGCTCGGCCTTGAGGGTATACGCGTGGAAAAAGAAGATGATATCATACCCGCCTTGCAACAGGCCATGAATACCCGGGTGCCCGTTGTGCTGGACGTCCTTAGCGATCCTTCCATACCGCCCCTGCCGCCGCATATCACATTCAAGCAGGCAAAGAATTTCTATTCTTCTATTCTGAAAGGAGATGTCAATGCATGGGATATGATCAAAGAAACATATAAAGAAGTCATCGAGAACTATCTGCCGCATAAGGCATAACTATTGCTTACATAATATTAAACTCAAATATTATGGGATCTCTACTCTACCTCGTCGCGGTCATCCTTGTGATCGCCTGGGCCATCGGATTCTTCGGCTATCACGCAGGAGGCATCATTCATGTTCTGCTCGTTATTGCCATCATCGCTTTTCTGCTGAAGATCATCAGAAGAGAAGCATAACCACCTTTTTTTCATTACTCAATGCGGACCTCGTGCCACTCAAAGGCCGTCGGTTGGTCAGTCGTGGCCCAAAGCAAAAGGCTCCGGCTGTTTATCAGCGTTTAGCCCGCCCCCGTCAAGCCAAAGGTCTCGGCGGTGGCGGCGGCGCAGGCGGCTCCTTCTCCGGCCATGGATTATCCGGTTGTTTGGGGGGAACAACCCCTGGATCTTCATCCGGCGGTACCGGCGCCTCCGGCTTATAATCCGGCTTCACTTCAGGATTACGGTCCGGAGCAGGCGTTTCAGGAGGACTGTCAGGAGTTATTTTTTTAGGCATAACAAAGTTGAATAAATCGTAACACTTGCAATAATTAGACCCCTACCCTCCATTACTTAGTCCAAATTGATTTGTACCTTGTTACAATGACCCGAGCCTGCTAGAGCCATGATCCAATTAAAAAGACATTAACTCATCATGAAACACTTCTCATATTTCCTGATCTCTTTACTCACTCTCTCCCCCTCATTCGCCCAATCCAAAAAGTCCCGCCCCGCGGAACAACCTTACTTCCCTCCTCCCGGTCAGTGGCAGCACCGCAGCCCGGCAACACTAGGCCTCGACTCATCCCGCCTGCAGCAGGCCATCACTTTCGCATGGGACAATGAAACAAAAAAGCCTCGTAACCAGCAGCTGGCACAGGCAGAGGACTTTGGGCGCGAACCAAATGACGCCCCCATCGGCCCCATCGTCGACAGGGAAGACCCAACAGGCATCATCATCTATAAAGGCTACATCGTAGCAGAATGGGGCCAGCCGCAGCGCATCGATATGACCAACAGCGTCACAAAAAGCTTCCTCTCCGCCGTCGTCGGCGTTGCCGTAGACCAGGGACTCATTCACAGCGTCACAGATACAGTCTACCCCTATATCCCTCCAATTGAGATATACAATCCCCTGGCAGGTCTCGATCCGGATAAGTCCACCCTCCTCTACCCCTTCTCGACCGCGCATAACAAGCTGCTCACCTGGGACGTAATGCTCCGCCAGACCAGCGACTGGGAAGGCACCCTCTGGGGCAAGGCGGATTGGGCAGACCGCCCCGGCAACAACAACAACCCGAAAGAATGGGTTGAACGCACCCGAAACGCGCCGGGCTCTGTCTGGAAATACAACGACGCCCGCGTCAACGCCCTGGCCCTCGCAGCTACCTGCGTGTGGCGCAAACCCCTGCCCCAGGCGCTAAAGACCTATATCATGGACCCCATCGGAGCCTCCAATACCTGGAGATGGAACGGCTATCGCAACGCATGGATCGTCCTGGACGGCCAGCCCGTACAATCCGTCAGCGGCGGCGGCCACTGGGGCGGCGGCATGTTCATCAACGCCTACGATATGGGGCGCTTCGGACTGCTGACCCTCCACCGCGGGGTCTGGGATGGCCATCGCCTCCTGTCGGAACAATGGATCAAACAATCCCTTACCCCTACCACGGCCAACACAGGCTACGGCTACATGAACTGGTTCCTCAATACGGATCATAAGCTGCTGCCCAGCGCCCCTCTCACAGCCTTTGTCCACATCGGCAATGGCACGAACATGATCTATGTAGACCCGGAACATGACCTGGTTGCTGTCGTACGATGGATAGATAACAACGCCATGGATGGTATGGTAAAAAAAATATTGGAGGCTTTGCCATAGATTAAAAAAAAACATTATCTTTATTTGGAACCACCCTTGATCACCCTGCTCGCGCTTAAAACTCTACAACTATGGAAGTATACAGCACGCAGCGAAAACTGGGTACCTATTCGGTCAACGACCGGATGCTTCGGAATGTGGAGGCTTACCTCGCCTACAAAGTCCCCCAGATCATTCCTCCCCTTTACACCAATTATGCATTTGAAGACAATCTGACGCTCCTGCTATCAGGTCCTGATGACACGGTGCAGATCACACCGATGCACGAGTATGATTTGCAATCCTTCAAAGGATCCATCGAAAGGGCCACCCTCGAATTCAAATACCATTACCGCGTGTATCCACACGTATACGAGGCCGTGGTATTGACGCTCGATCTCGGCAAATGCAGCGATGACACAGGTCTTAGCATTGCAGTAAAAAGTGACGATGCCCGCGAAAAAACGCTGGACCTGGAGCAGGGCCTGCTGAAATGTCTCGAACCCCATAAGAACACGAATTGGATATCCTATCCCGGCGAAATATTTTCGACCCTGATCATTCTTACGGGCTTCCTTTCCCTTCTGTTCGGGCTCATGTTTACCGCCCCCCTGCTGAAGATCCTGTGTTTAGGCTTGTTCACCTGCTCGGCAGCGCTCACCCTGCGTCGTTTTATAAAAGGATATTGTAGCTTTGGCCCCATCTTACATGGACAATCAAGCGAAAACATACAGAATAGTCACCGAAAGACTGGTATTACGCTGCTACGAACCGGGCGACGCACCCAGGCTTCACGAAGCCATCATACACAGCCTTGAGCATCTTCGCCCCTGGCTGCCCTGGGTACAACAGGAGCCAAAGGATCTGGAATCCCGCATTGGCCTCGTCCGTATGTTCCGGGGACAGTTCGACCTGGGCCTCGACTACGCCTTCGGCATCTTCGACAGGAAAGAAAAAGAGCTCATCGGCAGCACGGGTCTCCATACCCGCATCGGGAAGAACGCCCGGGAAATAGGCTATTGGATCGGCGTCGACCATATCGGGAAAGGCTATGCGACGGAGGCCGTCGGAGCACTCGTGAGAGTAGCTTTTGATATAGAAAGATTGTTCCGCATCGAGATCCGCTGTGCTCCGGATAATATCCGCAGTCAGCACGTCCCGGAAAAGCTGGGCTTCCGGATGGAAGGCATCATAAAAAGGAGTCTTAACGACAGCATCGTAGACACCATGATCTGGGCATTGGAGAAAAAGGATTATGAGCAATACCCTATACGGCACAAGCCGCTAAAAGCCTTCGACATGGTGGGAAGACCCATCCTTCTCCCCTAGTTGCTTATAGCGGAGCATGGCCTCCACGAAGTAGTAGTCCGCATAGGTCAATGGCACATCCACTTCCGACTTGCCAGGCAGATGTCCCACACTGTGCTTGAGGATAAATCCACCATTAGACCCTACTATAGCGTGATAGTTGGAAGAGGACAAAGTGACAATGATCTGCTCGGCTACATCCAGGTATTCCCTACCCTTCTCAGAGCTGACATACCGGCTCAGCTCTATCAGCGCAGACGCCATAACGGCCCCCGCCGAAGCATCCCGTAACGCCCGCTGCCCTTCCGGTGCATTGTAATCCCATACAGGCACCTTATCCGCAGGCAGGTTCGGGTTCGTAAGGATAAAATGAGCGATATGCTCTGCCTGCTCCAAATAGCGGGGATCATGCGTCCCCCTGTACATCATCGTATAGCCATACAAGCCCCAGGCCTGACCACGCGCCCAGGCCGAAGAGTCCGAGAAACCCTGTGCCGTCACACGCGCCAATACGGCTCCCGTGGCCGTATCGTAGTTTACGACATGGAAAGAGCTATAGTCCGGACGGAAATGATTTTTCATGGTGGTATTCGCATGCGTCACCGCAATCTTGTAGAAAGAGGAATCCCCGCTCACATGTGTGGCCCACAACAACAGCTCCAGGTTCATCATATTGTCGATGATGACAGGGTATTGCCATTTGTTATTATCCCAGCTCTTAATACATCCTATTGTCGGATTGAATCGGGTCGACAGGCTCTTTGCGCTGTTCAGCAATATCTCGTCGTAGTCTTTCGTGTTCAATGCATGACGGGCATTCCCAAAGCTGCAGTACATCATAAAACCCAGGTCATGCGTCCCCTTGTTGAACTGCTCATTTTCCAGCAGCCGGAGTCTCCGCGTCGCCTCATGCAGCAGGGACGTGTCATGTGAGAATTCATATAGGTAAAAAAGCGTACCCGGATAGAATCCGCTGCACCACCACTTCGAGTCGCTGGTCTCAAGCTTGTCCTGCATGGCATAGTATGTCTTCGGCATGCGATCCGCCGGCAGCTTGCTCATTAACACCTTATACTGATTCAATGCCTGGCGCAGATTGCCATCGATGAGACGTACAAGGGCCGGCTTGGGTTGGAGATGAAGATGATCAGATTTCTGAGCCATAACCCCGCTGCATATTACAAGGCCTGCGCTTATCAAAAAAGTTCTTAACATACGATTGTCAAATAATTTACGCTAATCTATGGAATGATCTCCGGATACATCCTGTCCGCTCCATATTTTCTGTGCTGTCCAGGGTTCCGCTGCTCCCATCCAGAATTCATCTGTATCCGGTAGCCCCAATGGCAGCAGGATGGCCGAACAAAGGTACAGGCTGCCGGTGGTATTATAGACATCCGCCTGCTCGGGCTGCGATCCATATACGCCGATATTCAGCCAGCCATCTTTTGTGTAGGTGGTAGAGGACTCCATCGTCTTCCGCAGGACAGCCGTCAACGCACAGCGCACCTGGGCAGGCTTTAGCTGTGCAGGCAATCGTTTCTTCCAGGCCATATCCGCCAGATGCTGAAAAACAGCGCCCCTGTATACTACCGACCTTCCCAGCACAGGATAGCTCCCATCCGTATTGATCAGCCGCTCCTGTATCAGCGCATATCGCTCATCGCGCTGTCGGAACCGCTCAAGCAGGACCCCATACGCTCCATTTTTCTTATGCACGATCTCTGCAATGGTGGTAAGAAAAGGATGGATGACATAGCTGTTGTAATAGTCATCATGAAATTTTGGCCCATCCGAATAAAGCCCATCCCCAATGTACCACTGATCTATCTGCCGGATGGCATAGTCCACCCGCATCTCATCCCAGGGCAATCCAAACTGGCAGAAGAATGCCTCGATCATCCCCGAAAATAAAAGCCAGTTGTTAAAGCCGGGGCGTATCTTTCGCGTGCTCACCAGCGCTTCCACCACATGCCGGCGTCCCATCGTGTCCAGGTGCTCCCACAGCCAGGGACAACGGATAAGGGCATAGGAAAAAAAGGCCGCATCCACCAGGGCCTGCCCCGGAGCATCCCACTCCATATGATCGGCCGCAGCCGTATCGGTAGCGTGTCGAATGGCATTCAATGCCCATGCCCGGAATTGATTACGCAGGGCCACCTCCTTTGCCGATCCGCCCTCCCCCTCCAGCCAGGGAGCGATCCCGGACAACGTCCGTCCAAAAGCCTCCAGGTAAGATGACCGCATACGCGAGACAGCATCATCGGTACGCTTCGAAAGAACCACCGGCATGGTCTTCTTCAGATCGTCCTGCGCCAGGTGATAAAGCACCGGCCGCGCCATTTTGTCTAATTGCTGCAGCCAATACTCCCTGTCCGCCTGCAGCTTCTGCCCGCATGCTGCAAAGTCTCCTAATAACAGGAAGATGCCAGCCACCAGCCAGCGTCTCCATATAATAAAATATCGATTCATATCAATATCCCGTATTTTGATCCAATTTAGCATTTATTGCTATTTTGATTCCGGCAAGAGCAGTTAGGTATCATTAATGAATATATACATGGTTGTCGGTGATGTTGAATTTAAAAGGCTTGATAAATTGCATGGCCGTCAGGGCCTGTTCTATCGTCCCTTTGTGAAAGATGCCGGTAAAATGAAAGGCCTTGATCTGTGGATTGTCGATCCTGATCTGTATGTTGAACCAGCGCTCCATCCTGGGCGCCAGCTCTTCCAATGTCTCATTCTGAAATACAAATTCGTCCTCTACCCAGGACACTTCCTTGACATACTCCTTGTCTTCCACTTCCACCGGGACAATATCCTGTACGATCAGCTTTTCTTTATTGATACCTGGAGACAATACCCCCGCCTTCACGCCTGGCTTTACCGAAGCCGGCGCTTCCTGTATATCGTCTATAAGTGCAAATTTCTCCCGGGGCTTTAAAATGATCTTTTGATAGGGCTTGTTATTCACCGTCAGCTCTATCGAGCCATGCATTAGCGTCGTCTCCGTCACCTTGTCCTGCGGATATGCCTTTACGTTAAAGGCCGTTCCCAATACCTTGATGGCGATCTTGTCTGTATGGATGATAAAAACACGATCCTTGTCCCTGGCCACATCGAAATAAGCCTCCCCCGACAGCGTGACCACACGGGTATCCTTATGCTGCATATTGGAGTCGTAATGGATCCGGCTGCCCCCATTGAGCCGCACCATCGTCCCATCCGGCAGGAACAGCGTCTTACGCATGCCCTTTGGAGCCTCTACCTCGACGATCTTTTCTGCTACGGCAACAGGAGTTTGCCGGGATTGACGCGATAGCAGGTACAGCGCCCCCGTGACCACGATAAGCCCCACAGCAGCGACAGCCGCCGACATCCACCGCCATCGATACCCCACCGTGGGCAATGACACTTCCGCGGGTAGTTCCGCCGCAACCTCCGTCTCGATAACAGGCCGGACAGACAGCTTCCCCAAACCCCTGAAGTCAGGGCGGTGCCGGGCAATATGTTTCAGGTAAAAAATGTCCGTATCCGTAGGAGCGCGCATCTTCTCCTCATCCCATAGCTGCCCGATCAGCTCGGCATAATAGACGCCCTCGGGATTGCGGGTCAGCAATTCATCGAGCTCCGCCAGTTCTTCGGACGTCGCCTCACCTGATAATTTTCGGGCTAATAATTGTATGATACGGGTGTCCATCGTATCAAAGGACATCTCGAAAGGAAGGATTCCCTATAACACCTGGAAAAAAATTTCACCCTCCATTGGCAGGCCGCCCCTGCCAGGGTCTTACGCATAATCCAGCCGTATAGCTTGAGTGATTTTTCTAAGGGCCGTAACCAGCTGCGCATCCACCGTTTTGGGAGAAATATGAAGAATATCCGCCACCTCCTTGTAGCTAAGCCCCTCCTCCTTTACCAGCTTGAAGATAAGCTTGCACCGCTGTGGCAGGGAATTGACTGCCTTTTCCATCTTCTTTCGCATCTCCGTGTTGATATAGATCTCCTCCGGATCCTTTCCGGGGAAGCTGATCTCCACATGAATGCTGTCCAGCGACAAGGTTGGATTGGATTGCTGCCTTTTAAGAATAGTCAGACACTTGTTCCGGGCTATCACAAACAGCCAGACCTTAACATTCTCGACAGCCAGCAGCTTGTCCCGATGCTCCCAGAGAGCAATCATCGTATCAGAAGCGGCTTCTTCCGCCAATTCGGTGGATTTTAAAAAATATCGGGTGAATCGATGCAGCGAAGGGAAAAAAATATCGAACAGCTGTCTGTAGCTTGCTTCATCCCCGTTAGTGGAGACGCTGTATAACAATGAAGTAATATCAGGACTTGAATTTCCCATGGCAGCTGTCGTAGTCTTTAAAAATAAAAAAAATCCTATAAAATAAGAACATCCGGAGGAACAAAGCATCCTTTCTTTTTAATTAACCGTACTGGAGGTAGTGAGCATCGAAACAAACAATATCTACATCCCCGGCCTGGACAAGATCAGCAGCAGGCTGGCATCGCACCCCGCCCATCATGACAAATGTGTACGGGGTTTTACGGATGAAGAGGTGGAACTGCTCCCAAACCTGCCAAAAACACACCCGCAATACAAACATTGGCAGCTTCGTAAAAGATCCTGCCAAAAGCTGATGCGCCACTTTGCCCTGCGGGCCGGAGGCCGGCTGTCCGAAGGACAGACGGGCCTCAGTATTTTAGAGGTCGGCTGCGGCAATGGATGGCTTTCCCATCACCTGGCTTCCATCCCCGGTCATCGTATCCTGGGCCTAGACAGGGACCTCCAGGTATTGCAGCAGGCCGCCAGGATCTTTCGCCATCAGTCCAACCTCAAGTTCATGTGCGGGGATTTCTATTCCGGCATTATACAGGGGCTTACCTTTGACGCCATCATTTTCTCGGGGTCTATCCAGTATTTCCCATCCCTGGCCAACGCCCTTACCGCCGCCCTTTTTCAGCTAAAGGATGACGGAGAGGTCCATATCCTGGATACTTCCCTGTCCCGAAAGGATCTCTCCGAATTCAAATACCACACGCACTTCGATCCGCTCTCCCTCACCAACAGGCTTTTAGGAAGGGGCCCTTACCTGCCCTGGATAACCATTTGTTCGTTAAATTTGCGGCATGAGCGAAACACTGCCTCAATTGGCCCGGACATTGGAAGGAGAACTCTATTTTGATACGACCATGCGGACCCTATATGCCACCGATGCGTCCGCGTATAGAGAAATGCCCCTGGCCGTCGCCATCCCCCGGTCCATCGATGACCTGAAAAAGCTCATAGCCTACGCCCATAAGGAGAATGTATCCCTTATACCCCGCACGGCCGGTACCTCCCTGGCAGGACAGGTCGTAGGGAAGGGCATCGTAGTGGATGTCTCCAAATATTTCACAGGTATACTGGAACTCAATAAGGAAGAACGCTGGGTCCGGGTCCAGCCGGGCGTCGTAAGGGACGAATTGAACCTCTACCTCAAGCCGCACGGCCTCCTTTTCGGTCCCGAAACCTCTACGGCCAACAGGGCTATGATCGGGGGCATGGTAGGCAATAACTCCTGCGGGTCCAATTCGGTCGTGTACCGCAGCACCCGTGAACACCTCCTCGAGGTTACAGCATTGCTCAGCGACGGCTCCGAAGCCACCTTCCAGTCCCTCTCACCGGATGATTTTCACGCCAAATGCGAGGCCACCGGCCTGGAAGGCAATATCTACCGGACAGTTCGGGGCATCCTCGGGAACTATGACAACCAGGTGGAGATACGTAAGGAATTTCCAAAAGCCACCATCGAGCGGCGGAATACGGGCTACGCCCTCGACCTGCTGCTGGAAACAGCCCCTTTCACGGCAGGCATGCAGGACTTCAATTTCTGCACCCTCCTGGCAGGCTCCGAAGGCACACTGGCCTTTATCACGGAGATAAAGCTCAACTGCTCCCCCCTGCCTCCGGCCGAGTCAGGTCTGCTTTGCGTACATTTTAACACGATAGACGAATCGCTCAGGGCCAACCTCATCGCATTACAATACGGCCCCAGCGCCAGCGAGCTCATAGACCATTATATATTGGAGTGTACAAAGGATAATATCGAACAAAGAAAGAATCGATTCTTCGTCCAGGGCGATCCGGGCGCGATACTGGTTGTGGAATTTTCCCGCAACACCAGGGACGAGATAAAGGAAATAGCTGCCAGGGTCGAGGCCGATATGCGGGCCGCGGGGCTGGGCTACCACTTTCCGCTGCTGTTTGGTGAGGATACCAAAAAGATCTGGACCCTCCGCAAGGCCGGATTGGGATTGCTCAGCAATCTGCCCGGAGACGACAAAGCCGTTCCCGTCATCGAAGACACGGCAGTGGACGTCCAGGACCTGCCCGCTTATATCCGGGACTTCAACGAGATCTTAAAAAAACATGATCTTTATTCCGTCCACTATGCCCACGCGGGTAGTGGAGAGATACATCTTCGCCCCATCATCAACCTGAAAACAGTCGAAGGCAATCAGCTCTTCCGCACCATTGCGGAAGAAATAGCCACCCTGGTAAAAAAATACCGCGGCTCCCTCAGCGGCGAGCACGGCGACGGAAGACTCAGAGGTGAGTTCATCCCGCAGATGGTAGGCCGGCACAACTACGAGCTGATGCGTATCATCAAAAAAGCCTGGGACCCTCAAGGCATCTTCAACCCCGGCAAGATCGTGGATACGCCTTCCATGAATTCCATGCTGCGTTACGAGCCTGGACAGAAGACACCTGCCTTCCCAACCATTTTCCGCTTCCACCGCCAGGATATACTCCAGCACGCGGAACAATGCAATGGCTCGGGTGATTGCCGCAAGACCCACCTGTCAGGAGGCACCATGTGCCCATCCTTTATGGCTACCCGTAATGAGAAGGATACAACCCGGGCAAGAGCCAATATCCTCCGTGAGTTCCTCACCCATTCGGATAAGCCTAACAGGTATGACAATAAAGAGATATATGAGGTGATGGACCTTTGCCTCAGCTGTAAAGGATGCAAGTCCGAATGCCCGTCCAATGTGGACGTTGCCAAGCTAAAGGCGGAGTTCCTCCAGCATTATTATGATGCCAATGGCGTACCCTTCCGCAGCAAGCTGATCGCTAATTTCGCCGCCTCCGCAAGACTCGGCTCTATTATGCCCGGTCTGTATAATAAGGTAGTAAAGGGCCGGCTGACAGGACGATGGATCAAAAAGCTCTCCGGCTTTGCCGTCGACAGAAGCATGCCCCTGCTGCACTCCACCACCCTTCGAAGCTGGCACCGCCGTCACAAAGCCAAGGCCGTCCCATCCAAAGGACGCGTGTACCTGTTCTGCGACGAATTCACCAACTACAACGACACGGAGATAGGTATAAAAGCCATCCTCCTTTTGGAGCGTCTGGGTTATGAAGTGATCATCCCCCAGCATGGCGAGAGCGGTCGTGCATGGCTCTCCAAGGGCCTATTACGCCAGGCCAAAAAGATCGCCGAAGCCAATGTAAAAGCCCTGGCCCCCCTGATCACGGAAGACACCCCGCTGATTGGCATCGAACCTTCCGCTATCCTCACCTTTAAGGATGAATATCCCGATCTGGCGGACGACGCATGGCTCGAGGCGGCACAAAAACTCTCGGCCAATGCATATCTTATAGACGACTTCCTCGCCAGGGAGATGACAAAGGGGAATATACTCGCTTCGCAGTTCACCAAGGCCCCCCGGCAGATCCAGCTGCATGGACATTGCCAGCAAAAGGCGCTCTCCTCCGTGGCCGGCTCGGTCAGATTGCTCTCCTTACCGGAGAACTATTCTGTAAAAGTCATCCCATCGGGCTGCTGCGGCATGGCCGGCTCCTTTGGCTACGAAAAAGAACATTACGACCTCTCCCAAAAGATAGGGGAACTGGTGTTGCTTCCGACCGTCCGCCGCCAGCCGGAAGACGTGATCATCGCCGCACCTGGCACCAGCTGCCGCCATCAGATCAAGGATGGCACAGGCAGAAAGGCCCTCCACCCGGTGGAGGTATTATATGAAGCGCTGGCAGATTTATAATTTCGCATAAACCAAGTATATGGCCTTAAGCAAGAAAATTGATCCCTACTTAAAGACCAATAACGACACCGGCTTCGGCACCAATGCAAGCAGCTATGGAGGACGGTTCATCAATAGGGACGGCACCTTCAACATCCGCAAGGACGGCCTCCCCTTCCTGGACAGATACAGCATCTTTCACCATATGCTGACCCTGCCGAGATGGAAGTTCGCCTGCATCCTTGTCCTGTTCTATCTCATCATCAACTTTATCTTTGCGCTGATCTACCTGCTCATCGGCATCGATCAGTTCCAGGGCGTCATTGGTACCAGTTCCTGGGCCAAATTCAAGGAAGCCTATTTCTTCAGCACCGAGACCTTTACCACCGTGGGATATGGCCGGGTCAATCCGGTGGGTGACGGCGCCAATTTTGTCGCCTCCATCGAAGCCATGGGCGGCTTCCTCTCCTTTGCGCTGGCCACAGGTCTCATGTATGGGCGCTTTGCCCGCCCCAGGGCCTACCTCGTATTCAGCGACTTTGCTCTCATCAGCCCTTATAAGGATGGTCAGGCCCTTATGTTCCGCTTCGCCTCTTACAAAGACAAGCATACCCTCACCGACGTGGAGATCCGGGTCAACGCGGGATTGCAGATACAGACGGATGGCCGTGCGGAGTATAGATACTACGAGCTGCAGCTGGAACGTAGCAAGGTCGAGAACCTCTCGATGAACTGGACGGTCGTCCACCCCCTCGACGAAAAAAGCCCCCTCCGGGGCCTCACATGGGAAGACATGAAGACAGCTGACGTGGAGCTATATGTGCTTATCCGCGGATTCGATGACGTATACTCCAACCAGGTGCTGCAACGCACCTCCTATACCTACCATGAAATAAAGTTCAACGGCAAGTTTATCCCCATGTACAAGGAGAGCGACGATGGCAAGACAACTATTTTAGAGCTGCATAAACTAAATGAATATCGGGAAGTCTAACACCTCGCCGGCAAACAGCCCGGATTAACCGATATTTCACAAACCACGCACAACGGTGCCGGCAAATTTGCCGTAATCTTGTGACGGAATAAAGTCTATTTGACCATCCGGATAAAAATACTTTTCCTTTCCCCGCTCCTAATGCTCCTGTCCCTGACAGTGAGACCCCAGGATGCGCACGGGCAGGTGGACCTCGTAGACGTTGGACGTAGCTTCCTCAAAGGCGGAGGATTCATCCGTCAGGATACATCCCATCAAAAGACGGGCAAGCTTCACATATCCGCCCTCCCCGTGGTAGGCTACACCTTACAGACGGGATTTGCAGGGGTGCTTAGCTCCAATTTCGCCTTCTATACCAGCGACCGGAAGCAGGCCAATATATCCAGCATCCTCACCAGCATCACCTATTCCCAGTACAAGCAGATCATCTTTCCTATACAAGCCGACATCTGGACAAAGAACAATAAATACAACATCGTCACCGACTGGCGCTACCTCAAATATCCCTCCCTTACCTACGGACTGGGCGGCAACAGCTCCCCGGACAGCGGCTACAACATCGACTACGCCTATCTGCGCCTCCACCAGGCCATCATGCGGCGGGTCTCGAAAGACCTCTATATGGGACTTGGCTATGACCTGGATTATTTCTGGAATATAAAGGAAATCGATCCGCCATCCGGCGAACAGACTGATTTTCAACGTTATGGATTGCACGCTTCCGAATTAGCCTCCGGCATATCCCTGCATTTCCTATACGACAGCCGCCGCAATCAGATCAATCCCGAAAATGGCGGCTATGCCAGCATCAGCTACAGACCCAATTTCACCTTCCTGGGCAGCGATGCCAGCTGGCAATCCCTTATACTGGACCTGCGCAAATTCGTCCGCTGGCCCGGCAGCACCCGCAATGTCCTGGCCCTATGGAGCTATGACTGGTTTACTACGGGAGGCACTCCTCCCTATCTACTCCTCCCCAGCACAGGCTGGGACGCATACAGTAATACAGCCCGAGGCTATATACAGGGACGCTTCCGCAGCAGGAACATGCTCTACCTCGAATCCGAATACAGGTTCACCGTCACGCCCAATGGTCTATTGGGAGGTGTTGTCTTCGCTAACGCGCAATCCTTCTCTGAACAGGGCTCAGGCCACTTCGAATACGTCGAGCCCGGCTATGGTCTTGGAATACGCATCAGCCTGAATAAATTTTCAAGAACCAATCTCTGCGTAGATTATGGATGGGGTACGCACGGCTCCGGCGGGTTCTTCGTCAACCTGGGAGAAGTGTTCTGATCCGGCCTCGCCCGCCCCGGCACAAGGCTTGGCCCGCGCAAAGGTTTCCTTCCCATCGGGGCAAAAAAAAGTAATGTAACGGGGGTCAGTAAGCCGTACATTACTCTGAAACTGATGATGCTTTTGCACACACTAATACTAGTCCGCTAAATGGAACTTTCAGGGGGTTGATCACAGGAGAATATCTTTGATACAGTTAGGAGTATATATTGTGACAAATTGCCACAAAAATCGCGCCACAGATCGCGGCAAAGCCGCGATGATAAGACGTCGCTAAGGTCTAGTCAAAAAAGGCAGGTTGAGATCAACCCGCCGGCATAGTGAGATTCACATGAGAAAACTATCCCTATAAAACACTACGCCGCAAAAAAAGTACTATCACTAACAGAAAATATTTAATGTATCGCAATCCGCACCACACTCACCGAATAAGGCTGCAGGACAGGACTAACCACATTCCCCTTCTTAAAAGGAACATCCTCTTTCTTCGGGCTTACAGCCATCGGCTCGTCCAAAGAGTTAGTCTTATCTAATGCCACCTGTATGCTTTCACGCTGAACAGCACGCGCCGGCAGCTTCTTCACCCCCTCTACCTTGATGGAAGGACTCACCGGCTTGTCCGTCGTATTCACCAGCTTCAATACAAGCTCCCCCGTAGCATTATCCATCGTCGCCGACCCATACAACCCACTCTGTCCCTCCAATGGCGCACCCGCCAGCGACAAAGGCACTACCACCGACCCCTTATTCGTCGAGAAAAGCTTCTGCACATAATAGTCCGGCGTCCCATAGCTCCGCAGATTGTCAAACCATATCAGATCCGGCGTCCACTGCCACCCATCCACATGCGCAAAAAGAGGCGCATAGGACGCCATTTGCACCACATCCGCATTCCGCTCCAGCCCGGTCATATAGGCCGCCTCCGACAGAGCACACTGCCAGGTATTCTTATTCTGAGGCGATACCACCGCATTGCTTTGCGCAGCATATTCACCGGCAAAGATCTTCGGCCCGCTCCGGTCATAATGATCATACCTTCCCGCATTCTGCAGGAACCAATCCGGCTGCCGGTAATAATGCTCATCCAATATGTCCGCATGCAGCTTCCGCAGCGTGTCATTAAGGAAATTGAACAGATCCCCATCAGGGTTGGGCCCCACGCTATTGACAAGACGTATATCGGGATATTTGTCCTTGATGGCCTTCGTAAATATAGTGTAACGCTCTACGTATTGCGGGCCCCATTGCTCATTGCCCACACCCATCATCTTTAAATGAAAAGGTTCCGGATGCCCCATCGCAGCCCTCAACCCGCCCCACTTTCCCGACACAGGTCCGTTGGCAAATTCAATCAGGTCCAGCGCATCCTGTATATAAGGCCCCAGCTCATCTGCCGGCACCACCTCCGCCGTATTGAACTGACAGGCCATGCCACAGTTGAGGATAGGCAGCGGCTCCGCGCCAATGTCCTCCGCCAGCTGGAAATATTCAAAGAACCCCAGTCCAAAGGACTGAAAATAGTCGGGTGTCAGGCGATGTGCAAACTCCGTATTCCACCGATTGATGATCAGCTTCCGGTCCTCTACTTTCCCCACCGTATTCTTCCATTGATATCTGTTGGACAGATCACGCCCCTCCACGATACATCCCCCGGGGAATCTCACAAAGCCGGGCTTCATATCCGCCAGTAGCTGCACCAGGTCAGCCCGTAACCCGCCAGGCCGCTCTTTCCAGGTATGCTGCGGGAACAACGATACCATATCCATATCGATGCTGCCCTGCCCCTCTATCCATAAGTATAATTGAGCCTTGGGCTCCGTAGCGCCCGCCGCCATGCTCACCGTATCCTTTTGCCAGCCCTCGCCACCCGCAGGCTTCAATCGCGCGGTAGCGATCTTCTTCCCATCCGGCGCCACCAGCTCCAGTTTTAAGCTGATGTCCGTCCCCTGATGCATACGCGTCCACACAGAGAAATGATAGACCTCGTCTTTTTTAATACCCATTCCACGGAAACCTTCATTCGACAACCCATAAGCCCCATCCGTAAAATGCGATATCCGGATAAAGCGGGGATTTGCGGGATTCTCCTCACTCCTGTTCAACACCAAAATACTTCCATCCCCCGGAGAAGTACGATGCTCTTTCCAGCCCATCAGCGGCGTGTTGAACTCGAAGCTCCGGTTCTTGACCAGTTCCGCATACAGCCCTCCATCAGCAGCCATATTGATATCCTCAAAAAAGATCCCCCACATCGTAGAGGGAATGGCCGCTCCGGGACGATCCACCCGGACAGTAAGTTCCTGGGAAAAAGCAGATGCCTGACACAGGCAAAAGGCGAAGAACAGGAGTCTGTTACACACAATCTTGTACGTCTTTCCAAAGGGGTTCGTGAATACTTCGTATTTCATATAGCCGTCAATTTAGACCCCTTAAAGATAATAATTTTAAATTGTAATTCTGACATTTAATTCGGCCGGCGGCCACCAGGCCGCCGTCAGTGTGACGGCAGATGAATCCTGGCCTCCTTACTAAAATATTCTCCCCCCTCCAAAAGACAACGGACGGCGCGACCCAATTCCGCATCCGCCTCGCTCTTATCGACATACCCATGGATCCCGGCCTCGTACATCTTCCGTATAGACACCGCATCCATCGTAAAAGAATAACCCAGGATACGCGCACGGGGACAATGCCGCCTGATCTCCCGCACAACCCGATCCCCCGCCAGGTCCGGCAATTGATTGTCCACAATGACCAGCTGCGGTTGATACTTCTTCCCCATCTCTATACCCGCACCCCCTTCCCGCGTATGATAAAAATTGGAGAACAGGTCGCCGATCGACAGCCTTAATCCTATAATAACCATCTTATGATCATCTATCACCAGTACCGAATCATATTTTGGCTGTGCCTCACTCATAACAACGGAATAGTTACATGGATAAAATACCCCTCGGGGTATGCATTGTGTAATTGAAAATCTCCATTCAATAAATTCGTCCGCTCCTGTATATTCTGCATTCCAATTCCACCCCGCCGCTCAGGAGCCATTCCCTTCCCGTCATCCGAATAGGCGATCAGCAGCTGCCGGCCCGTCGCCTTCAGATCCAGCGTGATCCTTTTGCACTGCGCATGCTTGATGGAATTGCTGATCAGCTCATCGATGATCTTCTTCAGATTCATATACTGCAAGTGCCCCAACACCCGGCTCCCGTCATTCACCCGGATGGTAAAATCCACGCCCGTGGAATCCCGGATCTTTTCCAGCGATGCAGTCACCTCCTTATAAAGCCCATCCAGTGTATTCAGCTCATTCGACTTCAGATCATGAGAAATACCCCTCACAGCCTCCATAATATACGAGACCTGGTTCCTTAGCTCTTCCCCCCGGACAGAAGGCCGCTCCTCCAGCTCCTTTTTTACCAGGGTATTGGCATACAGGACCATCGGACCTATCTCGTCATGGAAGTTCCGCGCCAGCCCTAATTGCAGATTCAACATACGCTGCCGCTGCCTGCTCCTGTATATCATAAATCCCGCTACTCCTCCTATAACAAGCAATGTGAAGAACAGTACCAGGAAAAAATTGAATTTTTCTGTTCGCTGCTGTTTTGCTTCGGTTTGGATCAATTCTTTACGGGCATTCTCGGCCTCAGCCAGCCCATACAGGTTATTATCCTTATCCGCATTCACGGCATGCAGCGCCGAATCCTTCATCCGGTACAATTTTTCCAGCATCCCATAGGCAGCGGGATAATCCCCCTTTGCCGCCAGCAGCTTGCTCTCCCCTTCCAAAAGAATTCCCTGCCTTATCCCCGCAAACCCTATCTGGCTGTCGCTGATATTACGCACCTGATCCAAATAATACCGGGCGCTATCCAGTTTACGGCGGTCATAAAAAAAGTCGAATGCTTCCGAATAAGTGTCTATCATGCTGGCCGCCTGCAAATGCTGCAAATATCCCGGCGAACGCACCTCGCCGATTGACAACTCTAAAAAATGCTGCGCGCTATCCATCCGCCCCCCATGCCTGGCCCGCTCATAACACATGATATGATAGTCGTAATTATAGAAGGTCAGATACTTCTTGTATTTCTCCGGCTGCTTATTCACCTCCTCTATCACCCGCTCGCAAAGCCTCATCCCCTCCTCCGCATGCACGGTATCATGCGTCTTATAAAAAGCCCACACCGCCGCGCCGATGATGCTCAACGCCACATACCCCTGCTCGCCGCTCATTTTCCCCGCGGATACCATCTCCGGCAGCTTTCCCAGCTGCGGCAATAACGTATTGTACTTGGCTATTAGCCGGGGATAATCCTCATTGTTCTGATACACGGACACGGCAAATAGATCGCTGTGCGGGATACCCTCCTTCTCGAATACCCCGATCTTTACCGCCTCCTCGTTGTTCTTCTCGGAATAATAAATAGCACTCCCATAATTGTTCTTATTGATGGCTAAATAAGCCAGATATCTGTAGTACATCATCCTGCCCCTTCCAAGGTCCTTATTCCCAAATGCGACCTGCCGGTAAATGGCCAGCTCCTCAACCAGACTGTCGTCATTCAATAAGCTGGAGGCGATGGAGTCTGCTCCTCGAAGGTAAAGAGTGTCCGATAGTTTGCCCTGCCGGTAATGGGTCGATAGTTCGCTAAGACGTTTTTGCGGGTTTTGAAAAGAGGAACCCTGCGAGTGGGCGGCTCCGCAGGTCATCACCAGCAGGAATATTCCGAGATATGCCGGTCGGGTCGATGGTCGTAGATATATAGTCATAGTAGGTTTACATACCAAATATAACCGTTTTAGAGTCAACCGTTAAGACTGACCCTAAAAAAAATTTTACCCCCCGGTTACACCCTATGAACCAGCTTTTACTAATGATTAAATCGTACCACAATGAACAGTGCAGACCTCGACAAAACCAACGCATTCGAACATTTCATCGACCTGTACTGCCCATCGATCTTTTCTGCCATAGCAAGACTTACTGGATTGACCGACAAAAAAGAGATCGAAGATCTCACGATCAATGTCTTTATGGACCTATGGAAGAATAGTCATGAGCTTTTCGATGAAACAAGACCACCGGCTCTCGTGTATAAGATCCTCTTGTTACATGTATTTACCTATTTGAAGAAGGAAGGATATGAAGACCGGATCACCCTATTGCAAAATACCTTGCCCATTTCTCCGGAACATTATACGCCTATACTGGAAGCCGACAAGGAAGAGCTTAAAGTAGCGCTCATCCGTCGTCTCATCAATCTTTTAAAACGCTAGGCCAGTCGCCGACCCAGCTCAGCTTCTCCATCCGCAGTTTTGACCTTCCTTTGTCTTTCGCATCATACCCGTGAAATACCAGCCAATCCCCATCCTCTGTACTAACCACCGCATTGTGTCCAACGCCATACCACTCCGGGCCGCCCTCCAGCACAAGACTGCCGCCGCCCTGGGTCATGGGTTTCCCATCCCTGTCCAGGTAAGGCCCCTGTAAACTTCTGCTGCGGCCCACCATTATCTTATACGTGCTCTTTTCTCCCCGGCAACAATAATCGAAGCTGACAAATAAATAATACCAGTCCTTCTTCTTAAAAATAAAAGGAGCCTCTATCGCCGCATCACCCGCCAGGGTGTCCGCAATAGCTGGATCCTCCGGCCTGGCCGCTATCGTATACCACTGCTCCGGTTCCGCCAGCCCGCGGCGATCCTCTCTCAGCTTCACCAGCTTGATCCCGCTCCAAAAACTTCCAAACGCCAGCCACGCCCCACTGTCCGCATCTACGATCAGGTTGGGATCGATGGCATTCCACCTGTCCCTCCCCGGTATGGATTGAACGATCTTACCCTGATCCTGCCAGTGATACTCCCTGCTGTCGGGGTTCAACGTCCTGTTGACAGCAAGTCCGATAGAAGACCTATTCTTGCCAAAGCTCGATACCGCATAGTATAGATAGTATTCGCCCTTATAATAGCTGATATCAGGCGCCCAGAAATGCCCTTTGAATCCTGGCACAGCCTCCATCGTCCATGCAGGCGGCTTGTCAAATACAGGCGGCAGACGGCGCCAGTTCCCACCGTTCACGGACCTCCACGCGCTGATACCCTGACCGGTGCAATATAAATACCAACCACTATCCTGCCTGATCATCACAGGATCATGTACAGGAATGCCAACAGGCGCTGGCTGTGCCCGGACAACACCCATCATCAGACAGCCAATAACGATCAACCCATATCCACGCATACGATTATTTTTTCTTCCCCCAGACAGCCATACCATCTTTATTGAGTCCGGTAAAGATAATCGTGGCCTTCTTATTCTCCCAATCCCTTCCGGCCTGCACAAACAATTGATCCGCCCGGCCGCTGCTCCAGTTCAACGTCAGCCACGGCGCTGTATAACTCCACTTGTTGGAGCCGCTCCCATTAAAGGTCCCGTCAGCCGCCAGGCTCAACGGCACAGCTACCTGGAAGTCCGGAGACACCTGCTCGTTCGCATACCCGGGTACCACCCGATACCCAAGATCGATCTCCTCCCAATCCCCCACGAGCGAAGTTTGCGCTATCGTGGAATCTCCCTCCCAGGCATATCGCTCGGGTGACGCCACGGGCCAGCCATCAGATGTCCAGAACAGCTTGCGCACATGCAGGTCCATAAAATATTTGTTCACGCCAGGTCTTCCCTGGTGCGCGATAAAATAATGCCCGCTGCCGTCGTCAAAAACACTGCAATGCGCTGTCCCCTGCCATCCCCCATGCCCGCTGAACTGATACGGCGCAATGATCATCGGCGTATGATCGATATTCGTATTCACATCGACGCCATTGAGATCATAAAAGGGACCATCCGGCTTGTCGCCCCTGGCCACACGCACATTGTACTTTGTCTCCAGCCAGTCATAGGCGATAAACAAAAAGTATTTCTGAAGGGCGGAATTGTAAATGATCTCCGCACCCTCGATATTCCCATTGTAATTGCTATTCGTGAAACCTCTGTTGGCTATCCGCTTGCCCACATCACCCGCCTTCAACGTCAGTCCGGTAGCCGGGTCCAGCTGCACTACATATATTCCATCATAGGCGGACCCATAATACATCCAGTGCTCCCCCGACGGCGTAATAACCACGGTCGGATCGATAGCATTCGTCATCGGAGCGCTGCAGGTCGAGTTCACCACCAACCCCTTTTGTGTCCAGGGTCCCTGTGGATCGGTAGCCGTAGCAAGCCCGATGGTGCTCAGCTTACATGTAGAGGAAGACACTGAATAATACAATCGCAGCTCACTCCCTACTTTCAAAATATAAGGCGCCCATATACCTGTGTTCGGCGTCCCCCCATTCCCGCTGATGTACTGCGCCGCCACACCAGGTACCCCATTGAAGGCCCAGCCTACAAACTGCCATTGCACCAGGTCCTTTGACCGCCGCACCTGTATACCCGCCGGCACGGTGATCCCATAGCCCACATCGGTGCTGTAGCAATAATAATAATCCCCTATCTTTTTGATCGAAGGATCATGCACATTGTACGGCCCCCACTTGGGATAATAGGTAAAGGCGGATACATCGGCATAGGTATCCTCGATGGAATTGATGTCGAATGCAGCAGGGGGCGGATTGTTGGTGGTCGTATCCGTGCCGCCGCCCGAATGGGCTCCCCCCTTACTACAGCTCACCAGCAACAACAGCGCGGCAGGCCAGAAAAGTTTTCTCATTATGGTAATAGTTTCATTCCAAGGAGTAGTGCCGAAGGATCCTCCCTTCGGCCGCGATGCACTAGACATTGAGGTGCGCATGCGACACTTTCCCCTAAAAAGCATGTGCGCCTCAATACGTAGGGTTCTGCTTAAATCCAGGATTATTATCTATCTCCGTCTGTGGTATAGGGTACAGCTCCCTCCCGGCCTGGTACGAATTGAACTCCGGATCACGCTGCTGCAGCCACGCCAGCTTCGCCGGATCCTTCAGCCAGCCCCAGCGATTGATATCGTCAAATCGATGCCCCTCCAGGCTGAACTCCAGGAGCCGCTCATGCCCCAGCTGATCCCGCATCTGCGCCTGTGTATAGCCGGCAAACTCAGCCCGCCTATCCGGTAGATTGACTCTGTCGCGCACCAGCTGCAAGAATCTCCCACACTCAGCCACATTGTTCAACTCATTCTGACTTTCCGCATACATCAAAAGCACATCCGCATACCGCATCAGCCGGTCGTTGATCCCCGACTTCCAGTCGAACTCATTGGGCTTGTTACCATCCCCATTCTCATACTTACGGCAATAGATATCATTCAAAAACGCGCTCCCGGCATATACAGCGGCAAAGGACTGACCATACAACATCTCCCCGGGTTTGTTATAAAAAATAGTGACATCCAGACGCGGGTCTACCTCGCCACCGATGGTCTTCTCCTGCTGGAACTCATTAAAGACCGAAAAGCTGGGCTGTACATCCTTCCAGCCAAAATTCGGCGCGGCATAGGTAATGGCCCTCGCAGAAGTCTTGGCCCAGGTGGAAGTAGGTATCCCCTGCCATCCCAGATCGGTGCCGCCGGCAGTCGTAGAGAATTGCACTTCAAAGATGGATTCCATATTGTTTTCATGCGACTCGGTGAAATTATCCTTATAGTTCGGCATCAGCCCATAGACACCCAGCTGCATCACGGCCTTGAACTGATCTGAAGCATCCTGCCACCGTTTGTTAAAAAGATAGGCCTTCCCTAAATATGCCATGGCAGCCCCCTTCGTAGCACGCCCCAGCTGCCCCTTGTCCGGGCCGCTGACAGTATCATATAGCACAGGCAACAAAGGAATAGCCGCCTGGAAGTCGCTGATCACCTGCTGCCATCCTTCGGCCTGCGTGGATTGCTTGATATAAAAATCAG
>Ga0105239_10001951_pt1 | contig 26907 bp, 23 predicted proteins | sample KBSC44metaG_FD_92761 | JGI IMG/M metagenome (GOLD analysis project Ga0105239, IMG submission 92761) | Corn rhizosphere microbial communities from Kellogg Biological Station, Michigan, USA - KBS C4-4 metaG | ecosystem: Host-associated > Plants > Roots > Rhizosphere > Soil | place: Michigan, USA...
GAGCAGGAATTGAAAATTATTGATGATTATATTGCTCTTGAAAAATTGCGCTACGATGATTCTTTACATGTGAATTTTAACCATGACATTGAAGATATGAAACAAGCTATACCACCGCTGTTGCTGATTCCGTTGGTAGAGAACGCATTCAAACATGGTGTTTCCGAAACCAGAAATCAGCCATTTGTTGATATTCATCTTTCCGTTAAGAAACGGCAGTTAGCGGTTGTTGTAAAAAATTCTATCGAAGAATTCCCGGGCGAAGGCAAAGTAAAAGAAAACATAGGCCTTTCTAACCTGAGGCGCCAACTGGAAATGCTTTATATGGATTACAATCTGTCTGTTCAGCAAGAGGCATCGGTATTTACAACTTCGTTAAAAATTAATCTTGCAAGTCATGCCTGAAATAAAATGCATCATCATAGAAGATGAGCCATTGGCCGTAAAAGTATTATCAGATTATATTTTGCAGGTTCCCTTCCTCGAATTACAGGCAACATTTAAAGATGCTCTTATTGCAACTGACTGGCTGCGGCATGATAACACCGATCTTATTTTTTTGGATATTCACCTGCCTAAATTAAAAGGGATGGCTTTTTTAAAAACACTCACCCATCCCCCTGCAATAATTATTACAACAGCTTACCATCAATATGCGGTAGAGGGGTTTAATTTAAACGTAACCGATTACCTGCTCAAACCTTTTGATTTTGAACGTTTTTTAATAGCGGTAAACAAGGTAAAAACAGCACAGGGAGAAAAAACGAAAACCAATGAAAGCCGGGAGATAAAAGACTTTATCTTTTTGAATGCGGAAAGAAAGAGGGTGAAAATTTTATTCTCGGAGATCGTTTATATCGAAAGCCAACGTGAATACATCAGGATCGTTACCACAAAAAGAGAATACATTTCCAAAATGAGTACCCATGAAATTGAAGATCTTTTGCCTTCCAGCCTCTTCAAACGCATTCACCGTTCTTTTATCATATCAACCGCTAAAGTTGAATCATATAACGCTGAAATGGTTGAGGTAAATGGTGTTTCAATACCCATTGGCCGGGCCTATAAAGATATTTTGGAAAACCTTTAGTTAACTCATGATGCAAGTAGCAGTACGAAGGCTGCTTCAACCGGGTGCCTGTTTACCTACTTTACACCTGTCAGGCATTGCTCAGCAAAGCCACTAATGAATGTTTGCTATGCGGAAATATATGCAGTCATTTATTGCCGCCCTTCTCCCTCTTTCGCCCCTCTTTCCTTATTACCTTCTTGCTACTTTCTTGCGGGCACCTTGCTGCGGCCAGCAACATGGCTGCCGGAAAACAGCCAGCATTTAGCAACAAGCCAGCAAGAAAACAGGAAATTTACGGTTGCATTTTGGTGGGCGATCGCCATCGGGTGCCCGGGCGGAATTACACGGAGGCATGGCTCCGAAAGTTCCACTAAGGCTTTATATGATAGATGCCGTTTTTAATGGCATAAATAGCTACGCCTGCCACGGTCTTTACATTCATCTTACTGAGAATTTTTGCCCTGATGCCATCTACGGTTCTCTTGCTCATAAAGAGAATTTTTCCTATCTCCTCACTCGATTTTTCTTCGCAGACGAGGCGGATAATTTCCTTTTCCTTTTCTGAAAACAGGTCGAGTTTTTCTTTGGTATAAGGGTTGAATTTGCTTTGCCCTACCAGGCGGGCCATGCGTGAAGAAGTGGATCGGCAGTAATAGGGCCTGAAATCATTGATGGTTTTAATGGCTTCTATAATTTCTCCTTTCTGGGCATTTTTGAGGATGTAACCGAGGGCGCCGGCTTCCAGGGCTTCTACGATCAGGTGCTCGGAATCAAAAGTGGATAGCGTGATAATGCGGGTGAAACCCGTTTTAAAAATTTCTTTTATAGCGGCCACGCCATCTACGCCGGGCATAATTAAATCGGTTAGCACAACATCGGGCGGATTTTGTTTTACTAATTCTACCAGTTGTTTACCGTTGGCGGCTTCTCCAATCACTTCAATGTCCTTGTCCTTTTCCAACAACATCCTTAAACCATCCCGGTACAGATCGTGATCGTCGGCTATAATAACTTTTATGGTATTGCTCATAATTATACGGGTATTTCAACTAAATAATTAACGCCCTTGCCGGGGCTGGTAACCAGGAAAATTTTTGCATTCAACAGGTGGGCCCTTGAATCGATATTGCGCAGCCCCGAGCCCTGCCGGTTATTACTAACCACCTCTATATTAAACCCCGTGCCGTTATCGCTTATTTTCAGTTCAATAGTATTTTTTACCTTAACAATCGTAAAATTTACTGTTGTTGCCGCGGAATGCTTTACCATATTATTTAAAATTTCCTGGGCAATCCGGTAAATATGCAAGGCTTTCCCCTTATCAAACGAATCGATGTTGCACTTGTAATGAACGATGATGCCGGTGTTATGTGTCATCAGTTCAATCAATTCTTTTAAAGCTTCATTTAATCCCCGGCGTTGTAAAACGCCCGGCATCATATTAAAAGAAATTTGCCGCAAGCGCTGCATAGCCCTGTCGATCTGCCTCTCTGCCTGCTCAATAATCTCAATGTTTGCCACGTCCATATTTTCCATGCACTGCAGCCGCAGTTTAATAGCCGATAAAGAGGCTCCCAGGTCATCGTGCAGGTCTATGGCAATTCTTTCCCGCTCCTTGTCAAGATTAATAAATTCTTCCTTTACCTTTTGCAGGTGAAAAGCCACTTTTTTCTTCTGGTAGCGGATAATAGTGACGATAAAAAACCCCATTAAGGCAAGAAGAACCACGATGCCGCTTAATATGGCAATGTAAATTCCTGTTTCGCCGGTATACATACTGTTGCTATGGCATAAATTAAATTGGTAATGAAACTTACAAAATAAAGAATGATCCACAGATTCCGCAAAAACATATCACTTAATCCAAAGCGAAGTACATTGAAGGCTTCTATGAAGGCTTTACAGCCAAAGTAAAATAAAAAAGCCATGCAGATGATAAAGGTGGCATTCCGCAACAGGTTTCCTTTTTCATAAATAATGAGTTTATTCACCTGGTTAATACTTAAAAAAACAACTGCCAGCGAATAATAAACGCGGAACAAAGAATTGTTTTCTGAAATATGGTGTAAAGCAAAATTATCAGTGATCCAAACAATCGCACCGGCAAGGGCAGCGGCGTAATATCCCCGGGCGGAATGATTGTTCCATTTATAGAACTGCAGCAGGGTAAGCAGGTATTCCGCCAGCACAAAAATATTGGAATTAACTGCATTGCTCCTGTTATTGTATATAATAAAAAGACTCAGCGATTCATTCAGCAACCCCAGCCAGATAATACACAGGAATGGATAATAAGCGGGGGCAATAGAACGGAACCTGATAATTCCGATAATTGCGGCCAGGGCTATTGAATGATTTAAAAAAATACGTATTGCAAAATTGTGCATTGTCAAGGGGTGTTTAAGGGAGAAGGCGGCGGGCAGTCCTGCGGACAGCGGTACCCATCGTCTAAAATTATATCATCCGTTCCTGAGGTGGCAAGGGCACTACCCGGCGGAAGCATGTCTTCCTGGTCAGCATTGGCAGCAACCAGCACGGCATCCACTTCCATATTTTCCTTCATGCCATAATAAATTCTCAAATAGGCACAGCCGTCTTCCGCCAGCAATTTAAAGATAGCCTCTTTTTCAAAGGTTTCGCAGATAGGAAAATTAGCCGGCCGGTTGGCGCGGTAAAGGGTGGTCATGTCAATTGCCTGCTGCAATGAAATTTCGTGATTGTTGTTAGTTGTCATATATCATTTTTTTATACCCGCAATCTATAAAGGGCAGTGCTGAAGGGCCTCCGTAGCAATACGGTAATAATGCGTAACGATACCGTAATTGGTTTAGACTGACCAACACAAAACTTTTTTGCTGATAGCTTGCAATGGATGCCCGGAGATGATTGAAATGGGGCAGCTTACGCCGGCCAATGAGCCTGGTTTCCGGGCAATAGTAATCGTTAACTTATAAATAGTGATTATGCACTTCTCAGCATATGATAAAGAATGTATTGAAAAAGCAAAAAAAATGATTGATACAGATATCAGCAGGCACTTCAGCATTTTCTCCGTGGCCGAAAGCGTGGGCATGGGCGCCACCAAACTAAAAACGGGATTCAAACAAAGGTATGGGTGTGGCCTGTTTGCCTACCTGCAGCAGCAAAGAATGGAGCGGGCCGCTGAGCTGCTGGCGAATACAGATAAGACCATTAAGGAAATTTCTAAAATAGCGGGTTTCCGGTACAGGAGCAATTTTATAACCGCCTTTACTGCTTACCATGGCCTGCCACCCGGCAGGTACCGCAAAAAACATTTGGATGAATAACGGGCAGGGGTATCCCAAAAAAACCTGCCTGCATACACATTGCGCCTGCTATAATATTTTTTGATGAGGAGTTTTGTTGTACCAAAGAAATGAAAGGTTGGATCATCAATAGTATCAATGGGCTGTTTATTCTTTTATTTACCTACACAGCTTCCTCCAAATTGTACGCATTGAGGCAATTTCGGTTTGTGTTGCATATATCGCCATTGTTAAAAGATTACAGCCGCTTATTGAGTGTAGGCGTGCCCGTTATAGAACTCTGCATTGCTGTATTGCTCTTTATACCTGCTACCGCCAAAGCAGGAATGACAGCAGGCGTAAGCCTTTTGTTATTATTTACTGCCTATATTATTTACATGATCACTACCGACCCAAACCTGCCCTGTTCCTGCGGGGGTGTTATTCAACAGTTGAGCTGGAAGCAGCACATCGTATTTAACCTGTTTTTTATAGCGGCAGGCAGTTTGGCTATTTGGATGGGGCGAAAGAGAAACACAAAACAGTAATGTTTTATAAAATAACTCTTATTGCAATAAGCAGGAAGTAAGCTGAAAACCTGTAACAGAGTAAGCAATCTAACATTCACCATTTTGTTGTAAAGGCAACAAAACAAGTAAAACAATTTTATTTCATCAACGTAAATTTTAAAACATGAAAAAGTACATTACCGGCATCTTTGCCGTAGTTATCGCCTTATCGTTAACATTCGGACTGAGTTCCTTTAAAAAAGAACCCGCAGCAAAGCATCGGCCGGATACCATTTATTACTACCAGTTTACCGGCACACATGGCCAGGAAAGTACCATGAGTAAATGGACACAGCTCGCATCATTGGATGACTATAATGATGTGCCCTGCGGCAATGGCAGCACCAATAGCTGCAAGATCAAAAATACCACGAACAGCGGTTCGAATCCTACTTCTGTCCCGTTAGATGCTAACGGATTTCCACAACAGGGAACCGTAAATACGGTAGTTGTGTTAAAGCCATAAAATCAATCCACGTTGGTATTGATAAAGGGGGCCGGGGGTAAGCCCCCTTTTATTATTGATATAGCTATGGGTTTTGCGGCATCCCGGTCATCCTGATAATATCGGCAGGCAGCGCCAGCGCATAACGGTTATCGTTAGGTGGCAACGTGTAAGTGACTCCGTCGATCACTCTTTTTAAAACAATGCCCGCTCCCTCTTTATTGAGTCTTTTTATATCCATCCAGCGCAGGCTCCTGAAGAGTAATTCTTTCCTTCGCTCCTGCAAAATAATAGTTAAAGCATCGGGTGCTGTCGCTGCGGTAAACGGCACAAACGTTCCTGTGGCCCACCTTGTAGCCAGCAATGTGTTCAGCTCGTTCAATGCGGCATCTTTATCACCGAGGCGGGCGTGGCATTCGGCCCGCTCCAGGTACAACTCGTCTGTCGCAATTCCGATAAAAGGTACGGAGCGGGCATAAGATCCCTTAAAGGAATAACCGTTGGCTTCGGTTTTAAAATAGATCACTTTTCTAAGGTCATTCCTGTCGTAACTGCTATACAGGGTTGTATCAATGAGGGCAGAATATTTACTGGAAGCATAATAGTTCATCTGCACACTTACATCATCAAACATATCTTCAATGCTATATCGCCTGAAAGGATATGAGGCAGTTGGAGATAATGTGTTAAAATCAACAAGATCACTTTTAATCTGGAGGGCGAGGTTGGCATATTCCAGGCAACTGTCGTACATGCGCATAGATAAAAAAGTGCGGGCAAGCAAAGCATAAGCCGATGCCTTCGACGGCCGCACCACGTGAACGGGCAGGTCAGGCAGTAATTGGGCAGCAACTTCCAGGTCTTCCAGTATTTTTTTGTATGTTTCGAGTAACGATGCCCGTGAGGAAGCCTGGTTGAAATCGGAGGTAAGCCGGAGCGACATCCCGTAATCCTGTGCCGCCGTACTCTCATCAAAAGCTTTACAAAAAATAAATGCGCCATGCAGGAAGGCATTTGCCCTGAAAAACAAAGCCGACCCCTTGGCATTGCTCCACGCCGCCCGGTTTCCATCATCTACATTTATATTGTCAATGTTATCCAATACCACGTTGGCAACATTAATAATGTTGTACAGATAAAACCAGTCATTCGGGGTATTGCTGTAATTTTTATTGTTCCATATATAAGTATCCCGGTTGGGCTGGTCAAAATGGTTGTATACATCATCGGTCAAGTAGAAATTATCGGCGGATGACTCGTCAAAAGAAATCCCGTCCTGCCCGTTCATAAAATCATCATCATCCAGCAAAGCCTGCAGGTCAGCCACGGATGAAGGGACCTGTAATGCTTTGTTGGGCTTGGCATCAAGGTATTTTTTGCAGGAGCAAAAAGCGACGCTGCAAATGATCGCGACAGCAAATAATTTAATATGTTTCATGTTTAACTATTTTGGTCTTAAAAATTGGTTTTTAATCCTGCCGTATAGGTGGCCGAAGGGGGAATGGAATTGGGATATTCCGGGTCGATCCCATCTTTATTGGCCCGCCATAACAAGCCGAGGTTGGCTGCATTTATATATAACTGTATTGATTTAAAAACACTATGGCCGGGTAGCAGCCTGCTGAAGTCATAGGCAAGGTTGATGAATTGCAGTCGCACCTGTGCCGCCTTGTCTACCGTGTTTTGAGACAGCAGGTAGAAATAATCCCGTAACGAAACATCAGGATATACCATCGAAGGAACATTGGTGATCTTTTCATCGCCCGGCTTTTGCCAGCGCTTTGCAAAGTCAGCATGGCCGGTGCCGCTGCTGTACAGGTTGTCGTAATCAATCGACGACTTTCTGAAATAATACCCGAGCCTGAAGGCAACATTAATATCGAGCGTAAATCCTTTCCAGCTAAAACTGTTGCCAACGGAACCATACCAGCGGGGCGTAGCCGGACCCATATAATGCAGGCTATCCGGGCTGGTTACTGCATTTACAATGGAAAGGTAATCCTTACTTACTTGTTTACCGAGGTAGCCCAGCGGGTCGCCGGTTTGCGGATCAAGCCCTGCCATATTGTAACTCAACAGGGCATATAAGGGCTTACCCACAACAGGCGCAATGTCTGCGCCAAAACCGGGGCGGTATAAAAAACCGGGCGGCAGGAAGTAACTGGTTGTTTTATCAGTATACCGGCTGAGAAGTAAGCTGGTTCTCCATTGAAAACGGCCGCTGATATTGATAGTTTGCAGATTGAGGTCTATTCCGCCGGCTTTCATATCAGCAACATTGCGGATTACATAATTGCTGTTTAAACCCGCAGTATAATCCACAGGGGACGGGCCAAAAAGATTCGTAGCACTTTTATGATAGTACTCGATGCTGCCCGAAAGAACCTGGTTGCGGCTGCCGAAATCAATGCCAATGTTTAGCAGGTATACTCTTTCCCATGACAGGTTAGGATTGGCGTACTGTGTCAGGAACGCAAACGGTAAATTTGTTGTACCGCTGGCACCGATATACTGCAGCACTGTAGCAGCGGATTTGGTTTGATCTACATTACCACTAACGCCATAGGTTGCCCGCAGTTTCAGGTAAGGCAGCCGGGAAAGGTGGTAGAAGCTTTCTTTCGAAATATCCCAGGCAGCCCCTGCCGACCAGAAGGGTTTCCATTTATCGTTGGTATTAACGCCAAAGAGATTGGAAGCATCTTTCCTTGCACTGGCCGACAATGTATATTTTCCATCATAGGTATAAGCAGCATTTCCAAATAATGAAACATAGCGGTTCATTGTTTCAGTAAAGGAAAGTCCATTGCTTACATACGCGTTGTTGCCAGTAATGTAAGTCGGGTAGGGATTTAAAAAATCAACATTGGAAGCGATCAACAAATCATCATTATAGCCATATTGCGTGTTGCTGTTAGTGGTGCTCTTTACCTGCCTTGTTTCTGCTCCGGCAATAGCCGAAAGCGAATGCTTCTTCCAGCTTTTGGTATAATTCAACTGGCCGCGGAGATTGTCCGCGATGGTATACAATTGGTTTTGGTACAAAATGCTTCCCTGCGGGACGATGTTGGTAACATTGCCGGAACCATCTATTTGCGTAAACAGGTTAATGGTATTCCTCGTCGCATAGCTGCCGGTATCCTGCACCGTTTTACCGGCAGTAGACTGCCTTTCATATTGATATTTTATATCAGCAGTGAGACCGGGGAGTACCTGGACATGTAAGCCCACATCGGCCAGAAACTCCTGCAGGTTGGTTCGTGCGATGCTGTGTTTATAATCTTCCAGCGGGTAGTATTTCCAGTTTAATAATTTACCCGCGCCGGCAGTGTCGGTATATTCATCGCGATAGCTCTGCGGCACGGATACGGGATTACCCTGCCCGTCGGCAAAGCTTAAGTAGGGTACAAACCGGTTGGCTGATTGTATAGTGTTGTATGCCGGCCGGCCACTGGCAGTATTGGCTGATGTATAAGTAATACCCGCCGTAACCTGTACATTCCTAAAGGGCTGGTAAGTGTTTTCTGCCCGTACATCCAGGCGGTTGTAACCTGCATCCAACTCACTGGTGTTTTTATCGATACCCGCCGAAACGAGGTAGGCAATTTTATCACTGCCGCCGTAAAGGTTGAGTGCATATTGCTGGTTTAGGGCATTACGGTAAAAATATTTATTGTAATCGTCGCGTACATCATGCTTGCGCAGGGCGTTTATTTGTGCGGTGGCAACTTCGGGGGTAAGCAGGCCGTTATCCCGCCGGTAAAGAATATCCGCCACGGGAGTAAGCGCCGAATAGCCGTTGCCGGTAGCGTTGCTGAAATACCCCTGGCTGTAGAGCATTTCTTCCACGTCAATATAATCGGAAGAAGTCATTTGCGGCAGGTAAAACAGGTCAGGCTTCTCCGTTACCCGAACATTGGTATTGAATTCAATTTTTGCCGGCAGGTTAAAACGGCCATGCTTGGTAGTGATTACAATTACCCCGTTCCCTGCCCTTGTTCCCCAGATGGAGGCGGCGGCCGCATCTTTGAGGATGGTGATGCTTTCCACGTTATTGGGGTTAATGTTATTGATGTCGCCTTCATACGGGAAATTATCCACTACTATTAAGGGGTCCTGCGGACCATTAATGGTGCTAAGCCCGCGGACATTAAAATTAAGCTTCTTGTTATCGGAGGTATTTTTCGAATAATCGAATAAAATACCGCTGGCAACGCCATTGAGCCGGTCGAGTATGTTGGTGCCGGCCTGCAGGCTGAGGGTTTTATTATCGATATAGCTGAAGGAGCCCGTGGCCCTTTCCTTGGGGATGTACTGAAAGCCGGTATTTACCACCACTTCATCCAGTTGTTTGGCAGCCACCTGTAATTCAATCAGCAGTGTTTTCCTGGTGAAGCCGCGTACGGGTATGCGTTGGGGTTCATAACCGATGCGGGATATAAAAAGGGTATCTGCATCATCATCAAGCGTTATCGTAAAAGCGCCTTCAGTATTGGTAGCAACGGCCCTGGCATCATGGCTTGTTGAAACGGAAGCGCCCGCAACGGGAAGCCGGGTATCTGATGCAATTACTTTACCGCTGATGTGCACAGCGGGTTGTTGTGCATACCCGGTAGCCTGTAGTAAGAACATGATTGCGGCGACAAAAAAAGATAGTTGATATTTCATGTGTAAATTATTTTAATAGCAATTGTTATGGTTTAATGATTTGTTATGCCGGGTTTAGCGGTCGGTAATGACGGTTACGCCGATATCCCGTTCCTCTTCACGCAGGATGAGGCCGCTGGCCGCGAAGGCCTTGCAAAGAGCTGTTGCATCATTAAGGTTACGCGGTAAATCAACAGAAATGGGAGCCGTGCTCCCCGTTTCATCAATGATGGGGGTACTACTGTGAAAATTGAGCAGCCGCACCACATCAGCCGGCGGGTAGTTGTGAATGAATTTCTTTGCATAATAGGATTCTAATGCCTCGCCTTGATCGTAATGCACCTGCCCCGGTGCAGTTACGAGGGAAGCGTGCAGTACGAGGCATTTCATTTTTCGCACTTCATGCCATACAGAAATATGGAACCAGCGCTGAAGGTCGGCCTGCATATATGCATGCAACATCGAATCGGTTACCGGCGGCAACATTAATTCGTACGTATACTGGTACCTGTAGGCTCCTGTATCTTCATAAGCAATGTTGAAATGTTCTTTATCGTCTACGTCTAAAATTACCCGGTTATCGATATAACGGATGCTATCGCCCCAGGCCATTTTTACCAACGTAAATAGTGACTGGTTAATGGCATACAGGCCCGTGATGCTGTCATTTTTAGAGAAGATACCCGTTTGGCCGTTTACCCCGCTGAGGTAGCCGGTTAGCAGGCTGCGGTAAAGGGTTTCCGTGCCGGTGCCGCCGTTGCCATTTATAAACAAGGGTTGGGTAACGTCCACGTCAAAGCGGTCTTCCTTTAAGCGCATGAAAGTTTTTTTACCGCTGAGGATGGCATCTATATTGGCGGGGACCACTTCATTGGGATAGGTAATGGCCACTACTTTGCCATTGCTGATCCATACTTCGTGGGGCAGTGTTTTAAAGGGGAACCAGCCATCGAGCTGCGGGCAATCGTAAGCTACCGGCATGGATACGGGCACGCCCGTATTTTCCTGCACGCGGCTGAGTATTGTATTTATTTTGGCAGCATCATCATGATATCGCCGGCTCCTGGCATTTACGAGTATTATTTGTATATCGTTTTTATAGCGGAGCTGCAGGGAATCCAGGTGCGGGAAAAAAGCGATGCAGGAGCTGCACCAACTGCTCCACAGATCGAGGATAATGAGCTTGTCTTTTAAGCCTGGTAAATGAATGGAAGTGGCAGGGTAATTCAATACGTGAGACAATTCAGTATCGGGGACGTAATCACCCACCGTTAGCGGCCTGGTAATGACCTGTGCCCCGGAAAGTACGGGCAATAGTATGGCCAGTATGCCAATAATTAGCTTCATGATACATAAATTTGGTAAGGGAAATGTTTGCGATAAGTATTGACAGTGGCTGCCGCCGCACCCGGCAGCAGCCATACTCTTTATACACACATGAGAAAAAGTGATAAGGAGCCTGCCGCGGTTTAATCATAACGGATATGATTAAACGTAAAATGCATTACACGGGGTTTTTGGGTTTTTTGGCATATTGTGTTTTCAGGAGGCAAAGGGCGCTGCCCCTTAAGCGGCTTACTAACCGGAAGCTTTTATGGTATTGGAATAAGAAATGGGGGTGGCGTATTGGGATGGACAAAGACTTTTTGCGGAGTTTTTTACTGTTTTTTATTTGCTGCATGGCAAGGTAATGCAACAGGCGATCTAAAGAGCGTTTGGGGATGCCCGTTAGGGATGGTTGATAGGTATTCTTTGCAGCCATATTTTAAATAATGGTTTGTTATAACTACAAAGTCTGTGTAAGAGAAGACAAAAAAAGGGGCGCAGGTCTCGACTTACCGCATTAGAGGTACTGGTATACCCAAGCACGAATAAGAGAGCCCACGCCTTGACGTGGGCATTCTACTTATCGCCTCGTGCTTATTAAATTACCAGTTTTCTAATGCGAGACTTAAAGCAAATGCTTCAAATTATTTCATGAAGTATTGCAAACTTAAAACAAAGAAGCAATATAATATGAAATTGAATAGTAAACAACTATGTTTATAAATAAACAGAAAATTTAGATAAATAAACATGTAATAGACATTATAATATACAATTCTGTTGCTTCCTTTACAAAAAGTTAGAAATTATCAAAAAAAATGTACATAGGGGTAAAATTCTTCAGGAAGCTGTTGAAAAAACAGGCTTAAAAATTGAGGTTGTGGCTCAGAAAGCAGGATATAAAAGGGTTACTTATTATTCACATACGAAAAAGGAAGATCTTTCGTTTGCAATCCTTAACAAATATGCCCGTGCTATAGGCCATGATTTTTCGGATGAAATTCCGGGTATAGAGCCATTTATAGTACAAGAGGAGGATCACACTTATAAAAAAGATCCTGCCACGCTTAAAGAAGCATTAAAGCAAAGAGACCATTGGAAGGATAAATATTATGAGCTAATGGAAAAGTACCAGAGCCTTTTGGAAAAGAGTAAGAATGATTAACAAACTGCGTTTGTGTGTGTATGTTATTATTACTTGTTGTGATCTTTATTTTTATATATTATCAGATTTGCGGGAATTAACAACTCCTTATTAAGACTATTATTTTTTTTATACTCTTCTTGTCCCGGCAGTTCACAGGATAAATTTTAATTTAGAAAGAACCTGGTGTGAAACCCCGACGTATGAGGAAACTTCCAATCTTTTGCAAATTATAACCACCCTAAAAAGAAACAATAAATATGAAATGATGGCTTTTCCATACCTATAGGTCTTAAGACATTTACCCAACCAGAAGTTAATCCATCCATATGCAAGCAATACAGAAATTATAAACAAACTAACGGACAACCATACCTGCTTATGGAATGATGTATGTGCTTTAGCTGATTTTGCATAGGACTACCTGAATTAACTCTTAAGGCACGTATTTCTTCAGATAGGCCATTAATGTTTGAATTGTTTGTGCTAAGTGTGGATGCAATCTTTATGAATTCAGATTGAAGCAATTTAATTTCCCTCGTTAATTCATTCGATGCTTCTTCCACTTTACCTGCATATTTAATTGAACTTTTAATAAACCTGGATTTTAAGTTTTAAAAAACAGTATCCTTACATTTGAGCCGCTAAAAAAGCTTCATAAAATCAAACATAGAAAACGCCTATTCTGAGCAGGATAAAACGGGCAATGTAAGATAGAAAGTACTTCCCTGGTCTTCATCGCTGGTTACCCAGATTTTGCCGCCGTGCTGTTTAATAATTTCAGAAGACACAAATAATCCTATTCCCAGGCCACTGAATTTATTGGATTCTTCGTGCGCCCTGTAAAAACGGTCAAATATTTTATTAATCTTTTCATTGGGAATTCCGATTCCAAAATCTTTGAAAGACATAATGATTTCATTATTTCTTTTCATTGAATTCACTATAATTTTTTCTTTGCCAGGTGAATATTTGACAGCATTGTTTATAATATTGGTAATTACCTGTTCCAGCCTAAGCGCATCCATTCTTACAGTTGCTGATTCATTTTCCTCTAAAATTATTTTATGAGTCTGCGTAATTTGTTGCATCGCATCAAGGACTTCCGGGAGAAAAATATCTGTATTAACTTCAGCGTGATTCAGCGTTAATTTTCCTGCATGAATCCTTGACACGTCCAGTAATTCATTTATGAGAAAATTTAATTTGTTCGAAAATTGATCTATTTTGAAAAGATATTCCCGCACAGCTTCAGAGCATTTATCTTCAGCGAGCATCAGTGCTATACCTGCAAAAGCTTTTAATGTGGTCAATGGTGTTTTTAGTTCGTGGCTGGCAATAGAAAGAAATTCATTTTTCTTTTCTTCCAACAGGTGGGCCTGCAATAATTCTGCTTCTTTATGTATCAATGCTTCCTCCGTTTTTTTTCTTTCAGTAATGTCCGAAAGGAAAGCAATAAAAAGCCATTCGTCCTGCATCCTTACAGTTGAAACGCTCATATTTATATAAAACTCATGCCCTTCTTTATGCAATGCGGTTACTTCAATTGTTTTATTAAGTAAAGGGCCGACACCGGTTTCTAAAAAATGGAACATTCCATTTTTATGTGCTTCACGGTATTGTTGTGGAATAATTGTTTCTGATAATATTTTGCCACTGGCTTCCTCTGCACTATATCCAAAAATAGTTTCTGCCTGGGGATTCCACTCTATAATTTCTTCGTTTTCATTAATAATAATTATCGCATCAGGACCACTTCTGAAAAAAGTCTTTAATCGCTTCTCACTTTCTTTTATGGTTTTTAAATAAGCCGCCCTGTCAAGTGAGTAACGTATGCATCTTTCCAGCTTTTCGGCGCTCAATTCTGATTTAATCAGATAATCAGTGGCCCCGCTTTTCATGGCTTCTATATCAATTACTTTATTGCCTTTACCCGTTAATAAAATAATCGGATCGTCACATCGGAGGCTGATGGCTTCTTTCAGCAGCTCAAGGCCGGTTTCATTACCCAGCCTGTAATCAACAAAATATATATCGTATGCTTTTGATTTAAATTTTTCAACAGCGGATTGATAATTGTTGCACCAATCAATCATAAATTTATTCTCATCAATTTCATGCAGATAATCAGAGATTATAAAATAATCATCCTCATCATCATCAACCACCAATATCTTTATTTTGTTTGATGTTAGCATATATTAATTATGTATCTCTGGAAAAATTAGTGTAAACCGGGTACCGGAATTTTTGGAGGATGTTGCATAAATAAAGCCGTGATGTTTTTCCATAATTTTTTTACATAATGCAAGGCCAAATCCATCACCCTCATATTCTGACTTACCGTGCAGGCGCACAAATGGCTGAAATATTTTTTCAGAATATTGCGCATCAAAGCCGATGCCGTTATCCGCAATCACAATTTTATGGTATATTTTATTTTCGTTTAAGTCACAAGCTTTTTTATCATCATCAGTTATCACCTCAGTGGATATTTGTAGTTGTAAAGAAGTGTCTTTTTTTTGAAATTTAATTGCATTATGGATAATATTTCCAAATAAACTTTTTAGCTGCGCGGCATTACCTTCAATTGCGGGAAGTGGGAAACTTGTAAAGCTTACGTCATTTTCATCAGTGGCCAGGTGAATATCTTCTAAAACATTTTGCAATATTTCATTCAAATTACATTTTGTAAAACCGGGTTTTGATTCCGAAGCATAAGAAAAAACTGAAAGGCTGTCGATCATTTTGCGCATGCCGGCGAGGGTTGATTGAATACGCTCAACATAAACGTTAACTTCATTTCCTTTAGCTTCTTTGAATTTATAAATTAATCGTTCAACAAAAGTTGATAATTTTCTAAGGGGCGCCTGCAAGTCATGCGAAGCAATCATTATAAAATTTTCATGTTCTTTTTTGTAGTAATTTACCAGGTCACGGGCATTTCGCAATTCTGTCTCTGCTTGTTTAATTCTTTCTTCACATAACAATTCTTGTGATTCCATTTTATTTTAGGTTTTGTAGTGTTACAAATGATAAAATAATAATAGTTAATTGTTGGCATATTGAAAAAATAACAAGCATTCATCAACAAAAGGAGAGCATGTATTTTACCATATTTTCCAGTACATCAATTTTAGAAGGTTTTACCAGGTAATCGCTTGCTCCGTATTCTAAACAAATGCTTTTATAAACCGGGGCATCCGAGGTACTCCAGATTATTTTGGGAATTGATCTGAGACGCTCATCACGCGATAATATTTTCAATATTTCAGCGCCATTCAATTCAGGCATATTATAATCTAATATAATTAAACATGGGAGATCATGTCCCGAACTTTCAAGGTGTGAAATTACTTTTCGTCCGTTATTAAAAAATTGTAACCGGAGCGATGAATCTGCTTCAAAGAAAACCTCCTGCAGAATTTCCTGGTCATCAATATCGTCTTCGCCCAGAACTATAAATTTAGAGGATGGTTTGTCCGGTAATAATTGGGTTTGTTTTTCCTTCATTAAATTAATTGCCGTACTAAGATATGAATTTAGTTAAGACTTTTCCTAAATCGAAGTTGCTTTAAATTGCAGGAAAAATAAAAATTCCTTTTCAAAAGTGATTTTTTTGTAGGTTTGATATAGTATCAGTTTACCTAAGAAATTTCTATGAAAAAGAACACTAACGGTTCTCTAAAGCCTGTTACTTCCCACCCCTTGACAAATGGTAAAGCATCAGAAAGTATGGCTACTTTAAAAAAAACAAACGGAAAAAGTAAATTAAAAACCGATACCCCTGCTTTTCAGCTTGAAGAGAAATTCAACAATGTTGAGCTACTACGGGTATTAAACGATGTAAAAAATGGTGACTTTACGGTACGTATGCCAATTGACGGGGTGGGCATAAATGGAAAGATATGTGATACACTAAATGAAATTATTTCGCTGAACGAAATGTTATTCAGGGAATTAACCCTCGCCCGCAATACTATCGGAAAGCAGGGAAAGCTTAATCACAGGGTAGAGCTACCAAGATCTGCAAGGGGCTCATGGAATACCGGCGTTGACTCTATTAATAACCTCATATCCGATCTCGTTCATCCCACTATCGAAATAGCGCATGTTATAAGTTCTGTTGCAAAAGGAAATCTTTCACAGGAAATGCCATTGAAAATCGGGGATCACTTATTACAGGGAGAGTTTGGCAGAATTGCCAAAGAGGTGAATGATATGGTAAAACAGCTGAACCTGTTTTCTATGGAGGTAACCCGTGTTGCACGGGAAGTTGGCTCCGAAGGTATCCTCGGTGGGCAGGCAAAGGTGAAAGGCGTTGCCGGTGTTTGGAAAGATCTTACAGATTCGGTGAACCAAATGGCAGGTAACCTTACCGGCCAGGTTCGTAATATCGCTGAAGTAACAACAGCGGTTGCCAAAGGGGACCTGTCTAAAAAAATTACGGTGGATGTACAGGGAGAAATTCTTGAACTCAAAGATACGATCAATACCATGGTGGATCAGTTAAACTCTTTCTCGTCTGAGGTTACGCGGGTAGCCCGCGAAGTAGGCACCGATGGAAAGTTGGGCGGACAGGCAGAGGTTAAAGGTGTTGCCGGAACGTGGAAAGATCTTACGGATTCTGTAAACCAGATGGCATCTAACCTTACCGGCCAGGTGCGTAACATTGCCGAGGTAACAACTGCCGTTGCAAGGGGAGACCTGTCCCGCAAAATTACGGTAGACGTAAAAGGAGAAATTCTTGAATTAAAAAATACCATTAACACGATGGTGGATCAATTGAATTCATTTTCAGCTGAGGTAACCCGTGTCGCAAGAGAAGTGGGATCTGAAGGAAAACTTGGCGGACAGGCAACGGTGAAGGGCGTGGGTGGTGTTTGGAAAGATTTAACGGAGTCGGTGAACCAAATGGGCTCAAACCTCACGGCACAGGTGCGTAACATTGCTGATGTAACCACAGCCGTTGCCAAAGGGGATCTGTCAAGAAAAATTACAGTGGATGTACAGGGAGAAATTCTTGAATTAAAAAATACCATTAACACCATGGTGGATCAGTTAAACTCTTTTGCCTCTGAGGTAACGAGAGTTGCACTGGAAGTGGGTACGGAAGGTAAGCTCGGAGGACAAGCAAAAGTGCAAGGTGTGGGTGGAACATGGAAAGATCTCACCGATTCTGTAAACCAGATGGGGTCCAATCTTACAGCGCAGGTTCGTAACATTGCAGAGGTTACAACTGCAGTTGCAAATGGCGACTTGTCAAAAAAGATTACCGTGGATGTTGCCGGGGAGATCTTCGAACTGAAGACGACCATTAATACCATGGTGGATCAGTTAAACTCGTTTGCATCTGAAGTAACCCGTGTGGCGCTTGAAGTGGGTACGGAAGGCAAATTGGGCGGACAGGCGAAAGTAAAAGGAGTTGGCGGAACATGGAAAGACTTGACGGAGTCAGTGAACCAGATGGGCTCTAACCTAACGGCCCAGGTGAGAAACATTGCCGAGGTAACAACGGCTGTTGCAAAAGGTGACCTGTCAAGGAAAATTACAGTGGATGTAAAGGGAGAAATTCTTGAATTAAAAAATACCATCAATACCATGGTGGACCAGCTGAACTCATTTGGTTCCGAGGTATTCCGTGTGGCAAGGGAAGTGGGGAGTGAAGGAAAACTCGGCGGACAAGCTGATGTGCCGGGTGTGGAAGGTCTTTGGAAGGACTTGACTGATTCAGTAAATAAGATGGCATCAAACCTTACCTCACAGGTTAGAAATATTGCAGAGGTTACAACAGCCGTTGCCAATGGTGACCTTTCCCGTAAAATCGAAGTGGATGTAAAAGGGGAAATTCTTGAATTAAAAAATACCATCAACACAATGGTTGAACAGCTCCGTGCGTTTGCATCAGAGGTAACCCGTGTTGCCAGAGAGGTTGGTACTGAAGGCAAATTAGGAGGTCAGGCAAATGTTCCAGGTGTTGCAGGAACCTGGAAAGATCTTACGGACTCCGTAAATCAGATGGCTGGTAACTTAACTGCACAGGTAAGGAATATTGCAGATGTTGCTATCGCAGTTGCGAACGGGGATATGTCCAGGAAAATTACGGTGGATGTTCGTGGAGAAATCCTGCAGCTGAAAGAAACACTAAATACCATGGTGGACCAGTTGCGGGCATTCGCATCTGAAGTAACGCGTGTGGCAAGAGAAGTAGGGACTGATGGGAAATTGGGAGGGGGGGCATTTGTACCGGGAGTTGCAGGAACATGGAAAGATCTTACGGACTCAGTGAACCAGATGACAGGTAATCTTACATCCCAAGTACGCAACATCGCCGAGGTAACAAAAGCGGTCGCATCCGGTGACCTTTCTAAAAAAGTAACGATTGATGTTAAAGGAGAAATATTTGATCTGAAAAATACCATCAATACGATGGTGGATCAGCTAAACTCATTTGCCTACGAGGTTACCCGCGTGGCAAGGGAAGTGGGCACGGAAGGGAAATTAGGTGGCCAGTCAGAAGTGCAGGGCGTTGCTGGAACATGGAAAGATCTTACGGATTCCGTGAATATGATGGCATCTAATCTTACCAACCAGGTTCGCGGAATTGCAAAAGTGGTTACCGCAGTGGCAACCGGAAATCTGAAACAAAAATTGTCGATCGTTTCCCGTGGCGAGGTGGCGCAACTAACAGACACCATAAACGAAATGATCGATACACTGGCAGTATTTGCCGACCAGGTAACTACGGTTGCCCGTGAGGTGGGTGTGGAAGGACGGCTGGGCGGGCAGGCGAGTGTACCCGGTGCATCCGGTATCTGGAAAAATCTTACAGAAAATGTCAACCAGTTAGCGGAGAATTTAACCACGCAGGTACGTGCCATTTCTGAAGTGGCTTCGTCAGTAACAAAGGGAGATCTTACCCAAATGATCAGGGTGGAGGCAAAAGGAGAGGTAGAAGAATTGAAAGATACAATTAATCAGATGATTGTTAATCTTAAACAAACTACTTTAAGAAACCAGGAACAGGACTGGCTTAAATCGAACCTTGCCAAATTCACACAAATGCTGCAGGGTCAAAAAGACCTCAACACCGTAACCCGCCGAATTCTTTCAGAGCTTGCGCAGGTGGTAAATGCACAAAAAGGAATGTTCTATATTTTAGAACAGGATGAAAATATCCAGGATCAAAAATTAAAACTGTTTGCAGCTTATGCGTTTGGCGATGAAGTAAAAACGAGCAAAGAATTTAAGTTGGGAGAAGGATTGGTTGGGCAGTGCGCTATTGAAAAAGAAAGAATTTTATTAACGAACGTACCAAAGAATTATATTAAAATAAACTCGGGCTTAGGAAAAGCTACGCCGGTTAACCTGATAGTTCTCCCGGTTTTATTTGAAACACAGATTAAAGCGGTTATCGAACTAGCTTCCTTTGATACATTTAGTGCAACACACCTTGATTTCTTAAGCCAGTTAACAGAAAGTATCGGCATCGTACTCAATACAATTGAAGCAAACTCAAGAACGGAAGGTCTTTTGGAACAATCTCAGTCACTGGCCGAAGAATTAAGAAGAACGAATGAAGAACTGGAAGACAGGGCTCAGCTGATGATCAAGCAAAAAGAAGAAGTGGAAGCCAAGAACAAGGAAGTGGAAGAAGCAAGAAGATCACTGGAAGATAAGGCGGAGCAACTACAGTTAACTTCCAAGTATAAATCAGAATTCCTGGCAAATATGTCGCACGAGTTGCGTACGCCATTAAATTCATTATTGATCCTGGCCCAGCAATTATATGAAAATCATGAGGGTAACCTGAATGAAAAACAAGTACGTTATGCAAAAACAATTCATAGTTGCGGTGATGATCTGATCCAGCTTATCAACGATATTCTTGATCTTTCTAAAATTGAATCCGGTTACATTTCCACTGACTTTGTAAATTTAAGGTTTAGTGCCATTACTGCATTTGTAGAAACAACCTTCAAGCATGTTTCTGAAAGCAAGAATCTTCGTTTCAATATTGAAATAGATGAAAGATTACCGGGTAGCATGGAAACTGACGCACAACGTCTTAACCAGATTTTGAAAAACCTGCTTTCCAATTCTTTCAAATTCACTGAAAAAGGAGAAGTGAGATTAAGAATATATGAAGCCGATCATAACTGGAAGCAAGGGAACGAAAGCCTCGATCGTGCACGCAAAGTTGTTGCCTTTGAAATCAAAGACACCGGTATCGGGATCTCAAAAGACAAGCAGAACATTATTTTTGAGGCTTTCCAGCAGGCAGAAGGCTCTACCAGTCGCAAATACGGAGGTACAGGACTTGGATTATCTATCAGCCGCGGCCTTGCAGAATTATTAGGCGGCACTATAGAGCTTGAAAGCGAAGCCGGGATGGGAAGCACCTTTACCCTGTTTTTGCCCATTGATAATAATCCAGGGGTAGCAAAAAAAGAAAAGCACACAAGCCTTACCGTTAGTGAGTACCAGCTGGAAGAAGCCATTGGAGATATAACCATTCAATCAGTGCCAACAGTGAAGGTTGCTGAAGCGAAAGACCTGAATGTATTGAATGAAATAATCAATGAGATTGGTGACGATAGAAATAATATTCTGAGCTCAGATAAAGTAGTATTGGTGGTTGAAGATGATATCAGGTTTGCTAAGATCATGATTGAAAAGGCACATGAGCTGGATCTGAAGGTAGTGGTTGCGGCTAACTTTGGCAATGTGTTTGAACTCGCCAATAAATTCCCGCCTATTGCTGTAACGTTGGATGTAAAATTGCCGGAGGCGAGCGGTTGGCGAATACTCGATCTCTTTAAAAATGATATTAATTTCAGGCATATCCCCATTCATCTTATTTCGGGTGAAGAAAACCGCTTACTTGCCATGCAGCGTGGAGCAAGAAGCTTTCATTTAAAGCCATTAAAAACAGAGGCGCTTACCGTTCTCTTTGCAGACATTGTGGAGTTCCACAGCCGCAAGCCGAAAAGGTTATTGTTAATAGAAGACAATGAACTGGACTCGTCGCAAGTAGCCAGGATTTTAGATAATGGCGATCTTCTTGCAATTGAAATTATTAATTCTGGAAGAAAAGCGCTGGAACTGATCAAAAACAATTTATATGATTGTTTGATAGTTGATTTTATGCTTCCTGATATCTCGGGTCTTGAATTAGTTACTGAAATCAGTGCTATTAAAGAACTGGAAATGACACCGGTGATCATCTATTCGGCAAAAGATTTTTCCGCAAAAGAAAGAACAAAGCTGAAACAATATGCTAACCGCATTTTACTGAAAGACGTAAACTCCCTTGATCTTTTACTCGAAGAAACCGTGATTCTTTTACACCTTGATCATAAAGATCTTCTTCCTGAGAAAAGAAAAATGATAGAAGACCTTCGTTCGAAGAAAGATGTATTAACCAATAAAAATGTATTGGTGGTAGATGATGATGTTCGTAATCTTTTTGCTCTTACCACTGCATTTGAAAGATTTAACATCAATACCATTACGGCAGAAAGCGGTAGGGAAGCCATGAATATCCTAAGCGAAAATAATGAGATAGATATTGTACTTATGGATATTATGATGCCTGAAATGGACGGCTACGAAACCACGCAAAAAATCAGAAGGGAGCATAAGAACAACTCGCTGCCCATTATTGCAGTAACCGCAAAGGCAATGAAGGGTGACAGGGAAAAATGCCTGGAAGCAGGGGCCTCTGATTATATAACCAAGCCTTTAAAAATTGATCAGCTAATGTCTCTTATGAGAGTGTGGTTGTATAAAAAATAGAAGGAATGCTAAACACAAAAGACGCCGAAAACAAAGATGATATTAAAATTTTAGTGGTAGACGATAGGGAAGATAACCTTTTTTCTATCGAAACCTTATTGGAGAAAGATAATTATACTGTTGTTAAAGCAAACTCCGGCAGAGCCGCTCTCAAAATTTTATTAAAGGAGCATGATTTTTCTCTTATCCTGATGGACGTTCAGATGCCTGATCTTAATGGCTTTGAAACGGCCACTATCATTTATGAACGGGATAAATTAAAAGAAATTCCTGTCATCTTTATTACTGCCCATAACCAGGAAGAAGAATATATTTTCAAAGGCTACCGCATGGGCGGAGTTGATTATATTTATAAGCCGGTCAATTCTGAACTATTAAGAGCCAAGGTGAGTGTGTTTGTGGAATTGTACCGCAAAAACCACCAATTGGTAGTACATGAGAAAAAATTACTAACCGCAAATAAATCCTTACAGAAAGAAATTGCGGAACGCAAAATGTCCGAAGAGAAAATAAAGCTTTTAAACAAACAGCTTATTGCCAACAACGCACATCTGCTGGCTATTAATGAAGAGCTTGACCGATTTGCTTATGTTGCCTCCCATGATCTGCAGGAACCACTGAGAAAGATTATGGTTTTCAGTGATAAAATATTATCGAAACAGGACAACCAGGCCGAAGTGGAAAAGTACCTCAAAAAAATAGTAGGGTCATCCCAAAGAATGCAATCGCTTATCAACGACCTGTTACAGTTTTCAAGACAGACGGTACACTCAGATGATTTTGTAGATACTGATCTTAATAAACTGGTTAAAGAAGCCATATTGGAGCTGGAGATAGAAATAGAAAAAACCAATGCCCTTATCAATATTGATGATTTGCCTGTAATATGTGCGATCCCGGCTTTAATGCGACAACTATTTTATAATTTGATAAACAATGCCATCAAATTCAAGAAAAAAGATGCGACACCTGTCATTAATATTTCCGCAGAAAAAATAAAAAATCTCTATAATTCTAATCATTACAGAATCTCCGTTTCAGATAATGGTATTGGATTTGATCCTGCCTTTGCAGATGATATATTTGTAATTTTTAAAAGACTTCACAGCTATCATGAATATGAGGGTTCAGGCGTTGGATTATCCATTTGTAAAAAAATTGTAGATAAGCACAATGGCATTATCAGGGCTATAGGCAAACCCGGCGGAGGCGCCACATTCATAATAGAATTACCGCAAGATCACCTATCGTCCTGACAGGTCATGTTACCTTAACCAACATGGTAACTGCCCTCAGAGAAGAACACCATTTTACAACCGCCCGAAAAACACCAGGTATTAGAAATTGATAATGGATCGGGTGGTAAGGAATACGATCCCGAGTATTTTCTTTACTACCATCTTGGGCAGGAAACTCTCCTCTTCATTAAATTTCTTAAGATAAAATAGATTGGGAGGTGGTAAAATCAGGAGATTTTAGCAAAAGCAACAATGACAATGACCGCACCCGCCGCTACCAGGCTGAGTTTTTGATTCATGAAAAAGTACCCGTGGATTGTATTAAGGCTATTGTTGTTTATAATGAAAGCTGCGCTACATTTGTAAAAAAGAAACTCGCTTCAACCGGCCTGATCATACAAGTTTACATCAAACGTCCATTTTATTTTAACCGATAGTATGATACAATTTCTGAAAGGTAACTTATTAGACTCTAAAGCGAAAGCCCTGGTAAACACCGTGAACACCGTAGGTGTGATGGGTAAAGGAATTGCTTTGCAGTTTAAGGAGGCCTTCCCGATTAATAATAAAAAATACATAGAAGCATGTAAGGAGGGCTTATTATTTCCGGGTAAATTATTGGCCGTAAAAGACCATAACGCTTTATTAGGTGAAAAGCTTATTATTAATTTCCCTACAAAAAAACACTGGCGTCATCCATCTAAATATGAGTACATAGAAGAGGGATTAAAGGCGTTGGTGACGTTAATAAAAGAGCAACATATTAGCAGCATCGCAATACCGCCGTTAGGATGTGGCAATGGAGGCCTGGATTGGGCAATGGTAAGGCAATGATTACACAACATATTGAACCGTTAGATGTAGACGCCTATGTATATGAACCCAATGCCGGGGTTAAACAAATTTTACAAAATAGAGAACATTCAAAAGTGGTTAAGTTAACTCCTGCAAGGGCGCAGTTGTTGTATCTTTTATTTTATTACGAAAGCCTGGGTGAATACAGCAGTCTTTTTTCAGCGAACAAGCTGGCTTATTTTCTGCAAAGAATGGGAGAAAAAATGCGGTTAACTTTTGTAGCATACCATTATGGTCCATATGTACAGCAAATCGAGCATGTACTGTATGCATTAAATGGAACTTATTTAAAGGGATTCGAGCAGAGAGATGCCAAAGCATTTGAGCCGCTGTTATTAAACTACGAGAAGTTAAGTGAAGTAAAAAGCTATATAGATAAGGAGTTGAATCCAGAACAAAAAACACGATTGAAAAGATTAATAAATTTAATAGATGGCTTTCAATCGGAACTGTCATTGGAGATATTGGCAAGCGTAGACTTCATCCTTGCTCAACACCAGGGCTATACGCAAAAGGAGGTATTGAATGAAATACAAAGATGGAGTGAACGTAAGAGTAAACTTATTAAATAAGAATATATCGACATTGCCTATGCTCATCTTAAATCTTACAGCAATTCATTTGAAGAATAAGCCGCCTTTGCCGGGTATTGATCAACGAAGAAATTCATGTTGGTATCAGGCACCGCAAAAATCCGCAGGCGAAGTTGATTTGTATTTGAATTAATGGCCATCAGGAAGGTATTATTGGTTTATTCAGCAATTTTGCTGATTTGTTCTTTGGTACCACCCTGAAATTGCTTAACTACCCATCCGTTGTGGTTGAGACTACGAATCCCATGGTATCCATCGCTTTTTTTGCTGCTTTTTTTCCGACTGCTTTTGCTTTCCATGAAATAAATTGTCTGAATTAGCGCCTTCAAATTTGTACGAATACCCTATGAGCAAGTAGCGTTGCGTATTCTGCAACAAATGAATAATCTTTTATAAAACTTCCCCGTTATTGTATCGCTTCACGCATAAGCATTCATCATTGCACACGGCGTATGAAGCATGGCATTTTATTTTTTTCATTTTTAATATTAAATCATGGAAATCTTTAAAATAACAGCAAAAATTAATAAGCCTGTTGAAGAAGTATTTCAATATGTTACGGCACCCCGAAATTTTCCAAAGTGGAAGAAAGATGTTTGGATATCCGGGAAACAATTTGGGCAGATGGCACCCGGTTGCAGAATGGTCCAGACTGTGTATCTTCTGACTCCCCGAAAATTTATGATGCATGTAACGGGTTATGAGAAGAACCGTTATTTCAAATTTGAAGCGCTGAAGGGGTACGTTTTACTGCCTGGTTGGTCGTTTCTTTTTGAATTATACGAAGGCGAAACGCTTCTTACTGTTACCTCAGAAATGAATACCTGTGGCGATGAAGTCAAGGGGTTGCTATACCCTTCCGGGTTGTATTGGCATTGGAAGACCTTTTTTAAGTTGCTTTCCAAAGAGCTTTCCCTGGATTACAAAAAAGATGTGGAGATAATAGCTTTTATGGAACTGGGCTTCACCGACCCAATTAACTCTATCGACTAGTCCTGCTGCTGCTCATAAACTGCGTAGGTATAAGGTGTGGCTTGTTAAGGAAAGTATATGTCGATACCGATTTCTAATTCCTTGCCTACCCGGATCAGGTAAAATCCTTCGCGATTGAATAGTGAAATAGCAGCAGAATAACAGGGGTTTAGACACACAGCGCAGCACTTTGAAACGTTGCCGCATAATTGAGGCCCTTCGGAATAACTTGTGATGAAGGAAAAGCTCATTTCGTGCCTTTAGTCATCAATAAGTCATTGCAATGTCAATGGAATGTAAAAACTATAAATACTGCGAAATGACACAGTCTGAGGGTTTACATATTTAAAATAAGTTTATATCCTAATTGAAGAAAACAGCTGCCCCACAGCTGCTTGAACAAACTAAAAATTTACCTAATACTACTGCTATGCAGTAGTGCGTCGTTTCTTTGCTATTCACAGCAAAGAGATTCAGCACTAAACACTGCCAGGTCTTCCGATAGCTCTATTTCAGAGATACAGGATCTTCCATCTAAATACTATTCCAAGGTTGATAAAAAGCTTTCTTTAGTTAATGACCAGTTAACAAAAAAGTCGATAAAATATCTTGCAAAGTTTCAAAGGCAGGAGCAAAAGCTGCAAAGAAGACTACAACAGTTACATCCTGAACTTGCGGTTACTGATGCAACTCAAAAGTACCAGGAGCTTTCGCAGAAAATAAAAAGCAAAACGGCCAGCCTCAACAAAATTGACGGTGGCACATATAATTCGTACCTCGATAGCCTCGGAACAACCCTTTCATTTTTAAAACAAGTCAATGATTTTAGTGATAAGGTAAAAAGCCCTCTCAGCAGTTTTGATAATCTGCAAAATAAATTGCAGCAAACTGAACAGATTAAAGAATTTATAGCCGAAAGAAGAGCCCAGATAAAAGAGTTGCTATCAAAATATACACATCTCCCCGGGAGCCTTAAAAATGAATA